>Ga0164243_10011318_pt1 | contig 12739 bp, 9 predicted proteins | sample OricompcompostOP_FD_108781 | JGI IMG/M metagenome (GOLD analysis project Ga0164243, IMG submission 108781) | Organic Plus compost microbial communities from Emeryville, California, USA - Original compost - Organic plus compost (OP) | ecosystem: Engineered > Solid waste > Mixed feedstock >...
AAGGCCGGTGCGAGCTGCTGGAGGGCCTCGCTGCTCAGCAGGTTGTAGGTGCGCTGTGCGTCGCGGCAGGCGACCCGGTCCCAGTGGTGCGACGCGATGCGGGTCTCGAGCTCGAGCACCCGGCCGGCGCGGGCCGCGGCGTCGTCGAGCCCGGCGAGGTCGAACATCGTGGTGACGTGCGCGAGGTAGGCGTCACGGACGGACGCGAACTCGTCTTGGTGGTAGTACGACTCGTCGGGCAGGCTCAGGCCGCTCTGCGACACATGGGTGACGTAGCGGTCGGGCTGCCCGCGGTCGGGAGCGATGTAGAGGCCGACGAGGCTGCCGACACCGGACCGCTCGAAGGAGCCGAGGGTGCGGACGAAGCCTGCGACGTCAGTGATCTCGTCGACAGCGGCCAGCTCGGGGGCGAGGGGGGTGGCGCCGAGCTGCTCGGCGCGCTCCTCGTCCATGAAGCTGGTGTAGAGGTCGCCGATCTTGCGCTCCTCGGCGTCGACGGGTGCCGTGGCGCAGCGCTCGATGATGGCCCGCACCTTCTGCTCGGCCTCGTCGTGGAGCGTCACGAACGCTCCCGCTGTCGCCCGGTCTGCAGGGATCTCGGCGGAACGCAGCCATGGCCCGTTCACGTGGCGGAAGAGATCGTCCTGCACCCGAATCGCCTGATCGAACTGTGTCGTGTCGATGCCCTGGGTCACGCGGTTAGGCTACGACACGTGAGCAAGACCCGACCAGCACGTCTGACCGTCCTTCGTACCGAGTCCTTGACCCCCTCGATGCGGAGGGTCGTGCTCGGGGGTGATGGGTTCGACACCTATCTCGCACGCCACCACGACTTCACCGACTGTTACGTCAAGCTCGTCTTCCTCGCCGACGGCTTCGAGTACCCCGACCCGCTCGACCTCGCCGAGCTGCGCGAGACGATGCCCCAGGAGGCCTGGCCCGTCCTGCGCACCTATACGGTGCGCTGGGTCGACGTCGGGGCGCGCGAGCTCGCGATCGACTTCGTGGTGCACGGCGACGAAGGTGTGGCCGGGCCGTGGGCGGTCAAGGCACAGCCCGGCGACAGCATCCACCTGCGTGGCCCCAGCGGCGCCTACTCCCCGGATCCCGCTGCCGACTGGCACCTGCTCGTCGGCGACGAGGCCGGTCTCCCCGCCATCTCGGCGGCCCTCGAGGCCATGGGCCCCGACGACCAGGCGGTCGTGTTCCTCGAGGTCGACGGACCCGACGAGGAGCTGCCGCTCGCGACCGAGGCGACGGTGGAGCTGCACTGGCTTCACCGTGAGGGCGCGGCGCGCGGCAGCACCACCCTGCTCGACGACGCCGTGCGTGCCTACCCGTGGCGTGAGGGCCGCGTCCAGGCCTTCGTGCACGGCGAGTCGGCGCTGCTCAAGTCGGTACGCCCGTACCTGCTGACCGAGCGTGGTGTGGCCCGCTCCGACGTGTCGATCTCGGCGTACTGGCGACGCGGCGCGACGGAGGAGGGCTTCCGCAGCTGGAAGTCGCAGCAGGACGAGGCCGTCATGCGTCCGGGCGGGTGACCGCTCCCCGCACCGTCGCCGTGGTGGTGGCCGGCGGCACCGGCACCAGGGTGGGCTCCGTGCTGCCCAAGCAGCTCCTCGAGCTCGGCGGCACGACGATCCTGGCCCGAGCCCTGGCCGCCTTCGAGGGCTGCGACGCGGTCGACGAGATCATCGTGATGATGGCGCCGTCCCACCTCGAGGAGGCCAGCCGTCTCGTCGAGCGCCACAGGCTCGTCAAGGTCGCGGCAGTGCTGCCGGGAGCCTCCACGCGTCATGCCACCACGCTCGCCGCCCTCGAGACGCTCGGCGAGACCGAGTGCCACGTCCTGGTGCACGACGCGGCCCGGCCGCTCGTGCCGGAGGCCGTCATCAGGCGCGTCGCTGAGGCCCTTGCCGACCACCCGGCCGTCAGCCCGGTCGTGCCGGTCACCGACACCGTGTACCGCGTGGCCGACGGGGGAGCGGCCGTCGAGGCGGTCGTGCCACGGCAGCTGCTGAGGCGCGCGCAGACTCCCCAGGGCTTCCACCTCTCGCTGCTGCGCACGGCGCACAGGCGGGCGGCCGAGCGGCCCGACGTCGACGTGACCGACGACTGCGACGTGGTGCTGCGGTTCGTCCCCGGGACGACCGTCCATCTGGTCGAGGGCGATCCGGTGAACATCAAGGTGACAGAAGCCGTCGACCTGCGGGTCGCCGAATCCCTGATCGCCGGCACCGACGGGTAACATGAGGTGTCGTCACCGCCGCCCGAAGGAGCTCGATGCGCGTCATCACGTACGGAACCTTTGATCTCTTCCACGAGGGGCACCGTCGACTGCTGAAGCGTGCCCGCGAGCTCGGAGACCACCTCATCGTCGCGGTGACGACCGAGAACTTCGACGACGCGCGTGGCAAGCTCAACGTGCAGCAGAGCCTCATGGAGCGCATCCGCAACGTCCAGGAGAGCGGCCTCGCCGACGAGGTGATCATCGAGGAGTATGAGGGCCAGAAGGTCAACGACATCCAGAAGCACGGTGTCGACATCTTCGCGATCGGCTCTGACTGGCTTGGCAAGTTCGACTACCTGGGCGACTACTGCAAGGTCGTCTACCTCGAGCGCACCAAGGGCGTCTCCAGCACCGAGCTGCGCAACGAGTCCGCCGGCATCCTGCGCATCGGGGTGCTCGGCACCGGGCGCATCGCGCATCGTTTCATCGACGAGTCGCGCTTCGTCAGCGGCGTCGACGTCGAGGGCGTCTGGTCGCGCGACCCGGCAAACGTGTCGGCGTTCACGCAGCGGCACGAGCTCGACCTCGCCGCGGGCAGCGTCGAGGAGCTACTCGACAACGTCGACGCCGTCTACATCGCCACCCCGCACGTGACGCACGCTGCGTACGCACGCCAAGCCATCGAGGCCGGCAAGCACGTGCTCTGCGAGAAGCCGATGACCCTCTCGGCCCACGAGGTCGCCGAGCTGCACCGCCTCGCCGACGAGCACGGCGTCGTGCTGCTCGAGGCCATCAAGACCGCGTTCTCGCCCGGCTTCCAGCGGATGATCGCCGTCGCCCGCAGTGGCTCGATCGGCGACGTGAAGTCGGTCGACGCCACCTTCACCAAGCTCACCACAGGCGAGGTGCGCGAGCTCGACCCGTCGATGGGGGGCGGCAGCCTCTCCGAGCTCGCCAGCTACCCCTTGCTGGCGGTTGTCAAGCTGCTGGGCGAAGACCATCTCGACATGAGCACGGTCGCCTTCCAGCCGGCCGGCAGCTCGGTCGAGACGTTCGCCCGCATCGACCTGCGGTACGCACACGGTGTCGCCTCGGCCCGCACGGGGCTCGGCGTCAAGGCCGAGGGCGACCTCGTCGTCGCCGGCACCAAGGGCTACATCTATGTCCCCGCGCCGTGGTGGAAGACCGAGTACTTCGAGGCCCGCTTCGAGAACCAGAGCGAGAACAAGAAGTTCTACTACAAGTTCGATGGTGACGGCCTGCGCTACGAGATCGCCGAGTTCGGCTCGATGATCCGTCGGGGCGAGACCGAGACCTTCAAGCTGAGGGCCTCGGAGTCGCGCTGGATCGCCCAGGTCATCGAGAACGCCCGCGCCGACGCGAACCTCTTCGCCTGACATGCCGTTGCGCTCCTTCTTCCGTACCTTCGTGCGGCGGCTGCTCGGTCGTCTCCGCAGCTCCCGCCTGCCCTTCGTACGACGACTGTTCGTCGGGGCCCGGGCGTCCTACCGGTTGGTCGGCCGGATGTTCCCCTTCCTGCACCTGGGATGGGTGGCGGTCACGAGTCGGGTGCGCTGGGACGACGGCTCCCTTGTCGTCGAGGGCTGGGCGTACACCCGCGGCACGGGCTATGCCGCCACACCGCAGATCGAGGTCTGGCTGCAGCGTCGCTGGTCGCGGCGACGCCACCTGGCAGCCGTGACGCCCGTGGTCGACGTCGACGTGCGCGGCACCGCGCGGCGAGCGGAGCACGACTACGCCAACACGGCCTTCAGGGCCCGCTGGGACGACTCCGTGCTGCGAGCCCTGGCCGACGAGAAGACCACAGGCAGCTGGCAGGTCCGGGTGCAGGTCACCGGGTCCGGACGCCGGTACTGGGGACGCCTGCGCACCCGACGCACCACGGGCTCGGCAGCCGTGATGGCGCTCAGGCTGGTCGATGAGCACACCGCCCACGGGCCGGCATGGCAGGACGGCCGTGGGCTCGTCGTCGTACGCCAGGAGGTCATGGTGCTGGCGGGCGAGGTGGCCCTCGACGCCCGCACGCTCACAGTGCAGCTGCCACGTCCGGTCACGTCCGCGCGGCTCGTCGGCGACGGTCAGGTCGAGGCGGTGCTCCAGGTCGTCGCCTCGGGCGGTGGCTGCGCGCTCGTCGGGGAGGTTCCGGCGCGCACGCCCTGGTTCCATCCCGAGAGCGGCCGCCTGCTGCCTTCGAGCTGGACCCTGCTCGTGACGGTCGACGGCCACGAGCATCCCGTGCGGCTGCGCAACGACGTCGCGCTGCGGCCGACGCAGGTGTCGCCCCTGTACGTGCGTCCCGACGCCTTGCTCGCCCTGACGGTCATCGACGTGCCGACGTTCGTCGAGGTCGTCACCGCCACCCTCGACCCCGCCGGCACGGCCCTGGCGCTCGAGGGCCGTCTGATGGGCCCGGTCGACGACCTGCGGCTGACCCTTGTGGCGAGCCGCTCGCGGATCCCGGTCACGGCCCTCGAGGTGGCCGACGGACGCTTCACCGCCGTGGCGTCGTTGCGCCAGGGAGAGTGGGGCGGACCAGAGCTTCCCGCCAAGCGGGGCGCCTACACGCTGCTCGCCTCCGATGCGAGCGGCACCTTCTCGACCTTCGTCGACCCCTCACTCACTTCAGCCCTCCCGATCGTGCACTCCTTCCCCGAGTACCGCCTGCGCCTCGAGCTCGAGCGACGTGACCAGCTGCGCCTCTCGATCGGCCGTCCTCGGCAGGCCGACGAGTACGGCTCGTACCACCAGACCCAGCTGATGCACGAGATCACGCAGGGCCCCGCGACGCTGCAGGAGTCGGTGTTCTTCGAGAGCTTCTTCGGTCGCAACGCGACCTGCAACCCGCGCGCCGTCGACCACGAGATCGCCCGGCGTCACCCCGACCTGCCGCGCTACTGGGCCGTCGACGACCTGTCGATCGCCGTGCCCGAGGGCGCCACTGCCGTCGTCATCGGAACCCGCGAGTGGTGGACGGCCCGCAACCGCTCGCGGTGGGTCGTCACCAACGAGTGGCTGCGCACCCGGTTCGTCAAGCGTCCCGGTCAGGTCGTGCTGCAGACGTGGCACGGATCGATGTACAAGAAGATCGGCCTCGACCGCGACAAGGACCGTCGTCACGAGGAGGTCCTGCGGCGCGACCGGCTCGCCTGGGACATGTTCGTCTCGCAGAGCGCACCCACCACCGAGATCATCAAGCGGGCCTACGACTTCCCCGACGGGGTCATCGAGGCCGGCTACCCGCGCAACGACGAGCTGCATCAGGTCGATGCCGCGCTCGTCGCCGACATCCGGGCTCGCCTCGGCCTTGCCGACGGCCAGAAGGTCGCGATGTACGCCCCGACCTGGCGCGAGGCGGTCCAGGACGAGACCGAGATCCCCTTCCTCGACCTGCCACAGCTGGTCCAGGACCTCGGCGAGGGCTGGACGGTGCTGCAGCGCGGGCACGTGCGCACCCTCGGGCGCAGCGACGCCATCGAGGCCGAAGGCGTTCTCGACGTCGGCACGTATCCGCAGGTCAGCGAGCTCTTCATGGTGGCTGACGTGCTCATCACCGACTACTCCTCGATGATGTTCGACTACTCGGTCACCGGCAAGCCGATGATCTTCTTCGTCCCCGACATCGACCAGTACACCGATGAGAAGGTGCGCGGCGCCTACTTCGACCTCGAGGAGTTGGCGCCCGGCCCGGTCGTGCGCACCCAGCCCGAGGTGCTCGACCTGCTGGCCGGCGGGCTCGGGTGGGTCGAGGGGTATGCCGACAAGTACACGGCCTGGCAGCAGAGGTTCAACCACCTCGACGACGGCGGAGCCTCGGCACGCGTGGTCGACGCGCTGTTCGCGAAGCAGGCACCGGTCTCCTGAGTGGGGCTGCTCAGTCGGGCAGGACGACGTCGAGACGCAGCATGTTGTGGTCGGACGGGACGACTCCGCGATAGCGGCCGCTGCTGTCGATGTCAACGACGTTCTCGAACTCCAGGGCGCGCATCGGCGTCGTGAAGAGGTAGTCGAGGTAGATGCCGTTGCCGTCCGGGTCGGACGTGCCGATGGGCGCGCTGCGCCTGGAGTCGTTGAAGCTGTCGTAGTTGCTGCGGATGCGCTTCTCGACCGGCGCGTCCTCGGCGGCGACCTTGGAGCTGCGCTGGATGCCGAGAGGGTCGACGAACCCGTTCGAGGTCATCGCGTCGTGGATCTGGTACTGACGGAACTGCGAGGCGTTGAAGTCGCCGACCGCCATGGTCGGCCGGCCGTCGGCGATCTGCTCCAGGGTCGCCCCGAGCTGGCGTGCCTGGGCCGTGCGCACCGGCACCGACAAGGGCTCGAGATGGGTGGAGGCGAAGACGAACTCCTGCCCGGTCGCACGCTGGCGGAAGACCGCCCAGGCCGCATACCTCGTGGTGGCGCCTCGGCGCTGGCTGGAGTAGCGGATGGCCCCCGTGTCGAGCAGCACCAGCGTGTCGGGGTCGTACACGATGCGGGTTCCCTTGGACGCGCCGATGGCCGGGTCGGTGACCCGGTAGGTGGCGCCGATCTCGCCGAGGGCCTTCACGATGTCGGCGAACTGCGAGGTGCCGAAGCCGCTCGGCCTGGACTGCTGCGCCTCCTGCAGTCCGACGACGTCGGGGTGCTGGGACTCGATCGTGGCGGCGACCGCGCCCCGGCGGCTGGACCAGGAGGGGCCGCCGCAGCTGTGGCAGCGGACGTTGAACGTCGCGATCCGCACCGGCACGTCGTCGGTGGGGGCGAGGGTCGTGACCGTGCTGACCGCCGACCAGGCGCTGCGGGTGTCGTGGGCACCGATGGCGCGGACACGCACCGAGTAGGCGGTGTCGCCGTCGAGGCCGGTCAGGCGCGCCGAGCGTGAGTCCGAACGGACGGTGTCCGGGTGCTTGAAGGCGTCGTCGGTGTCGGACTGCACCTCGTAGCCGGTGGCGCCCTCGACGCTCTCCCAGGTGACACGCAGGGTGCGCGGCTGGGGCGCCGCGACGTCGACGTGGGCCGGCACCAGCAGCTGAGGCTCGTCGTCGGCCGACGTGCGGGTCGTGACGGTGGTCGAGAAGCGGCTGCTGTCGTCGGCGCCGACGGCGCGCACCCGGACCTTGTACGAGGAGTCGGCCTTCAGGCCCGGGACCTGCAGCTCGGGGGAGTCCGAGCGCAGGGTGAGGGCGGCCGCGGCTCCGTCGACCGAGACCTCGTAGTAGTCGGCGTCGGCGACCGAGGCCCAGCCGAGCCGCAGCATCGTGGAGGCCGTCTCCTCCACGGCGGGAGAGGCCGGAGCGCCCAAGCCGGCCTCGGCCTCGTCGTCGAGGAGCGCGAAGCCCCCGGCCGCGGCGACCACCGCCAGGACGACGACGGCCACGAGCACCCAGCGCCAGCCGTTGCGGCGTCGACGACGGCCGCGTCCGGATCGGTGCGCTGCCCCCGGCCCGGTCACCTCGCCAGAGCCGCCGACGGCACGACGCGACCCCTGGGCGCGACGACGCGCGGTGGGGGGACGTCGGGAGCGGGCCATGGGGCGGGAGGGTCCTCGGGGCTGGGAATCAGGGGAATACTACAAGCCCCGACGACAGCGGCGACGCCGGTTTGCTCAGATGTCGTCGTGGACCGGCAGGGCGCCCCAGGCGGTGTCGCGCTCGCCGAGGAGGCGGGAGCACGCCCTCACGAAGGCCTCGGTGGCCGCGCCGGGTGTCGTGTCGCCGAGATGGTACTCGATGGTCGTCGTCAGGGGTGGTGGATCGGCGAGCAGGGCGGAGACGACGGCCGCCGCTCGGGAGGCCTCGGAGGCATCGAGCGTCGGGAGTGCGGCGCTGAGCGAGCGCGGCGACACGGTGGCCCCGCTCGTGGGGCGCGTGACCAGCACCGGACGCCCGGTGGGCAGCCAGAAGCTGGTGACCGCCGAGACGTCGGTGACCAGGATGCTGGCCGAGGAGAGCGTCGGCGCGAGCGTGGGGGAGAGGTCGACTCGGTGCCCCGCCGTCGTCACGAGCTCACGCAGGGTCGCGTCGGCTGCCCCGAACGCAGGGTCGAGGGCGCCGGTGAGGGGGTGTGGCCGATAGATCACGTCGAGGTCGTCAGCGTCCAGCAGGCTCGTGAGGAGCGCCTGCCCGTGCGAGATGAGCGAGCTGTAGGAGACGGACGGCTCGGCGCCCTCCCAGGTGGGGGCGTAGGCGACGACGGGCCGAGTGCGCACGAGCGGTCCGGGGGCGAGCCGGAGTGCGTCGGCCTGGGGCTGGCCCACGACGAGGCAGTGTGCCTCGGCGTCGAAGAACATCAGCTGGTCGTGGAGGCGCTCCACGGCGGCGCGGCCGGCGACGAGGTAGCGGTCGAAGGCCTTCACCTGGTTGGAGGCGAAGACCCCCTTGTCGCTGTCGCCGTGGCCGATGTACACGTGGGCGAGCTGGCGGAAGCGCAGGCATTCGAAGTCGAGCGGGTCGAGGTTGACGTACAGCGCCAGCCGGACGCTGCCACCGGTGAGCAGCGTGTCGAGCTCGCCCGACGAGGCGACGGTGACGCAGTCGAGGCCCGACTCGTCGCGGACGAGGGCCGCGGTGCGCGAGTCGCGGAACACGCACACGACGCGGTGGGCGACGTCGAGGGCCCGGAGCGCCGCGTACCACTGCCGCAGCTGGTAGAGGCTGTTCTGGGCGGTCGGGAACCACACCAGGACTTCGTGGGGGAGGGGCGTCCCGTCATGGTCGGCGACGCGGTCGACCATCGAGGCGGGGAACAGCCGTGAGCGTCGCAGCCGCGCGACGGCCGCGGACTGCAGGCGAGCCCGCCGGTCAGAGGCCATGGCCGTCGGGGGTGACGCCGAAGTGGGGTGCGAGCTGGTTGTCGACCATCGAGAGCGCCGAGCCGATCGCCATGTGCATGTCGAGGTACTGATAGGTGCCCAGGCGTCCGCCGAACAGGACGTCGGGCTCGCCCCGTGTGAGCTCGCGGTAGGCCAGCAGGCGCTCGCGGTCGACGGCGGTGTTGACCGGGTAGTAGGGCTCGTCGCGGTGCTCGGCGAAGCGCGAGTACTCACGCATGATCACCGTGGCGTCGTCGGGGTAGTCGCGCTCGGGGTGGAAGTGCCGGAACTCGTGGATGCGAGTGTGGGTGACGCCCTCGTCGGCGTAGTTCATGACCGGAGTGCCTTGGAAGTCGCCGATCGGCAGGACCTCGGTCTCGAAGTCGAGCGTGCGCCACGACAGGTCGCCGTGGGCGAAGTCGAAGTAGCGGTCGACGGGGCCGGTGTACACGAGGGGGACGCGGCCGACGGTCGCGGCCTTGTTGAAGGGCTGCGAGGTGTCGAAGAAGTCGGTGTCGAGGGTGACGGTGATGCGTGGGTGGTCGGCCATCCGCTCGAGCCAGGCGGTGTAGCCGTCGATCGGCAGGCCCTCGAAGGTGTCGGAGAAGTACCGGTTGTCGTAGGTGTAGCGGACCGGCAGGCGGGCGATGATGTCGGTGCCGAGCTCACGGGGGTCGGTCTGCCACTGCTTGGCCGTGTAGCCCTTGATGAACGCCTCGTAGAGCGGCCGGCCGATCAGGGAGATGGCCTTCTCCTCGAGGTTCGTCGGCTCGCCGGTGAGCATCGAGGCCTGCTCGTGCACCCAGGCGCGGGCCTCGGCGGGCGAGAACGACGCCCGGTTGTACTGGTTGATGGTACCGAGGTTGATCGGCATCGGGAAGACCTCGTCGCGGTAGGTCGTGTAGACCCGGTGCTGGTAGGGCGTGAACCCCGTGAAGCGGTTGACGTAGTCCCACACTCGGGTGTTCGAGGTGTGGAAGAGGTGGGCGCCGTAGCGGTGCACCTCGATGCCGGTGGTCGGCTCGGCCTCGCTGTACGCGTTGCCCCCGATGTGGGAGCGGCGATCGATGACCTGCACCGTCAGGCCGAGGTCGCGCGCGCAACGATCGGCGATGGTCAGGCCGAAGAAGCCCGCCCCGACCACCAGGACGTCGGCGTCCACCTCAGCCCCCGGTGCCCGTGGGCGCGGCCGCCGGCACGTCGGCCGGGTCCATGGGACGCCAGGTGTCGTCCTTCAGGAGCCGGCGACCGTCGCGGACCCCCTTGACCAGGACGCCGGCGCCCTTGAGCGTCCTCTCGACCGAGACGAGGCGGAAGACCTCCTTGCCGAAGGTCAGCGCGGTGCCGATGCCGAAGCCGAAGCGGTTGAGGCGGCCGTGCTCGGCGAAGTACTTCGCGACGTAGGCCCGGTTGCGCATGACGTGGTAGCGCGCCAGGGGGCTGGAGTCGTTGAGGTGGCGGATGCCGATGCTGATCTGCTTCTGCTCGCGCTTGCGCTTGAGCACGAACTCATCGACGTAGACGACCTTCGTGATGCGCGACGCGAGCCAGGCGTACACGGCGTCGTCCCAGGAGATGAAGAAGCGGGGGTCGGGCAGCCCGATGCGGCGCACGACGTCGGCGTGGACGAGCATGCCCTCGAACGTGCCGGAGTTGGTGATGGCGTAGCCCTCGCGGTTGAAGGCCTTGCGGGTGTACGGCAGCGGGACGCCCAGGAACTCGTTGAACTTCGCCTGCCAGAAGAACGGCGAGCCGTCGTAGTCGTAGCGCCGGCCGTGGATGACCTGGAACCGCTGCATCCAGGGGGCGAAGCGATCGAGGGCCTCGGGGAGGATCTCGACGTCGTCGTCCATGAGCCACACCCAGTCGGCGCCGAGCTCGAGCGCCAGGCGGGTGCCCTCGCTGAAGCCGCCCGCCCCACCGGTGTTGGTGTCCATGCGGTGGTTGACCAGGACACCCGGCGCGAAGCTCGCCGTGGCGGCCTCGATGACCTGCTGCGTGTCGTCGGTGCTGGCGTTGTCGATGACCAGGACACGCCACGGTGCGGTGTCCATGGCGGCGGCGCTCTCGAGCAGCTCGCGCAGGTAGGTGGATCGGTTGAACGTCACGATCGCGATTGCGAGCTTGCCGGGCGCCGGATTCACCCGGCCACCCTATCGGTTCGGCGTGACCTCGCGGGATGCTGCGGTGCAGTACGGTCGTGCCGTGCCCCGCCTGTCGTTGCCGGCCAGCATCGCCCACCCGGTGCGCCTGCTCCCGCTGACGTTCCTCGCGCTCATCTTGCTGGGCACGGTGCTCCTGCTCCTGCCGTTCGCGCGCTCGGGGCATGAGTCGCCCGAGTTCATGGACGCCTTCTTCACCGCGACCTCGGCGGTCACCGTCACGGGGCTCACGACCGTCGACACCGCGACCTACTGGTCGCCCGCGGGGCAGGGGATCCTGCTCGCGCTGGTCGAGATCGGCGGCCTGGGCATCGTCGCCCTCGCCACGGTGCTCGGGCTGTTCATCGGCGGACGCCTCGGGCTGCGCTCGCGCCTCGTCGCCCAGGTCGACATGCACGTGGTCAGCCTCGGCGAGGTGCGCCCGCTGTTCCGCCGGGTCGCGATCACGATGATCTCCTTCCAGTCCGTCGTCGCGGTGATCTTGACGATCCGCTTCCGGGCGGGCTACTTCGACGACTTGCCGACGGCGCTGTGGCACGGCGTCTTCCACTCCGTGATGGCGTTCAACAACGCGGGCTTCTCGCTCAACAGCGACAACCTCGTGCCGTACGCGGGCGACGGGCTGCTCATCATCCCGGTCTCGGTCGCGGTGTTCGCCGGCGCGATCGGCTTCCCGGTGCTGGCCGAGCTGTTCCGTGAGTGGCGCACCCCCGATCGCTGGACGATCCACACACGTCTCACGGTCTGGGGCTCCGTCGGCCTGCTGATCCTCGGGGCGATCGCCTTCCTCGCGATCGAGTGGAGCAATCCCGACACGCTCGGCCCGCTGTCGCTCGGCCACAAGCTCGTCACCGGCATCGAGGCCGGCATCATGCCGCGCTCGGGCGGCTTCAACAGCTTCGACTGGGGCTCGGTCACACCCGAGTCGCTCAACATCGGCATCGTCATGATGTTCATCGGCGGTGGCAGCGCCAGCACCGCCGGCGGCATCAAGATCACCACCTTCCTGTTGCTGGCCTTCGTGATCCTGGCGGAGCTGCGCGGCGATCCCGACGTCACGATCGGACGCCGCTCGATCGGCGCGGCCACCATCCGTCAGGCGCTCACGATCGCGTTGCTCGCCGTGATGCTCGTGGCCTCGTCCACCCTCGCGATCATGCTCATGACCGACTTCAGGTTCGAGGACGTGCTGTTCGAGGCGACCTCGGCCTTCGCGACCGTGGGACTCAGCACGGGCATCACCGGGCAGATGCCCGTCGACGGCCAGCTCGTGCTCATCGGCTTGATGTTCGTCGGAAGAGTGGGCACGATTGCGGCTGCGTCCGCATTCGTCCTGAGGCGACGCATTCCGAGGTACCACCTTCCCGAGGAGCAGCCGATCATTGGCTAAGAAATCCGTCTCCGCGACCGAGCCCGTGATCGTCATCGGTCTGGGACGCTTCGGCGCGTCGGTGGCCCGCTCCCTCGTGCGCCTCGGCCACGACGTGCTCGCGGTCGACGAGAGACCCGAGATCGTCCAGAAGTACGCCAACGACT
>Ga0164243_10011319_pt1 | contig 12739 bp, 12 predicted proteins | sample OricompcompostOP_FD_108781 | JGI IMG/M metagenome (GOLD analysis project Ga0164243, IMG submission 108781) | Organic Plus compost microbial communities from Emeryville, California, USA - Original compost - Organic plus compost (OP) | ecosystem: Engineered > Solid waste > Mixed feedstock >...
TGAGCGCGACCCGGCGTTCGGTACGCCCCTCCTCCCCGTCCACCATCGTTCTCTCGCGTACACCCCCCGATGCGCGTCCGCGACGGCGCAGACGAGCTCCATCGAAGCGGAGCCGGGGCGGCTCCTGCGGGGGAGGCGTCAGATCTGCAACCAGAACGAGCAGGACGGCAACCAGTATTTCGTCTCGGTCCAGAAAGTCCTAGAGCATCGAGGCGCCGTCCTGGGGAAACGACGATTCGGCCGGAGAAAACGACATCCGACCGTCGATCCGCACGCGATTCCGTGTGCCCGGGGCGGCTGGCGTTCTGGGTCGCCGCCGCGCTCCGGCGGTGACGGTCACGCCGCCCCGGTGCCCTGGCCGTGCGACCGCACGCTCGGACACCGAGGAGCACACGCGCGGACACCGAGGAGCACACGCTCGGACGCCGTGGAACCGAGGGCGGTCAGGCCAGCAGGGGCCGGAGCGCCGCGGCGAGCACGACGGCGTGATTGCGCTCGGGGTCGTGCGCGGCGTAGACGAGCGTGACGACGGGGTGGGCGCGTAGCTCGTCGGCGAGCGCGCGCAGGGCCGGTGCGGCGGGGCCCGCGAGCTCGGCGCGGTAGCGGTCGGCGTAGGCCTCCCACTCCTCGGGCGGGGCGTGATGCCACGCGGTCCGGAGCTCGGGGGACGGGGCGGTGTCCTTGGCCCACAGGTCGATCGCCGCACGCTCCTTCGACACGCCCCGGGGCCACAGCCGGTCGACGAGCACGCGGAAGCCGTCGTCCGCCGACGCGGTGTCGTAGGCTCGCTTGAGATGCAGTTCCATGGCCTCAGCCAACACCTCCTGGCGCTCGTCCGCCAGCGGTCATGCGTCATCGGTTGAGACCGGGAATCACCTAAACTGAAACTCGGTCGCAGTTGCGGCGAAGTTCGAAGGAGAACTCGAAGATGCAGATCCAGGGATCGGGCGCTCTCGTCACCGGCGGCGCCAGCGGACTCGGCCTCGCGACGGCCCGGCGCCTCGCCGCCGCCGGCGCGCACGTGACGATCGTCGACCTCCCCGGCTCGGCCGGCGCCGACGTCGCGGCCGAGCTCGGCGGGCTCTTCGCCCCGGCCGACGTCACCAGCCCGGACGAGGTCCGCGCCGCGGTGGAGGCCGCGCAGGCCGCCGCTCCGCTGCGGATCGTCGTCAACTGCGCCGGGATCGCGCCGCCGGCGAAGGTCCTCGACCGCGACGGCGCCCCTACCGACCTGGCCGCGTTCGAGCGGGTCGTTCGCATCAACCTCGTCGGCACCTTCAACGTCACCTCGCAGGCGTCCGCCGTCATCGCGAGGAACGAGCCGGCCGAGGGCGGCGACCGCGGCGTGATCGTGAGCACGGCGAGCGTGGCCGCGTTCGACGGACAGATCGGGCAGCCAGCCTACTCGGCGTCCAAGGGCGGCGTGCACGCCATGACCCTTCCGATCGCCCGGGAGCTGGCCCGCCACGCGATCCGCGTCTGCACGATCGCCCCCGGCATCATGGAGACCCCGATGCTCGCGGGCCTCCCGCAAGCCGCCCAGGACTCGCTCGGGCAGCAGGTGCCGTACCCGGCGCGCCTGGGAAAGCCCGACGAGTACGCGGCGCTCGTGCAGCACATCGTCGAGAACGGCTACCTCAACGGCGAGACGATCCGCCTCGACGGCGCGATCCGCATGGCGCCGAAGTAAGCGGCTCCGACCCGTCCGGTCTCCGCTCTCCGCCGGCGACCGCGACGGCAGGAGAGGAACGACCGGACGAGAGAAGGAGCGCAGGATGGCCGAGAACGAGAAGGCCCTCGCGGGCAAGACGATCCTGATGTCGGGGGGAAGCCGCGGCATCGGGCTCGCGATCGCGCTGCGGGCCGCCGCCGACGGGGCGAACATCGCGCTGCTGGCGAAGACCGACACCCCGCATCCGAAGCTGGAGGGCACGATCCACACGGCCGCCGAGCGCATCCGCGAGGCCGGAGGGCGCGCGCTCCCCATCGTCGGCGACGTGCGAAACGACGACGACATCACCGAGGCCGTGCTGAAGACGCAGGGCGAGTTCGGCGGGATCGACGCGGTGATCAACAACGCGAGCGTGATCGACCTGTCGACCTCGCTCGACCTCGCCGCGAAGAAGTACGACCTCATGCAGGACGTCAACGTGCGCGGCACCTTCATGTTGAGCCGTGCGGCGATCCCGGTGCTGAAGGACGCCCCGAACCCGCACATCCTCTCCCTCTCGCCGCCGCTGAACCCCACGCCGCGCTGGCTCGGCGCGCACACCGGCTACACGCTGGCGAAGTTCGGCATGACGATGGTCACGCTCGGCCTCGCGGCCGAGTTCGCGGAGGCGGGGATCGCGGCGAACACGCTCTGGCCGCGCACCACGATCGCCACGGCGGCGGTGCAGAACCTCCTCGGCGGCGACCGGGTGATGGCCGCCAGCCGCACGCCCGAGATCTACGCGGACGCGGCCTACGAGGTGCTCACCTCGCCGGCACGGGAGAACACCGGACGCTCGCTCATCGTCGAGGACGTGCTGGAGGCGGCGGGCGTGACCGACTTCTCCGCGTACGCGGCGGTGCCCGGCACGCCCGACGACCGGCTGTTCCCCGACATCTTCCTCGACTGAGGCGTCGCGGCGGCGTCTGCTGAGCCGAGGCGAGGGTTACGCGGTCAGCTTCTCGTGAGGAGCGGAGGCGGGCTTTTCGAGCTGGTAGACACGCTGGCGACTGATGCCGAGCACACGGCCCACATCAGGGGCGCTGTATCGCTGTTCGCGGAGTGCTCGGACGACGGCGCGGCGACGTTCGGCCGCTCGGGCTTGCGCATTGCGCGCCTCTTCCTCGTCGCGTTCGGCGGCGGCCCACTCTGCCAGGGCGTCGGCGGGTCCCCGAACGCTGACGCTCACGGCGATCGTGTCGGGGGAGGCGTTGAGCCAGGCAGTGGCAACGCCCTGGGCTTCCTTCTCGACCTCGGCGAGATTGCGAGCCTGCCCGCCGGTGCCGAGTTCGGGGATCTCGAACACCCACCAGTTGCCCTCGCGCTCGACGACGACCTCAAACGTGCGTGTGCTCATGTTCGGTCCTTCCTAGCTCTCGCGTTCGTCATCGCCATTCTCGGGGCCACTGAACTCCCGAGTACCTGGCGATCTGGTTGAGAACTCCGGGGGAGATCTCGCGGTGTCCTGCGGGGATCGTTGCCTTCACAGATTCGTCGGGCAATCCCCAGACCTCATGGCTCCCTGGCGCATCCCGGAGACAGACCCAGCCGAGCCCCTTGAGGTATTTGAGGACGTCCCTCGTTTTCTGTGGCTTCACTACCGTAGTCTACCCCGCTCTTTACGCCAATGTCGAGGGGGCTATTGACACCTGCGAAACGCTGCTCCGGCGCTGGAGTCGCTCTCGCAGAGTCCGAAGAGGCCTGTCGCGTTCGGGTAGCGGTCGTGTCGGGTATGACGCTCAGGCGCGGACGGCGGCCAGGGCGGCGGCGAACCGGGCGGCGCGCTGCTCGATGTCGGCCCAGTCCCCGGCCGCGATCGCGGCTCCGTTCGCGAGGTCGCCGCCGGCCCCCACGGCCACGGCGCCGGCGGCGAACCAGGCGGCGAGGTTGTCGGGGGTGACGCCGCCCGTCGGCATCAGGGTCGCGTGCGGGAACGGCCCGCGCAGCGCGCCGAGGTAGGAGGGCCCGCCGAGGGACGCCGGGAAGATCTTCACGACGTCGACGCCGAGCCCGAGCGCGGTCATGACCTCGGTCGGGGTGAGGGTGCCGGTCATGACGACCGCCCCGGTGTCCTGCATCGCCCGGGTGAGGTCGGGGAGCGTGCCGGGGCTGACGAGGAACTCCGCGCCGGCCTCGGCGGCGGCGGTCGCCTCCGCCGGCGACGTGACGGTCCCCGCGCCCACGTGCGCGGCGGTGCCGTGGCGGGCGACGAGCTCGTGGATGACGGCGGGCGCGTCGGGTGTGGAGTAGGTGACCTCGATCCCGGTGATCCCGCCCCGGATGAGCGCCTCCGCGGTCTCGAGCGCGGCCTCGGGAGAGGGAGCGCGCAGGACGGCGAGCACTCCGGTGGAACGGGTGCGGGCGAGGCGGTCGGTCATCGGGGGCTCTCCTTCGGTGGGGGACCCTCCCATTCTCCCGGACGCCGCCCTGCCGTCCCGCCGCCCTGCCGCCCCGCCGGCGCGCAGGCCGGGGGCGCGCGCCGAGCCCCCGGCCTGCGCGGCCGCTGAGGTCAGGCCGCCGCGGCGCGTGCCGCCTCGCGCCCCGACCGCACCGCGCCCTCGAAGTACCCGTTCCACACCCCGGCGTACTCGGTGCCCGCGAAGTGGACCCGGCCGACCGGCTGACGCAGGGCCTCTCCGAGCTCGGTGAGGCCGTCGGGTCCGAACCCTGCCGAGAAGCACCCGCCGGTGAACCGCTCCTCGCTCCAGTCGAGCGTCACGACCGCGCGATAGTCGTGCACCCGAGGGCCGAAGACCGGAGCGAGCGCCTCGGCGATCGCGGCCGCGCGCTCGGCCTCCGGGCGGGTGCGCAGGCGCAGGGCGTCGCCGCCGTAGCTGAACGCGGTGAGCACGCCGCCCGGGGTCTCGGGGGTGGTGCCGTCCGCGGTCTCGGTGACGATGCCGGAGGAGTGCGTGCTCTGGCCCGACAGCCCGGCCTCGCGCCAGAACGGGGTGTCGTAGACGAGGTTGACCTTGAGGCCGACGCCCGGCTGCAGGCGACCGAGCGCGATGCGCTTGAGAACCGGCAGGGCCGGCACGAAGGCGATGCCCGAGAGCGTGCTCGCGGGTGACGCGACGATCGCATGGGCGGCCCGCACCGTGTCGTCGGACGTGCGGACCGTCACGCCCTCGTCGTCGTGATGGACCGAAAGGACGGGCTCGGAGAGCCGGAGGGTGCCCTCCGGAAGGGTCGCGGCCAGGGCGAGGGCGATGGCCTGCGACCCGCCCACGATGCGGTCCTGCTGCGCGCCGCCCTCGGCGTCGAGCAGGCTGCGAACACCTCCGCCGCTCGCCACGTAGAAGGCGAGGGAGAGGACGGACGCCTCCGCGGCCGAGACGGTCTGCAGACCGCCGGCCAGCAGGCGCCCCACGAGCGCCTTCTCGTCGTCCGAGCCCGCCGGCTGCTCGGCCAGCCAGGTGGCGAAGGTCATCGAGTCCAGTCGCTTGGCGTCGGGGTGGGCCCAGGGCCGGTCGGTGTCGACGGTCGCCGCCAGCCGGTCGAACGCCTCCAGCAGGCGCTCTGCGCCGGCCGGCAGGGCGTCGAGGCTCTGGTCGCCCACTCGGCAGACGGCCCGTCCCTCCGTCGGCAGGGGGTAGGTCTCGATCCCGAAACGGCGGACGAGGTCGTACATCGCGTCCTGCGTCGGGCCGATCCACTGTCCGCCGAGGTCGACCGGCGTCCCGTCGTCGAGCCAGCGGGTGAGGCTGCGGCCGCCGACTCGCCCGCGCGCCTCGAAGAGGAGGACGCTCTTGCCTCGCTCCACGAGATCCGCTGCGGCGGCGAGGCCGGCGAACCCGGCCCCGACGACCACGACATCTACGTTGGTAACGGCGGTGGACATGGAAAGCTCCGTTTCGTTGAAGGTAATTGAATTCTACAGCGTAGAATTCTGTGAGCTCACAGAGAGGTGTCGCATGAGGCAGAGCATCAGTGGCGAGAGGCTGACCCGCGAGAAGATCGTCCGCGTCGCCATCGACGTCTGCGAGGACGCCTCGGCGACGTTCAGCCTGAGACGCGTCGCCTCGGCCGTGCCCTGCGATCCGATGAGCATCTCCCACCACTTCGGCTCGCGGGCGGGGCTCGAGCAGGCGATGGCCTCGTGGATCGAGGATCGCGTGACGCCCTCCGCGGCGGCGCCGACCTGGCGCGCAGCCCTCACGTCGCTGGCTCGCGAGTATCGGCGTGTCGCTCAGCAGTACCCGCGCTCGTTCCTCCTGCTGCAGAACTTCCCCTACACCGGCGCGGCGGACCACCGTCACTCCGAGACGGTCCACGCCGCCCTGATCGACGCCGGTCTGCGCCGCGAGGACGTCCCGACGATGACCCTGGGGTGGTTCGCGAGCGTCATCGGCCTGATCGTCGCCGAGCTGCAGGGGCTCGTCCGTCCTCTCACCGAGGCCGAGGCCGCCGAGATCGAGGAGCTCTCCGACGAGACCTTCCCGCACTGGCGCAGCCTGGGCGGCGAGTACCGCAGGATCGACGCCGACCGCGTGTTCGAGTTCGTCCTCACGACCCTCCACGAGGGCATCGCGGCGGCGTCCGGCCCCGACGGCGGGCGCTCGCGGTAGGACTTCGGGGGAGCGGCCTCCCGGCTGTCGGAGCGTTCCCTGCCGCCACCGCGTACCCTGGATCCATGCCCGCCGACGCTTCCTCCTCCCCGTCCTCGCGCTCGTCCGCGACGGCTCCCGGCTCCCGGGAGCGCACCGGCCGGGCGCCGCGGGACGAGGGCGCGACGCCGGTGCGCCAGACCGGCACGCCGCAGGTGCGCCCCGCCACCGAGGGCTGGACGCAGAAGAAGGACGCCGAGGGGCGTCCGCTGCTCCAGTTCGCGAGCCCGAAGCGCGGCAAGCCGCCCGTGCACCTCGCCGACCTCACGCCCGCCGAGCGCGTCGCGAAGGTGACCGAGCTGGGTCTGCCCGGCTTCCGTGCGAAGCAGCTCGCGACCCACTACTTCACGCACTACACCTCCGACCCGGCGGAGATGACCGATCTCCCCGCCGCGCAGCGCGAGGAGCTGGTGGCCGGGATGCTGCCGCCGCTGCTCACCGAGGTCCGGCGCCTCGAGACCGACCGCGGCGACACGATCAAGTTCCTCTGGCGGCTGCACGACGGCGCGCTCGTCGAGTCGGTCCTCATGCGGTACCCGGGCCGGATCACGCTGTGCGTGTCGAGCCAGGCCGGGTGCGGCATGAACTGCCCGTTCTGCGCCACGGGGCAGGCGGGGCTCACCCGCAACATGTCCACCGCCGAGATCGTCGACCAGATCGTGCGCGCCAACCGCGCGATCGCGAACGGCGAGCTGGGCGGCAAGCGCCGCGGCGACCACTCGATGGAACGGGTGAGCAACATCGTCTTCATGGGGATGGGCGAGCCGCTCGCGAACTACAAGCGGGTGATGGACGCGGTCAGGACGATGGTCGCGCCGCAGCCCGAGGGGCTCGGCATGAGCGCCCGGGGGATCACGGTCTCCACCGTCGGCCTGGTCCCGGCGATCCGCAAGCTCGCGGACGAGCACGTCCCGGTCACGTTCGCGCTGTCCCTGCACGCGCCGGACGACGAGCTGCGCGACGAGCTCATCCCGGTGAACTCGCGGTGGAAGGTCGACGAGGCCCTGGACGCCGCCCGCGGCTACTTCGAGAAGACCGGGCGCCGCGTGTCGATCGAGTACGCGCTGATCAAGGACATGAACGACCACGCCTGGCGGGCCGACCTCCTGGCCGAGAAGCTCAACGCCCGCGGCCGCGGCTGGGTTCACGTCAACCCGATCCCGCTCAACCCCACGCCGGGGTCGATCTGGACCGCCTCCGAGAAGCCGGTGCAGGACGAGTTCGTGCGCCGCCTCAACGAGGCCGGCATCCCCACGACCCTCCGCGACACCCGGGGCAAGGAGATCGACGGCGCCTGCGGCCAGCTCGTCGCGACGACCGAGGACGAGGCCGCCGCGGCGCTGGTCTGACGGCGTCCGGCCCCGTCTGCGCCGGCCGGCACGAGGGGCTGGCACGAAGGGGCCGGCACGAGGGGCCGGCACGATGCGGCGACCCTGCGAGCCGGCCGTCCGTCAGGCTCGGCACCGGCTCTCCTCCGGTCGCGCATAGGGATCGTGCACCGATCTTCCAGCCGTGCTTTCGTAGGTTTGAGGGATGTCCTATTCCGCGCACCGCCCTGGACGGATGGATTCCCAGGGCCGTATCGCCTTCGAGATGGAGGGTGAACCCGGCACCCCCTCCGAGCCCGAGGACCCCTACTTCGTCCGCGACTACACGCCGACCGGCTCCGAGCCCGCTTCGTCCGGCACCTCTGCGGAGGAGCCCGAGGCGGCGACGGCCTCACCCGAGGCGGCACCAGCCGCCGGGCCGGCTGAGGCCCCTCCCGTGCGGACCCCGTCGAGGACCGAGCTGATCGCCCGGATGGTCTCGGTCTCCGCGGACGCCGAGACCGCGGGCGCCCCGGCGACGGCCTCGCCTCACGGACAGGAGACCCCGCGGCAGGCCCCGGCCGCGGGGCAGGCCCAGGCCCCGCGGGAGCCGAAGCCGCCGCGCGCGCGGCGCGAGCGGGTCCCGAAGGCGCCGCGTCAGCCCGGCTGGGCCTGGCGCCGCATGGCGATCCTCGGCGGGGCGGAGGGCGGGATCCTCGACCGCGTCCCCAGCGAGACGCCGCGGTTCGTGCAGATGTTCTTCGTGCTCCTCGGCACGGCGCTCGTCTCGGCGCTGTCGATGTTCTTCGCCCTCACCACGGGCGTGCAGGTGCTCGTCTGGCTCGCGATCCCTCTCGCGATCGTCTGGGCCGCGCTCATCTTCAACCTCGATCGCTTCCTCACCTCGACCATGACCTCCACCCGCAACGTGTGGCGGCTGATCGGCCTCGCCATCCCTCGCGTGATCATGGCGGCGGTCATCGGGTTCGTCGTCGCGGAGCCGGTCGTGCTGCAGGTCTTCCACAACGACATCGCCCGCGAGGTCGCCGCGACCAACATCGCCCAGGCGCAGTCCGATCAGGACGCGCTGGAGAAGGGGCCGGAGAAGAAGGCGCTCGACGCCGCATCGGCACGGCTGAAAGACCTCGAGAACCAGGCCGCCACCGGGATCGTCGCCGGCACCTCCGCCGACTCCGCCTCGCAGTCCGCCGCGCAGAGCACGGTCGACAAGATCACCGCGCAGATGGCCGAGCAGCAGAAGGTGATCGACCAGGCGCGGCTCGTCTACCAGTGCGAGCTGACCGGCGAGGGCGTCGGGACGGTTCCCGGCTGCACGGGCGTGCAGGGGCAGGGTGCCAGCTCGGACGCGGCCAAGGCCCAGCTCGACCAGGCGCAGCAGACCTACGACGCCCTCGCCGCGCAGCTGCGCACCGCGAACGAGCAGCTCGCGGCCGCCGACGCCGCCGCGAAGCAGAACACCTCTGCCTCCGAGGCGCAGAACCGCACCGAGGCGGAGAGTCAGCTCCCCGCCGCCCGCCAGTCGTACGAGCAGGCGCTCGCCGCGTACAACGCCCGCGCGTCGGCCGTCGCCGACGGGAACGCGGGCGCCATCGGCCTGCTCAGCCAGATCAGCGGCCTCAACAGGCTGGCCGAGAAGGAGCCCACGATCTTCTGGGCGCACTGGCTCATCGCCGCGCTCTTCTTCATGATCGAGCTTCTTCCGGTGATCGTGAAGGTCCTCACCAGCTTCGGCGAGCCGTCGCTGTACGAGAAGGCGGCGGCGATGCGCAAGCAGGTCGACCTCGACCGCGTGAGCACGCAGAGCTTCCGCGAGCGCGCCGAGATCATCGCCCGCGGGGCGCAGGACCGCGCGTTCGCCGACGCCGCCGAGGCCGAGGCGGCCCGGCGCGGAGCCGAGGCCGGGACCGCGCTCGTCGCCGCCGGCGCGGCTGCGGGCACGGCTCTCGCGACCGCGCCGCAGGAGGCGGACGTGACCTCCGAGAGCCCCGGCGCGGGGCCGGACGCGGCGGGCGGTCCGGGCTCGTCCGAGGGGTCCGGGCCGGGCTCCGACGCGACGCCGGACGCGACGCCGGGCCTGGCCGCGCGCGACGCGAACGTGGCGGTTCCGGCCGGTCGCTGAGCCCCGTCTCGGACGAAGAGGGGAGGACCGGCCGGGAGCGGATCGGACGGCGCGAGGCGGCCCCTGCGGGCGCCCGCGCCTCTAGCCTTGATCCATGGTCAACTATCGCTACCTCGGCAACAGCGGTCTCAAGGTCTCCGAGATCACCTACGGCAACTGGGTGACGCACGCCTCGCAGGTCGAGGACGACGCCGCCGTCCGCACCGTGCACGCCGCCCTCGACGCCGGGATCACCACCTTCGACACCGCAGACGCCTACGCCAACACGGCCGCGGAGGTCGTGCTCGGCAAGGCTCTCGCCGGCCAGCGCCGCGAGAGCCTGGAGATCTTCACCAAGGTCTACTTCCCCACCGGTCCCAAGGGCCCGAACGACACCGGCCTCAGCCGCAAGCACATCATGGAGTCGATCAACGGCTCGCTCCGCCGCCTCGGCACGGACTACGTCGACCTCTACCAGGCGCACCGGTACGACCACGAGACCCCCCTGGAGGAGACCTTCCAGGCCTTCGCCGACATCGTGCGCCAGGGCAAGGCCCTCTACATCGGCGTCTCGGAGTGGACGGCCGAGCAGCTGCGCGCCGGCCACGCCCTGGCGAAGCAGCTGGGCATCCAGCTCATCTCCAACCAGCCGCAGTACTCGATGCTGTGGCGTGTGATCGAGGGCAAGGTCGTTCCCACGTCGGAGGAGCTGGGGATCTCGCAGATCGTCTGGTCGCCGATGGCGCAGGGCGTGCTCTCGGGCAAGTACCTGCCCGGCCAGCCGGTGCCCGAGGGGTCGCGCGCCACCGACCCGCACTCGGGCGCGCACTTCATCCAGCGCTTCCTCCAGGACGACATCCTCGAGGCCGTGCAGCGGCTCAAGCCCGTCGCCGAGCAGGCGGGCCTCACGATGCCGCAGCTCGCGATCGCCTGGGTGCTCCAGAACAAGAACGTGGCGGCGGCCCTCGTCGGCGCCTCCCGTCCGGAGCAGCTCGCCGACACCGTGAAAGCCTCCGGCGTCACGCTCGACGCCGACACGCTCGCGGCGATCGACGCGGCGCTCGGCGACGTGGTCTACTCCGACCCCGCCGACACCGACACGGTCTCGCCGACCACGCGTCTGGTCTGACCGCCCGGCCTGACGTTCGGTCGTTTCCGGCTTCCGTCCGACAGAACTGGTTGCGTCAGGCGACGGAGATGTCGACCTGGAGGTCGGCGGCGATGCGCTCCAGCGCAGCACGGACGGACTCCGGATCGGCGTCGGCGGGCAGGGTCGCGATGACCTCGGCCTCGAAGAGGCGCCCGCCGGCCATCGCCGCGTCGCGGGTCTCGCTCGTCATGCTCTCGATGCTGAGCGCGTGCCCGCTCAGCGCGCCGGAGATCTCGCGGACGATCCCTGGCCGGTCGTTCCCGAGCACCTGGATCGTCAGCTGCTGCTCCGCCTCGGCGGGCGTCACGGTCTCGGCGCCCGCGTGGACGGCGACGGTGAGCAGTCCGTCCAGGCCCGAGAGCGCGGCCCGCAGCTCCTCGCTGCGCTCATCGGCCACCGACACCTCGATCACCCCGGCGAACGTCCCGGCGAGCTCGGCGAGACGGCTGTTCCCCCAGTTGCCCCCGTGCTCGTCGACGACGTCGGCGACGGCGGCGACGAGGCCGGGACGGTCGGAGCCGACGACGGTCAGGATGAGAGTGGTCATGCGGTCAGCGTAGCGAGCGCCGCCCTCGGGGTCACCCCCGGTTCCTCCCGCGTGGGCGGGTCACCACTGGCCGGTGGTGAGGAAGCGTTCCATGCGGGTGCGGTGGGGGGTGAGGTCCCAGCCCTGTTCGGCGACCCAGGTGTCGTCGTAGTAGGTGTGGGCGTAGCGGGCGCCGCCGTCGCAGATGAGGGTGACGACGCTTCCCTGTTGTCCGGTGGCGTGCATGCGGGCGATGAGCTGGAACGCGCCGACGAGGTTGGTGCCGGTGGAGCCTCCTGCCCAGTGCAGGGTGTGGTCTTTGAGGAGGCGGATCGCGGCGATCGAGGCCGCGTCGGGCACGGGGATCATCTCGTCGATGACCGATGGCACGAAGGAGGGCTCGACGCGGGGGCGGCCGATGCCCTCGATCCGGCTGGGGGTGCCGGTGGTGTGGCCGGGGTCGTGGTTCTTCCACCCGCCGTAGAACGCGGACCCCTCGGGGTCGACGACGGCGATCCTGGTGTCGTGCATGCGGTAGCGGACGTAGCGGCCGAACGTGGCGCTGGTGCCTCCGGTGCCCGCGCCCACGACGATCCAGGACGGGATCGGGTGGCGTTCGGCGGCGAGCTGGCTGAACACGCTCTCGGCGATGTTGTTGTTCCCCCGCCAGTCCGTGGCCCGCTCCGCATAGGTGAACTGGTCGAGGTAGTGGCCGCCGCATTCCGCGGCCAGCCGCTCCGCCTCCGGATACATCTCCGGGGCGGTGTCGACGTAGTGGCACCGGCCGCCGTAGAACTCGATCAGATCGATCTTCTCCCGGCTCGTGGACCGCGGCACGACCGTGACGAACGGCAGCCCCAGCATCCGCGCGAAATACGCCTCCGACACCGCCGTCGACCCGCTCGACGCCTCCACCAGCGTCGTCCCCTCCGTGATCCTGCCGTTCACCAGCCCGTACAGGATCAACGACCGCGCCAACCGGTGCTTCAGCGACCCCGTCGGATGCACCGACTCGTCCTTCAGATACAGGTCGATACCCCACTCCGGCGGCAGCGGGAACACGTGCAGATGCGTGTCCGCACTACGGTTCGCATCCGCCTCAAGCTGACGGATGGCGGCATTGACCCAAGCGCTCATGCATCGACAGTACCCGGAGGGGGCGACGCGCCACGGTCCGGGGCAGAGAACGTCACACCGTGGCGGGCGGGACGCATCGGGACGGGCGGGACGGACTAGGTGTGCTGTCCAGGCAGGTTGTTTTGGATTCTGCTGATGGGTGGGGCCCCGATTGCGGAGTGGTGCCTGTGATGATTGTAGAA
>Ga0164243_10011321_pt1 | contig 12734 bp, 10 predicted proteins | sample OricompcompostOP_FD_108781 | JGI IMG/M metagenome (GOLD analysis project Ga0164243, IMG submission 108781) | Organic Plus compost microbial communities from Emeryville, California, USA - Original compost - Organic plus compost (OP) | ecosystem: Engineered > Solid waste > Mixed feedstock >...
GGACCGACCGGGCAGTCGCCGCCGACCAGATCGTCATTGGTCGCCTGGGCGGAGGCCTTCACCACGACGGGGCCGTCGGTGGCGGGCTCGGTGGACTGCTCCGACGGTGGGACGACCGTCGTCTCGGCAGGGTCTGTGGTGTCGTCGGTCGGGTCAGCCATCGCTGGGCTGATCAGGGAGACCAACAGGACGGCACCGAGCGCCAATCCGGATCTCCGCAACGAGCGTTGGACCAAGGTCATCGTCTCTCCGCGCGGTATGTCGTCGCCCTCGTCGACACGGGGGCTCGGCAGGTGTCGACCGTGGCCGACATCCGATCGAGAATAACATGTGTCGGCATGTCAGGCGCATCGCGATACGCTGAGGCGTGGCCAGGATCGTTTCGCTGATGACGCTCGCAGGCCTCATGTGCGTGATGCCCGTCGGCGCCGCGCATGCGGCCGAACCGGACAACCCGGCGGTCGTGGCGCGACCGGCCGCCAACGCCGAACTCGACGCCCAGCCCGACGCCGTGACCGTTGCGTTCCTGAGCAACCCGAAGAAGCCGTCCCGCATCGTCGTCGAGGACGCCGACGGTCGAGATGTGACGGCGGGTGAACCGCGGCTCGTCTCGACCAACCTCATGATTCCGATGGCGGCCGGACTCGGCCCCGGCACCTACACCGTCAAGTACCGCATCGAGGGCCCCAATGGACCCGAGGGCGGCAGCTATCAGTTCGCGATCGGCGAGGGCGACTTCGACGTCGTCGGTTTCTCCACCTGGGTCGGCCCCAAAGCCGTCCCGAAGGATCTGGCGGTTCCCGAGGACGACGCGACGGCTGGCCCGTCCGTGGGCACGTCAGGTGAATCATCGTCGGACGATGCGACGGTGGGCACCGAGACGACTGCGCTCGGCGGCTCAGGGGGGATCCTCGCGGGCGACCTGACCGACGACGGCACCACCGCTGACGTGTCCCCATGGTGGCCGTGGGTCGCGGCCGGCATCGGTGCCGGCCTCACCGTTCTGCTGCTGTGGTGGCTCAGACGGCGCGGTGGACCAGATGGTGATGCCGCGGTCTGACTCCACCGCTATCGTGGCCGCCATGGTGACGACCTCCAGCGTGCTTCCTGCAGGCACCCACTATGCCGTGATGTGGGGAATCCCGGAGAAGTACGCCGGAATGACCAGCGCCATGCTGCACCGCAGTCGGGCCTTCGTCCGTCTGGCCCACACGCCCGTCACGATCGTCACGTACGAGTTCCGTGACGACTACGACGCCGTACGCCAGCAACTGTTCGATCGCGGCGACATGGTTGACGGGATGTCGCTTATCAATCTGTGGGAGGACCTCCGCACCTGGGACGACGAGAAGTTGCGGACCCTCGCGGATTCGTGTACCGAGACGCCTCCCACCTCGTTCGTCGCCCCCGAACCGCCGGCCGAACCGACCTTGCGTGAGCAGAGCCTGGACGATGGGCAGATCCGTCGTGTCGACTATTACCGCGAGGACGGCACCCTGCTCGTGGCCGACCGGCGAGATGTCGATGACGGCGTCTCCACACGGTCCGTCACCGTCTGCGACACGGCTGGCCGGCCGCTCGGTGCCTGGAGATCGGTGTGGGGCCTGTACTGGGCGTGGCTCGACTCGTTGCCGCGCGATCCTGTGGCTTGGTTCATCGTCGATTCCAAGACGAGCGCCAACCACGTCGTCCAGTACCGTCGCCCCGATGCGGTCACCCTTCATCTGGTCCACGGTTCGCACCTCGCCGTCGGCGAAGGCCCGTTCGGACAATTGAACGAGGGCCGTCGACAGTCCATCGAGGCGCACGACTCCTGGGACGCGCGGGTATGCCTGACCCAGCCGCGACGCGCCGAGGTCACCGCGCGGTACGGGCCCGGCCAGAACCGCTACGTGAGCGCCAACGGCCGCGACCTGCCCACCGATCCTCCGCCGATGGACCGCGATCTGCGCAGCGGGATCGTGGTGGCCAGCCTGACGAAGCGCAAACGCATCTCGCACGCCATCCGGGGAGCGGCCAGCGCCAGTCGCGACCGCAGGTACGGTCGATTCCTGCCCCGGCCCGTGGTCCTCGACGTCGTCGGCGACGGCGCCTCCCGTCGCGGGCTGGAGAAGATGGCCGACGAGCAGAAGCGTCACGTCACGGTCAACTTCCACGGCTACGTCGACGATGTCCCCGACCGGCTGAGACGCGCTTCCTTCTCGCTGCTGACCAGCAAGAGCGAGGGCCAACCGCTGGCCATCATCGAGTCGATGGCGGCCGGATGCATCCCGGTCAGCTACGACATCCGGTATGGGCCCGCTGACGTCATCACCCACGGTGTCGACGGCTTCCTGGTGCGCGAGTCCGACATCGCCGGCCTGGGTGCCGTCATCCGACGGCTGACGACGATGAAGCCCGACGAGATCACCGCGATGCGACAAGCGGCCCTGCATCGTGCGCGAGACTTCGACGACGAGGTGATCACCGGTCGCTGGGGTGACATCATGCGGTCCGCGTGGGAGCACAAGACGTCCTCAACACCATGACGCGCGTTGCTCTGACCTATGAGATCCCGAGCGGGTTCGGGGGCCTGACACAGGCGATGCTGACCCGCACGGTCCAGATGACGCACCATGGCCAACAGCCGTGCCTCGTGCTGACCGTCGGCCCACAGCCGGAACTTCCCGAGGTTCGCGATGATCTGGTGCACCGCGGTCTGCTCGTCGATCCGGCCCACCTGCGCAATCTGTGGGAGGACCTGGCGCAGGACCACTGGCTGGACGGCCTGCCGTTCGACGACCAGGTTCGCGAACCCGACGCGATCGGCGTGGCTGACGTCGTCATCCAGCGGCCGGACGGGAGCCGTCTCGCCGTGCAGCGTTGGACGCGGCTCGGCATCCGAACTCCGGTCGCCCCGGCCGGAGACGCGGTCACCGACACCTGGCTGTGGCGCAGTGACGGTACGTATGCCGGCCACCTGTCGGGCACGTGGGCGTTGTGGCGGCACTGGCTCGCCGGAGTCGTCGCCGATCTTCCTGGCGAGCGCGTCGACGTCATCGTCGACAGCGCCACTGTCGCCGACGCCGTGGCCGGCCTCGAGTCGTCTCGAGCGCGTCTGGCGGTCGTGATCCACAACAACCACCTGCGCCTCGGGGCCACTCCCCCGGTGGCACCCCTGAACCGGTGGCGGTCCCACCTTCTGCGCCGGGCCGAACAGTTCGACCTCGTCGTGTTCCTCACCGAACAGCAGCGGCGAGACGCCGAGGTGCTGCTGGGGACGATCCCGAACAGCGTCGCCATCGCGAACATCGGCCCCGAACCGGATCGGACACCACGTCGCCGCACGGTCCGTCACGGTCTGATGCTGGCCGCTCTGACTCCACGCAAGAGGGTCGATCATGCGATCCGCGCACTGGCCAACCTGCCCGACGTCACGCTGACCGTTCACGGCAGGGGCGAACGTCAGGACGCACTGCAACGCGAGATCGACCGCACCGGCGCTGCCGTCGACCTGGCCGGGTACACGACCGATGCGCGCGAAGCGCTCCGGGCGGCGTCGTTCCTCCTGCTCACCAGTTCGGGCGAGGGACTGCCCATGGTCCTTCTCGAGGCCATGAGCACCGGATGCATTCCGGTGGCGTACGACATCGCCTACGGCCCGCGCGACGTCATCACCGATGGCGTCGACGGCATCCTGGTATCGCCTCCGGACGAGACGGCACTCGCTGCGGCAGTGGCTCGGCTGACGTCGCTGAGCCGCTGGCGGATCGCCACCATGCGCCGTGCAGCGGCGAAGCGGGCCCGCGCCTACGCCGCGAGTGCGGTCATCGCACGCTGGGATGCTGCGCTCAGCGCTCCCGCCCGCCGTGTCGTCCACCGACCCGACGACGGCGAGGAGCGGCGCGCCGCGGTCACCCGATTCCTCTCACCCGATCTGATGGGCCGGCTGCATCGCGTCGTGCACCGCCCGGACGGCGTGGTCGACCTGTACATCGAACTCGACGTGCTCGCCAATGGACTCCCCGAGGCGCAGACCGAGCCGGTCGAGGGCATCCGGTTCGACCTGGTCGACCGCACGACAGGCACCAGGACACCGCTCGAAGCCTCCGTCGAGGATCGGCGCCATGTCGTGACGTGTCGCGTCGCCGATCTGCGTGACCGGTCACTGCTCGTGACCGGAACGGTCTGGGGCGTACCGGCGTCGGGACTCATCACCGGGACGACCGGTCAGGCACCCCTACAGGTCTTCGCGCCCGACCGCCGGTCCGGTGAGGTGCTCGTGGTCGACGGCGCTGTGGGACTGACCGTTGCGACAGCGCGTCCGCGCTCCACCGCGACGATCGAGGCCGCCCCCGACGGGTTGCGGATCCAGGTGGTCGACGGCGAAGGAGACGTCGATCAGCTTGAACTGACCGCCGGTGGCCAGACCCGGATGATCGAGCCGGAGCAACCTGCTGCGTTTCTGGCCCCCGCGGATCTCCCGCCTGGCCGCTGGCGCGTGCGAGCGCGCCACGAAGGACGGTGGCATGAGGTGGCGTTGACCGGGCCGGTCGGCGGACCGGCGACGGACCCGACACGTCCTCTCCACGTCGACCTGACCCCCAAGGGTTATCTACGATTGGTGTCGCGGCACGGCACGGTCGTCGTCGACGACCTGACCTCGACGGGCGGCAGGTGGATCCTGTCGGGCACCGCGACGTGCCAGGCCGAGCTGCTGATCGGACGGCAGACCCTGCCGGTCGGGCCCGGAGCCTGGTCCGCGGCACTCGATCCGGACGATGCAGGCGGCGCGATCCGCTCCAGGGACGTCGAGGTGGTGACGTCGCCGGAGTTGCAGGGCCGGTGGCCCGTGTCCGTCCCGGGAGCGGTGCTGCACCGGCGTGGAACGAAGGCCGAACCCGCCGTCACGCGACGCACGGAAGATCACTACACAGCACAGTCACATTGACCTTGTAGGTTGGTGCGACAGACCCGCGTACCCGAGAAAACGGACACCATCTGATGAGCCTGCGAGACCGCCTTCCCGACAGCGCCCTCCGCGCCGCCCGCCGCGTCAAGCACGGACGCAATGTCGAGACCTTGCGTGAACTGAAGAGTGAGACCAAAGCGCTCCGCAAGGAGAACAAAAGGCTCAAGTCCGCGACCGACAAGTCGAACAGTCGCTGGGAGGACGTCGACGCCGAGACGCTCGAGATCGTCGCCGCGGTCAAGCCGTACACCATGACCGGCAAGGACAAGCTGATCGCGCTGATCACAGCCGTCCGGCACATTGCCCGCACCGGGCTCGAGGGTGACCTCGTCGAATGTGGCGTCTGGCGCGGTGGCTCGATGCATGCCGTGGCCCGCACGCTGCTGGCCGAGGGGATCTCCGACCGTGAGTTGCACCTGTTCGACACGTACTCGGGAATGACCGAGCCCACCGAGAAGGATCTGCGCACCGACGGCCGATCCGCCGCCGAGATGCTCGCGGCATCCGAGAAGACCAAGTGGGTGTGGGCGGTGGCCTCCCGCGAGGACGTCGAAGAGGGGCTCAAGACGCTCGACTACCCGTACGAGCGCTTCCACCTGGTCGAAGGCCCCGTCGAGGAGACCATTCCCGAGCACGCCCCAGAACGCATCGCCCTGCTCCGCCTGGACACCGACTGGTACGAGTCCACCAAGCATGAACTCGACCATCTCTACGATCGCCTGGTGCCCGGCGGCGTCCTGATCATCGACGACTACGGCTCGTGGCAGGGCTCCAAGGAGGCCACCGACGAGTTCCTGGCCGCTTTGTCCGATCCGCCCCTGATGCACCGGGCCGGGCGTTCGCGTATCGGCGTCAAGCCGCTCTGACCGGTTCGCCCCTCAGGGCAGGACGATCGTCGACGACAGCATGTGGTGATCGGACGGAATCACCCCGATCTGGTCCCACGTGCTGGTGTTGACCCGCGCATTGATCGTGAAGTCCTTGACCCGCAAAGCATCGCTGGCGAACACGTAGTCGATGCCGTTGCCGATCTTCTTGGGCTGCGTGCAGTAGCACTTGCCGTCGCCGTCCAGGTCACGGACGTAGCCGTTGAACGAGTTGAGGAAGCCGAGCGAGACCTTCTCGGCCCGGACCTTCTTCGGCGGATTGACCTGGTACTCCTGGCCGAGCACGTCGGACACGCCGACGGAGCGCATCGCGGCCAACCCCGTCTGCGCCACGGCGTGGAACTTCGATGCGTTGAAGTCGCCGGTTACGACGATCGGCAGTCCGGCAGCCCGGGTCTTGACCTCGGTCGCCAGTTGCTGCCACTCGGCGGCCCGGCTGGCGGTGCTGTACGGGTCGAGGTGGGTTGTCGCGAAGAAGAAGCGGTGCCCGTTGGCCTTCGACTCGAACACCGCCCACGCCAGATAACGGTCGGTCTTTCCGGCGCTCTGCGCCGCGTATTTGACGCTGCCCTGCGAAATGAGCGACACCTTGGACTTGTCGTAGGCGATCCTGGTCGCCATCGAAGCACCGCGGTCGACGACCTTGCACCCGATCGACGAGCGGTGGTTCTCGCAGTTGTAGAAGTTGCGGTTCGTGACGTCCCAGCTACCGCCACGATCGTTCAGCCCCGCGATCAGATCGAGGAACTGATTGTCACCATCAGGGGTCGCGTCGCGACCGTCGGAGTCGTTGTACGCCGGGGACTGATTCGCCTCCTGGAGTCCGACCACGGCCGCATCCGTGCCGAGGATCGTATCGACCACAGCGGGCTTGCGTTCGGCCCAGATCTTCATCTCCCCAGAAGGATCAGCCAGGGCGGCCACATCGTTCTGGACACCGGAGATGTTGTACGACCCGACCACGAGATCGACCGGCTGCGGCTTGTCCGCGGTCATGAACGCCACATACGGCTTGGCCGTGTAGTCGCTGAGTTTGGCACCGGAGACCGGATCGATGACCGCGACGCGGACGTAGTACTTCGTTGTCGCCTTCAAGCCTGTCAGTGATCCGTGGGCTGCGGTGAACCGATGGTAGGTGGCCCCCGCCATCGAACTCGACGTCGACAGTTGCACGCGATACATCTGCGCTCCATTGACCGGGTCCCACTCCACCTGGGCCGCCGACTGCGTGACGGACGAGACCGACAAGGTCGTCGGGATCGGGTAGAGGTACTCGCTGGATGACACGGTCGTAAACGTGACGTAGGGAAGCTGTGTGTAGTCGCTGAGTTTGGCGCCGGAGACCGGATCGATCACTGCGACGCGGACGTAGTACGTCGTATTGGCCTTGAGGCCCGAGATGCTGCCTGACGCCTTGCTGAACCGGTGATAGGTGGCCCCCGCCATCGAACTGGACGTCGACAGCTGCACCCGATACAGCGATGCGCCGGAGACCGCATCCCATGACAACGAGACGGCCGACGTCGTGACCCCATCGGCCGTCAGGTCCGTGGGAATGGGCAACTGATACCCGTCAGCGGGTGCGGCCGCGGTGCTCGCGGTCGGGTACGGCAGCTGTGTGTAGTCGCTGACCTTGGCACCGGAGACCGGATCGATCACGGCCACCCGCAGGTAGTACTTCGTGGACGGACTCAGGTTCTCCAGCGTGCCGTCGCTGGTGTTGAAACGCGCGTAAACAGCACCTGCCATGGACGCAGATGTCGAGTACTGCACGCGATACTTCGATGCTCCTGACACATCGTCCCAGTCGAGCCGCAGGGACGTGCTCGTCGTGCTGACAGACTTCAGACCGGTTGGGATCGGCAGCGCGTAGCCGTTCTGTGCCGCCGTCGCCGTCGTGAACGTCACGTAAGGCAGCTGCGTGTAGTCGCTGACCTTCGCTCCGGTCGTGGGGTCGATGACGGCGACCCGGACGTAGTACCTGGTGTGCGGCGCCAACCCGGTGAGTGTGCCGCCGGCATCACCGAACCGGTGATAGGTCGCGTTCTTCATCGTGCTGTCGGTCGACAACTGCACCCGATACAGCGATGCGCCGGTGACCGCGTCCCAGGACAAGGTCGCCGACGAGGTCGTGACGCTGCTCGTCTTCAGTGTTCCGGGGATCGGCAACTGGTAGCCGCTCTGTGGCGCCGGCACCGTCGTTACGGTGGGATAGGGCGTCTGCGTGTAGTCGCTGAGTTTCGCCCCCGACTTCGGGTCGATCACCGCAACCCGCACGTAATAGGTCGTGGACGGTTGGAGGTCGTTCAGCGTGGCAGCGCTGGAACTGAACCGCTTGTACAGCGCGCCGGACATGGTCGGCGAAGTCGAGTACTGGACGCGATACCCGGGAGCACCGGAAACGTCCTTCCAGTCCAGGCCCACCGACGAGTGCGATGCGCTGACGCCCTTCAGCCCCGTCGGGATCGTGTAGACGTAGGCCGCCGAGGCCGAGGAGATCATCGTTCCGGCGGCCAACGCCACCATCGCGACCAGCGTGATAACACGCCGAGCGGCGCTCAATGCTCTCGAAGGCATGAGACGGATGATACGCATGTTGTTGGTGTGATTGGAATGGAACCGGCGGAATCTGTTTCCTCCCCAGACTCAGCGCCTGCGGTGTGCCCAGTCGAGCAACTGGGCGACGGGCCACGTCGTGACGATGCGATCGGCCGGGATTCCAGCTCGTTCGGCGCGTTCAGCACCATAGTCGAGGAAGTCCAGCTGGCCCGGCGCATGAGCGTCGGTGTCGATCGCGAACAGGCAGCCGGCGTCGAGCGCCAGAGCCAGCAGGTCGTCGGGAGGATCCTGCCGTTCGGGCCGCGAGTTGATCTCGACCGCGACACCCAGGTGCGCACACGCCTCGAAGACCAGTTCGGCGTCGAACTGTGACTGCGGCCGCGTGCCACGTGCCCCTTGCACCAGTCGTCCCGTGCAGTGTCCGAGCACATTGGTGTAGGGGTTCATGACCGCTTTGATCATGCGGCGGGTCATCTTGTCGGCATCCATCCGCAACTTCGAGTGCACGCTGGCGACCACGACGTCCAGGCGATCGAGCATCTCCGGCGTCTGATCCAGCGAGCCGTCGTCGAGGATGTCGACCTCGATGCCCGGCAGGAGCGTGAAGTCCCCATCCGATTCAGAATGCTGGGCGGCGTTGACCTCGGCGATCAGATCCAACTGCTCGGCCAGACGTTCGGCGGACAGACCGTTGGCGACCGTCAGCCGTGGTGAATGGTCGGTGATGACCTGGTACTCGCGGCCACGTTCGCGCGCGATTCGAGCCATGACCGGCAGCGGCGACCCCCCGTCGGACCAGTCGGTGTGACTGTGCAGATCACCGCGCAACCGGGCGCGCAGTTCGCGTCCGCCCTCGGCGAGCGGATGATCGTGCTCATCGCGCAGATCGGCCAGGTACTGCGGCACCTCGCCCGCCAGCGCCGATGCGATGACACCGAACGTACGGTCCCCGATCCCGGCACGATCCCGCAGTGTTTCGTCGGCCACTTCGGCTTCGAGCGAATCCAGATCGCAGATCACAGCGGATGCACGGCGGAACGCCTCGACCCGATGGCTGGACTGCAGATCGCGCTCGAGCCAGAACGCGATCTCGTCCAGCGCCTCGACGGGGTCCATCAGAATCCCAGTTTGCGCAACTGTTTGGGGTCGCGCTGCCAGTCCTTGGCCACCTTGACGTGCAGGTCCAGAAACACCGGGGTACCGAGCAGCTTCTCGATCTGGGTGCGCGACGCGGTGCCGATCTCGCGCAGGCGGCTGCCCTTCTTGCCGATGATGATGCCCTTCTGGCTGTCGCGCTCGACGTAGACGTTCACGCGCACGTCCAGCAGCGGTCTGTCGGCTGGGCGGTCCGCGCGCGCGACGATCTCGTCGACCACGACGGCCAGCGAGTGCGGCAACTCGTCTCCGAGGCCCTCCAGAGCGGATTCACGCACGATCTCAGCGATCAAGGTCTCCTCGGGATCATCGGTCAACTGGCCGTCCGGGTACAGGGCCGGACCCTCAGGCAACAGGCCCAGTAGGAGTCCGGTCAGCAGATCGACCTGATCGTCCGCGACGGCGGAGACCGGCACGATGTCCTGCCAATCGATGCCCGCGTCGGCACCCGCCTCCTGGACTGCCAACAACTGCTGGCCGATCTTCTCGGGGCCGACCAGATCGGTCTTGGTGACGATAGCGATCTTGGGCGTGTGTTTGATCGAGGACAGTTCGCGCATCAGGAACCGGTCACCGGGCCCGATCGCCTCGTCGGCCGGTAGGCACAACCCGATGACGTCGACCTCGGCCCACGTCTCTCGGACCAGAGCGTTGAGCCGCTGACCCAGCAGCGTGCGCGGCTTGTGCAGGCCGGGCGTGTCGATCACAACGAGTTGCCCGCCGGGACGATGCACCAGGCCGCGAATGGCGTGGCGTGTGGTCTGCGGCCGCGATGACGTGATGGCCACCTTGTCGCCCACCAAGGCGTTCGTCAGCGTGGACTTGCCGACGTTGGGTCGCCCCACGAAGCAGGCGAAGCCGGACCGGAAGTCGCTCACGTGGACAGCACCTCGGTGACCGCACCTGTGTCATCGGCGACGAACACCGGGACATCGCCCCCGGCCACATCGCGGACCGCGTCGATCGACACGTCGCTGCTGATCACCGCGGCCGCCTCCAGCCCCGTGGCACCTGACGACACCGCCATCGCGACGGCCAGGTCGAGCGCGCTGATGGACAGTGAGGGCAGGTCGACGCTGGTGGCGGCATACGTACGACCATCCAGATCGCGCACCGCAGCACCCTGGGGTGCGCCGGTGCGTGCGCGTGAGGCACGGGCCAGGGTCACGATCTTGGCGTCCTCAGGCGTCAACGGATCCATGCTCCGAGGCTACCGATGCCAGCGCGATGTGCACGCGCCCGATCCTGTTGCGGCGGCCCCACGGCGCCTCGGCTGTCAACTCCAGGCCGTCGACCTCGACCGACGACCCCGGGATCGGCACCTTGCCCAGATGCTTGGCGAGCAGGCCGCCGACCGTGTCGACGTCGTCGTCGTGGACCGCGACACCGGTCAGCTCCTCCAGGTCGTCGATGTCGAACCGGACACTGACGCGCCACGTCCCGTCCGACAGCGTCTGCAGGTCCTCGGGCTCATCGTCGTACTCGTCGGTGATCTCACCGACGATCTCCTCCAGGATGTCCTCGATGGTGACCATCCCGGACGTGCCGCCGAACTCGTCGACGACGATTGCGACGTGGGTGCGTTGCGCCTGCATCTCACGCAACAGCGCATCGGCCGGCTTGGTGTCCGGGACGAACAGGCACGGGCGCACGATCGATTCGACCTTCTCCGTGGTCTCGGCCACGTGGTTGTCGAACACCCGCTTCGTGATGTCCTTCAGATATGCCATGCCGACGACGTCGTCCAGGCTGTCATCGACGACCGGAATACGCGAATACCCGCTGCGCAACGCCAACGACATCGTCTGTCGCAGTGTCTTGCCCTGTTCGATGAACACCAGGTCGGGCCGGGGAACCATGACCTCGCGGACGATGGTGTCGCCCAGCTCGAACACGGACTGGATCATCTTGGACTCGTCGGTCTCGATCAGCGAACTCGCCGCGGCCAGATCCACCAGTTCTCGCACCTCGACCTCGGATGCGAACGGACCCTCGCGGAAGCCGCGACCGGGCGTCAACGCATTACCCAGCATGATCAGCACCTTCGGAACCGGGCCGAGCAGCCGTGTCAATGCGACAACCGGCCACGACGTGACCAGCGCGATGCCCTCCGCGCGCTGCCGTCCCAGCGTGCGGGGCCCGACGCCGATCAGGACGAAACTGACCACCGCCATGACCACGACGGCCACACCGATGCGCTTCCAGTCCTCGGCCACGTGATCGGCGACGTACAGCGCGACCAGCACCACCGCCGCGGTCTCCAGCACGACCCGGAGAAGCAGCATCGTGTTGATGAACGGTGCCGGGTCGGCCAGCATGCGCTCCAGGCGGGCCGCGCCGACCTTGCCCTCATCGCGCAACTCCTCGGCGCGGGCGCGGGAGAACGCCGAGATCGCAGCGTCGATGCTCGCGAACACGCCGGCCAGAACGGCGAGTCCGATCGCGACGATCAGCCACCAGCCGCTCATAACGGTCCATTCATGGCCGGCCGGTCACCGTGCCCTCGGCCTCGGGATCGATGCCCAGTCCCAGTCGCTGCCATTCCAGCAGAAGTCGACCCTGGATGCCGAACATCTCCTTGTGCTCATCGGGTTCGGCATGGTCGTACCCGAGCAGGTGCAGGATGCCGTGGACCGTCAACAGGTCCATCTCGTCCTGCGCCGAGTGGCCCGCCGCCGGCGCCTGCTGTCCGGCGACCTGCGGACACAGTGCAATGTCGCCCAGATAGCCCTCGGGCGCCTCGCGATCGTCGCGGCCCGGTGTCAGTTCGTCCATCGGGAACGACAGCACATCGGTGGGGCCCTGCTTGCCCATCCACGTCTCGTTCAGCCGCGTGATGGTCTCGACGTCGACCAGGCGCAACGTCAGTTCGGTGGCCGGGTGCAGACGCATGCGCTTCATCGTGAAACGGCACAGTCTCGTCAGCGCAACGACATCGGCCTCGGCGCCGGACTCATTGAGAACGTCGACGTTCACCGGACTCCTCATCGCTTCTGCGGCGGTCCGCCTCGTAGTCGTCGTAGGCCTCGACAATGCGGCCGACCAGTCGATGCCGCACAACATCCTGTGCGGTCAACATCGAGAAGTGGATGTCCTTCACATCCGACAGGATCTCGCGCACGACCCGCAGACCGCTGCGGGTACCCGACGGCAGATCGACCTGCGAGATGTCGCCGGTGACC
>Ga0164243_10011322_pt1 | contig 12734 bp, 10 predicted proteins | sample OricompcompostOP_FD_108781 | JGI IMG/M metagenome (GOLD analysis project Ga0164243, IMG submission 108781) | Organic Plus compost microbial communities from Emeryville, California, USA - Original compost - Organic plus compost (OP) | ecosystem: Engineered > Solid waste > Mixed feedstock >...
AAAAATAAAAAAAAAAAAAAAAAAAAAAAAAAAAAAAAAAAAAAAAAAAAAAAAAAAAAAAAAAAAAAAAAAGAGAAGAAACACGAGGAAAAAAAGGGAATAAAGGAGGGAAACATAGGGCGGGAGAAGAAAGAAAGAGAGGGAAAGGAGGAAAAGAAGAGCACCCGTAGAAAACAAAACAAAAGCCCACTTCACGTCCGTTGCGTTGCAGATATCCAGAGTAAACGCTCGAACGAGTAAGGCCGACATTACATCGATGATGCCCATGTGAAATGTTACAAACCTCAATAGGATCGGCCCTGTCCATCAACTCAAATATTAGCTGTCTCGGTCTTAGCTAGGCAGACAGAACATGATACTCATCAAAGCAAAATGGCTCTATTACCGGGGGATCCCTTAAAATCAGTGACATGGCGTGTATAACCCTCGAGCCGCTCCCCCTTGCGTTTGTTTGCACTTGTACTAACACGTCCCCCCTCTTCTTTCTCCCTCTTTGCCCGTTCCTCTTTCGGGCAAAGTCACTTGCCAAACGGAGCGGAGTGTGCCCTCGGAAGATGCTCCGGGCTGAAGGGCCCGGATCCCCCCAACTCACCAAGAGCGTAACCCTGGAACCCTAATCCTATGTAGCCAATGTCTCCCTCTTCCACCTACTAAAGCAACCCATCTCCCGGGCTTCTCGCAAGAACCACGAGACTACGAAGGCATTCCAACCCGTTTCTTGGACTATAGATGCGATCTTTCCCTCCTCCACAAGACTGCGCCCAATGTTTGATATTCCATGATGACTTAGGCTGGCGCACTCTTGCCATTGGCAACCCGCTTGCTCTATTCCATCCCCCGGCTGAGGATGGCGCCTTAGCTTGCATGTCCCAGTCTATACAAAGCGAGGATGCTATTGTATAGAGCCGCTGACTTCCCCGCCTGCGACGCTCTTAGTTGATGGGCAAGGAAGGTGCTATTTTGATCCGCGCAGACTCGCGAGTAGTCGGATCCGCTCTAAGACGCTACTCGTGGCTGCAGGCGTAAATCAATCTTTGCCCTAGGCACGCAGCACGGGGCGAGGGAAGTTTCTGCCACATGGCGCTGCCATCGCAACACTTGGTTTGTGCGCATCTCGGGCCAATACTTGAATGTTGACTTGACCACCTGCCTCGGGGCTGAATGGACTTGAAATTCCTCGTCGCCCCGATAGCTCGAGGGTTTCGTTTGCACATCGTTGTTTTCTTTCACCACATCACCCAAAGGAGGCGGTAACCCCCTTCCGAAAGAATAAAAAGAAAATCCCCCCAAAAAATCTGGAAGACAATATGCAACGCCGTTCTTGGATCTCCTCAAGTCTCTCATACACAAACCCTATCGAGGGTTCTCACCATGGTATCATACCTCCTCAAGCTGAAAATCAATTAAAAACCCGCTTTGTTTGAAACCTTTTTTGTCCCCAAATCAGTTGTTATCCACGGTCTTAAACACCGCCCAATTCATGAAATAACGGCCGTCAGCACATCAGCACATCAGCTTAACTTCGCAATCCATATCCTACAGGACTTCGATTTTCGACCCTTATATCCCCTGTCCAAGTCCTCGAAAACAAGCGCACACAAGCCGACTCCGGCCATTCCAATTCAAGACCTGCCCTCCTAAAACGGGAAGCAAACATCCGTAACACAAAAAACCCAACAAGAAAGAAGCCAAGAAGAAGAGAATGAGGAAAATAAATGAACCAAGAGTGGAAGAGAAAAGAAGAAAGGTACAGGTATGGGCATGTCAGGCTAACTGCCCAACTTCCTCAGTGGGAAATCAATACCACTATACTTAAAAGAAAAAGAAGGGAAGTTAAATGCTAAGTTGTTCAGAAAATAGATGAAAGAACAGGAAGAAAACGAAGCGAATAATAGAAGTGAAGGAAAAAAAGAATAAGAATAAGTGGTGAATAAGGGCAACTTGCGATGTGAGATGAATTCGATCGAAGTTGCTCGGGGGAGAAGAGAGAGAGAGAGAGGTACACCGCCAGGACTTGGTGACCAAAGGGTCGACGCAGGAAAGTAGTCCGGATGGCTCGAACCGCCAATGTTCCCCAAAAAGATTCATCAACCGTCTAGTACGCATAGAGCATCGTGCTGTCGGTTTCCCTGCTGCACTGCTAGGACATCTGAGACTAGATTGCCCTAGCACTTGCACTTAAGTTTCGGTCTGAGCGGATGTGTTTTCAGCGTCTCTGGGCGTGGTCCGGCCTGTCAATCAACCCTCCGATATCAACACGGCCCGATCTCTCATCCCGGGTTGAAGCAGATTCGCCCATGGTCATCGTTCCAGGCTGCGGATGCGCGCGGATCGGAGGGAGTTGAAACGATGTCGCCTGTGGTGTTCGGCTCGCGCTCGCTAATTCGCTCCGAGGAATCTGATACGACGAGTGCCCAACGGCATATTCAGGTCGGCTAGGCGACGGAGAGTACGCGGGTACTCCGGGACTAACCCCGGGACTAGGGCCGGACAACAATTGGGTGCCCGGTGGTGCCGTGACTGGGCGACCCGCTGGAGGACCTTGGTCGAACCGGGGTCGGTTTGGATCGAAGGTTGCCGAGACCGGAGTATGCTGCATATACGGCTGCTGGAGCTGGTGGTGAGGCGGGGCTTGCGCCTGGTAAGGATACGAGGCTACCGCTGAATCTCTGGAATGTGGAGAAGGCGAGGGGTAGGGGTATCTTGGTACGACGCTCAGCCGTAAAACCACCACATAGATGGACTCGACCTTTACAAGGCCAAATTGGAACGACTGCGGTCTTTGTTGTCCATCCATTGCCTGGAACACAAGATGTCCTTGTCGGTCCAGCGGGATCCTTGACACATCTTCCGGACCAAAGCCAAGGGTTTGGATCACCCTCTCGCTTTCCTGTTTATTGAATATTGGCGGAAGATATCGCGGTTCTTGGCGTGAGCGATCATCCTGGAGTTGCCTCTTGTAGCTTCCGATACGATCCCTGTCCGCTGGTACCACGACGTCAAACAAAGACCGCCCTGCCAGCGACGATATACCGACAGACTCCGCGAACGTCGTTGAAGCCTTAACTAGTTCCAGTTCCGTGGTCAGGTAGGCTACGGGCTCGGGCGGTCGGGTTGCGATGGACAAAGGCGGCGCTGGGTAGACGTTGGCATCACTAGGAAGTGCATGCTCGATAAACCTGGGACCCGTCGACTCGCTTGGTTGAGATTTTAGAACCCGGTGCGATGAACTATTACGACGGAGAGTGGCCTCGTACCCTGATAGAATGGGGCCGCCTGGGTACGCACCCAACGGTCTCCTTAACCCAGCATCCTGCCCCGAGGTAAACCTTGAGCCGTCGAATCGGGGATCTCTATCATCGCGTAACCGGGGTCGTCCTCGTTTCTTATGTTGAACATCGATGCAAGACTCTTCCTTGCCATTCATCATACATCGAGAGCATGGACGCTGTGCTAAACAGGGAGGACAAGAGAAAACAATGTCAGTCATCGCGGTCTTACTTTCAAGACTTCAACTTAACGAAGAATTTCCAGCCCCTGCGCTTCAAGGGAACACTTGCTCCAACTCTTGGTGTGTCCTTGCCACAAAACAAGCTGGCCAATGCAGAATTTGGGCTTCATAATGCGGTCTGCATCATCCAATGTCGCTCCTCAAACAGTCGTCCACGATGCCAAATCTCCGAGCGAGAGCGGGACACATGCTGGCCGACAGAAATGGGGAATAGCTCCAACAACATATCGCGCTCTCCTCTTCATAAAACGGTAGCGTGTGTTTGGTGTATCGTCGACCATGCTCGTCCGCTTCGGTGTCGCACGACCAAACTTGAAAAAATCACAAGAGGCGAAAAACACGTACCGTCACATCTGTTCCGTGTTAGTATATACCCTGAACATATGATACTCCGCAAGTTTTGGTTAGATAGTGGACACGCACCTAAGATGCGCCTTTTTACAGGGAACACATGCGGACGCGACATGGCCCTTGGCTTTCCTGGCGGGTCTAGGAGGCTCAAAGGCCGCCGCGACCGGCGCAGGGGGCTGGGTCGGCGGATTGTAAGCAGGTGGTGCGCCGGTTACCGGAGGTGCGGTTGCGTATAGGGGTTGCTGTTGTAGTATTTGGGAGGGTCCTGGAGGGGGATAAGATAACCTCCTAGGCACTGGGCCTTCGAGGGGATGATAGTAGCCCATTCTGTCCGAAGTCTCTGGAGGGGGATAGGATCGGATTGAAGGCGGCGGTGGAGGCGGTAATGTTGGTGGGAGTTGGGCCCTGATGTCTTCGGTACGGCTCTGATGAGGAGGCTGCCCACGATAAGCATCTTGGGGATGCTGAGGTTGCTGCGGCGGCGCTGGGTAGGGCCCATGTATTTGACTCCGATCACCTGCCTCTGATCTCGATTTGGGTGGGAGTGGAGGAGATCCTGACATGGGCGGAGAGGGGTAGGCCCTTGACCGAGCAGCAGCCACGGACTCTGCTCTTTTATCAGCCCAGGTCAGGTCTAATGAAAAGCTCGCCAGGTCCGATATACCTCGGCGTTTGCCGAGAGGAGGGAAGGATTGAGATGCGGCTGGGCTGATTCCTGGCATGGATGGGTTGGTTCGCCCTGGCGAGTGTCTTGGGAGTGACTGGGTCGAGCGGCGTCTAAACGTCGTTCACCGAGACGACAGCCCCGACCTCCGGCACTTGAATCAGGGAGCAGGTTGCCCGCTGGAGGGACAACTCAAACCCGTCCGCTATCTGGTCGACGTCAAGCCAGCATGAAGTGGCGCTGCGTCCGGGAAAAGAGTTCGAAGACTTTACGGTCGGCACGCAGGGCCGAGTTACGAATCTCCTGAATTCCAACCAATACCGTCCCGCGAATGTGGTGGTCGGAAGCCTGAAGGAAGCGAAGGGATGGCAGAGCAGCTGTTTGGGTGGATAGAACAAGCAACAATAGGGAAAGGGTTGGCCGAAAGAACGAAGATATCGTTTCGAATTCCCCAGCACGCCTAGCCGCGATAGCTCGCGCACAAAAGCGAAAACGGAGTGAAGGAGGTGGTTAACAGTGCCGCTCGAGCTAGAAACTAGTGTTGGGAGTCTCGCTGGGGGAGGCACAAATTCCTATAAATCGGCGGTGATAGGCGAGTGGACCGGAGAGTTGACCAAGATTTGGCACCGTGCAATACTGACTAGGGCAGGTCGAACCCCGAACCTTGTGGGATCAGTAACACCGGATCCGAGAATGATCGTTAGTTGTCGATGGCACCGGATGACTGCAGAAACGACCACCAGGGCTCAGGGCACTCGGAGATATCGAGGCGTAGTGACCTAACGGGGCTCTTGGCGCACTGAGCTCTAGAATTGGGTCTCCCTCAGCTCTGAGAGGGGGGAAGGGCAAACAGCAAATTTGGCGGAGCCTTGTCCTGGCGTTGTGCGATGGGAGGACGTCGAAGTTATCAACAGAGCTGTCAGATGGGAGGCTTTTAAAGAAACTTTGGATGGGGACGGGGTGGCTGATGGTCGAGTTTTGTGCAGCTCTTTCTGCTCGTCAAGGGGTGTGGGCAATTGGCAGGTAAAGGACGGGGTAGTATGGTTTGGGACAAGTTACTCTGGAAAAGCGGCAGGGGGATGGGATGAGGGGGGTAGGCTCCAGGGAGACCCTGGTTAGCTTCTGGGGCGGGTGCCAAAGGGTAACAAACCTGCTTGGTATGCCACAACGGTCCCTCTCAGATTCTAGCCAGAGTTTTCGGGGGAGGGGGAGACCTTGAGCTTGGGCTTGCTGCGCAGGGACGGTGACAACAAGCAGGTTGCATGTGCATATTTGAGCGCTTGCTCCGTTGACTACTTCATACGTACAGCCATGCAGGACGGAGAATGACCGTGTTCGATCAATAGGACAAGGGACCAAGAGGCAAGAGGGGTGCAGTGAGTATGGTAGTGGTATTGGCAGGGTGTTGAGGATTTGAGGTAAGGGGCCTAGGTTGATGCAAGAGTAGGTTGCTCCCGGTGTAAGTTGAGATTACAAGGGATCAGGTCCAAGACAGCACTTGAGAGGAAGAAGATCGACAGAGCATGGAGCTGAGATTCGAGGAAGACACTGGGGTGGAAGGTCCCAAGGCTAGTGTACATCATGTCCAAGAACGGAGAGTACGAAGCAGGCAACTTGAACAAGCTGTATGGGGAGTGTACCAAAGATCAATGGATCTGGTGCAGGGGGGGTGCCAGAAAATGCAGAATGGTTGTGGTGGTCGTACTTGTAATGTTAGTCGTAGCGTGGTGGGTGGTGTGTGATGTGGTGTGGTGTGTGCCATTCCGGTGTATCAATTTACGAAGTATCAATGTGCGCGCTTGTCTGTCTGGCCCTTGGTTTGGGGCTTGTTGGAGCGCCCGGAGTGTGCAGTAGTCTCACGCTAGGATTCTTTATATTAGTGGATCGAGGAAGGTGCCCGTCAAAAAACGGCAGCCGGGGAGGAGGGAGATTGTACAAACTACACAGGTACAAGACCAAGAAGTAGACGAAACAGCAAGGATTACTGCAATCTGTGTAGCATGCCATCGATGATGGAAATAAAACAATGCCTTGTTCTTATTGTGAAAAATAGACATAATGGAGAGAGAAGGGGACAATAGGACGGAGAGTTGCCTCGACACCCATACTGACAAGGGCGGCGGGATTGTCTCGCTGCATGTGTCTGCGAGTGTCAAGAAGGGCCACACCATTGATGTATTGTCACTATAGCCCGCCGCATGCTGTGCTGGGCGACTGAAAGAGACGGGTGAAGTATCAAATTGGACAGTATCGATTAATTGGAGAGCATGTGTACTCCGTAGAATACATTGATGTTCTAGCCATGTACAAGTTAGAGCACTTGGGGTGCACGTATTCCGCAGGAAGCGATGATCTGAAGCAGAGACAATAAGTCTTCGGTATGGTACCGCTCCTCCGTCCAGGGCCACAGGCATGAAATAAGGGTCCTTCCCACCAGGCATTACCCAAGTGTCAGGAGAAGGTTGCTGCCGGTCTGGAGAGGGGTGTCGATAACCCAAGGGCAAGGTCATGGTCACTTCTGACTTCCGCCACACGGCAGCGGTTGAAGGAGAAAGTACAATTATACGCAGGACTTGGGAAATTTCAACCCATGGCAAAGGCAAAGTTAAACTTGTAGACGAGGCGCCAGGGCAGTCCATTCGTGAGTGGCTCCTGGTGTTTGGGAGATATGCAGCAGCAGCATCAATAGAAGGAACGGGTTGCTCAGCCTTGATCCGGATGGAACCCGCTTCCTACCTTCCCAATATCTTTTAATTGACAGAAAGCGCACGCTGCAGATAGGGGTAGCACAACATGACAAACAGGCAAGCTTCAAATCACTCAAGCATACTAGATATATTGTGAGTTTGTGGGGATCTGGAAGTGTGATCGATCGCAACGTCATTCTCATATTAAAAGGTGTCCACCAGAGGGAGACCAGGCCATGGTGACTAGAATTAAGGAGGCAGCTGGGGAGAAACTAGGCCAAATACTGAACCGTTCAGGAAATGCTCCATGCAGTGTCCAGGATGTTCTTATCAGACGACCCGTTGTTCTTGGAACCTGGAAATTGGGGCTTGTGTAGACTCCAAATTTCAAACCCTAATAAGAGAAGGCGAGCCCTCGAGGAGACTCATTTGGAGAGACGAATGGGATAATTAAACGCACCTGGGGGTTGTGGAAGGGACGACCCCTCGAAGACCCCAGCTTCTGAGCGAAGGAGAGTAAGTACTTCGGAGTGTACTCTGCACAAAGTACGCTACACTAGTAGATTTTCAAGAGTCGTGTCGTGACTTCGTGCAAACTAGTGCCATCGAGGTATCATCCATATCATCCATCAATCTGCCTCCAGGGAACGCGGCGAGCCGAAAAGCCACTCCACACACGGCCCACGTCTGCGAGTCACTTCAAACCCTTGCCAATATGGCTGGTAACTTACTTGATGTATTGCCACTAACTCACCGTTGCTCCCAAGTACCAACCATATTCCGTAATATGGGACAGTACAAGAAGATACTGCGACCAGGAAGCTTCGGAGTACTTGGGCCTTGCGCTTCGTGCTCGTGAGGTTAAAGGTCACCAATGGATGGAGGACCCTGATTCTGCAAGGTCCTGCAACGCGGGTTCAAAATAACAAAGATGTCCCAGGGGAAGTGGTGCTACCACCGACAAGAAGAAGAAAAGGAAGAGGAGGCGGCGGTAGGGGAGGAGAAAAGTAAGCAGAAAGATATCGTTAATCTTATCCATTTATTCATCCCCTTCTGTCTTCCTGTTGATGTCTGTAGTAGCTGTGCTGTTTGTCATCTAAAATGGCACTTAAACTCTCTGCTTGTTGACAGGGGCGCTTTTCCATACGCTTTCTCCCAGTCTTCAACTTTCTTGCTTTTGCCTTTATCTTTGGGGTTTTATCCGTTTTTTTTTTCTTTTCTTTTTTTTAGGCATTGCAAAACCGTGTTTGCGGTTTTACTAGTAACGCCCGTCGTTTAAACTTTGCATCACCTGCGGATAATATGGTATCCGGGATGGGATGAGAGATGTGCTCTTACACTACTTAGTAGTATCCCAGCCCAAGTCTCAAGAAAGCACTGTCCGAAATTTGCGGCTGTCAATCGCTTGGCGGAACATCGTGACATGCCTCAGAGCTGTTAAATTTCAGGTCGGGACCATCAAAAACCCCGCAGTATTTTAATCAAACGAGGCACCTTGTTCCGAAAGGAAGACTCCATTCAAGTGCATCACCTAGCCGACAACAATGAGAACATTCGACAGCTCGGAAAAGAACGAACCATACCCATAGTATGCAAGTACTTGAGACCGCCAGATATCATACTCCAGATGAGACTTGATACGTCCCAAGGATTCGACACTCCGACTTCGTACATAGCCACTGTTACCTCGGCAGGCTCCGCTCATACTCTGAACAATCAAATCAATCTCTGTTCCTTTTTTCGACAGCGACTGCAGCACAGGAACCATTGAGCCACAAACACTCCTTGCGTCCCTGCGCTTACGGTGGGTATCCATCGTCATACAGCATACCGGTCGATGTTGATGGTTAACCTCTCAAGGAGTGTACACATCATGTACGAAGTACTCCGTAGATAGGTATGCATGTTGATGGGTGCATTCGGCTTTGGTTCGACCGGGCTGCAGGAGTATCCCCCTCGGCCCTACGTTTATGAGGTGTGGCATATCGAGCTGTGGGATAATACTATTCATAGCCTTTACCCAGCTTTGACAGTCCCTCAAGATGCATTGTGTGACGATTACCACTTCCTCCTGATCCACACCGTCCCAAACTTCGGACAGTGTAACCGTAGATGACGGGACATGTACATTGCTGCTCCGGTACCAGTAAAATTTTGATGCGTTTCTTTGGCTCATCCGACACCAGCTCTGGTCTGTTCTTGAAGTAGGGACCTCGGACGGTGCCGCTCGCTCTGACACGATTAAGAGACGACAGATGGAAGACACTAGTCCAGTATGGTTATAGATTCTTGTGACGGCAGTGGCCTTACCATGGAACCGGGGCCATCGCTGGTTGTCAATTGGTGGTAACATGGATTGCAGCAATCTAACAAGTATTTCCAACCAATTCGGACCAGGCTTAATTGGCAAACTATTTTAACTCACGGGGGGTGCTCGAAGTCTATCGCAGTTCGCCGTTCGTTTTTTTTTGCTCAACATGTTGACCGCCACCCCAGCTTACGAAAGTGTCTGGACTTGGAGTTTTAGATCTCCTCACATCAGGAAATCGAGGAAATCACAGGCCTTTGATCTTATGACTGGAAACCCCCAGGATCCCCCTGATCTACTCTCCACAACCCGAAGCATGATGCGAACCAGATTTCCCGACTCTCAATTTTGTCCTCTTCCCATTTCCCACACTGTAGGATCAATAGCTCTCCGTCCCGCATCGGCCCCTTTAGATCGATATATCTAGGAAGAGGAGACTGCCTCCAGGGTACGTATGTTACATATTATTTGCTAGGCCTTGTCGAGAAGAAAATCCGCGAAAGGAGGACTGGCTTCGGACAATTTTCTTTGTTGCTGCCCCAGTATTCCCACCTGTAGCATCCACCAAAGGTAGTGTACCTTATTTTCCATATCAACATGGCTGAGACTAGATTAATCGTTTTGACTTCGACGCATCCATCCAAACCCTTGTCACGACAGGTATTAGTGTAGAGCCATTCGACAATGCAATGAGCAAGTCCCGCTGCAGTGAGGGCATTCCTCCGACGCTAGCTCTGCGTATTATTACTGCGTGCCTTCCGAGGATAACCCTTGCGTTCGGCAAATCTTCATCGAATGTTCTTGCTTAATCCATGATCTTGGTGGGCCTTTTCATGTGATCTTGACATGGCTGGACCACACCTGCCACATGCAATCTCAGTTGTCTTGTTGAGCTTTCCCACTGGGCAACATGGTATTAACGACATCAATACGGTGTGAAGAAATCTGGTGCCCGAAGAGCCTCATCAATGTTAGATGTAGTTAGGTCTCAGCTTGCTGATATCTAGATCTACCCATGTCGCCCCATAGAATTTCGTGCTCTCGACCTCGTATTTATACAACCAAACCTATTAAATCTCGAATCCGGATTTGGTGGATATTGAAGACAGTCGGAAGGACCCTGACCCGGAGGGTTCAGTCCGTTCCCGGTCCAAGGTCCCGAAATGGCACCAACTTTCCCAGAAGAATATTATGATGTGACGGTGTCCTTCTCCTCCAATCAAGGAAGAACAACATGCCTTTCCATATCGTGCTTGTATACTTGTAACCTAGTGTCGTCATGATTTTACCAAGTACCCCGTACCCTTCAAGTTCAACCTTCCTTCTCAATGAAGCTGCACCCTTGTAGTAATAACTCCCCAATCCGCAACGGCGAGTATCCGCTTCATACGAAGTAAGAGGGTTTCATCAAACACAGAACGACGAGTGTGACCCTACTCCGTAGATTACGACTTTTCCGACTTCCTTTACTAAAAAAAAAAGAGAACAAAAAAGGGAAGATTTTATTTTGAGGTGGCGCCAAGACACTAGGAAGCACGGACTGCATCCTGCATCCTGGTGTTTTTATCCCGTTCTCGTTCGCGCATTCTATGCTGCGGGAACACACGCTCTCTCCCCTTCCAGTGCCTCGCACATCATAATGGTCCATGCTCACACCCACACCCAACGCATATTACTCCGGTGGGTGAGGTGCTGTGCGGAAAATACACTCACATAACACTATGAATGTGTCCGATACGTAAGATTTAGGATCAGAACTCTTTCCCGAAATGGAAAGTGGCATCCTCGGTACCTACTTCGTCTTGGAGAGATGCTCCCGCTTGATATTGCCTGCATTGGACGCGACAGCCTGCGACAACCCATCATAGTTTTGCTTATTATGCCGGACCGCGCCAATCCTCCACAGCAGATTAGGCTCCTCCTTCCTTTGGTGGATGCAGGAGTAGCCCATTGTTAATCACATTCGACCCCGCCGCAATGTCGTGTCGTTAGCCTGGCTGGACAGGGCGGCCGGATTCGAGTAGTTGGAGACGCTGGGGACAGCCTCTACGAAGTAACAGTATTAATGTTAGTGATGATTTTGCAGTACACTACTTCGTACTCCGCTCACTCCTTTGTACTAGCATCAAATGCTCCAGTTTGGAGACTTAATCCCCAGCACAGTTACGTCATCACTACTACTCACTGGAGTTGGTGCATTCCGCCCCCAATGCATGGCATCTCGATCTTCGACCTCCGCCCGCCGCTACCTCTCGATCCAGACCGTCGATCCCATATCCGCCGCCCCTTCCACTCTCCCTCTTTCTCCGTTCAGTTGATTTCTTGTCCCATATGTGTGAGAGACGAGGGCTCGATTTTCATGCACAAGCCAGCACGGCTGGTCTTCTTGAAAAGGCTCAACAGCAGATCACCACAATCTCCATCCAGTTCCGGGAAGTGTAATCTGTAACAGCCCTCGCCGCATAACGGGTCTGGGTATCATCGGCAAGAGCACTAGAGAGAAGGAAATGTACTGAGGTAAGGTGTGACATACCGACAACCGCCTACTAGTGGGCGAGCACTTCGTACACTACATTCTGAACCCCCTCCCCCCAGGAACCCCTGTTCATCTCATCTCTTGTTCACAAAAAAAAAAAAAACAAAAAAGCCACTCACCTTATTTCCATACTAGGCATGCGATTACCCATCACGGACATTCTTGCAGTGCCTTGCAGGAGCACCAAGCACGGAAAGGGGTGACGAGGCCAAAACGGTTGAACGTCAGTCGATATTGGCATGGAGCTTTTACGCCCCCGGATTCGAGTTGATGGTCAGCAACGTCAAATCTGTTTCCACCATGGTTGATGGGCAAATTTGGTCGTAAATTTGACAGCACTCTATCAGACCATACCCATCCGCACTCCAAGGCGCTAAAATCCTCCTAACATCCGAATGGGTTCATGAATGTGGCGACAAGCTCGACTCCGGTTCCACCCTAATAGTCTGGGGTCTAGAAATTTCTTCGGTCTGCACGACGAAGAAGAGATTGAAAGCCTTTGAGTAAATAAATGATACGCCAATCGACAACACTAGTAAAGAGGAAGGGCTGGAGAAGCTAGTTTTCACATCTGGTTCGATTCTGCGGGGCTTGATTTCGGAGATCCACTAATTGTTCGGCTTAGGTAGCTTACTTCGCACACTACCCGCAAAACGCTGCCCAACGGTGCCGAACCC
>Ga0164243_10011323_pt1 | contig 12733 bp, 14 predicted proteins | sample OricompcompostOP_FD_108781 | JGI IMG/M metagenome (GOLD analysis project Ga0164243, IMG submission 108781) | Organic Plus compost microbial communities from Emeryville, California, USA - Original compost - Organic plus compost (OP) | ecosystem: Engineered > Solid waste > Mixed feedstock >...
GGGCATCGTGGGTGAATCGGGCTCGGGCAAGTCGACGCTGCTCAATGTACTGTCCGGGCGTTGTCAACCGGACGCAGGAACTATTCACTATCGCCAGAGCGATGGTGTGCTGACCGATCTGTATGCGTCGTCTGAGGCCCGGCGGCGCACCTTGCTGCGCACCGAGTGGGGCTTTGTCGAACAGAATCCGCGCGACGGCCTGCGCATGACAGTGTCGGCCGGCGCCAATATCGGTGAACGTCTGATGGCGCAGGGCGTGCGTAACTACGGTACGTTGCGTACCGAGTCCCTGCGCTGGCTGCATCAGGTGGAAATCGATGCGTCGCGTATCGATGATCTGCCGCGCACCTTTTCCGGTGGTATGCAACAGCGATTGCAGATCGCCCGCAATCTGGTTTCCCATCCGAGCCTGGTGTTCATGGATGAGCCCACGGGTGGACTGGATGTGTCGGTCCAGGCACGATTGCTGGATATGCTGCGTGCACTGGTGCGTGATCTGGGTCTGGCGGTGATTATTGTGACGCATGATCTGGCCGTGGCGCGCCTGCTGGCAGACCGGCTGATGGTCATGCGCCGCTCGCGTGTCGTCGAAAGCGGGTTGACCGATCAGATTCTGGATGATCCACAGCACCCTTATACCCAATTGCTGGTCTCGTCTGTATTGCAGCCGTGATATCACACATGCAATCAACGCATTCGGAGAAATAATGAATACCGTTCTGGAAGTAAACAATCTGTCCAAGACATTTACCCTACATCAGCAGCAGGGCGTGCAACTGCATGTCCTGGATGCCATCAGCTTTTCGGTCAGTGCCGGGGAATGCGTGGTGCTTCATGGGCAGTCGGGCGCGGGCAAATCAACGCTGCTGCGCACGCTCTATGGTAACTACCTGCCCGGCGCCGGCTCCATCCAGGTTCGTCACTGCGACGCGATGACTGAGCTGGTGGGCGCCGCACCGCGCCAGATCATGCAGGTGCGTCGCGAGACGATGGGCTATGTCAGCCAGTTTCTGCGGGTCATTCCTCGCGTCAACTGTCTGGATGTCGTCAGCGAGCCGGCCCTGCAGCGTGGCTGGGATGCACAACAGGCGCAGGATCGCGCAGCGGATCTGCTGTCGCGACTGAATATCCCGCAGCGTCTGTGGTCGCTGGCGCCCAATACCTTTTCCGGCGGCGAACAGCAGCGCGTCAATATTGCACGCGGCTTTATGGTCAACTGGCCCCTGATGCTGCTGGACGAGCCCACGGCGTCGCTGGACGAGACGAATCGTCAGGTGGTGCTGGACATGATTGGTGAAGCCCGCGCAGCAGGTTCTGCACTGATTGGCATTTTTCATGACAAGGCCGCCCGCCAGGCCGTAGCTGACCGTAGTCTGGATATCGCAACCCGGGAGATGAAACATGTTGCGTGAACGTATTATCACAAATGCAAAAATCGTGACCGCTACAGATGTGATCAAAGGCACCGTGGCGTTGCGTGATGGCAAAATTCATGACATCAGTGAAGTCAATAGCGCGCTGCCGGCGGCAGAAAACTGGGATGGCGACTATGTCATTCCCGGCCTGATCGAGCTGCACACGGACAACCTTGAAAAGTATATGAATCCGCGTCCCGGTGTGGACTGGCCTTCTGAAAACGCGGTGCTTGCGCATGACGCGCAAATTGTCGGCGCAGCGATCACGACGGTATTTGATGCGCTGTCTATTGGTGACGTCAATCCCAAGGGGCAACGCCTGTTGCAACTGCCCAAAATGGTCGATGCGATTTCGCATGCGGCCAGCGAGGGACATATGCGTGCCGAACACCGACTGCATCTGCGTTGCGAAGTGAGTCATGAAAAAACACTGGGTATTTTCGAAGACCTGGTGGTCAATGATCTGGTGCATCTGGTATCAGTCATGGATCACACGCCGGGACAGCGGCAGTTCGTCAAGTACGAAAAATATCGTGAGTATTATCAAGGCAAGTATCACCTGAGCGACGCCGATATGGATGCGTTTATCGTGATGCAGAAGCAGAATGCCGAGCGCTACAGTGTGGGCTACCGTCGTCGTATTGTGGACATCTGTCACGAGCGGGGTTTGTCGCTGGCCAGTCACGACGATGCGACGCGCGAACATGTGGAAGAATCAGCCGGTTTCGGCATGACGATTGCAGAGTTTCCGACGACCCGCGAAGCGGCAGCGCTCAGTCATCAGTTCGGCCTGAAAGTGCTGATGGGTGCGCCGAACGTGGTGCGTGGCGGTTCGCATTCCGGCAATATCGCGGCCGCCGATCTGGCGCGCGAAGGCGTACTGGATATTCTGTCCAGCGATTATTATCCGGCCAGCATGTTGCAGTCGGTACGCATCCTGAGTCAATCGGATCTGGACATCAGCCTGCCTGATGCCGTGAATATGGTCAGCCTGGCGCCCGCGATCTCCGCCAATTTGCCTGATCGCGGCCAGATTCAGATCGGACTTCGCGCGGATCTGGTACAGGTCAGGGATACGGGCAAGCAGTTTGTGGTGCAGCAGGTGTTGCGCGAAGGCCAGCGGGTATTCTGATGCCGGGGCAACTGGTTTATATCATGGGACCCTCCGGGTCCGGCAAGGACAGCCTGTTGCAACAGGTCGCGCAGCACGCCGGCTCGCGGGTGCATCTGATGAAACGCTACATTACGCGCTCGGCCGAATCCGAGGGGGAAGATGCGTTTTCCGTGTCTGCTGCCGAGTTCGACGCCATGGAGGCGCGCGGCGAGTTTGCCATGCGCTGGCGTGCCAATGGTCTGGCCTATGGCATTCCGGCCACGCTCGATACATTGCTGGAGCAGGGCATACCGTCCTGGTCAACGGATCGCGCGCCTATTGCGAACAGGCGGTGCAACGCTACCCGTCCTTGCTGGTCGTGCTGGTTCAGGTGCAGGCGCAACTGCTGATGCAGCGCCTGCTGTTGCGCGGCCGTGAAAGTCCCGAGGAAATCGCCCAGCGCCTGTCCCGCAACACCACGCTGGATACGGCGTTCACCCAACGCTTGCGCGAACAGGGAACGCGTTTCGTCATTCTGGATAATTCGTCTGATCTGCAAAGCGCGGCGACCGCTTTATTGAATACAATTGAATCGGTCACTTCGCTGGAGCAGCCATGAAACTGACGTTCCTGGGAACCGGCAATTCGGCCCAGATGCCTGTTTACAATTGTCATTGCGATGCCTGCGCGCGGGCGCAGCAGGATGCCCGTTATGCACGGCTGCCCTGCAGCGCCTTGTTGCAGAGCAATGAGGGCCAGTGGCTGATTGACAGTGGCCTGATGGATCTGACGGCGCGCTTTGCGCCGGGTGCGCTGCAGGCGATCTTTCAGACCCACTATCACGCCGATCATGCCCAGGGCCTGCTGCATCTGCGCTGGGGCATGAATATGCGACTGCCGGTCTATGGCCCGCCCGACGAACTCGGTTTTGCGGATCTGTACAAGCATCCCGGGATTCTGGATTTTTCCGAACCGTTCCAGGCATTCCAGGAACGGCGTTTTGACGGTTTTACGGTAACGCCCTTGCCACTGCAGCATTCCAAACTCACCTATGGCTACCTGATCCGGCCCGATCGCGGCGCCACTCTGGCGTACCTGACCGATACGCTGGGTCTGCCAGACGAAGTGCGGGATTTTCTGCGTGAACAACGTCCCGACCATTGCGTGCTGGATTGCTCCTATCCACCGCGTGTCGAACCCGGACGCAATCATAATGATTTGAACCAGGCGCTGGCCATCCATGCCGATATCGCTGCGCAAAACACCTGGCTGACCCATGCAGGTCATGAATTGGACCGTTATTTGATGGCCCATCCCGGCGTATTGCCCCCGGGGGTGCGCCAGGCATTTGACGGAGCGCACATACAACTTTAACCTTCCGGAAGTAACGGGCGCCATCAACCCTCACCGTTTTAAAATTCGGCGTAAATAATCCAGCAAACTTTGATTTTTATTAAGGCAACTGTCAGCCCGGATGAACTAATATAAACAAGATAAGTTCTCATTTACTGTCTTCTTTATTTTTCTCTTTTTGATGGGCATATCCGAATGATCAATAAATTTGCGTTGCTTGGCGCAGGCGTAGCGCTGTCCCTTTCTTTTTCTGTTCAGGCGGCCGAATATCCCATTGGCAAACCACATATGAAAAACGGCATGGAAATTGCGGCCGTATATCTGCAACCCATCACGATGGCGCCGGCCGGCATGATGCGTGACGCCAAAGACTCGGACATTCATCTTGAAGCCGATATTCATGCGACGGCGGACAATAAGAACGGGTTCGAGGAAGGCGCATGGATGCCTTATCTGAATATCAAATACAAGCTTGAAAAAGACGGCGGCAAGGTGCAGGAAGGCCCGCTTATGCCCATGGTCGCCAACGATGGCCCGCACTATGGCGATAACGTCAAGCTGCAGGGGCCTGGCAAATACAAGCTCACCTTCATGATCGGCTCTCCCGAGTCCGGTTCGATGACCCATTTTGGTCATCATACCGACAAGGAAACCGGCGTTGCGGCGTTCTGGGATCCGTTTGAAGTGCAATACGAGTTTACCTACGCCGGCACGGGCAAGAAAGGCGGATATTGATCATGTTCAGACGCGCTTTGGCTGGCTTCGGTCTGGCGCTCTGCGTGACGCTGGCCCAGGCATTGCTGGCGGCCAGCGCGTGGGCCGACACGCCCACGTTTACACTTACATTCAAGGAGGACGGCACGTTCGAGCCGCAGCGGCTTGAAGTGCCTGCCGGTCGTTTCAAGATCAATCTGGTCAACGAAAGCAAAGTGCCGGTCGAATTTGAAAGTTTGCCGCTGCGCAAAGAAAAAGTCCTCGGACCGGGATTGTCTTCATTTCTGGTGTTCACCATTTCCAAGCCTGGTGAATATCCGTTCTTTGATGACTTTCACCAGTCCGTCAAAGGGACACTGGTGGTCAAGCCTGCCCAGTAGGTCTGGGCACGCAGGGAAAAAGGAATCCAATTGGATCAAGTGGCATTTATCGTCTGGCGCGAAAGCGTTGAAGCCTTGCTGGTGGTGGGTATTCTGTATACCTGGTTGCGGGCTTCGCCCGAAGGCCGGCGCGGCATGCCCTGGCTTTGGGGCGGCGTGGTGGCAGGGCTATTGCTGGCCTGTGCTCTGGCGCTGGTCTTCATGGGGGTGTCCACCTGGCTGTCAGATACCGGACAGGAATGGTTCCAGGCCATTATGGCGCTGGTGGCCTGCGCGCTGGTGGTGCAGATGGTTCTGTGGATGAAAAAAAATGGTCGCAAGCTCAAGAGTGAACTGGTCAGTGGCGCCTCGTCTAATGTCCAGCGCAACAGCTGGTGGGGGTTGCTCATTCTGGTGATGATTGCGGTGGCCAGGGAGGGCAGCGAAACCGTGGTGTTCCTGTGGGGCACTGTGCTGGCGGGCGCTCAGCAGAACCAGGCCTGGCTGCTCGCGGCTGCGGGTGTGGGCGGCTTCGTGCTGGCACTGCTTACTTTCTACATACTGCAGCTGGGCGGCAAAATCATTACCTGGCGACGGTTCTTCCAGATCACCGAGGTCTTACTGCTGTTGCTGGCCGGATCGCTGCTTGTCAATGGCATTGATCACCTGATCTCGCTTGAAGCCATTCCCACGCTTGTAGACCCGGTTTGGGATACCAGCGGGGTGCTGGACGATAGCAGTGGTATCGGTAAGGTCCTGGCCGATTTCGCCGGCTACCGGGCAATGCCGTCATTGACGCATGTGATTATTTTCGCCCTGTACTGGCTCGGCATCGTGCTGCTGTATCAGCGCTTGCGACCCTCGACGGCGTCAGCGGCAGTGGCCGCGCGCAGCTGACGGGACGGGGGCTTCCGTAATTCGGTTCGGGTGCCGGTTTGAATCGGGCGTTTCTGTCGGCAGGCAAAACGCCTTGCGTTTTTTTCCTGCCGGTAACGATGTTGTCGTTTATTTAAGGTGTGCTCCATGAGCGCCAAGCTTCAATCGCTGGCCTATCGGCTATCGACTTTTCTGCGAGACCACAAGAATCTGCTGCGCAATATTCAGTGGGGTGTGGTTGCGGTCTATTTCTTTCTTATTCTGGTGCCGGCGGCGCTGCCGTTGCCGGACAATTCCGCCCATATTTTTTCCAATCTGACCGTTTTTGCCCAGTTCGCGTTTTGGGGAATCTGGTGGCCGTTTGTTCTGGTGTCCATGCCGCTGATGGGGCGCGCCTGGTGCGGCTGGTTCTGTCCCGAAGGCATGCTGAGCGAGTGGGCCAGCGAACGGGGACATGGCCGCGCGATTCCCAAATGGATGCGCTGGGGCGGCTGGCCTTTTGTAGCGTTCGCCCTGACTACCGTCTATGGACAGCTGGTGAGCGTTTATCAATATCCCTGGGCGGTACTGGCCGTACTGGGCGGGTCGACGGCGGCAGCCATGGTGGTCGGTTATCTGTATGGGCGCGACAAGCGAGTGTGGTGCAAATATTTATGTCCTGTCAACGGCGTTTTTCAGTTGCTGGCCAAACTGGCACCGTGGCATTACAAGGTCAGTGAAGACGCCTGGCGGCACCCGGTGAGGCGCATCGAGAGAATCAACTGTGCGCCACTGGTGCCGTTGCGGCATATGAAGGGTGCCGCCGACTGCCATATGTGTGGACGCTGTACCGACTATCGCGGGGCCATTGCCCTGACACCGCGTTCACCCGAAGAAGAAATCGTGGATGTCGCGCAAAGCAATCGCTGGCAGACTGTCCTGGTTGTCTTCGGCCTGATGGGCATCGCGGTGGGCGCATTCCTGTGGAGCGCCAGCCCGTGGTTCGTTACCCTGAAACAGGGCATGGCCGAATGGCTGGTGGACCACGATATCCTGTGGCCACTGGGGCAGAACGCCCCCTGGTTCCTTCTGACGCATTACCCTGAAGTGAACGATGTGTTCAGCTGGCTCGATGGTCTCACTATTCTGCTGTTTATTTTTGGTACGGCGCTGGTGACGGGCGGCGTCTTGTGGGCAAGCCTGCTGGCCATACAGAAGGTCGCCGGCCACAAGCTGGCGCTGGGGATGGATACGGTTGCACAGGCGCTCATTCCTGCTGCCGGTGTCGGCGTGTTTCTGGGGCTGTCCGCCACGACGGTGACACTGCTGCGTCACGATGGCATCGCAACCGGCTGGGTGCAACCCTTGCGCCTTACCCTGTTGATCCTGGCATTGCTTTGGTCCTTGCGTCTGGCCTGGAAGATTCTGCGGCGATACGGATTGCCAATGGCACGCAGCCTGTCCTGTATGCTGCTGCTGGTGGTCGGCCTGGGGCCGTTCACTTATGCGTGGCTGCTGTTTTTTATCATATGGTGATGGGAACGCCCGGGGCTCACGCAATATCTCCTGTTTGATAAACGGGCAGGGGGCGTCCGCAGCGTGGTTTTGCGATACAAATCTGATTGGTACGGTCGCCCGCCGGCGGACAGAACAGGTCGACTTCTTTCGGTTTGCACGGATGACGACAGGGCGTTGATTTGCTAATATATCGGCGCTTGTCCGTTTCTTTTGACTGTCGTTGATGATGTACTCTCCTTCCGATTGGCTGTCGTACGCCGGTCTGCATTTATCCCCGGTTTCAACACTCATAATCACGCTGGTGTGTATGCTGGTGCTGCTGGCAATACTGCATGCCGTTTTGCATTACGGTATTTTGCGCATGTTGCGCAGCCGAATGCGCACCGATCGTTTTGTTTTTCTCAATCTCATTGGCCAGTCACCGCTGTTTCGGCATGCCGCCATGCTGGTGCAGGGCGTGGCGCTCGGTCTGCTGACCCGGCTATGGATTGCGCCGGGTACAACGCAGGATGTACTGCTGGCAGTGTCGCGTATCTGGATGCTGCTCTTTACCTTGCTGGCGATCTTTGCGTTCCTGGACATTGTGCTCAGTTGGTGCTTTCATAAGCAGATCGCCATACAACTGCCGCTCAAGGGTATTGTGCAAAGCCTGAAGATCATCGCGGCGATTGTCACGACTATCTTCATTGTCTCGGTTCTGATCGGGCAATCTCCGGTCATTCTGATCAGTGGTCTGGGCGCCATGACCGCTGTGCTTATGCTTATTTTCAAAGACCCGATATTGGGACTGGTGGCGGGTGTCCAGCTGTCGGCCAATAATATGCTGAATCTTGGCGACTGGCTGGAAATGCCAAAATTCAATGCCGATGGCGAGGTCATAGAAATCGCCCTGACCACGGTCAAAGTGCGCAACTGGGACAATACCGTGACCACTATTCCCACCTATGCGCTGATCTCGGATTCATTCAAGAACTGGCGAGCCATGTCCGAATCGGGCGGACGCCGCATCAAACGGGCGATTCATATCGATCTGAACAGTGTGCGGTTTATCAGCGAAACCCACATGCAACGCCTGACCAAAAGTCGCCTGCTGTCGCAATACATTCTGGAGAAATCACGGGAAGTCGAGGCCTATAACGCAGCGCGCAGTGAAGATCTGTCATCGGCACTGAACGGCCGGCGTCTCACCAATATCGGTACTTTTCGTGCCTACCTTGAGGTCTATCTGCGCAACCACCCGCATATTCATCGTAATATGACGTTGCTGGTTCGCCAGCTCGCACCGACCGCAACGGGTGTGCCCATTGAGATTTATGCCTTTACCAACACCGTTGTCTGGGCCGAGTACGAACGCATTCAGTCCGATCTGTTCGACCATATTTTTGCCGTCGTCGGCGAGTTTGAATTGCGCGTATTCCAGGAGCCCAGCGGATACGACATGGCGGGTCTTTTGCCCGCGCTTGCCCAATATAAAAGGAAACCTAATGAGCTCAACCCCCCAGGACCTGGCCCATCAGCTGCAACAGCAATTTGATCAGCGCGAGCTTTTTTCACCCCTGCTGGTGCAGGGCCAGCCACTGAGCCTGGCCCAGGCGTATGGGGTGCAGGACCAGTTGGTGCAGTTGCGGATGGCACGTTATGACACCGGTCTGGCCGGCTTGAAAATTGCCCTGAATGCACCTGCCGCCTGGCAAAAGGCGGGTTTGACCGAGCCGGTATATGGTCAGTTGCTGGGCTCGGCGTTGCTGCCTTCGGGCGCAATCCTGTCCATGAGCGACTATACCCATATGAAATTCGAGTTCGAAGTCGCGGTGCGAATCGGCCGGGAACTGTCCGGCACGGCACTCGATTCGATCGAAGCGGTCGCAGACTGGATTGACGCGGTTGCACCGGCGGTCGAAGTGCTCGATGATCGCTGCCCAGACAAGTCCGCACCCGATGCGCCTACGCTGGTGGCCTGTAATGTGAACAATACCTCGGTTATTCTGGGCGACTGGCAGGCGCCGGTGCCCGACTTCAATCGACACATTACTATCCGCTCTCATGGCTCGGTGATCGAAGAGGGGAACGTGGGCAGGATTGTCAATCCTCTGGAATCGGTTTACTGGCTGGCCAAGGCCATGGCCCGGCAACAGCGCACCATTGCGGCCGGTGCCGTTATCATTACGGGCAACCTCATGACGGTGCGCTTCCCCGGCGCAGGCGACCAGTTTACCTTCGAACTTGAAGGTCTGGGATCCGTCTCTTTTTCCTGCGTATCGTAATCGCTATCTCAAGCTCAAGCCGGGGCGTCTGAGGCGTACGCGGGTCGCCTTCTCCGTTTTTTTTCGTTATGTGCGCAAATATCATGTACTTGTAGCGCATATAGACTACTCGGTTCTGGCAATTTGTTTCAGAATGCTCACATTTGTTGTGTTGCCAGTCCTTCCGATGTTTTACAAAGATAGTGTCAATGGGCTGTCCGGACCGTTCAGGCTCCATTCTGTCATGGCGGGTAAGAGCGTCACGCTGTCGCATTTCAACGAAATGCTGCCGTATTTTGTAGATAACGGGCAGTTGCGACATGTTGACGCCGCTATGCCGTTTGGCGCGACGCTGACTGCGTTTCCACTCACCCCGCGTGCCGCGCTGATCCTGTTGCAGGTCGATGCCTGCGATCTTCACTTCGCACCCAGTGCGGCTCCATCGCGCGTTCCGCACCCCCAGTGGTATGTTATTTGCGTGCTCGATTACGCCCTGTTTACATCGGGCTCGGGCCAGTTTGCCGTGCAGCCTGGCGATGTGCTTCTTGTTCATAGCCAAAGCATTGCACGGCTGCGGCCTCAGTGCCGGCTACACTGCATCATCGTTGCAATGCAGCAGTCATGTGTTGAACAGCGGCAAGCGCTATTTCGCGCCGTGAGTGGCCAGTGTTTTGCCGCGCACGGCGGCTGGGCGCGTGTGCTTTCGGTGTATCTGCGCGAACTGAATGAAACGATCATGGACCGGGTGTCGGCTGTACCATCCGATCAGGCCATTTGTCTTGACACGCTGTTGTCCATGGCTGCCATGATGTTTGAGCATCGCATACACGACGCAGAGGCCGGGCTGGTTGTCGGCAAGCGCAGGCAGGCGCGCAGCAAATTATATTTTGAAATCACATTATGGCTGTCTGCCAATTTTGCAGAAGCGCAGCTGACTGGCGCGAAGGTGGCGAGCGAATTTGGCATTTCGGTGCGCACGCTGCATAAGCTGTTTCGCGAATTCAATGATTCGGCGTCGTTCGCTGTTTTTCTGAACAACATCCGTATGCAGAATGCGCGCAAGTTGCTCTGGGACTCCAGCATGCGCGGGTTGACCATGGCGGATATCGGCTGGCGTTGCGGTTTTTCCGACCCGGCGCATTTTGGCAAAGTGTTCAAGAAATATCATTCGCTGACACCCAGGCAAATGCGCGACACTGCGCCACGCGCCGATCATTTCAAACCCTAAGGCCCGCGTAACAACAGCGGGCACCGCCAGCGCCATGTGGTCGATTATTTTTCCGGATCGGCGGGAATCCATTTATCTGCCAGTTGCGCGTATTGACCACTGGCCTGCAGCAAATGCATCCATTGGTCCACATACAGCTTGAAGCGCATATCGTTTTGTGGAAGCAAATACCCCATCTCCGCATATTGCAAGGGCTTGTCCGGGTTCACTGCACACAGTTTCGGGTTCAGCTTGCTTTGCACGCGCGCTTCGGCCGCTTCGGTAACAAAGGCATCGGCTTTGCCCTGGGCCACTTCATCAAAGATGGTTAAATTGTCTTTGTGCATGGTGAGCGTGGCTTGGGGCAGCATCGTGCGGGCAAATTTTTCATTGCTGCCACCAGGGTTGGCAACAATCCGCACCTGCGGCCGGTTCAGTGCTTCTATGGTCTGGTATTTGTCCTTGTCTTCACAGCGAACAATGGGCGTTTTGCCGTTAATCATATAAGGGATGCTGAAAAAAGCCTGTTTCTGGCGTTCTACAGAAACGGAAATGCCGCCGACCCCAATATCGCATTTGCCCGATGTGAAATCGGCCATCAGGTTCGCCCAGGTGGTCTTGACGATGTTCACTTTGGCATTCACCGTTTTGGCCAACGCCTGCATCAGATCAATATCGAGCCCTTCAAAATGACCCTCTTTATCGAAACTGAACGGCTTGTAGTCGCCGGGCGTACAAACCCGTAACGATTTGCTCTCAGTAACCTGTTTCAGGGTGTCGGGGGTGGTCTGGGCCGATGCTGCTAGCGGAAGTGCGCAAAGCAGGGTGGACAGCAGGCGTTTTTTCATGACGATTCTCCAATGACAGACAAGCAATAAAGCGCACAGTCTGGCGCAATATCAATGCCAAAGCAATCAGGCAAATCCCAATATGCGGGTAAACTGCAGGATATGTCGCAACTTTCACAATCGAAATAATGGCTTCCTTACCCTGGCTTACCGGGTTCGCGCCGATTCATTCGGCGCAGATTACGCATCTGATCCTGGGCAGTTTCCCCTCGGAAACGTCCCTGGCGCGTCAGCAATACTATGGTCACGCGCAAAACCAGTTCTGGCGACTGATGGGCGCCATCCTGGATGAACCCCTGAGTACGATGGACTACCCGGCACGCACCGAGACGCTGCTGGCCCATCGGGTTGGCGTGTGGGATGTCTATTCCGGGTGCGAGCGCAGCGGCAGCCTCGATAGCGCCATCCGGCAGGGGCAGCTCAACCCGTTGTCCATGCTGTTCGAGCGATCTCCGCACTTGCGCTACGTGGCCTTCAATGGCAAGGCCGCGGCCAAAGCCGGTCAGGGACATATCGCGGCGCATATTCAGACCCAGACCCTGCCGTCCAGCAGCCCGGCCTATACCTTGTCTTTCGATAAAAAACTGCAGCAGTGGCAGGCGTTTTTCGACTTGCAACAGGGTTGATCCTGCGTGGTTTTAAGGGACTTGACGGCCCTTTTGGACCAGGGGCAGGCGAGTGCGCGCCTGCCATGTGCGACCGCAATACGGTGATCATCCCGGTAAACCCTTGCCCATAATCACAATTGCATTGCCCCTGTAGGCTTCTGATACAATAGCCCGATTCGCCACTGTCTGTGCCCGAGCGACACGTGTGGCGGACTGGCATGGGTCATCGCCCGTTTCGATCTGCACGCCGCTATGGCGTCAACGATGCGGGTTGCCATGACCCGGCATGTCAGTTCAGCTGTACTTATCCAACTATCTTGAAAAAGAAAAATCAAAGGAGCGTCACATGAGTCTTTCGCGTCGTCATTTATTGCAGGCTGCGGGCTTGTCGGGCCTGGCTACGGTCTGGCCGGGCATCGGCCTGGCCCAGAGCGCACCCAAGCCGGAAAAAACCGATGTATCGATCGCCGTGGGTGGCAAAGGGCTGGTGTACTACCTGCCGCTGACCATTGCCGAGCAA
>Ga0164243_10011324_pt1 | contig 12733 bp, 7 predicted proteins | sample OricompcompostOP_FD_108781 | JGI IMG/M metagenome (GOLD analysis project Ga0164243, IMG submission 108781) | Organic Plus compost microbial communities from Emeryville, California, USA - Original compost - Organic plus compost (OP) | ecosystem: Engineered > Solid waste > Mixed feedstock >...
GGACGCCTCCTGGGCGGCGAACGACTCCTCGATCTGCGCGAGCATGGCGTTGAGGGACGCCGTGAGCGAGCCGACCTCGGTGGTCGGGGGCTCCTGCGGGATGCGGCGGGCGAGGTCGCCGCCGGCGATCGCCGCCGCCGTCGTCTCGATCGCGTGGAGCGGGCGCAGCTCGCGGCGGACGAGCCAGTAGCCGAGGCCGGCGCCGACAAGGATCACGCCGAAAGCCGTCAGACCGAGGACCTTGCCGAGCTGGTGCACGGCGGACTGGACGTCGGCGAGCGGCAAGGCGACGTACACGATGGCGTTGGTCGTGCCGTCGGTCGGTGAGTGCCCGACTGCCGCGAGCATCCGCCACTTGTAGCCGGTCGCGTCGCCGTCGCCGTCCGTGGAGCTCACGGTGAAGGGTGTGCGGCCTCGTGTGACGGCCTGGGAGAGCGTCAGGTCCGGGGTCTGCGGAGTGCCGTAGAGGGCGATGACGCGCTTCTGGCGGTACGGCACGTCGGACCCGTTGAAGAAGTCGACCTCGACGTAGTAGTCGCTGGGCAGCGCCGTGCTCGAGAACTGAGTGCCCGACTGGGCCATCTGGGCGACCGTGTCGGCGTTGCGCGTCAGCTCGTCGTCGACCTGGCTCACGAGGTACCGCTGCACGAGCGTGATGCTCGAGATCGCGGCCACCACGAGACCGATCGCGAGCAGCGCGGACACGATCGCGACGAGCCGCGACCGCAGCGGGATCCGCGCCCACCAGCTCCAGCGGGGGCTGCCGGGAGGTGCGTCGACGTGCAGGACGCGCGGTGCGTCGTCGGGCGTGGCGGTGCCGGCCTCGGGTCGCTGGGGGCTCGGCGCGCCCGCGCCGGCCCCGGGGGTCTCGTCCGTCTCGACCTCGACGGTCGCCTTGCCCGGCTTCATGACCGTCACTGCGGACACCGCGCGGTCATCGCGGTCACCGCGGAGGCTGGCGGAGCAGGTACCCGACGCCGCGCTTGGTCTGGATCAGGGCGGGGAGCGGCACCGGCTCGCCGTCAGGCCCGGGGACGGTGAGGGTGTCGATCTTGCGGCGCAGGTACGAGATGTAGGACTCGACGATGTTCGCGTCGCCGCCCCAGTCGTACTGCCACACGTGGTCGAGGATCTGCGCCTTCGACAGCACGCGGCCGCCGTTGAGCATGAGGTAGCGCAGGAGCTTGAACTCGGTGGGGGACAGCTCGACGAGCTGGCCGGCCCGGTGCACCTCGTGCGAGTCCTCGTCGAGCTCGAGGTCGGCGAAGCGCAGGACGGCGGTGTCGTCGGGCTCGGCGTGCGTGCGCCGGAGCACGGCGCGGATGCGGGCGACGACCTCCTCCAGGCTGAACGGCTTGGTGACGTAGTCGTCGCCGCCGACGGTCAGCCCGGCGATCTTGTCCTGCGTGTCGTCGCGCGCGGTCAGGAACAGGACGGGCGTGTACTGGCCCTTCTCGCGCATGCGCCGCGTGACGGTGAAGCCGTCCATGTCGGGCAGCATGACGTCGAGCACGACCAGGTCAGGGTCCAGGTCGCGGACGAGCTTGAGCGCGTTCTGGCCGTCCGCGGCCGCGTGCACCTCGAACCCGGCGAATCGCAGCGACGTGGACAGCAGCTCACGGATGTTGGGCTCGTCGTCGACGACCACGAGCCGCGCCTCAGGAGTCCCCATGCGTCGAGTGTGTCCCCGCTGCCTGGAGAATTCCTGGCAACGGGCCGGGAACCGTCAGAGGAAGCGCAGCGGGTCGAACTCCTCGATGGGGATGATCCGGACGCGCGGGAGCGGGGCCGTGAACGCCTGCACGTCGTGCTCGAGGTCGAGGATCTCGAGCCCGCGGCCGGCGAGCTCGGTCATCCGCAGGTTCACGAACTCGCGGAAGCCCAGCAGGCCCACCCGGCGGTCGTCGCCGAGGAGCGCCTCGACCTGCGGGATGAAGTCGCCGTCGTGGCTCGCGAGCACCACGCTGCCCGGGCGGTCGCGCAGCGCCTCGAGGGTGCGCTGGATACCCATGTCGACGACCTTCTCGGTCCCGTTGCCGGCGAGCGGCACGGGCCGGTAGCCCATCGCGAGGAGGGCCTGGACGAACGGCATGGGGAGCTGGCCGGACGTCGCGTTGAGGAAGAAGAGCGGGACGACGGGCGCGCCCCACTGCGTGCCCACGAACGACGCGATCCGGTCCCAGCGGGGGCGCTCGTCGGGGCTGGGGCGGTGCCCGAGCACGCTCATCCCGAGCGTCGCGTCGATGTTCTCGCCGTCCACCAGCAGGTACGTGGGGGCGCCGGCCGACCCGGCACCGTCGGCGGCGGGCTGGGCGGGGGAGACGGTCGCGCTGGGGTCGCTCATGCCGCCAGCCTATCGGCGCGGCGCCCGTCGTCCTCGCACGGGAGGACAGGTGCGGCCCCGCCGAGTATGGGGTTGGACATTGCTCGTGACAAGGTCCTTGTGCTCGACCCGCGCACCGAGCTAGGTCCCGACCCTGTGCGCGCCGTTACCGTGAGCGTCACGGCTGCACGCCGAGTCGTCGACCGTCCCGACCTCGATTGGCTCAGCCCGGTTCGACTCGCATCCGCGCGGCCATGAGGGCACCGGGTGCCGTGGCGGCTCCACGCGTGGAGCACCCGGTCAGCAAATGTGACGGGGTTCGAGGGACCGAAGAGATTAAGTGTCGTTACAGTAAATCGGTTTATCGTTGATAGAGGGCAGCCAGGTCGACAAGGTGAACGTCGTCGCGGGTGCTGGCCTGCTTCTCGAGGTTGACGTCGAACCCCTCGCGGCTGAACAGCACCAGGTGGGCGCTTTGGGCCTCGTATTTGCGCTTCGCGAGCTCCGCCCGGATCTCTTCGAGGCGAGCAAGGTCGGACTGGGTGCGCTTCTTCGACGTAGCCTTCGCCTCGCCCAGGACCACGATCCGGGCGTCCTTCTTGCCGGGCTTGTGCCCGCGTGCGAGGCCGACGACGTCGATCTCGTGCTTGGACCGGTTCTGCGCATCGGAGATGACCGCAGGTCCGACGCTCCCCAGCGGCTCGCCCCAGCGGTCGCCGGCAAAGCGGCTCGTCCACACTCGCGTGAGGTGCTCGAAGTGCGGCCCCAGAATGTTGCTCGCGATCGCCGGCTTGGCAGCCGACCAGGCGGCGCCCGCTTCGCCTTCCTCGAGGAGATAACGGAAGGGCTCGACGATGGTCTCGGCGAACCGGACGATCGGGTCCGCGAGAAAGTACAGGGGCCGCCGGCCGGTCAGCTGATCCTCGACCCGGTTGATGAAACCAGCCTCCTCGAGGACTGAGAGCGGGTAGCGCAACTGGTTCAGGTCACGCGCCACCACCCCGCCGATGTCCGTTGCCTTATGAGCGCCTCGCGCGACGGCGGACAGGATCGAGTTGTAGACCGCCTTGTCGCTGATGCGCGGGTCTTCACGCAGCAGGTAGTCCTTCTCGCTGTACAGGGCGCGCGAGGGGGACATCAACTGAGCCTGCACCCACTCGGGCAGGTCCTGCTGGCGGGACGGGGGCGGGGAGGACACGAGGGCTTTGTACCCGGGCGTGCCCCCTAGGATCGCGTCCACGCGGAATGCGACCCCCGGGTCCTCGATGTGCCAGAAGTCGGCGGCCATGCGGAAGTCGAACGCGCGCATCCGCATATCGAGGCGCGCCCGGCCACGCAGCGGCTTGGCACCCGAGAGTAGGTCGAGCATGACTGAGAGCGCTGACCCGCACAGCACGACGGTGGTTCGTCGCGCGGCTGGCTGCTGGTTGCACTCGTCGTACAGGAGCTGAAGAATCGAGGGGATTTCGGGGGAGTGGCCCAGGAGGTAGGGCAGCTCATCGATGACGAGGACCTCGCGGGGGCCGCGGCCCTCGCTCCGGCTCCCGTTTGTGGGCAGCCCGAGCGCAATCCGGAACGCGGTCTCCCAGTCATCGAAGCGGAGCGTGCCGGCCGGCAGCGAGCGTGAGCGCGCGACGTCGTCAGCGAATGCCTGGAGGGCCTGACTCCGCCCGACTTCAAGGGCCTGATGGTAGAGGCCGCCGGTTGCCGTGACGATGCGCCGCAGGAGGAAGCTCTTCCCGTGCCGGCGGCGGCCCGACACGATGCCGAGCAGCATCCCGGGCTGCTCGCTGGTCGCGAGTTCGGCGAGGCTGTCCCACTCGGTTGTGCGGTCGAACAGGTCTTCTGGTCGGCGGAGCATCCGTCCTCCTCCGGGCGGTGTAACTCTATTTACAGTAAATCAGGTTACACCAATGATGGGCAGACGGTAGGGCCTCGGGGTCCCTGGCGCCACCGGTGTGGTCGTTCGACCCAGGGGTTATGGACCAGATGGTGCGACCGACCCAGGACGAGGCCGGACTGCTGTCGACGCTGACTTTCGGTGGCCGCGGCTTGGGGCTGGTCGGTTCGTCAAACAGGGGTGTTCGTGCACGGCCCGACCGGCGGCGGGGCGACGCGGGAGCTGCTGACACCAGCGACCTGGCCTTCACCTTCACCAGCCCGGGCACCCCCATGGTCGTATTCCGTGGGCCGACGCGGCCGACTTCGTCGTGTTCGGGACTTCCGAGCTCCTCAGCTCCGGTGTCGCGCACGACGCCGCGAACATCTCCGAAACCGTGGCCAAGCGCCTGACCTACATGTCGTCGTACTCCCAGTCCGGCTCCCGGTAGTCGGAGGTGTCGACATCCGCTTCCCGCACCTCGTCGCCCTCCAGCTCGAGACCGCAAACCGGGCACTGTAACGCGTCCAGGGCCATCCCGCCGTCGTACTCCCAGCCGTCCGGGCCCCGCACCGCCTCATAGTCCGCCGACCACAGCAGCCAAGCGTCGTGCCCGCAGGCTGGACAGTCCACCTGCCACGCGTCGTCGGCAGGCGGCTGAGGGCGTCCAGTCAACATTGAGATGAGCTCGGACACCTTCTCGGGTTCCAGGCCCTCGACCAGTCGCTCGTACCGGCCCTTCGACGCCGAGACCTTCTGAATCGTCATCTCGGCGACCTGGCGACGGGACTCCGCGATCGTGCCCATCACCCGGCGCCACTCCACCCGACCCCAGAAGTCCGACGGCTCCTTGCGCAGGCTCGTCGCACCAGCCGACACGTACGCAGCCATCCCCGCCACCACGTCCGCAAGGCTGGCCTCATCCACCACGGCCATGTGCGCTGCACCGTTCCGGGCCGCTAGCGCCCGCTCCGCCTTGCCTCGATGGTCGGCGCACTCCGGCGCCAGGCGCTCGGCGAGCCCGACGGCTGTGCGAGCGCTGATTGACTGGTTGCCCGGCTTCTTTGGGCCGGCGGCCAGGGCGCGCCGTCGGTGGGAGGCCACGGCCTCCAAGAACGCATGCTTACCGCCGTCCTGGTCTCGAAGGACGCGGTGGTCGAACTGGCTGACCAGTGCTTTCGCCATCAGCTCTACCGCCGCACCAGCGTGGTAGGCGGCGTCCATCCGTTCGAACCGGTCCTTGGAGTCTAGGAGTTCCTGTGCCCTGCGCGCGTGGAACTGCGAGGCGAGGTACAGGTTGTCGGCGGGGGTCTCGTCGTCTGGGGCGGTGGTCACGTTGCCAATCCTGGCAGCACGGTGCGTCAACGACTCGGCGTCGTCGCTATATGGCGCGCCCCGCCCAAGACCACTTCGCCAACACCCTCAGGGCCGAGGAGGGGCCGGGCCACCACCCGGGTGCCGGGGCTCTCGTGGGGTGGCGCACATAGCTCGTCGAGCCGGCCATCAGTGCGCGCGTGGCCCACGCGCCGGCGTACCCGCCGCGCGCAGCCGCAACCCTCTGACGTCTTTGATGTCTATGGCCGCATCGCACGGCCGATCCGCCGGTGGCCCGCAGGGCTGCGGCTACAAGTGCGGCGATCGGAGGTTCGCGGGCCGTGACCGAGATCCGGCGCTGGTCCACCTCGCAAGGTATGCCGCCTCCGGTTCACCTTGGGTGAGGAGGGGAGGGCGGGCCCGGCCGTCGCCGGCCGGACCCGCCCTCGGAGCCCGCGCTGAGGTGCTCGCGCGGTGTGCAGCCCTGGTTGCCTTCCGAGCACGTGGCCCGGTGGTCCCGACCTAGGACTGCGCGTCGGTGGCCGGCGGCGCCGTGATCGCGGGCGTCACCGCGGTGGGCGTCACGGCGGGCGTCGCGGAGCCGGAGCCCTTGAGCGCGGCGAGCCGCGCCTCGATCTCGATCTCCTCGCCCGAGCTCTGGAGCTCCGCGAACTGCGAGTCGAGCGACGACGCGGCGATCTCGGCCTGGCCCTGTGCGAGCGCCTCCTCGCGGCGGACCTTCTCCTCGAACCGCGACACCTCGCTCGTCGGGTCGAGGACGTTGATCGAGCCGATCGCGCTCTGGACCTGCTGCTGCGCCTGCGCGGTCTTCGCCCGGGCGACCAGCGAGTCGCGCTTGGACTTGAGCTCGCCCAGCTTGTCCTTCATGGTCGCGAGGCCCGTCTTGAGCTTCTCGACCGTCTCGCGCTGGGACGCGATGAGCGGCTCGGCCTGCTTGACGTCCTGCTCGGCCTGGATCTGCTTGCCGAGCGCGACCTTCGCGAGGTTGTCGAACTTGTCGGCGTTCGCGGTGTCGCCCGCTGCCCGGTACCTGTCGGCCTGCGTCGAGGCGGCGAGCGCCTTCTGGCCCCAGTCCTGCGCCGCCTGGACGTCCGCGTTGTAGTCCTGCTCGGCGAGCCGCAGGTTGCCGATGGTCTGGGCGACCGCCTGCTCGGCCTCGGCGATGTTGTTCGTGTAGTCGCGGACCAGCTGGTCCAGCATCTTCTGCGGGTCCTCCGCGTTGTCGAGCAACGCGTTGATGTTCGCCTTGGTGAGCTGGGCGATGCGCCCGAAGATGCTCTGCTTCTCGGCCATGTCCTTGCCTCTCCGTCGTCCGGCGGTCGCGCCGGTGCCGCCTGTGTCGAGCCTGCCGCGGGTCCGGCCCGCGCGCCGCCTCAGAATCGTCCGCCGGTGCTGCGGTCCCCGCCGCCGCCTCCGCCGCCGAAGCCCCCGCCACCTCCTCCGCCGCCCCAGCCGCCTCCGCCACCGCCGAAGCCCCCGCCGCCGCGGAGGATCGAGTCGATGAGGATCCCGCCGAGGATCATCCCGCCCACGTTCGAGCCGCCGCCCCCGCCGGGTCCGCGCTGCTGGTTCGACCAGCTCTCGACGTCGCGCTGCGCGAGCTGCTGCGCCTGCTGGGCGTACTGCTCGGCCTGCTGCGCGAGCGTGAGGGCCTGCTGGGGGTCGCTGTCCTGGAGCGCGAGCGCCTGCTGGAGCAGCCGTGCCGCCTCGGACAGGCGCGTGCGCGCCTCGGGGCCGACAGCACCCTTGCGGGTGTCGATGAAGTCGTTGACGGCGCGGGTCTGCGAGTCGACGCGGCCGATCGTCTGGTCGAGCAGGGCGCGCGCCTTCGCGTCGGCCTCGGCCTTCTCGCGGAAGGGCGCGAGCGCCTCGTCGAGCGCGGCCTCGGCCGAGGTCAGCCCCGCCTGCGCGGCGAGCGGGTCGCCGCCGGTCCGCGCGGCCCGGGCGGCGCTCACCGCGGCCTGCGCCGGTCCGACCGCTGCCTGGACGTTCGGGTCCGTGGGGGCGAGCCGCTGCGCGTCCGCGAGGTCGGACGTGATCGACGCGATGCCCTTCTCGAGGTTCTCGCCCGCGTGCGCGAGGTCGTCGCCCGCGTGGTCGACGGCGTCCAGCAGGGTCGCGGCCTGCCCGACGGCGGTCCCGCCGGCCCGGGAGCGGGCGACGGCCGCGCCACGGTCGCCGCGCTGGACGTCGGCCCGGCCCTCGGCCACGGACCGGAGCGCGCCGTCGAGGAGCGCCGAGGCCTGGTCCGGGTTGCCCGTCACGGACGCGAGCGCCGTCGCCGGGTAGGTCCGGGCGAGCTCGGCGAGCGTCGAGCGGGCCGGGTCGACGCGGGCCCGGAGCTCGCCGACGCGCTGCTCGATCTCGTCGAGCACCTGCGGGGCGCGCGCCTCGAGCTGCCGGAGCTCGTCGAACTTCGCCGCCTGGGCCTTCATGGCGTCCGACGCCGCCCGGCACAGCGTGACGATCTGGATCAGCATCCCGCGCGCCTGCGGCTCGGTCTCGGGCTGGTCGTCGTCGAGCTGCTGGCGCAGCGTGAACGCCTGGGCGACCTTCTGCTTGGCGTCGTCGAGCGCGACCTGGAACTCCTGGGTGGCCTCCTGGCCGAACTGGGCCTGCGCGAACCCGAGCTCTTGCTCGGCCGACTTGGCGTCGTCGTCGATGGTGACGAGGGCGTTCGCGGCGCGCCGCTGCAGGTCGGCCGTGGTGAGCGCGGCCAGCGCCTCGGGCGCGTCCGGGTCGGTGCCCGGGGGGACGTACCGGCCGCCGCGTTCCGCGAGCGTGCGGCCGCGGCGCGAGGCCCGGGCCACGAGCACCACGATGAGCACCAGGACCCCGAGCCCGAGCACCCACCAGACCCACGCCGTCGAAGAGCCGGACCCGCCCTCGAGCGCCTGGGCGCCCGCGATCGCCGCGCCCGCCCAGTCGTCGTCGGACAGGTGGGAGCGGATCGCGTCGTCGGCCTTGGCGAGGTCGTCGTCGGACAGCACCGAGGTGTCGGCCTCGACGCGCAGCCCGTAGGCGCGGTCGTCCGTCGCGACGGCGAGCAGGAGCTGGTTCTTCCCGAGCTGGGACGTCGTGGCCGTCTGCTTGGCCCAGTCGTCGCCGGACAGCCCGTCGAACGACGACACGTACACGACCCACAGGTCGAGCGGGGTGTTCGCGGACAGGTCGTCGAGCGCGGCCTTCACGTCCGCCTCGTCGGAACCCTTTAGGGCGCCGACCTGGTCCGTGATCGGACCGGAGAGCCGGAAGGGCGCGACCTGCGGCAGCGGCGGCGTCGCCCCCGCGGACGACGGCACGAGGAGGGCGGGCGCGAGCACGAGCGCGAGGAGCGCGAGCACGGCGGACGCGAACGCCCGCCGCAGACGGGGAGGGTGGGCCACGCACCGATCGTTGCGTCCAGGACGCCCGGCCGCAACCAGGCACCCGGCGACACGCGGCACGCGTCGCGGGCGTCGCCGACGCGTGCCGCGCGGCCGGCGCCGTCAGCCCGCCAGCTCGGCCTCGAGGTCCTCCGCGTCGACGATCCGGTACGCGTAGCCCTGCTCGGCCAGGAACCGCTGCCGGTGCGCCGCGAAGTCCTGGTCCACGGTGTCCCGGGCGACGACCGCGTAGAAGTGCGCCGTCCGGCCGTCGTGCTTGGGGCGCATGACGCGGCCCAGGCGCTGGGCCTCCTCCTGGCGGGACCCGAACGAGCCCGACACCTGGATCGCGACGGACGCCTCCGGCAGGTCGATCGAGAAGTTCGCGACCTTGCTCACCACGAGGTGCTGGATCTCGCCCGTGCGGAACGCGTCGAACAGGCGCTGGCGCTCGCGGACCGTCGTCTCGCCCGTGATGAGGGGCGCGTCGAGGTGCTCGGCCAGCTCGTGGAGCTGGTCGATGTACTGGCCGATCACGAGGGCCTGGTCCTCGGGGTGCCGGGCGAGGATCTGCTCGACGACGCGGTTCTTGCCCGACGCCGACGAGGCCAGCCGGTACTTGTCCTCGGGCTCGGCGGTCGCGTAGGCCATGCGCTCGCCGTCGGGCAGGGTGAGCCGGACCTCGACGCACTCCGCGGGCGCGATGTAGCCCTGCGCCTCGATGTCCTTCCAGGGCGCGTCGAACCGCTTGGGGCCGATGAGGCTGAAGACCTCGTCCTCGCGGCCGTCCTCGCGCACGAGGGTCGCGGTCAGGCCGAGGCGGCGGCGGGCCTGCAGGTCCGCGGTCATCCGGAAGATCGGCGCGGGCAGCAGGTGCACCTCGTCGTACACGACGAGGCCCCAGTCGCGGGCGTCGAGGAGCTCGAGGTGCGTGTAGACGCCCTTCCGCTTGGTCGTGAGGACCTGGTAGGTGGCGATGGTGACGGGCTTGATCTCCTTGCGGGCGCCCGAGTACTCGCCGATCTCGTCCTCGGTGAGGCTCGTGCGCTTGACGAGCTCGTCCTTCCACTGCCGCGCGCTCACCGTGTTGGTCACGAGGATGAGCGTGGTCGTGGACGACTTGGCCATCGCGCCCGCGCCGACCAGGGTCTTCCCGGCGCCGCAGGGCAGCACGACGACGCCGCTCCCGCCGTGCCAGAAGCTCTCCACCGCGTGCTCCTGGTAGGGGCGCAGCTCCCAGCCGTCGGGCGTGAGGGCGATGTCGTGGTGCTCCCCGTCGACGTACCCGGCGAGGTCCTCGGCGGGCCAGCCCAGCTTCACGAGCACCTGCTTGAGGTGGCCGCGCTCGGACGGGTGCACGACGACGGTGTCCTCGTCGATCCGCTCGCCCAGCAGCCCCGCGGTCCGCTTGGACCGCAGCACCTCGGTGAGGACGGCGCGGTCGAGGGACTGCAGCACCAGCCCGTGCGTGGGGTGCTTGACGAGCTGGAGCCGCCCGTAGCGGGCCATCGTCTCCGCGACGTCGACGAGGAGCGGGTGCGGCACGGGGTACCGGCTGTAGTCCATGAGCGCGGCGACGACCTGCTCGGCGTCGTGCCCCGCGGCGCGCGCGTTCCACAGGCCCAGCGGCGTGAGCCGGTAGGTGTGGACGTGCTCGGGCGCGCGCTCGAGCTCCGCGAACGGGGCGATGGCGCGGCGGGCCTCGGCGGCCTGGGGGTGGTCGACCTCGAGGAGGAGGGTCTTGTCGCTCTGGACGATCAGCGGGCCGTCGGTCATGCGTCCTCCGTGCGGGTGGTCGGGGCGGCGGGCGGTCTCGCCGCCTGCGGCACGACGCGCGCGATCCGGTGGACCGCGACGGTGAGCTCGGCGTCGCGGGCCGGGTCGACGGCGCGCAGGCGCCCTCCCTCGAGCCGCAGCGGGCGGACGGTCCGGGTGACGGGGACGCCGCGGGCGTCGACCGTCTCGAGGGAGACGAGGGACTGCTCGGCGATCGCGTCGTGCAGGAGGCCCAACAGGTCGCCGGGCTCCGTTGTTCCCCGCGCCTGCGAGGCGCCACGGGGAGGGCGCCGTCCGCCGGGCCCGGGCTCGGCGTCCGGCCGGGGCGTGGCGAGGACCGCTCCGTCGCCGCGCCCCCAGGACGCGTCGGCCTGGGCGAGCGCGTCGCGCGACCGCAGCTCGCCGACGACGGCCTCCGCGCGGGCCGCGGCGAGCCCCGCGGCGAGCCCCGCGGCGCGGGCCGCACGCTCGGCCGGGACCGAGGTGGGCGCGACCGGCGCGCCGTAGCGGGAGCGTCCGCGGCGCCGGCCGGGCGGGACGGTGCGGGGGCGGTCGGTCTCGGTGCTCACGGTCCGGCCCTCGTCGTCCTCGAGCGCGGCGCTCACGCCCGACGACGCCAGCGCGGCCCGCAGCTCGGCGGCCGGGACGTGGGCGGCCAGGACGGTCGGGCCGAGCTGGTGCAGGCCCGTGGCGCGGAGCGCGGGGTCGGCGAGGAACGAGGCGACGAGCGCCGGGTCGTCCACGCGCACGTAGCTGAGCGCCGCACCGACGCGGACCCGGCCGAACCGGCGAGCCGCGTCGCGCACCAGGTACTCGAGCGGCTGCGGCACGGTGCCCCGGGTGTGCCGGGCGAGCGCCGCGAGCAGCGTGTCGGCGTCGCCCGCGCTGCCCGCCGCGAGCGCGCGCGTGACCGACTCGAGCGTGAAGCGCACGGTGAGCGCCCCGCCGCGCGACTCGACCGTGGCGGCGTCGTCGACGAGGCGCGCCAGGTCGCGCGTCGGGCGGCCGGGCACGATGCCCGTGAGGTCGCCCTGGAGGAGCAGGTCGTCGACCTCGGGCGGGAGGACGGCGTCGAGCGCCGCCACGGGGTCGGCTCCGTCGCCGGACCCGCCGTCCGCCTCGGCGAGGAGCGCGGCTCCGGGGCCACCGAGCGTGCCCAGCGCGACGACGCCGAGCAGCTCCGCGCCCCGCCAGACGCCCGCGACCGCGTCGCGGGGCGGGACGGCGCGCGGGGTGGTCCAGGCGAGGACGTCCTGGACGTCGTCGGCGGTGAGCGGGGCGGGCGAGGACGCGGCGGCGTCGAGCACGGTCCGCCGCAGTCGCGCCGCCCAGCCTGCCGTGTGCGCGGGGTCGAGCGCGGACCGCAGGGCCCCCGCCGCGTCGCGCGTGGTGGCCACCCACGGGGTGCGCGACGACGCGAGCCAGGCGCGGGCGAGGTCGGCCCAGCGGTCCGCGACGTCGTCGGCGAGCCACGCGTCCACCAGCGTGGTCGGGACGAACGAGGCGGGGACCTCGCCGTCGTCGGCGACGAGCTCCGCGGCGAGCGCGAGCTCCGCGACCTGGGCGGCGGCCTGTTCGTCGACGTCCAGGCGCAGGGCGAGCCGGCGCAGGTCACGCGCGCCGAGGCCCCCCGTCCGCAGCACGACCGGCGGCGCCTGCTCCCACAGGCGCACGAGGTCGGTCACGAGGCGCACGGCCTCCTCGGCGGCACGTCCGGCCTCGGCGTCGACCGTCGCGGCCGCGTGCGCGGTGCGGTCCGGCACGGGCGGGGTGGGCCGTACGTCGCGGTGCGTCAGCCCCCCGCGGAGCGCCAGCGCGACGGGCGCGGGCAGCGACACGCGTCCCGCGTCCTCCCCGGCGAGGCGCTCGAGCAGCCCGTGCTCGACGAGCCACCGGGTGGCCTCGACGGCACGCGACTCCGCCCGCGGCGCAACGCCGACGGGCGGCCCCCACGTCAGGGCGTCGAGGATCGCGCGGGCGCCCGGAGGGGCGTCGTCGAGGGGCGCGAGCACGGCGTCGTCCGGGGCGGTCGCACCCTCGGGCGCGAGGAGCCCC
>Ga0164243_10011325_pt1 | contig 12733 bp, 12 predicted proteins | sample OricompcompostOP_FD_108781 | JGI IMG/M metagenome (GOLD analysis project Ga0164243, IMG submission 108781) | Organic Plus compost microbial communities from Emeryville, California, USA - Original compost - Organic plus compost (OP) | ecosystem: Engineered > Solid waste > Mixed feedstock >...
ATGGTCACGGGAAGTTTCGCCGCCGTTCTTCGTGACAGAAGACGCAATCGTGAATGGACCAAAGAGCGGGGCTTGATCTTTGGGGCCTTTGTTGTCGGCACTCTCTTTGCGTTGTTGAACACCATAGTTTTCACACAGTTGTATCGAGTACGCTCAGGAGGGGGGGACGCCGGGCAGTGGGCAACGTTGGCTCTTTGGTTAGCAGTTCAGGCGACGTGCATAGGTGCGGTCGCGTCTAGTCGGACGTCGGCGGCTCTATTCAAAATTTCTGGCGCATTTGGTGCCGCTGGATTTTTATTCCTGCTCATGCTATCGAACAATCCGACCTTCGTAGTGGCACGCATGGCGCAACTACTAAGCATTGGAAACTTGCCTAACATCAGCTTGGCCGTAACGCAAGAAGGCTGTCAAATTTTGCATACTTTGAGTAAAGGGGCGTTATGCGAGCCTGTGTCTGATAAGTCGGTCTATTTGGTAGGACCCATTACGTTACGTTCGCGTTTTGGCAAGCAGATGTTGATCGAATACACCAGCAACGGGAGTGTGTTCGGCCCTACAAAACAGGCGGCGCACGAGGTTGTATTACAAGCCACTGAGGTGTTGGGATGGGAGCGCCGACGAGCAACGAATTAGTCGGACTATGCGTCGCCACGATCTTTAGCCAGTGTCCTTTCTAGATGTACGACAGGAAACTCGCGATCCCTGCGCATGGATTGGGGTCGTAGGCAAACGTTGCGCTAATGGCAGCGGCACACTCCGTCATCACTCTCAATAGGCTTGTATCCATTTAAGTCTCTCGCAAAAGTTCGGACTAGAGAACCCTAGACTAAGCGAAATCGCGTCGCTTCCCCTAGCGCTCAGCAGTTGGGCGGACAGGCTATCCTCTTCTACCCGATTAGAGTGGCTACGCGGATTACTGGAATTAAACGACAGCGTCCGGATTGGCCTGCATTAGTGCAGATGCCTTCATTGAACGAAGTAGAGCGCATTGAGAGGGCGTTGTACCGTACCAAGCTCTCGGTACAGTACAGGTATGAACATCAGTTTTCACTGATTCCGCAGACACCAGGGAAAGACAGCAAATGGATCAAGTCATTCAGCGGCTACGCCAGTTCCGCGACGAGCGGAACTGGCAGCAATTCCACAATCCTAAAGATCTAGCCTTGGCGCTCAGCATCGAGGCTAGTGAACTGCTGGAGGTTTTTCTATGGAAAGCCCCTGAAGCAGCCAATCCTGAAAAGGTAAAGGAAGAGCTTGCTGACGTCCTAGCCTATGCGCTACTACTATCCGACGCGTACAACTTCGACATAGAAAAGATCATTCTAGAGAAAATAGAACGGAACGAGGAAAAGTATCCGGTACACAAGGCAAAGGGAACCGCGAAAAAATACGACGAGCTATGAGTCCGCCCCAACTTGTCGAAGTGAACCGGTACCGGTTTTCCGCAGACGCCCTGACGGAAATCCAGGCGGATGCATACGCAGCCAATAACTGGCCGCTCGTCTACGTTATTAGCGATGGGGCGATTACGTTTGCCAATCATCGGCTCCAAGTCTTTCAACGTGAGACCGACCCTGCTCCATTCTGAACTTGATAGCCTCGACAGAATCCGGCCGATCAATTGGATAGTGTTTGGCCTCATAGGCCTGAACCAACGTGGTCAGAACATCCAGCAGATCGCCATCAGGCGTACCTGATTCAGGATCCGATTCCATTAATCTCGAAATTATCTTTAGAGCCGACTTGTAATCGGCCTCAGTATGTACGGGACGGATTTCCATAACCATTCCGGATGAGCCTATGATCTGCGTCACTGGTGGGTCCAGGAATACCATAGCGGGCGGCCATACGAAAGAATGGCGCCGCGATATCGCAAAGCCGATCCGCATCGAGGCGCCCAGACTCACTGCCCGGGCATAGCCCGCCTGCCCCGCCGCCTCCTCGCTACCCCAGGTATTCGACGTTGCCGCACACCGAGATGCTCTGGCCGCTGATCATCGCGCCCTCGTCCGAACACAGGAACGCCACCTGGTTGGCGATGTCCTCGGGCTGGGTCATCTTGCGCAGCGACACCTTTTCCACCAGCTGCGCGCGCATGGCGTCGTTGCTGACACCGCCGGCCGCCGCGCGCGCGGCGATGATGCGCTCGACCCGATCGCCCGCCACCACGCCGGGCAGTACCGAATTGACGCGGATGCCGGATGGTCCCAGTTCCATCGCCCAGGTCTGCGTCAGCCCCGCCAACCCAAACTTGCTGGCGCTGTAGGGGCTGCGCAGCGAAAAGCCCAGCCGGCCCGCGACCGACGAGATGTTGATGATGGCCCCGCCGCCCGCCTCGCGCAGCAGTGGCACCGCGCTGCGCGCACACAGGAACGTGCCGGTCAGGTTGACGTCCAGCGTGGCCTGCCACGCCTCCAGGTCCGTGTCTTCGAGCCGGCTGGTGGGGCCCGAGACGCCGGCGTTGTTCACCAGCGCATCCAGTTTGCCCCAGCGTTCGGCCAACTCCGCGAACATGGCCAGCACTTGGGCTTCGGCGGCCACGTCCGTGACGCTGCCGCTCAAGCCGGCGTGCGCCTGCACGGCGGCCTGCACCGCTTCCGCAGCCACATCGCAGATGTGCACTTGCGCGCCAGCGGCCAGGAACTTGCGCGCGATGGCCAGGCCGATGCCCCCCGCGCCGGCGGTGATCAGGACCCGCTTGCCCTTCAACGATTCGATCATCAGGCTACATCCTTGGAAAAATACCGCGCCGCTCTCACAGCGCGAATTCCGGCCGCACGCCGCTGCGCAGCGGCAACCCCATGATCTCGCGCGCCTCGGCGGGAGTCGCGGGCTCCATGTCCAGCTCGCGGATGATGCGCACGATGCGCTCGGTCAGCTGCACGTTGGTCGCCAGCTCACCGTGGCGGTAATACAGGTTGTCTTCCAGGCCCACCCGCGCGTGGCCGCCCAGCAGCAGCGCGCTGATGTTGGCCTCCAGCTGCGACGGCCCAATGCCGCTGACGCAGAAGATGCTGTTCTTGGGCAGCAGGTCCACCATCATCTGCAGGTGGCGCGGCGAGAACGGCATCGCGTTCTGGAAGTTGCGGTGCACATTCATCACCAGGTTGATGAAATGCGGCTCTTCATCCAGTCCTTCGTTGATCAGCGTAGTCGCATCCTGCAGGATGTGGGTCGGGCTGAACACCTCCCACTCCGGCTTGATGCCGCGCGCCTTCATGCCCGCCGCCAGCTCGCGGGCGCGCGTCAGGGGCGTGTTCATCAGGTATTCGCGGTCGCCGAAGGCCAGATTGAGCGTGGTGGCATCCAACGTGCACATCTCGGCGCCCGCGTCCATGCCCTTGAGCCGCTCTTCCCACAGGATTTCCCAGGTGCCCGGCGTGGTCTCCCTGACCATGTCGCCGTGCACGCCCCCGCCCGTGGAATTGTTCAGCACGATGTCGCAGCGCTCGCGGATGCGCTGGTTCATGTCGCGGTAGATGGCCGCATCGCAGGTGGCCTGGTCGTCGGGGCGGCGCGCGTGCAGCGCGACCACGCTGGCGCCGGCGTTGTAGCAGCGGTAGACGTCCTCGGCGATCTCGGCCGGCTGGGTCGGCAGATGCGGGTTCTGGCTCTTGAACGCCATGCCCCCGGTGGGGGCAATGGTCACGATCACTTTGCGTTTTGCCATGGCGGTTCTCTTATTTCCAAAGGGCGCAGCGGGTTTCCGCCTTGGTGGTGAAGGCTTCATTGCCGTCGATGGTCTGCACCACCTTGAAGTAATCCCAGGGGGCCTTCGATTCCTCCGGCGTCTTGACCTGCAGCAGATACATGTCATGCACCACGCGGCCGTCCGGGCGCACCACGCCGTTCTTGATGTACACGTCGTTGAGCTTGTTCTCGCGCAGATACGCCAGCACCTTGTCGGCGTCGTCCGTGCCGGTGGCCTTGACCGCGCGCAGGTACTGGATGGCCGCCGAATAGTCGGCCGCCTGCAGCGATGACGGCATGGCGTTGCGGCGCTCGTAGAACTTCTGCGCCCAGGCCCGCGTCTCGTCCGACGCGTCCCAGTACCAGCTGTCGGTCAGGTACATGCCCTTCGCCGTGTCCAGGCCCATGGCGTGGATATCGTTGATGAACATGATCATGCCGGCCAGCCGCATCGTCTCGGTCAGACCGAACTCGTTGGCCGCCTTGATCGAGTTGGTGGCATCCGCGCCGGCATTGGCCAGCGCCAGGATCTCGGCCTTGCTGGCCTGCGCCTGCAGCAGGAACGACGAGAAATCGCTGGTCGACAGCGGATGCTTCACCGACCCGACCACCTTGCCGCCGCCCGCCTCGACCACCTTGGCGGTATCGGCCTGCAGCGCATGGCCAAAGGCATAGTCCGCCGTCAGGATGTACCAGCTCTTGCCTCCCGCCTTCACCACCGCCGCGCCGGTGCCGCGCGCCTGCGCCACGGTGTCGTAGGCATAGTTCAGCGTATAGGGCGTGCACTGTTCGTTGGTCAGGGCCGGCGCGCCCGCGCCCACCACGATAATCGGCTTCTTCTTGTCCGTGGCCACCTTCGACATGGCCAGCGCCGTGCTGGAATTGGTGCCGCCGATCAGCATGTCCAGGCCACGCTGGTCGAACCACTCGCGCGCTCTGGCCGACGCGATGTCCGCCTTGTTCTGGTGGTCCGCCGTCAGCAGTTCGATCTTCTTGCCGTTGATCTCGCCGCCCATCTCCTCGATGGCCATCTTGATGGCCTCGGCGCCGCCAGGGCCGTCCGGCCCCGAATAGACGCCGGACATGTCTGTGATGAAGCCTATCCGGATCACATCGTCGGACACCTGCGCCTGGGCCGCGCCCGCGTGCAGCAGAGCGCCCGCGATGGCGCCGGCCAGGACAGCACGCGAAAACCTGCGTGGCATTGACAACATACCTGTCTCCTCTTATGGTTTTTTGGCTCAGGGGCCCCGAATATTCTCGGACTGGCCCCAAATGCGAACAGTCATCATGTTGACAAAGCGCCCTAGGGTTTATACCTGGGCGCCCTCACCACGGCGAAACGGGGACAACCATGCGCGCAGCAGCGGCCGGAACCGGCCACAAACCTGCCAGCCCGAAGCGGCGAGCCGGGCAAGACCCGGTGGAACGGATGCTGGCCGTCGTGCCCTGGTACAACGGCCTGCCGCAGCTCGAACGCGAGGTGGTGCGGGCCGAACTGCGGGTGGTGTCATTGCAGCCGGGCGAACGCCTGTTCCGCGAAGGCTCGAAGTCCCTGGGCTGGTACGGCGTGGTGGAGGGCCTGGTGAAATGGTCGTCGCGCGGCTCGGACGGCAAATCGCTGTCGCTGGCCGGCTTCAGCACCGGCAGCTGGTTCGGCGAGGCCACCATGATCCGCCGCGAGCCGTTCGAATACGAAGTGGTGGCGCTGCGGCCGAGCCAGGTCGCGATCCTGCCGCGCGACACCTGTGAACGCCTGTGGAACAACAATATCGAGTTCACCAAGGCGCTGATGATGCACCTGGCGCAGCGCGTCAACTGGCTGATGGCCAGCTACACGGGCAATGTGCTGTTGGACGTCGACACCACTGTCGCTCGCGCGGTCGCTGCGCAGCTGAACGCCGAGCAGCATTCCGGCACCAATGGCCGCCTCGATATCTCCCAGGAAGAAATCGCCAGCCTGTGCGGCGTGTCGCGCCAGCGCTGCAACACCGCGCTGACGCGGTTGGCGCGGAAAGGCATACTGCAGACCCACTATGGCGGGATGACGATCCTGGACCGGGAGGGGTTGTACCGTTGCGCGAAACTGAACCGCCAGCCGGCGGATCATCCGGCGGACATGCCGGCGTAGCGCTCAGTCTGCAACCGCAAGGCCTTTCAGTTTTTCCCGGACACGATGTTCACGCCAATTTGGTCGGCCAGGTCCAATACATCGGCATAGGCATTTCCATCTTTCAACAGGCTACGGGAAGGCGCCGCCTGCGCCAGTACACCCGCAACTTGCGCTTGGCGTTGCCACGCAAGTCCACAAGCACGAGTCCTCTAGCGACCAGAGAGTGGTGGCAGCCGTGTGGCCCTCGATGCCGACACACGAGACGGATGCGCTGGCGCAGAAGGGGCACGCCGGGGGCCGTGTTAGGGGCGGATTATCCTGGTTTTATTCCGGCTGTGGTCACCGCTTCGCGCCACACCTCAACTTCGGTAGCCACCATCTCGGCGAACTCTTGAGACGTGGAGGGTTTGGGCTCCAGCCCTTCCCTGGCGAACTGGTCCCGCAGCGTGGGCGCCTGTAGCGCTTGAGACAAATGGGTGTTGAGCAAGCTGATCACAGCCTCCGGCGTTCCCGCCGGCGCCGCGAGGCCGTGCCACAAGGTCGCCGAGAACCCTGGCACGCCGGCCTCCTGCGCTGTCGGGATATTAGGCAGCAGACGACTGCGGCTCTCCGTGGATACGCATAAGGCCTGCAAGCGCCCGTCACGGACATAGGACGTCACCGACGCCGCGCTCGCTAACATGAATTGAACTCGATTTGCTAATAGGTCGGTCAACGCCAGCCCGCTGCTGCGGTACGGCACGTGGGAGACCGAAATACCAGCCTTACGAGCGAACAGCTCCGTGGCCAGATGCGTCGACGATCCAGTGCCCGAACTAGCGTAGTTCAGGCTGTCGGGGTTTTGCTTCGCCTCGCGCAACAAGTCCTCCAAGCGAGTAAAGCCAGTGTCCTTTCCTGTCACGAGCAACCAGGGACCCGATGCGATCAAGCCCACGGCGCTGGTGTCCTTGACGACATCATAGTTCAGTCGCATTACTGCTCCATTGGAGGCATGCGAGGTCGAGAGTAGGACAAGGGAGTAGCCGTCGGGTTGGGATCGCACCACCGTTTCCAACCCCATGGCACCGCCCGCACCGCCGCGATTCTCGACTACCACACTGACGCCTAGCCTTTCCGTCAGAGCGCGTGCCACGACACGCGCCAGGACATCCGAGCCGCCACCAGGTGCATAGGGCACCATCAACCGTATTGGCCGATCGGGATAGCTCGAAGCCGCCCAGACCGGGCGCATCCCCGCGCTAGCCACCATGGCCATGGTCACAGAGAGAAATTTGCGTCGTTCATTCATAGTGTGTCTCCTGCACGCTATTGGAAGCGTTAAGCGAAGCTGGGATCGGACAGCGAGAGCGGGATGTCGCCGGGCGGATGGCCTCCCAAAATGGCTTCGTCGACGGCGATGCCGAGGCCGGGTGCGGTACCTGCGAGGAAATGACCGTCACGCAGCTCCGGTGCGTAGCCGCACACACCGGTCTCGAACAATGGCGACTCGGCGAACTGCTGTTCGACCGCCTCGGTGATGCCCAGCGCTGAGCAAACATGCACTGTGTGCGCATGGGCTACCGGTCCAGAAGGATTGTGCGGCGAGACAGTCACGTTGTGACTGGCCGCCAAGGCGACGATGCGGGAGAATTCGCCATAACCGCCGCAGTACTTGATATCGGGCATGATGACGTCATACAGCCCCTGTGCCAAGAAAGGCAGTGCGCCGGCCGCGCCAATAATGTTTTCGGCACCGGCCAATTGCATGCCCGCGTGATTTGCATGCATGCGCAGAGTGCGGATGATGTCGTGCCATTCGGATGACTCCGGGACGGGGCATTCAAGCCAGTGCAGGCGAGCGTCAGGCAAAGCGTCGATGAAGCGTCTGGCAGCGGCACCATCAAGGCGCCAATGGCAATCGACCATCAATGGCAAGTCGGGACCGATCGCCTCGCGCACTGCCAAGATACGCTGCACAGCGAGCTCGACCTCAGCCTCCCCTTCGGAGGACGATGCCGTCTGCGGCGTCACCGCATCGAACGGCATGATCTTGATGCCCTGAAAACCCGCAGAGGCAGCTGCCTTGCAAGCTTCAGCGAAGCCTGTAGGAGTGCGCTCTCTGACACTGCGATTGACGGTCGCGTAGGACCGTAAGGGCGAGCGATCAGCTCCGTCCCACAGATCGCAGATTGGCTGGCCCAGATACTGGCCTGCAAGGTCATTGCAGGCCTGATCTAACGCACTGATCACTGCGTTGCCTGCGCGCCCGGCAGGCATGCCGGGGTAGGCCTTGCAAAGCGCTGCGAGGTCGTCCAAAGATAGGTTGCGGATCGACGGCATCATGCGCGTCAGGATGCCGCTCATTGCATCTTCATGGGCGCGCAAGGTCAACTCACCCCAGCCGCAGCGCCCATCGTCCATAACGAGCTTGAGGAAGCTCCAGTTGGATCGCGGCGCTACGCCGATCACATGCAGGCCGACGTCCGCGACGCGGTGGGATACTCCTATTTTTCGATTTTCCAAGATGATTGAATGGCTGCGCATGCCATGAGCTCCTTCTCTATATTGTGTTGTGTTCGACGATCTTATCGGCCACACTATTTGGGTCAACGTAGATTCCTCGAATCAATGCATGGAAAGCCACACATTCCGCGAAAAAAGTCGGATTCCGCTGATCGGATCCGATGAAGCGGCGCAGTTGCTTGGGATATCCCTGCGCACGCTCTACTCCTACGTCAGCCGAGGCCGTATTGGTCGCGTGATCGATCCCATCACGGGTAAGAGCCAGTACAACCGTAGGGAGGTGGAGGAGTACGCGCGCAAACGCGATCGCGGCCGCAGTGCAGGCAACGCCGCGCGGGCTTCTCTTAGTTTTGGATTGCCGGTGCTGGATAGCCAGATCTGCGCAATAAAGGCTGGCAGGCCATGGTTTCGCGGCCAGGACGCCATAGCCCTCAGCGCAACTGCCACGCTCGAGCAAACTGCTGCTTTGCTGTGGAACGTGGACAGCCTGCCCGAGACAGGCATCGTGGGTGTGGCGGACAGCGCAGGCACCTGCGGCGAGCGCTTCTTGCCTCGCTTTCACCAATGGCTGCTAGCGAATATGGACCAGGTCGATGCGCGCGAGGTGTTAAGCCGCAATCAGCAGCTCCTACATGCCAGTCGCATCTTGCGTGCTGGCGCGACCATCGCGGTTGGCAATGACCTGCGCGACGTTCCTATACACGAGGCCATGGCGCGAGCCTGGGGCGGGCCTGCCGGCGCAGCGAATATCATCCGCCGCGCGCTCGTGCTGCACGCCGACCACGAACTGAATCCGTCCAGCTTCGCGTTGCGCTGCGTCGCATCAACCATGGCATCGCCCTATGCCTCCACGCTCGCGGGCTGTTGCGCAGCCAGCGGCGTTAGACATGCAAACTTTTCGGCGGTGATGGCGTTGATCGGTGCCACGTTGCAAGGCGCGGACCCAGCCGCGCTTGTCGCTTCGGGCGTGACAGGTGGCCGAGCGTTGCCGGGATTCAATCATCCGCTCTATCCCAAGGGCGATCCGCGCGCGACGGCCCTGCTCGACGACCTGCGGGCCATCGCGTCCAACCGCGACATGGCGCGCATCGACGGGCTGCTTCAAACGGCCCACGCCACGTACGGCTTGCTGCCCAAGAACGATTTCGCCCTGGCTGCGGCCACGCAGCTGCTGCAATTGCCGACCGACGCATGCGAGCGGATTTTCGTGGTCAGTAGAATCGTCGGTTGGAATGCGCATGCGCTGGAGCAGTACAGCTCTCCGCTGCTGATCCGACCCCGGGCCCGTTACGTGCCGGACTAGGGCCAATTGTCGCGGAAATGGGCGCAGAGCGCTGTCAATGCCGATTCACCGCTGGAGGTCTGGGCAGCGTCTGCAAGGTACGTTCGACGGCCAGTGCAAGGCTCAGTAGGCGCACGTCGTCGCCAGGCCTAGCCATCATGTCCAGCCCGACCGGTAGTCCGGCCGGCGCACTAGCGTCGGGTGGAGTAAAGCCGGCAGGCAGGTCGATCGCGGGAAAGCCCAGGGCCGAGGCGAATATGCCGTTCCGTTCCGGCCTGGGCGTCTCTCCCACGGCCAAGGGCGGACGTTTCTGCGCCGGATAGACCAGTACATCCAGTGCCTGTGTCTCCATCAAACCCAGTATCTTGCGGCGTAGAGTGTCGCCGTACTGTAGTGCGTCGCGGTACTCGGGCATGGCCAAGGGAGCCTGCCAAGCCACGGACTGTTGCAGGAATTTATTCATTCCAGCGGGATACTGACCGGCCTCCACGTACGCACGCAGCGAGGCCGGCCCAGTGCCCTCAGGCAGCTGCGCTAAGAAAGCGTCGAATAAGGGGCCGAACTCGTAATTTGCCACGTTCAGCCGTTTGCTGCTTAAGTCGGAATCAAATTCGGCGTCATTAATCTCGATGATCTTGGCTCCCTGTGCACGCAGAGCATCCAACGCCGTGCGAATGATCGCATTTACGGACTCGTGCTCCGGCCCGTTGCCGAAGAGATTCACGAGCACGCCCAAGCGCTTGCCGTCTAGGGGTGCGGGCGTGGGCAAGCCTGTTCGCAGCTCCACTGCTGCGCGCGTCGCCTCGGCGTCTGAGGGCTGGGGATCTGCCATGACGGCAAGCAGCCGTGCGGCATCGTCCACCGAACGGCAGATAGGGCCGACCACATCCATAGTTGAGGATTGCGGGATAGCGCCGCGCCGACTGACTAGGCCCGGCGTGCTACGCATCGCCACCACGCCTGCTGAGCTGGCAGCGTTGCGCAGCGAATTAACCGTTTCTGTACCCAACGCGCACAAGCTCATGCCTGTGCTCACGGCTACCGCGGAGCCTCCGCTGGAACCGGCGGCGAATCGCGTACGGTCATAGGCATTGAGCGTCTGGCCACCCAGCGAACTGATGGTACTGCCAGTCACGGCGAGCTCGTCGAGGTTGGTTTTGCCGACGACGAGGGCACCCGCGCGGCGAAGTCGGCTTAGCGCATCCGCGTCTGCACCCGCCACATTGCCCCGCAATAGAACGGATCCTCCAGTTGTGACCATGTCTTTTACATCGATGTTGTCCTTCACCGCTATCGGTATGCAATGCAACGGCAACACCGTGCCAGTGCTCCGCAGCGCGTCTAGCTTTTGCGCGTCTGCAAGCAGGTCTGGATTGACGGAGATGAACGCTTTAAGTTCCGAATCCCACTGTTTGATCGCCTCCAGCGCGTTGCGAGCGATGTCTACGCAGCTAAGCTGACCCGTAGTTTGGGCTTGAAGCATTTCGGCGATCGACACTGCATGCGGGGCAGAAGCGAATGCGGTTGACGCGTCCGCGGGTAAGACAGACAGAGCCAGGGCACAAGCCTGGAAGGTTTTGCTACGGTGGCTCAAGGCCATGGCGGTTCTCTCCATTCCCCGCGCAGCGGGATCGGTTGGTTAGACGCAATGCCGTCATCATGAGCGTGGTGGCGCATCGCGTCCAGGTTGATTCGCCGAATCAACATTTACATTGTCTTCGTGCGTCGCCATGATCTGCGCGCGGCGCCTGGCATACCCGTCCGAGACATGACGCGTTTTTTCTCTGAGCATCTCTAGAGTAAATTTGCTGATCTTGCGGTGGCAAAAAATGGGCCGGTTGCGTTCCAGCCTCTCTTCGTGTGACATCGAAACCTTGAATAGGTACCAAAGGGGTTAGTGGCTACCGCCTCAGAGGCTTCCACCTCGGCCCCCACTCGAACAGCCCACCTCTACCGTAAGAACCTCTTTTCCACCCTCCGCATCGCCTCATCCCCCTGCAGCCCAATGATCTCCCCCACCGTAGGCAACTCCGCATCAACTGCTCGAATGCCACCATCACGACGAATCTGCGCGAACACCTTCTGCATCGCCCCTACCGCCGCACGAATCGCGTGATTGCCATAAATCACCACCCCAACCCTCCCCAGCGCACTGATGTCCGCCTCCGTCAATGCCGGATAAGCCGTAGGCACCAGCACCAGTGGCACCTTGCCCGGCCAGGCATGGACGAAAGCCAGAATCTCATCCGGCGTCTTCTGCTTGGAGTGAATCAAGATCGCATCCGCACCCGCCTCTTCGTAGGCCAGCCCGCGCTTGGTTGCCTCCTCCTGCCCCAACCCTGCAATCAACGCCTCGACCCGTGCAATCACCACGAAGTCGTTGTCCTTGCGTGATGCTGCAGCGGCGGCAATCTTTCCTTGAAACTCTTCGATTCGAACCAGTTCCTGTCGGCCATTTGCACGAAGACTGGTGTCTTTCGGGAAGGTCTTGTCTTCCATCACAATGGCCGACGCGCCGGCGGCTTCGTATTGCGGCACGATGTAGTGCACATTCACCGCGTTGCCGAATCCGGTGTCGATGTCGGCAATGATGGGTATGGACACGATGGAGGCCATGGCACGCATCATCTCAAGGTGGGTGCCCATGGACAGAATGTTGGCGTCGGGTACGGCGTAACTGGCAGACAGTTCGAAGCCGCTGCCCCAGATGCCGCCAAAGCCCGCCTGCTCGGCGAGCTTTGCGCTCAAGGGGTTATGCGCGGCCATGGCTGTGAATAACTTACCGCTGTTTAGTGCATTGCGCAGGATCTGGTTCTTGGTCATTTGAGTTGGTCCCGTTCTATCCATATTGATTACCGGAGGTTGCCCTCGTTGAGCAACCTGTGTCCATTCAGCGCAATGTTGCGCAGGCTTGGGCGATGCGCGTCATGGCGATCTCGAGGTCTTCGTCGGACGCGGCGTAGGACACCCGAAAGTGGCCAGGGAGTTCGAATGCCGATCCAGGCACGATGGCCACGCCGGCCGTGCGCAACAGATAGAGCGCGAGGTCGCTATCGGTGGCGATGATGGTATTGTCGGCGCAGCGTCTGCCGAGCAGGCCTTCGCAACTGGGGAAGGCGTAGAAGGCGCCGGGGGGCAGATCGCAG
>Ga0164243_10011326_pt1 | contig 12733 bp, 9 predicted proteins | sample OricompcompostOP_FD_108781 | JGI IMG/M metagenome (GOLD analysis project Ga0164243, IMG submission 108781) | Organic Plus compost microbial communities from Emeryville, California, USA - Original compost - Organic plus compost (OP) | ecosystem: Engineered > Solid waste > Mixed feedstock >...
CCCGTCAAAGGGAGGTGCGTACCCCAGGGGACCGCGGGCACGACGTGCGACGTCACGCAAGAGTGCGCGCCGCCGCTCGCATGCCTCGGCGGCTCGTGCAAGGCGCTCGGCGCCGCCGGGGATCCATGCACGGACGCGAGCGAGTGCGGCGTGGGTCTCGTCTGCACGGCGGACGAATGCGCGGCGCCGCCGACCGCGTGCGCGCAGGCGAGCGACTGCGGGCACGGCGCGTCGTGTGGAGGCCCCCGCACGTGCGTCGCGAGGCTCGGTCCCGGCGGCGCGTGCGCGGAGGATCGCGACTGCGAGCCATCGCTCTTCTGCGACGACGTCGGGCGCACCTGCGCCACCCGCCCGGCGCAGGGTGAACCGTGTGCAAAAGGTACGGTCTGCGCCGCCGGGCTCGGCTGCAACGCCGAGAGCGGGACGTGCCTTCCGCTGCCGGCTGACGGCGAGCCGTGCGCCGCGGGTGAGCCGTTCTGCGCGGGGAACCTCGGCTGCAATGATTTCGTGTGCGGACCGCTCCCGGCCGAAGGCGCGCCGTGCACCGTCGACTACCGATGCGCGGACGGGCTCGCGTGCGACTTCGCTCGAGGCGGATCGTTCTGCATCGCGCCCCGGGCGGCCGGCGAGCCGTGCGCGAGCAATCGGAGCTGCGCTGCGGGCCTGCATTGCGGCGCGGCAGGGACATGCGAGCCCGAGCGACCGGCGGGCGCCGCGTGCACGTCGAGCGCGGAGTGCACCGGCATCTGCGCGCCCGACGAGAGCGGCGGTCTCTCCTGCCGGGCCGCCCCTGCCATGGGTGATCCATGCCTCGTCGGAGACGATTGCCCCGACACCCTCCGCTGCGCTGCGCAAACCAAGAAGTGCATCGCGCAGGTATGCAGCGCCCTGTAAAGACGGGCACCTGCGTGCCCGCGGTGCGTCCGGAGGGCGCGCCGGAGGTCTCGCGTATCGCCGCCAAAGCGGTCCGGTATGCTTGGGAACATGCGCTCCTCGCTGTGGTTCGGGCTGGTGCTCGTGCTCGCCGGATGCGGCTCGCTGCGGATCGCCGACACCAACGACGGAGGGCCGGGATCGGGCGCGAGCAACCCGAACGGCTCCGGCTCGCATCCGAACGACGACGCGGACGACGGAGGAGGCTCCGGCGACGCCGGTGATCACGACGACGCGAGCGGAGACGGCGGCCCCACGGATGGTGGGACGGGCAACGCCAAGGTCGAGTCGATCACGGTCGGCGAGAACGTCGCGTGCGCCGTGTTCGAGCACGGCGTGATGCGATGCTGGGGCAGCTACCTCCTCGCGGGAGGAGGTGCCACGACGACGCCCAAGCCGAGCGCGATCCCGATCCGTGCGAGCGACGGCGGAGGGTTCCTCACCGGCGTGGCCGAGGTCTCCGCCTCGTACCGGCATGCGTGCACACGTCTCCTGGCGGGGACATTCGCGTGCTGGGGCTTCAACAACGAGTATCAGCTCGGCGACTTCACGCGCGACGTCAACAACAGCACCGAGGTCACTCCGTTCGCGAGGTACGTGAAGGACGCAAGCCAGGCGGGCCCCATCCTGAAGGGAGCTCCCAACCTGCTCGGCACCGGACGCGTCTCCGCGGGCGTCGCCCATTCGGCTGCCGTGATCGACGGAGCGGTGCTGACGTGGGGATACGTCTCGGGATCGTCGAACGGCCCGCTCGGCCGCGGCGACCCGAGCCAGTCGGACGCGATCACGCCAAAGCCGGTGCTCGCCGTCGGCGGACAGCCTCCGCCGCCCGACGACCGCCTCCTCGGCGTGAAGACGGTCGACCTGGCGCGCACGCATGGCTGCGCCTCGCTCGAGACGAACCGCGTCGCGTGCTGGGGCGACAACGCGAGCGGCAAGCTCGGGATCGGCAGCGGCATCGGCATCACGGACGGCCGTCCGAGGCTCGTCGCCGTCCCGGACGCGACCGGCCTCCTCCGCGTCGCGACCGGCGACACCTCGAGCTGTGCGGTCACCGCGATGGGGCGTGTCCGCTGCTGGGGCGCGAACAACCTCGGGCAGGCGGGCAAAGACCCGGTCGGCGGCTCGCAGCAGGATGCGTCGCTCGACGTGAAGAAGCTCGATGGCACGGCGCTCGATCGGGTGATCGACGTCGGCGTCGGCGACGGCTTCGCGTGTGCGCTGACGGAGGCCTCTGCGGGAGGCAAGGTGTACTGCTGGGGCACGGGAGCCGGTTCGGTGCTCGGCGACGGTACGAGCACCGCACGAGCGCTGGCGGCGCCCGTCGCGAGCGCGCTCGTGCCGGCGAAGGCCGATCTGGAGGGCGCACGTCTCCTCGCCGTCGGCGACTCGAGCGCCTGCCTCGTGATCGGCGATCGGGACGTCCGCTGCTGGGGCCAGGGCCCGCTGGGCGAGGCCGGCAAGTCGTCGTCGACGTCGTCGATCCCGCGTCCAGTCGACGACCTGTGACGAGCCTCGAGGAGGCGACGCGCCTCTACCTGGCCGCCGCGGACGGAGACGTCGCGGGCGTCGGCGGCGCGGACTGGACGTCGCGCGGGCCGAACTGCAGCGACTGGACGTCGACCGAGGGCACCGGCGCGGTCGCCCTCGACGTCGGCCTCAACGAAGAGTGGCTCATCGGTGGCCGGGTCGCCTGCGCGATGGTCGAGCCCTTCGTCTGCGCCGAACAGTGGTCCGGGGCCCGGGCGATGTGCTCGAGGCCCGGCTCTGCGCTTCGGCCGCGTCCGGACGGGCGCTCAGTGCACCGACACGAGCGGCGTGTCGACGAGCCTCCGCTGCGCCTGCCCGCTCGGATAGGCGTAGCTTGTGTAGAGCGACCATCCCCAGAGCGTCGCCGTGAAGGGGCCCTCGCTCTTCATCCGCTGGAGGCCTTTGTCGCAGACGCCGCCGTCGAACGACTGTCCCGGGCCGTAGTTGCGCGCGAGGTCGACGCGCGTGAACTCGTACTCCCCACGCGTGCCGACCGGCTTCCAGTCGGTGAGGTTGCCCGCGCACTCGAGCCACACGTCCTTGAAAGAGTCGCCGCTCTTCGCGCGGACGATCGTGAGCGCCGTCTCCTGGTACGTCGGGTCGGCGAAGAAGCTGTATGCGTTGAGGTATTGCTTCGCCGGGACGACGTTGACGAACTCGGGGTCGCCATTGCCGTCGAAGTCGCGGTCACCGATGAAATCGGTCGCCAAGAGCTCTTTTTGGCCGCCGCCGGACATGTACGCGGCGAGATAGAAGGGGTGTTCGCTGTCCTGGCTGCGGACGACGAAAGCCTGACCCGTGCCGGACCAGAACGTGACGACCTCTCCCGCCGACATCTCGAGGGGCGCACCGGGCGGCACGAACGGGTCGTAGTCGAGCCGCGTTCCGTCACGCGCGGCGACGATGCGGTACGGCATCGGCTCGAACTCGTCGCCGAGGCGCGGGCGATACCCGACGCCGACGTATTCCGAGCCCCACTGCGCGAAGGGCGGAAGCTGCTGGAGCGCGACGTCGCAAGCGACCCGGGCCGACGGGATGAACATGCACTCGTGTCCGCCGAACACGCTCGTCGGCTTGTTCGACTGGACGATGCTCCCGGAGAGCTCCTCGGCCTGGTTGATCTGGAGGAGCTGTCCCTTGTCGAGGTGATACGTGACCGGCGCGTTCGCCGGCCCGCCGACGAGCGCTGGGCCGTCCTGGAGGTCGCGTTTCGGGACGATCGTGACGTTGGTACCGTCCTCCGACGCGACGATCTGGGCGGACGGGCCGCCAGCGTGGATCTGCAGCCGCGACGACATCTGCTCCCAGGCGTTCACGAGGATGTGCTCGGTGCCCCAGGTCGCGACGGGCAGGAGGAGCGTGGCCGACGTGATGAAGCTCTGTCCTCCGCTGTACGGATAGATCGTCGACACGCTCACGGGCGCGCTCGTCGTCAGATGAAACGACGCGCCAATGCCCGTCCCATCGGGCAGCGGATCCTCGTACGTCGCCGGCACCGCCTCGGCTGGGCACGGCGTATACGTGCTGCCCGTCGGGACGAACCCGGGCGGCGCATCGGAGACGAAGAGCACCGCACTCTCGCCGGGCGCGAGCGGGCCCACTTGAGGCGTCCACGAGAAATCACCGCCGGATTTCAGCTTGAAGAGCGCCTTCGATACGTCGAGCGTCTTCCCCGCGAGCTCGAGGCCGATGTCGACCGGCACCGCAGACGTGTTCACGACGTAGGCGGCGAAACAGCTCGGGTCGATCCCGACGTCCTTCTTGAAGAAGGCCGGCTGCATGTAGAAATCGCAGCCGTTCGAGCTTCGATCGGCCGCGGCCGCGGCGCACGGCTCCTGACATGTGCCGGCTCCGCACGCGAGCTCGGGAGGACAGGTCTCGACGACCGCGCCCGTGCATGTCTCGATCACCGACCGGCCGTCGAGCGAGCACTGAAACTGGCAGATCGGCCCGTCGCCGGAGGCGTCTTCGACGAACGTGCGCGGCGGCTCGCTGAAGCCCGTCGCACGATCACTGCACGCGGTCATGGTCGCCCCGCCTGCGAAGGCCAGCGCTCCGAGGACGAACACGGTGGCGGAAACACGCGCGGGGAGGGCGCGACGGGAGCGTTTCGAAGAGACAGTCATGGCAAGAGCACCTTCTGCGGAACGAGGCTCGGGACCTTCATGTCGTCGTCGCCGAGCTGCCCCCACGCGTTGTCGCCCCAGCAATACACCTCGCCGCTCACGAGCAGCGCACACGACGCGTCCAGCGTGACCTTCACGCGCGACGCTCGGCCAGGCAGGCCCGGGACCTTCACCGGCGACATCGCGTAGTCGCGTGAGCCGTCGCCGACCTGACCGCTCTCGTTCGGTCCCCAGCAATAGACGTTGCCGGAGAGGCCGACCGCGCATCCGCGTGCGCCGGGTCGCATCGGCTTCGCCGCGTTCCAGGTCGACGTCGTCGCGATGTCGACGATTGGCTCGGGCGTGAGGATCGGTGCTGGCGTCGCGTAGGTCATGCGCTTTTCGGTGTGGAACACGACGTCGGGATTGGCTCCCCAGCAGTAACCGATGCCTTGGACGACCGCGCACGCCGTGTCGTCGACGACCTCGAGCTGCGAGACGCCGGCGAGGGGAATCGGCATCGGATACGGGTCGGGAAAGAGCGACGACGTTCGTCCGAGCGGCGGGTTCGCGCCCCAGCTCATCACGGTACCGTCGGCTCGCAGCGCGAACGCCGCCCAACCGACGACCAGGCGCTCGATGGCCGCGCCCCCGGGCATCGCAATCGAGCGCGCCTCGTACACCTTCGAGGGAGGCACTCCGAGCTCGGGAGCCCCGAGATGTCCCATCCCGTTCGTGCCCCAGCACAGCACCCCGCTGTCGACCACGGCGCAGCCGACGACGTACGCCAGCATGGGATCCGTGGAGTCGGCCCAGCCCACGCTCACTTTCCTGGCGGGAGGGATCGGCAGCTTCACGGGGGTCACTTCCGTCGTGGTCGGGCTGCTCGTCGATTGCAGGTAGGGACCCGTTCCCCAGCACCACGTGGCGCCGGCCCCGTCGATCGCGCAGCCGCGATCGAGATAGCGGATGTCCGTGAGCCCGCCCACGCGCACCGGAACTGCGCTCCCGGGGATGCCCGTGATGAGGTCCGGGTTCAGCGCAAGCTGCGCCGAGTGGTTGTCGCCCCAGCACGCCACGGTTTTGTCCTGGAGCAGCGCACAGAATCCGGAGCGGCGGTAACCAAATGCGTCGAGCGTCGTGACGAGAGCGGTCGCGCATTGGGACGACGCGCAGACGACCGGCTCGGGCGCGGCGTCCGACGTCGCGGCGTCGTGCATCGAGACGGCACGGCCTGCATCCGGATCGGCCTCGCCGTCCACCACGACGCCGCCTTCCGCAGAAACGTCCTCTACGCGCGGGTCGCGGGCAGTGGAGGGATCGTCGTTGGCGGCACAGCTCGCACCGCCTCCGCCGAGGGCTCCGAGCGCCGCGAGGACGACGGCGGCGGGCATGCGGCGATCAAGGCGTCGACTTGTGGAATGCATGATAGTCCCCAACAGCCCAGAGGTTCTGATTCGAGGTGCCGCGAAGTCGAACGAGTCCGTCGAAGTTCGGCGCGCCGTTGATGGCGAGCGTCGAGATATCGAATGAGCCTCCATCCCACACGGACGGCGCGCGCAAGATCATGGTGCCGTTGCCCGCTCCAGGGCGCGTGGCGAGCATCCAGAGATCGTCCACGGACACGCCCCAGGGAGAGCTCAATGCCACGTTCATCGTGCCAGCGGGGCTCGCGGTCGCGATGGTCGCCTCGCCACCCGAGAACGAGACGAGGACCAAATCGTTGTCGTACGGGACAGCCATCGTGGTTGCGACGAGCCGATCTTTCGCTGGCGCGTGGATCTGAGTGAGCTGGCCTGCGACCATCGGGACGCCGTCCTTTGCGACGCACGTGCCGCTGCTCGCATCTCCGTCGAGGACGACGCTCGTGGATCCGTCGGAAGACCTGCGGATCAAGAGGGCGCACATTCCTGCCGTGGGGCCGTTCGCGTTTCCGCGCACCCCAGCGAACCAGACGTCGCCGTCGGCCGTTGCCGCGTCGGTCCACATTCCGAACCCGCCGCCCTCGAGGGCGTAGTCGAGCTCCCAGCTCTCACCAGCAGATCCTGCGTCGTCACCGGCGTCGCCGGAGACTGCGCTCCGCTTCAGGCGATACACGTTCCCGCAGACGGCGGTGTAGACGTCGTCCCGACTCGTGCCGGAGATGACGGGTCTACTTTGCAGGTATTGAAACCCTGTGCAGTCGATCTGCGAACGGGTCCACGTCCAGCTCGTCTCCGGCGGCGTGGGCCGCTTCCCATGGAGGATGATCGCGCCGAACGCCCCGCCGAGAAGGCCATTGAGGTTCCAGACCGAGTAGTAGACCTCGTTCTCGTCGGGCGCCCAGACGGTCATCGGGCTCGTGACCTGATTGAACTCCAGCTTCCGATCGATGAACTTCCAGCCGCCGGCCGAGTCCCACTCGAGGAACTTGTACCCGAGCGTCTGGCTAGTCGCGATCGCGAAGGCGCGGTCGCCGACGGCCCAGACGTCCCTCAAGTGGAGGCCGTCCGCGGGAAGCTCGGTCTCGCACCACCCCGCCGGGCTGCACGTCGGCCGCTGCCCGAACCCCTCGTCCGTCGCGTCGACGGGATCGGGCTCGGGGTCGGCATCGCCGAGCACCGTCGTACCGGCGTCGCCGGGATCGACGCGCGCCTCCCGTTCCGAGTCCTGCGCTCCGGAGGCGGCGCAGGCCATGACGGTGCCGAGCGCGCTCGAGACGAGCGCGAGGCATGCGAGCGGACGTCTCATGGTTTACCTCCAAGCGAAAGGATGACGCCGTCGCCGCCGATCCAGACGTGTCCGGGGGCCGGCGACCAAACGGTGTAGAGATCGGGGCGACGCATTCCCAAGCCGGCGACTTCGACGCGGGACCACGTGGAGCCGTCGTAGTGGAGGACGGTCGCGGCGTCGCCGACCGCCCAGACGTCGGTCGACGACGTGCCCCATACGGCATGGAGATCCTCGGTTGCCGGGACGCCGTCGACGACGTCCCACGAGACCGCACCGCCGGTGTAATGGCGGATCGTGCCGGCGCCGCCGACCGCCCAGGCATCGGTCGGGGAACGCGCCCATACACCTTCGAGCCCAGCCAGGGTCTGGCTGTTGAACGCGGTCACCGTGGGCGCGTCGCCCTGCGCGCCGGTGATGCGGAACGTGGCGCCACTGTTGCCGACGGCCCAGAGCTCATCGGGTGAGCTGCCATGAATGTCGAACATCTGCAGACAGCCGATGAGCTGGCAGGTACCGGCCGGAAAGACCGCGGCGATCTCGATCGCCCGCGTCCCGGGAGCGATGCGCGCGCGCCACATACCGTTCGCAGGCGCGTCGAGGACCGCCAAGTTGTCCACGAGAGTGGTGCCCCATAGCCACTCGGCCGCCGGGGTCGCCCACGCGGACGTCACGACGCCGGACGTGTTCGTGTCCGGCCATAGCTCCGGCGGGAGCACGGGGGCGTTCACGTGCAGCCAGTTGCCGGTCGACGGAGCACCGCCGTCGGGCCCGTCCAGCTCCACGTTCCTCGAGTAGATGGCGGAGAACGACGCCAGCGCGATCTCGCCGGAGGCGCGCAGCCAGATCGTGCTGAAGGACTCCGTGGCGCCGGTGTCGGAGCGCGACCACGACGTCCCGTCGAAGTGCGCGGCGGTGCCGTGCGCACCGACGGCCCAGACATCGGTCGCCGACCGTCCGCGAATCGTCATGATGCGCACGCGCAGGTCGACGGCCCCACCAGGCGTGGACGGATCGAACGGAGCGCCGAATGGACAGAGCCGCTCGGGCGTGCACGGCAGCCCGCTGTCGCTCGCATCCGTCTCCGATGCGTCTGCGTCGACGCCTCCATCGAGCACCGGGACGCGGCTCTCGGGGCTCGACTCTTCGGGCGACGCGTCCTCGTCCGAGGCGCAGGCGACGAGCCACGCGCCGAAGATCGCTGCCGCTGCTGCTGCTGCTGCGCCTGCGAGCTTCATCGCGCCGCCTCTTCGCCTTCGCCGCAGGGACGAACGGCGCACTGGCCGCCGATGCACGGCTGGCCAGCGAGCGCGTCGCACGCGTTCCCGCACGCGCCGCAGTTCCGCTGATCGGACATCAGGTTGACCTCACACCCGTCCTTCGGGTCGCCGTTGCAGTCACCGAAGCCGTCCTTGCAGTTCACCGCGCACGCCCCATAGCGACAGACGGGGACGCTGTTGGCCTCGTCGTCGCCGAACAGATCCTGGGGCAGTTTGCAGTTGTTCTCGCATGCACCGCAGTGCTTCTGATCCGTGAGCAGCTTCACGCAGTCGATTCCGCAGAGCGTCTCGCCTGGACCGCAGATGCATGCGGGCGGGAGCGTGCCGCCGAAGCCATCGGGCCTGGCGAAACACGCCTGCCCCGGCGCGCATGCCTTCCCGCAGGCACCGCAGTCGTCCGTCGTCTCGATCGAGGTCTCGCAGCCGTTCGATGACGACTCCGGCTTCACGTTCAGATCGTCGTCGCAGTCCGCGTACTCGTCCTTGCACTTGAGGTGCCCGCACTCGCTGCCGAGGCAGCCCCATTCCGAGTGCGGAGGCGGCTCGGGTTTGCCCGCGCCGTCACACACGTTCCCGCAGCCGCCGCAGTTGTTGTCGTCGGTGGCTGGGTCGACGCACGCGGCCCCCCGGGGCGTCATGCAGTAGATGAGGCCTTCGTCGCATCCGCACTTGTAGCTCGCGTGCTTGTAGTCCGGCACGCAGGGCTTCGCCGGGTCGTCACATCGATCGCCGCAGCCGTTGCAGTTGTCGTTCGTGCCGAGCATCGTCTCACAGTCATCGTCGACGAAACCGTTGCAGTCCGCGTTCTGCAGCAGGCCGAAGCTGAGGTCCTTCTTGCACCGGATCGCGCATTTGCCGCTGATGCAGTCGAACGTGGCGGTGCCGGAGCCCTTGCAATCGAACCCGCACGATCCGCAGTTGTGCGGGTCGGTCATCAGGTTGACGTCGCACGGATACTGCGAGGTCGTGCACGTCGTGTACGGCACAGTGCACTCGGTGCTCGGGCAGTACTCGGTGAGCGTGACCTGCGTCACGGGCGTGCCGGCATCCGGCTCGACGAAGGCGGGCGGCGCCTCTGCGTCGAACGACTCGGCGATCATCACGTCGCGCCCACCGCAGCCCTGGAAGAGCCATGTGAGCGTGAACCATGCGGCGATGGTGAACGGCGCGCCGCGGCGCGTGAAACGGCGAAGCATCTCGGTACCCTTCCAGTCAGCGAGGGTCAGGGGATCGTGGAGGACGGCGACGGCTCCGGCAGCGGGCGCCCAAGCGCCAGCTCGAGGCGCCTCGCGTAAGGCGTGCGCGGATACCGCCGCACGAGCGTGAGCGCGCGCGTCCAGGACTCGTCGCGCCGACCGAGCCGCGAGAGGGCCTCGACCGCGATCACCTCGCGCTCGTGCGCGAACACGCCCGCCGGGTAGGCGCGCGCGTGCTCGGACGTCAGCGCGAGCGCTCGCTCGGGATCGGAAGCGATGGCCGCCTGCGCGCGCTGCACGAGCTCGAGCTCCGTCGACGCCGCCTTGGCGCTGGACGAAGCGGACGGCGCGGCGGCCGCGCGGACGGGCGGCGCGACCGAGGGGAGCTGATCGACGGAGAGCACCGGCGGCTCCGGCGTCGCGCTCGAGGGCTCGGTCGGTGGTGAAGGTGAAGGCGCGGGCGCAGCGCCGAGCGCGGGCGGCGACGCGGCGAGCTCGGTGGTTGCGACCGTTCGCGTCTCCGCGGCTCGCCAGGACAAGAGGAGCGCTCCTCCGATCGCGAGCGCGAGCAGACCGATCTTCAGATACGGAAGCTGCGCCTCGACCGGCGCCGCGTGGTTCGACGTGCGAGCGGGTCCGCCGAGGACGCCGGCGTTCGCGAGCCGCTCGGCGACGCGGTCGAGGACCTCCTTGCTCGGCCGGCGCTGGCGCGCGCGAACGAACGCGCGAAGCGCATCGGGCGTCGGCTCGTCGTGAGAGGGTGCTTCGGGATGCTCGATCTTCATTTCGCCTCTTCGAGCGCGCGAATGAGCTCACGACGGGCAGCGTAGTAACGGGAGTACGCCGTATGCAGAGGGCAGCCGACGGCCTCGGCGACCTCGCGCATCGACATCCCTTCGATCTCGTGCAGGATGAAGACGATCCGCTTGTCCTCGTCGAGCGTCTGGAAGACTCGATTCAGGAGATCGAGCTCCGCGCGCGCGGTCGGGTCGCGTGGATCGGCGTCGTCAGGAACCGATGCGACCGGGTCCTCGTGGCGTCGATGGCTCCGCCGCCGATAGGCAGCGGCGCAGCGTCGTGCGATCGCGAAGAGCCACGCCTGTGGATGCTCGCCGTCCCAGCGCTCGAGCCGCCGATGCGCCACGAGGAAGACTTCCTGCATCTGGTCCTCGATGTCGCCCTCCCCGACTCCGAAGTGCCGCAAGGTGCGCCACACGAAGCTCGCATGCTCGGCGAAGAGCTCGTCGATGGTCATCGGCACACGAACGGAGCCCACCGCGGGCTCCGTCAGGGCGTCGCGAACGATCGAAGCCTCCACAGTGGGAGAATGCTCGCCCCCGACATCTTTTTTTACGGTGCCTCCTCGAGAGCGCGAAATGTGTCGAGAGAGCTCGAAATCTAGCGAAGCTCGAAGCCGAGACCGAGCGCGGCGCGCCCGGCGACGGCGCTCGGCTCGTGGATGTTGTAGAGCTTGCCCTCGGAGCGAGCCTGGAAGCGGTCGCGCACGAAGACCCCTTCGACGTCCCCGAGCAGCTCGACGAAGACGGAAGAACCGAGGTGCGCCCGAACGAGGACACCGGGGCCGGCGAGGATCGTCGTCCACGTCCGGGAACGGGTCACCTCGAAGCCTCTCGGCATGTTCTCGACGACCGCGAGGCGTGCGCCGATCAGCGGGACGATCTCGAAGCGCGGCGACCGAAGGACGGAGAGCCCGACGCGCCCCTGCGCTCCGAACATCCGGAAGCCGATCTCGCCTGCGCCGGCGCGGACGGAGCTGCTGGCCTGTTCCACGCTCGCTTCGACGCCGAAGAGGACGCCGGCACCAGGGGTGTAGAGCGCGCGGAGGGCGAAGCCGAGCCCAGTCGACGGGAGGACTCCGCGCGAACCGACTCCCGCAGCCCCGAGGAGGACGCGATGCGAGGAACGCTCGTGCGCCGCGCCCGGGGAACGGAGCGGGCTCTTTGCACGTGGCTTCGGCGGCGGCTCCGTCGCGGTCGGTGGAGGGCTCGGGCGTTCGGCCGCGGGCTCGGCGACGGCTTCGTCGCGCGAACCGGCGACGGCGATCATCATGGCGAGGACGAGCGCCGTCGGCTCCACGATCTCCTTGCAGCTCGGTCGGTCGACAGGCAGCTCTCGCTCTCCCGCGGCGCGCCCGGACGCGTCTTTCATCGAAAGCGTGATCGTGAACCCACCGCTTCGTTCGGCGACGACGCCGTCCACGAAGAGCTGAGGGGGTGCATCGGACCGATGCTCGCCGAGGCGCGCGTACGTTGCGTCGATCATCTCGTCCCGCGATGGACATCCTGCCGGCGCGGTCCAGGCGAGATCGAACGGCGCCGCATTCGCGAGCGTCGACCACGAGGCCGCGAGGACGAGCCAGGTCACCAGGAGAAGACGACGCAACGACGGGCCCAGCCTCCGCCCCCCGGGCACGATGCTACTCGAATTGACGGCCTCGGGATGCCGAGCCGACGAGTGACGGCTGGGCTCGATGTCGCGCCTGGCGTCCGCCGAAGCCGGATGCGTTCGTCCGCGACGACGTTCCCTCACCATCGCGAGCCCGGTCCCGCCGGGAGCCGAGCGCACGCCTGAGCGGAGCTCCGCGCATCGACGGATCGATCCGTCGGCGAGCGCATCGCCCCGAGGAAGCCGCGCGTCGTCCTCGCCGGAGCACGAGCCCCGGACCGTCGGGTTCCACCGTTCGACGACCCACGGGGCCGGCCCACGCGGTCCGCGACGGCGGGCGATCGGCACACGACGCTCTTCGCCGTCGATCGGATCCCGCGCGAGCCCCGCGGCCGCCGCTCGCGCGATGTGCGGGCCGCGCTCCAATGCTCGGGCCATAGTGTTTCTGCCGAATTGTCGGCGCTTTACGTCGCACCGAGCACGCGCTAAACGCCGCTCGCCATGTCCGACGCACGCCAAGAGGCACCGGGGGAAAGCGGCTCATCTGCAGAGGACGCGCTCATCGCGTCCCGTC
>Ga0164243_10011327_pt1 | contig 12731 bp, 8 predicted proteins | sample OricompcompostOP_FD_108781 | JGI IMG/M metagenome (GOLD analysis project Ga0164243, IMG submission 108781) | Organic Plus compost microbial communities from Emeryville, California, USA - Original compost - Organic plus compost (OP) | ecosystem: Engineered > Solid waste > Mixed feedstock >...
CTCACGGGCGTGTGGAGCGCCGAGCACGGGGTGCGGCGGAACTGGCTGCGCTCCCGGCGCCTCGCCGCGCACCCCGACCTGCTCGAGCTCGTCCAGCGCGAGCATCCCGGCGCCGAGGTGTACGCCGCCTCGAGCTGGCCGGTGCTCGGCCTGCGCGCCGGCGCGGGGCCGATCCTGCGCACTCCGACCTTCGTCCCCTACCGCCGACTCGGCGGGCTCGCGTCCTGGATCCGCGCGGACGAGGCGGTCGTCGAGGACGCGACGCGGGCGCTGCGGGAGCGCGATCTCGTCGCGGCGTTCGTCTATCTCGGCCAGGTGGACACGGCGGGGCACCTGCACGACACCGGGGCGCGCTATGTCCGCGCCCTCGAGCGGGCCGATGGGCTCGTCGGTCGGCTGCTCGCCGCGATCGCCGACCGCCGCGAGGAGTGGACCGTGCTCGTGACGACCGACCACGGCCACCGGGACGGGGGCGGGCACGGGACGCGAACGCCGGCGGAGACAACGGTGTGGTTTGCGGGAGACCGCCGCGTCCCCGGGTGGGACTCGCTCGACTCCTCGCGCGTCGTCGACTTCGCGCTCGCCGCGCTCCGCGGCCAGCCCAGCTCCGCCTCCAGGATTCGAACCTGGACCTAACGGCTCCAAAGGCCGTCGTGCTGCCGTTACACCAAGACGGATCGCGCACCAAGTCTGCCAGCGACGGGCGTCGCTACCGCCTGTTCATCAAGCTATCGAGCGCCGACCCCCTCCTCCTGATCCGCCCGGCCGCTCGGCGAGGCAGGGCAGAATGGGCGCATGACTCAAGGCCAGGGCGGCGTCCGCCCGCTCGCCGTCGTCGTGCTCGCCGCCGGCCCGGGGACGCGGATGCGCTCGGCGACGCCGAAGGTGCTCCACCGCATCGCCGGCAGGCCGCTCCTCGGCCACGTCCTCGCGACCGCCCGCGCGCTCGAGCCCGAGCACCTCGCCGTCGTCGTCCGGCACGAGCGCGACCTCGTCGTCGCCGCGATCGAGCCCGACCTGCCCGGCCTCATCGTCGTCGACCAGGACGAGATCCCCGGCACCGGGCGCGCCGTCGAGCTCGCCCTCGGGGCGCTGCCCGCCGCGTTCGACGGCGACGTCGTCGTGCTCTCCGGCGACGTCCCGCTGCTCGGCACCGCGACGCTCCGGCTCCTCCTCGAGCGCCATCGCGACGCCTCCGCGGCGGCGACGCTGCTCACCGTCGAGCTCCCCGACCCGGTCGGCTACGGCCGCGTCCTGCGCGGCGCCGACGGCCTCCTCGAGCGCATCGTCGAGCACGCCGATGCCTCGCCCGAGGAGCTCGCGATCGCCGAGGTCAACGCGGGCGCCTACGTGTTCCGCGGCACAGCGCTCCGCGCCGTCCTCCCCGGCATCGGCACCGCGAACGCCCAGGGCGAGAAGTACCTCACCGACGTCGTCGCCGCGCTGCGCTCCGCCGGAGAGCCGGTCGCCGCCGAGCGCGCACTCGACCCCGCCGAGGCGATGGGCGTCAACGACCGCGTCCAGCTCGCCGAGGCCGAGCGGGTCCTCAACGCGAGGATCATCCGCGGCCACCAGCTCGCCGGCGTCACCGTCCGCGACCCTGCGACGACGTGGATCGACGTCGACGTGACGATCGGCGAGGACACCGAGATCCTGCCCGGCACGCAGCTGCGCGGCGCGACGACGATCGGCGCCCACGCCGTCGTCGGGCCCGACACGACGCTCACCGACACCGAGGTCGGCGATCTCGCGACGGTGAGCCGCACCGAGGCGACGCTCGCGGTCATCGGCACCGCCGCGACGGTCGGCCCGTTCGCCTATCTGCGGCCGGGCACCGTGCTCGGCCCATCCGGGAAGATCGGCACCTTCGTCGAGACGAAGAACGCGGTCGTCGGCAGGGGCAGCAAGGTCCCACACCTCTCCTACGTCGGCGACGCCGAGATCGGCGAGGAGACGAACCTCGGCGCGAGCACGATCACCGCGAACTACGACGGCGTCCGCAAGCACCGCACCCGGATCGGCGACCGCGTCCACACCGGCGTCCACAACTCGCTCGTCGCCCCCGTCGAGATCGGCGACGGCGCGACGATCGGCGCCGGCGCGGTCGTGCGCAAGGACGTCCCACCCGGCGCGCTCGCGATCAGCGTCGCCCCGCAGCGCAACGTCGAGGGCTGGGCCGAGCGGGCCGCGCCCTCGGAGGCGGCGACCGAGCCGGAGCCCGACGCCGGATAGACTCGGGACCGGGCGAGCGAGAGGGGTCCCGTGTCCGCGATCAGGGTCGAGAGCGAGAAGCGCCTGGTGCTCGTGAGCGGCCGAGCGCACCCCGAGCTCGCCGAGCGGATCGCCGAGGAGCTCGGCACCGAGCTCGTCGAGACCGAGCTGCGGACCTTCGCGAACGGCGAGATCTACGCCCGCTACACGGAGAGCCTCCGCGGCACCGACGTGTTCATCGTCCAGTCGCACTGCTCGCCGATCAACGAGTGGCTCATGGAGCAGCTCATCATGATCGACGCGGCGAAGCGCGCGAGCGCGAAGCGGATCACCGTCGTCGCCCCGTTCTTCCCCTACGCCCGCCAGGACAAGAAGGGGCGCGGCCGCGAGCCGATCTCCGCGCGGCTCGTCGCCGACCTGTTCACCGCGGCGGGCGCGAACCGGATCATGAGCGTCGACCTCCACGCGGCGCAGATCCAGGGCTACTTCGACGGCCCGGTCGACCACCTCTTCGCGATGCCGGTGCTCCTCGAGTACTTCCGGCGGCGGCTCGAGAAGGACTCGCTCACCGTCGTCTCCCCGGACATGGGCCGCGTCCGCGTCGCCGACGTGTGGAGCGACAAGCTCGGCGCCCCGCTCGCGATCATCCACAAGCGCCGCGACCCCAAGGTCGCGAACCAGATCTCCGTCCACGAGATCGTCGGCGAGGTCGACGGGCGGGTCTGCCTCCTCGTCGACGACATGATCGACACCGGCGGGACCATCGTGAAGGCCGCCGAGGCGCTCAAGAAGAACGGCGCGCAGCGCGTCGTCGTCGCCGCGACGCATGCCGTCTTCTCCCCGCCCGCCTCCGCGCGGCTGCAGGCGGACTCCGTCGACGAGGTCGTCGTCACCGACACGCTCCCGATCCCCCCCGAGAAGCGCTGGGACCGGCTCACCGTGCTCCCCATCGCGCCGCTCATCGCGCGCGCGATCCACGAGGTCTTCGACGACGGCTCGGTGACCTCGATGTTCGACGGCGCCGCATAGCGGCATCGCGCGCCGAGTCGCGGGATCCGCGCCCGACACGCCGATTCAGCATGCCGCGTTCCCGCGACTCGACGCCGGCCCCCGCGACTCGATCGAGGGGGAGGCTCGCACGCCTAGGCTTGAGGCCGTGACGGAGCACACGCCGCCGCGGCCGTGGATCGCGAGCTACGCGCCCGGCGTCCCCGAGGAGATCCCCGAGCCGACGGGGACGCTCGCCGACCTCCTCGACGAGACGATCGCTGCGCACGGCGCGGACCATGCGGCGCTCGAGTTCTTCGGCGCGGAGACCTCCTACGCGCGGCTTCGCGAGCTCGTCGACCGCGCCGCCGAGGGCCTGCGGCAGCTCGGCGTGCGCGCCGGCGACCCCGTCGCGATCGTCCTGCCGAACTGTCCGCAGCACGTCGTCGCGTTCTACGCGGTGCTCCGGCTCGGCGCGATCGTCGTCGAGCACAATCCGCTCTACACGCCGCGGGAGCTGCGCCACCAGTTCGAGGACCACGGCGCGCGGTTCGCGATCGCCTGGGACAAGGTCGTCGCGACGATCCAGGACTTCCCCGAGGACATCGCGCCCGCCGTCGTCTCCGTCGACATGACCCGCGCGATGCCGCCGGCGATGCGCGCGATGCTCCGCCTGCCGATCCGGCGGGCTCGCGAATCCCGGGCGGCGCTCACCGAGCGGGTGCGAGGGACCACCCCGTGGGAGGTGCTCGTCGGCCATGAGCGGATCCTCGACGACGTGCCGAAGCCCTCGCTCGACGACGTCGCGCTCATCCAGTACACGAGCGGGACGAGCGGCCATCCGAAGGGCGCGACGCTGACCCACCGCAACCTCGTCGCGAACGCGGCGCAGGCCCGCGCCTGGGTCCCGACGATCGAGCGCGGCCCCGACTGCGTCGTCCACGCGGTGCTCCCGATGTTCCACGCCTACGGCCTGACGCTCTGTCTCACGTTCGCGATGAGCATGGGCGGTCGGCTCGTGCTCTTCCCGCGCTTCGAGCCGGACCTCGTGCTCAGGGCGTTCCGGAGGCGGCCCCCGACGTTCCTCCCGGCCGTCCCGCCGATCATCCAGCGGCTCGAGGCCGCGGCCCGCGAGAAGGGCGTGAGCCTCAGGGGCGCCAAGGTCTCGATCTCCGGCGCGATGCCGCTCTCCACCGCGATCGTCGAGCCCTGGGAGCGGGCGAGCGGTGGGATCCTCGTCGAGGGCTATGGCCTGTCCGAGTGCTCGCCGGTCATCGCCGCGAATCCGGTGTGGGAGAACCGCCGGGTCGGGACCGTCGGCCTGCCCGTTCCGAGCACCGAGGTCCGCGTCGTCGACCCGGAGCATCCCTCCGTGGACGTGCCCGCGGGGCGCCAGGGCGAGCTCGTCGTCCGCGGCCCGCAGGTCATGGGCGGCTACTGGAAGCGGCCGGAGGACACCGCGGCGTCGTTCGTCCCCGCGTCGGACGGGGGACGGCCCTGGTACCGAACCGGCGACATCGTCACGCTCTCCGAGGACGGCTTCATCACGATCGTCGACCGGATCAAGGAGCTCGTCATCACCGGCGGCTTCAACGTCATGCCGAGCGAGGTCGAGGAGGCGCTCCGCCACCACCCGACCATCGAGGACGCCGCGGTCGTCGGCCTGCCCGACCCGAAGTCCGGCGAGGAGGTCGTCGCCGCCGTCGTCCTCGCGCCGGGCGCGGAGCTCGACGCCGAGGCGGTGCGCGAGTTCTGCCGGGGCCAGCTCGCCGCGTACAAGGTGCCGCGGCGGCTGTTCCCCGTCGACGAGCTGCCGAAGTCGCTCATCGGCAAGGTGCTCCGCAGGCAGGTCAGGGAGTCGCTGCTCGCCGCCGAGTGAGGCGGGGGGGCGACCACACCGGCGCCGGCGAGTGTTGCCCGGTTCGGGGCGGTTCCGCGCGCACAACTGCCCCGAACCGGGCAACTGACGCGGAGCCGGCGGGCTCAGTGCGAGGCGGGCTCGGCCTCCACCTCCGTCCGGTCGCCGCTCCACAGCGTGTGGAACGTGCCCGGCCGGTCGACGCGCTGGTACGTGTGCGCGCCGAAGAAGTCGCGCTGCCCCTGGATGAGCGCCGCGGGGAGCCGCGGCGCACGCAGCCCGTCGTAGTAGGCGAGGCTCGACGCGAACGCGGGCGCAGGGATCCCCGCCGACGCGGCCGCGACGACGACCCGTCGCCACGCCTCCTGGTGGCTCGCGAGCACCTCGCGGAAGTACGGCGCGGTGAGCAGCTCCGGCAGCTCCGGATCCGCGGCGTACGCCTCGGTGATCCGCCCGAGGAACTTCGCGCGGATGATGCAGCCGGCACGCCAGATCGCGGCGATGTCGCCCTTCTTGATGTCCCAGCCGTACTGCTCGGCACCGGCGACGATGAGGTCGAAGCCCTGCGAGTACGCCGCGATCTTCGAGGCGTAGAGCGCCCGGCGGACGTCCTCGACGAAGGCATCGGGATCGGCGAGCGCCCAGGGCGCGGCGGGGCCGGGGAGGTCGGCCGCGGCCGCGCGCTGCACGGGCTTCGACGAGAGCGAGCGGGCGAAGAGCGCCTCGGCGATCGCCGGGACCGGGATGCCGAGATCGGCCGCGCTCTGCACCGTCCACGCGCCGGTGCCCTTCGCGCCCGCCTGGTCGAGGATGACGTCGACGAGCGGCCTGCCCGTCGTCGCGTCGACCTGGCGGAGCACCTGCGCGGTGATCTCGATGAGGTAGGAGTCGAGCTCGCCCTTGTTCCACTCGGCAAACACGTCGGCGATCTCCGCCGGCGCCTTCCCGGTGCCCCGGCGGATGAGGTCGTACGCCTCCGCGATGAGCTGCATGTCGGCGTACTCGATGCCGTTGTGGACCATCTTGACGAAGTGGCCGGCGCCGTCATGTCCGACATGCGTGACGCATGGCGCGCCGTCCTCCGGCGCCTTCGCCGCGATCGAGCGGAGGATCGGTGCGAGCGTCGTCCACGACGCGTCCGAGCCTCCCGGCATGAGCGAGGGACCGTTGAGCGCGCCCTCCTCGCCGCCGGAGACGCCCATGCCGACGAAGTCGATGCCGGTCGCCCGAAGCGCGGCCTCCCGCCGGATCGTGTCGGTGAAGAGCGAGTTGCCGCCGTCGACGATGACGTCGCCCGGCTCGAACACCTTGACGAGCTCGTCGATGACGGCGTCGGTCGGCGCGCCGGCCTTGACCATGACGATCGCGACGCGCGGGCGGGCGAGCGCCGCGGCGAACTCGTCGTACGTCGCGGCGGGGATGAAGCCGGCCTCCGGGTGCTCGTCGAGGAGCTCCCGGGTCCGCGAGTAGGAGCGGTTGAACACGGCGACGGTGTTCCCCTCCCGGCTCGCGAGGTTGCGGGCGAGGTTCGATCCCATCACCGCGAGGCCGACGACCCCGATGTTCGCCTGCGCTGCGCGGTGCTGAGCCTGCTGGGGTGCGCTGTCCTGAGCCTGGGTCACGGCTCCAAGGCTAGCGGCGGGGCGGGCTCGGGCGATGGGATAGACTCTCTTGCCGACCTGGCGAGGGGGCGTCCGCCCCGTCATCGACAAGGAAGAAGCGTTCGTCATGGCTGAGATCAGCACCCACATCGTCGCGGAGTCCCGCGCGTCCTTCGGCAAGGGCGCCGCCCGCAAGCTGCGCGCCGCCGGCAAGATCCCCGCGGTCATCTACGGCCACGGCACCGAGCCGCGCCACGTCTCGCTTCCCGGCCACCAGGTCACGCTCCTCGTCCGCAAGGCGAACCAGGTCCTCGAGCTCCTCGTCGACGGCAAGGAGGAGCTCACGCTCGTCAAGGACGTGCAGCGCGACCCGGTCCGCCAGGTCATCGAGCACATCGACCTCCTCGTCGTCCGCAGGGGCGAGCGCGTTCACGTCGACGTCCCGATCCACCTCGAGGGCGAGGCCGCCCCCTCGACGACCGTCCTCCAGGACCTCGGCCACCTCAGCATCGAGGTCGAGGCGACGCAGATCCCCGAGCGCCTCGTCGTCAGCGTCGAGGGGCTCGAGGCCGGCACGCACATCACCGCGGGCTCGATCGAGCTCCCGAGGGGCGCGACGCTGCTCACCGATCCGGAGGCGATCGTCGTCGGCATCACCGGCGCCGTGGCCGCCGAGGACCTCATCGAGGAGGAGCAGGCCGAGACGGAGGCCGAGGGGGCTGCGGCGGAGGCCGGCGAGGCCGAGGAGCCCGCCGCCGAATCGGAGTAGTCCCGCTCGGCGGGCACCCGTGGACGCGGATCAGCACCTCGTCGTCGGGCTCGGGAATCCGGGCGCCGGCTACGCGGGCAACCGGCACAACGTCGGCCAGATGGTCCTCGCCGTCCTCGCGGATCGCGGCGGTCTCGCGTTCAAGTCGCACAAGGCCGGCGCCGCCGTCGCCGAGGGCCGGCTGCGTCCGGGAGGCCCGCGCATCGTCCTCGCGAAGCCCGGCTCATATATGAACCTCTCCGGCGGGCCCGTCGCGCAGCTCGCCAGGTTCTACAAGATCGACCCCGCGCGCATCGTCGTCGTCCACGACGACCTCGACCTCGACTTCGACACCGTCCGCGTCAAGGCGGGAGGCGGTCACGGCGGCCACAACGGCCTCCGCGACATCATCGCGCGGCTCGGCACCCAGGACTTCCTCCGCGTCCGCGTCGGCATCGGCAGGCCGCCCGGTCGGCAGGATGCCGCGGAGTTCGTCCTCAAGGACTTCTCCGCCGAGGAGCGCCGGACCCTGCCGAATCTCCTCGAGGATGCGGCCGACGCGGTCGCCGCGGTGGTGGACGATGGCGTCCTCGCGGCGCAGAATCGCTTCAACGGCCCTCGCTGAGTCCGCCGTCGTGCCGATCGGAGAGCCAATGAGTCACGCCCGCCCGCGAACCGTCCTCCTCACGGGCGGGACCGGAGCCTGGGGGCGCGCGACGCTCCGCGAGTTCCGCGAGCGCGGCGACCGGTTCCGGGTCATCGCCCTCGCTCGGCGAAGCAGGCATGCCGACGCCGCCCTGCGCGAATTCGAGGGCTGGCCGCAGCTCGAGATCCTCCGCGGCGATCTCACCGACCCCGCGGTCATCGCCGAGGGTGTCGCACGCGCCGACGTCGTCCTGCACCTCGGCGCGCTCGTCTCGCCCGAGGCGGACGTCGACGAGGAGCGGACGTTCGCGGTGAACGTCGGCGCGATCCGGAACATCATCGCCGCGGTCCGAGCCCTCCCGGACCCCTCGCGCGTCGCCGTCGTCGGCGTCGGCTCGATCGCCGAGGAGGGGAGCAGGAGGCCGCCGCATCACTGGAGTCGGATCGGCGACCCGGTCCGGGTGTCCCTCTTCGACGTCTACGGCCAGAGCAAGGTCGTCGCCGAGCGCGAGCTCGCCGAGTCGGGCCTGCCGCGGTGGACCTGGCTGCGGCAGACCGGGATCCTCCATCCCGGCATGATCCAGATCCGCGACCCGATCATGACGCACCCGCCGCTCGGCGGCGTCCTCGAGTGGGTGTCCGCCGAGGACTCGGCGCGGCTCGCCGTCGGACTGTGCGAGGCGGACGTCCCCGAGGAGATCTGGGGCGGGACCTGGCACGTCGGGGGCGGGGAGCCGTGGCGGCTGACGAACTGGCAGTTCCTCGAGGCGACGGCAGGCGCGCTCGGCATCGACGACATCCGGAACTGGTACGAGCGCAACTGGTTCGCGATCAAGAACTTCCACGGCTCGTGGTTCACCGACAGCGACCGGCTGCAGGAGCTCGTCCCGTTCCGGGAGGACGACATCGACGCGGCATTCGCCCGCGCCGGCGCCGCGATGTCCCCGATCGTGCGCGGCATCGCCCGATACGTCGCGCCGATCGCCAAGCACGTCGTCATCCGCCGGATGGCGGAGCGCCCGCGCGGCACGCTCGGCGCGATCCGCCGCAACGACGAGGCGGAGATCGCCGCGTTCTTCGGCTCGCTCGAGGCGTGGCGCGAGATCGGGGACTGGTCGACCTTCGTGCCCCCCGATCCGTCGCGGGAGCCGACATACCTCGAGCACGGCTACGACGAGGATCTGCCGCCGTCGAGCTGGACCGCCGATGACTATGCGGGCGCGGCGGCCTTCCGCGGCGGCGCGCTGCTCAGCGAGGACGTCGTTCGCGGCGAGATCGCGCGGCCTCTCGACTGGATGTGCGCCGAGGGGCACCGCTTCGCCGCGAGCCCGAGGCTCGTGCTCGCCGCCGGCCACTGGTGCCCGGAATGCGTGCGACGCCCCGCGGACTATGCCCGGCAGGCGGAGCGCAACGCGTTCCTCGCCCAGGTGCTCGACTGAGGCGGCGCGGCGGCATCCGAGCGGCGGGGAGGCCTCACCAGGGCCGTGGTCGCTCGGCGTCCCGCTCGCTGTCGCCCGAGACCTCTTTGAGCTCGCCGCCGCCGGAGCGGATGCAGAGCCAGCGCAGCTCGCCGGGGCTTTCCGGCGTCGCGCGCAGCGTCCGCCAGACGCCCTGGCCCACCCGGACGACGCTGCCCGGCCCGACGTCGATGACATCGTCGTCGAGGGCCATCTGGCCGCGTCCGGCGAGGAAGAAGTAGAGCTCCTCGAGCCGGGAGTGGGTGTGCCACAGCGGCGCCTCGCCGCCGGGCTCGAGCGCGTTCGCGCTCACGCCGATGTACTGGGTGTCCATCTCCTTGTCGGCGAAGCGCTTGCCCTGGGCGAGCCATTCGTCGGGGGAGCCGATCTCGAGGACTTCGTATCCGGTCATGGCGCCACGCTACTCCCGGCCCCCGACAAGGGGCGCGGCCTAGAATCTCCCGGTGCCTCTGACCGGGATCCCCGCCGCCATCGGGGGCGACCCGGCGCTCGCCCCCGTGCTCGCCTCGCCGCACGCCGACACCGACTTCTCCTGCGTCGAGGGCGCGCGGATCCCGCTGCTCGCGCGGCTCCTCCAGGCTCCCGGCGGTCCCCGCGCCCTGCTCGCGATCGTCGCGACGGGACGGGAGGCGGAGGGCGCGGTCGACGCGTTCCGCGCCTATCTGCCCGCGGCGCAGATCCATGCATTCCCATCGTGGGAGACGCTCCCGCACGAGCGGCTGTCGCCCTCGGCCGACGCGGTCGGGCGGCGGCTCGCGGCGCTCCGGGCGCTCCGGGCCTGGCGGGAGGGCGCTTCGTCTCGCCCTGCGGGCTCGCTCAGCGACCGCGCTTCGTCTCGCCCTGCGGGCTCGCTCAGCGACCGCGCTTCGTCTCGCCCTGCGGGCTCGCTCAGCGACCGCCCCCCGTTCATCCTCGTCGCGAGCGTCCGCGCCGCCCTCCAGCCGCTCATCCCCGGTCTCGACGCGATCGAGCCGATCGCGCTCGAGGTCGGCGCCCGCGGTCACGACCTCGCGGCGCTCGTCGAGCGACTCGTCGGGCTCGCCTACTCCAGGGTCGACATGGTGACCCGCCGCGGGGAGTTCGCCGTCCGCGGCGGCATCCTCGACGTCTTCCCCCCGCAGGCCGAGCACCCGCTTCGGCTCGACTTCTTCGGCGACGAGCTCGAGTCGGCGAAGGAGTTCGCCGTCGCCGACCAGCGAAGCCTGCCCGGACCGCTCGCCTCGCCCGTCATCGAGCTGCCGCCCGCGCGCGAGTTCCTCATCACCGACGACGTGCGCCGGCGCGCCCGCGAGATGTCGGGGGAGTTCCCCGCACTCGACGGCATGCTCGCGAAGATCGCCGAGGGCATCCCGGTCGAGGGCATGGAGTCGCTCGCGCCCGCGCTCGTCGACGGCTTCGTCCCGCTCCCGCGGCTGCTTCCCGACGACGGCGCGATCGCGGTCCTCAGCCCCGAGCGCGTCGCGACCCGCGCGGTCCACCTCCTCGAGACCAATCGCGAGTTCCTCACCGCCGCGTGGTCGGCGGCGACCGCGGGCGCGGACGCGCCGATCGACCTCGGCACCGACCTGCGCCGCCGGCTCGGCTCCGGCGACTTCCTCACCGTCGAGCAGCTCCGCGAGCGCAGCGGCGGGCGGACCTGGTGGACGGTCAGCGCGTTCGACGCGGGCGACGCCGACGCGGTTCGGCTCGGCGCGAGCCAGGTCCCGGCGTTCACCGGACACGCCGACGCCGCCGTTGACCACGTCGCCGACCGGCTCGGCGACGGCTGGGCGCTCGCGATCACCGCCGAGGGCGGTGGGCCGCTCGATCGCGCCGCCGCCATCCTCGCCGAGCGGGGGCTCGCCGCCCGCCCCTCGGAGGACCTGCCGGCCGATGCGGAGCCCGGCGTCGCCTATCTCGTCCGCGGCTCGATCGAGGCGGGCGTCGAGCTGCGCGACCAGCGGATCGCCGTGCTCTCCGAGACGGAGTTCTTCGGCCGTGCGGCGACGTATCGGCAGGGCGCCCCGCGCCGCCTCGCGAGCCGCAGGCGGAACGTCGTCGACCCGCTGCAGCTCAAGGCCGGCGACTACGTCGTCCACGAGACGCACGGCATCGGACGATTCGTCGAGCTCGTCGAGCGCGAGGTCTCGACGGGCTCGACCCGCGGCAGCTCGACGGGCGGGCGGAACGCGGTGAAGACGACCCGCGAATTCCTCGTCATCGAGTACGCCGCGTCGAAGCGCGGCCAGCCGAACGACCGCCTCTACGTCCCGACCGACCAGCTGGATCTGCTCACCCGCTACGTCGGCGGCGAGGCGCCGACGCTCTCGAAGATGGGCGGCTCCGACTGGGCCGCCGCGAAGGGCCGGGCGCGCAAGGCGGTCCGCGACATCGCCGTCGAGCTCGTCAAGCTCTACGCCGCCCGGCAGGCATCGAAGGGTCACGCGTTCGGGCCGGACACGCCGTGGCAGCGCGAGCTCGAGGACGCGTTCCCGTTCGCCGAGACGCCGGACCAGCTCACGACCATCGAGGAGGTCAAGGCGGACATGGAGCGCCCGATCCCCATGGACCGGCTGCTCTCCGGCGACGTCGGCTTCGGGAAGACCGAGGTCGCGGTCCGCGCCGCGTTCAAGGCGATCCAGGACGGCAAGCAGGTCGCCATGATCGTCCCGACGACGCTCCTCGTCCGCCAGCACATGGAGACCTTCGCCGAACGCTTCGCCGGCTTCCCCGTGAACCTCCGTGCGCTCTCGCGCTTCCAGTCCGACAGGGACGCCGCCGAGACGATCGAGGGGCTGCGCGACGGGACGGTCGACATGGTCATCGGCACCCACCGCCTGCTCGGCAAGGGGATCGCGTTCAAGGATCTCGGGCTCGTCGTCATCGACGAGGAGCAGCGCTTCGGCGTCGAGCACAAGGAGGCGCTCAAGAAGCTCAAGACGAACGTCGACGTCCTCGCGATGACCGCGACGCCGATCCCGCGCACGCTCGAGCTCGCGGTGACCGGGATCCGTGAGATGTCGACCCTCGCGACGCCCCCCGAGGACCGGCATCCGATCCTCACCTTCGTCGGCCCGCATTCCGACAAGCAGGTCGCTGCGGCGATCCACCGGGAGCTGCTGCGCGAGGGGCAGGTGTTCTACGTCCACAACCGCGTCGCGTCGATCCAGGCCGCCGCGGCGCGGATCTCGGAGCTCGTGCCGGAGGCGCGCGTCGCCGTCGCC
>Ga0164243_10011329_pt1 | contig 12731 bp, 7 predicted proteins | sample OricompcompostOP_FD_108781 | JGI IMG/M metagenome (GOLD analysis project Ga0164243, IMG submission 108781) | Organic Plus compost microbial communities from Emeryville, California, USA - Original compost - Organic plus compost (OP) | ecosystem: Engineered > Solid waste > Mixed feedstock >...
CGATGGCGTTGAGCTTGTTCGGGTTCAGCACCTTCCAGACCCGGCCCGCCGCGGGATGGGCGTCGCGCATCCCCTCGGCCTCCGTGCGCAGGCGGACCGTGGAGCGCGTGAACGCGTTGCCGAACTCGTTGCCCGGGCCGGTGTGCACCCGCACCGCGTCGAGTTCCTCGACCGCGTTCGTCTCCCCGTCGACCATCATGTCGAGCCGCACGTTGTAGAGATGCTGGTGGAACGGGCCGGCGATCTCGTCGGTTATCTGGCTGGCATAGGGGTTGCCGGGGATGTGGGGCTCGGTGAACATCACTCCGCTGGCCTTGACCTCCAGCTGGATGGTGCCGTCCAGGTAGAAGTACCAGTAGAAGCCGTAGTCGTAGTTGCCGATGGTCGCCCAGTAGGACACCACCAGCCGCCGCTGCCGGCGCACCTCCGACGTGCCGGTGAAGATGTCGGTGTGCTTCCACAGCACGCTGTAGTCCTCTTCGTGCATGCAGATGGCGTTCGGCACGGTCCGCGCCTCGCCCGTGGTGGTCGGCAGGACGGCGTCGAAGTAGTAGATCTCGCCGAGGCAGTCGCAGCCCAGCACCAGCGAGTTGACCTGCTGCCCGATGAGGTACTCGCCGATGTCGAAGTAGTTCTGCCAGAACCGGGTGGGGCTGGGGTCGGCGTAGGGCACCACCATCTCGGCCACCGATGCCCGGTAGATGACCGGGCGCTCCCGGCCATGGTCCAGATAGGTGATCTGGTGCAGCACCAGGCCCTCGCGGGCGTCGAACCCGACCCGCAGTCGCCAGGTGTCCCAGGTGACGAGGTCGCCCTCGACGGTGAAGCTGGGGCCCTGGGGCTGGGTGATCTCGATCGGCTTCAGGGTCGTGCGGGCGGGACCGGTGTAGGCGGGGTCCGTGTGGTCGTGCTCGCGCCGCGGCACCGGGATCACCGCGTTGTCCACGAGCCGAATCACGCGGCGTTCGATGAGGTCCACGTAGGCGACGACTCCGTCGACGGGGTGAGCCCAGGGGTGGTCGCCGGGGTGGTGCTGCACGAACGACAGCACCCGCAGCAGCCGCCGGCCCTCCTCGCCGGCGAAGCCGTACTCACCGGGCGACAACGGGCACGGGCGGATCTTGTCGAGCTCCGTCAGGCCTCGTCGCGCCATGGCCGCGACCCAACCCGGGTCGGACTTGACGATCTCGTCGACGGCCGCGAAGTCGTCGTCGAGGATCGGCAACTGGCCGCGGGTCTGGGTGTCGATCGTCTCGATCTGCTCGACCTTCTCGGCGGTCAGCGAGACGAGCACGTCCTGCGACAGGCCGGTACGGATGTCGATGAGCCACACCTTGACCCGCCGATCGATCGGCGCACCCGGCGTGTAGGCGAGCACCTCGGCTTTCGGCGGCTCGGCGAGACCCACGTAGGCGAAGCGGGTGTCGGGCGAGACGAGGCCAGCGGCCGAGACGATGCGGGTGGTTGCCTCGATCTCTTCGGCAGACAGGCGGTCGAGCGGATGTGCGGGGTGGTTGGAGCGGGTCATCGCGTTCCTTGCCTGGGTGAGGTTGGGGGGTGATCGGCAACCTCACTATCCTTGATGCGTCAGCGCGACGTGTCCACCCCGGGTCAGCGTCGGCCGGAGAGCACCAGTGCGGCGACCGCCGACTCGATGCCGGCCACCAGCGAGCGAAGATCGGGTCGCAACACGCCGGTCATGTCCGTCAGACGCTCCCGCACCTCCCGCGCGCTGGCGCCACCCATGACGAACTCCAGGTTGCTGGCGAGCATGAGTCCGGCGAGCGCTGCCGTCTGCTCGTCCAGTGCCGCCGGGTTGTCCATCATGTAGCGGATTCTCGCCTCTGCGGCGGCGGCGCTGACCCGGTTGCGTGGCAGGTAGCGCACCGTGGTGCGCAGCATGACGCGGGACTCGACGCGCTCCACCATGCCGGCCCGTTCCAGCCGGGCACCGACCAAGGCTCGAACCGCCTCCCGCAGGTGCTCGGACCAGGCCCGCACGGGGTACCGCTCGGGTTGCTGGACGATCTCGCTGAGCGCGAGGTCGGCCGCCTCGTTGCCCACCGGAGTGGCGTTGTGGGGCAGCACGAGGGTCTGGTCGGTAACGCTGATCCGATCCGCCAACACCAACTCGCCGAGGATGGCGCCGGCCAGCGCGGTGTCCAGCGCCAGGTCACTGATGAGCGGCTTGCCGGAGTCCTCGTCGTGGCCGACGAGGAAGATCTCGTCCGCCAGCGGAAGTGTGACCATCCCACGTCCCTCGGTCGGTTTCGCCCTGTGGAGGCCCGGCGGTCGCCGGGCCCGTGTGCTGCGCTGAGTCCGCCCCCAACGTGACTGACAGCGACGTACGTTAGCGGAAAGTGATGAGCCGTCAAGTCGAGGGGGTCGATTTGCGGATGGATCGGGACGTCCGACCCGGCGTCGTGGGGCGGGCGTGACGGGGCCGCGGCGAGCGTGTCATCGGGGCGGCGGGGCATGATCCAGCGGCGGCTCGTTCCACCCGTCGCCGCGGCTCTCGCCGTCGTGGGCGGTCGAGGGCGGTGCGGCATGGCGACGACGCGAAGGAGTGCTACTCCATTGTGGACAGATGCATCGCGGACGGACGTCGTCCGGTCGGCCACCGCACCATGTGTCTATTGTGGACAATATGGCGGCCGTCTGGTGTGGACAGTGATCTCGGTGGCTGGCGCCACGAGGCGTGACAAGCATCCACAATGGATGCTGCGGTAATGCGACAGTGGTGAACTGCGTCGCAGGGACTTAACGGGCAGCCCGTTCTGCGCTAGAGTCGATGCGATCGACGGCACCTATCACTGCCGCTCGTCGTGACAGTAAGCCACAGAGCGCCGCCATCTCGAAATGGCCGCCGCGCCGGGCCACCCCAAAGACTTCGCACCGGACCCCTCGGTGACCCCTCGGCTCCCTGTCACATGCCTGTGGCAGGCGCGCGTGCCGTTCCCGTTGTCTGGAGTGCTCGGCGTGATCTCGCTGGCACGGAAACCTGGGCGGAGGCAATCCATGATGAAGGTATTGGTAGCGACCAACGACACGCAGGGGCAGCGCGACAACGACTTCTGCTACTGCATCGAGGGCGAGCTCGTGACGGTCGGGTTGGTGTGCGCGGCCGACGAGCGTGATCCGGACGGCGGTTGCGGTTGCGGTCGCGCGTTCGCCGGCCTCAACTCGCACAAGGCGACCACCACCGCGAAGGTGAAGGTTGTCGAACTGTCCGAAGAGGACTACGTCGAGGCGCTGCGGTCGAGCCTGGAGCAGCAGGGCTGGCCGACCGAGGACGTCGAGGAACTCGCGTGCTGGCTCGCTCAGCTGGTCGATTCCTGGCCCGAGGGTGCCATCATCGAGCGCCGGCTGGACGACATCTTCATCCGCACCGAGGCGCCGTCCCCCCGGTAACCGCGCCGCGGGTAGGCAGTCCCCGACAGGCCGTCCCCCGACAGGTCGTCCCGCGTCGTCCCCGACAGGCCGGTCACGGTGGGCCGCCGAGGGTGGCCCCGGCTACGCGTCGGGGTTGGACTCGGCGTCGGGGTTCGAGTCGGCGCCGCCGTTCGGCTCCGCGGCGTCGCCGCCCGGACGGGGGCCCATCGGTTTCTTGGCGGGTGCGTAGCGGCCGGTGTACTCCTGCCCGGTGAGGCTCTGGATCGCCGCCATCACCTCGTCGGTGATGGCGCGCAGGTTGGAGCTGTCCATCGGGCGGCCGGTGAAGTCGAGCGGCTTGCCAAACTTGATCGTCACCGGCACGCCGAGGCGCGGCAGGTGCTGGCCGATCGGTTGCATCACGTCGGTGCCGATGCAGCCGACCGGGATGATCGGCACCTCCGCCAGGAGTGCCAGCCGGGCCGCGCCGGTGCGACCGCGCCAGAGCCGGCCGTCGGGTGAACGCGTCCCCTCGGGGTAGACGCCGACGAGGTCACCCGCGCGCAGTGCCGGAATGGCCGCGTCGAACGCGGTCAACGCACCGCGGCCGCCCTCACGGCGGACCTCGATCGCGCCCAGACCGTTCATCAACGACCGGAAGAACCAGCCCTTGAGTCCGGTGCCGTGGAAGTACTCGTCCTTGGCCCAGAACGCGATGTGCCGGGGCACCACGGCGCCCATCATGTACTCGTCGGCGACCGAGAGGTGGTTGCTGGCGAGGATGGCCCCACCCGTGCGGGGTACGTTTTCGAGCCCTTCGATCCTCGGCCGCCAGGCCAGCCGGATGGCGGGTGCCACCGTGTATAGCCCGATGGTGTAGAGGTACGGCACGGCGACCCTCCTGCAGCCGGGATCTTCGTGCTCACAATAGCGACCGCCGGGCCCGGGTGGACCTGCCTGGCTGCCCCTTGCGTGCGCTCGCCGCGCGACCGGGCTGTACGGGGTCGCGCCGTGGACACAATGGTGGGCATGGCCTCCGCCACCCGACGCTCAGACGGGCGTGCGCCCGACCCGACCCCGGCACCCGACTCGAGCGCGACGGGTGCGTTGTCTCGCCACCGGCGCTGGTGGCTGCGCGACACGCAGACGGTGGGCGCGGCGGCGCTGCTGTTCGCGGCCGTGGTCGCGTTGGTCTGGGCGAATGTCTCGCCGCACAGCTACGAGGCTGCCTGGGGCACCGAGCTGCAGATCGAACTCGGTGCGTACGGCATCGCGCTGACCCTGCACGAGTGGGTGAACAGCGGCCTGATGACGTTCTTCTTCCTGGTGGTCGGCCTGGAGACGCGTCGGGAGTTCGATCTCGGCGAGTTGCGCGAGCGGCGGCGGGTTCTCATCCCGGTGATGGCCGCGCTCGGCGCGATCGTGGTGCCGGTCGCGATCTTCATCGTGTTCAACGCCGGGCACGGGACGGCCCATGCCTGGGGCGTGGCGATGTCGACGGACACCGCGCTGGCGCTGGGCATCCTGGCGCTGGTCGGCCGGCGGCTGCCCAGCGGGGTGCGGGTCGTCGTGCTCACCGTGTCGGTGGTCGACGACCTGGTCGCGCTGGCGGTGATCGCCACCGCCTACAGCGGGTCCGTGAACATGGGCCCGCTGTTCGTCGGGCTGGGCATCTTCTCCCTCGTCTTCGTGGCCCGCGCCCTGAAGATCCGCGCGGGCCTGGTCTACTTCGTGCTCGGCGTGGCGTGCTGGCTCGCCGTACAGGCCTCCGGTGTCGACCCCATCGTGGTCGGTCTCGCGTTCGGGCTGTGCGTCTACGCCCATCCGGCGTCGCGGGCCTATCTGGAGCAGGCCAGCGACCTGTTCCGGCAGTTCCGCGAGCAGCCCACCCCGCAGTTCGCCCGGTCCGCCCGGCACGGTGTCGCGCGGGCGCTGTCCCCCAACGACCGGCTCTCCGGGCTCTACCAGCCGTGGACCGTCTTCGTGATCCTGCCGATCTTCGCCCTCGCCAACGCCGGTGTGTCGGTGACGGACGGGGCGCTGGGTCGGGCGTTCACCTCGCCGGTCGGGCTCGGTGTGCTGATCGGGCTCGTGGTGGGCAAGCCGGTGGGCTTCCTGGCCGGCGCCTGGCTGCTGGACCGTGTCACGCGTGGCCGGCTCACCCCACCGGTCGGCTGGGCCGGGTCGGCGGCCGGCGGCGCCGTCTCCGCGGTCGGCTTCACGGTGTCGCTGCTGATCGCCGCGACGGCGCTGACCGGCGAGGCGCGGGAGGCGGCGGTGATCGGTGTCCTCGCGTCCATCCCCGGGTCGGCGGTGTTGACCTGGCTCATCTCGTGGGTGACCGGCCGGCTGCCCAAGTCACTGCGGATCCGGGCGCTCTATGGCCAGGCCAACGTCATCACCGACCTCGCCGTGCCGGTCGACCCGCAGCGCGACCACATCCGCGGCCCGTTGGACGCGCCGGTCACGGTCGTCGAGTACGGCGACTTCGAGTGCCCGTACTGCGGGCAGGCCGAACCGGTGGTGCGGGAGCTGCTGGCCGACTTCGGCGACGTGCGGTACGTGTGGCGGCATCTGCCGTTGACCGACGTGCATCCGCACGCGTTCCTCGCGGCCCAGGCAGCGGAGGCCGCGGCCGCCCAGGGCGCCTTCTGGGAGATGCACGACCTGCTCTTCCGGCATCAGGACGCGCTGGAACTCGACGACCTCGTCGGCTACGCCGAGCAGTTGGGGCTGGACGCCGACCGGTTCCGCGCCGATGTGCACGACGGCGTGTACGCCGACCGGGTGGGCACCGACCTGGAGTCCGCGGACCTGAGCAGCGTCTCCGGTACGCCGACCTTCTTCATCAACGACCGCCGTCACTACGGCGCCTACGACATCGACGCCCTGAAATCGGCGGTCCGCACGGCGCGGGCGCAGGTCGAGCCGCCCAGGAAGACCGAGGAGCGGCCCCGGCATCAGCGCGGTGGGCGGGAGCGGCCGGTGAGCCGGTAGAGGCGCTGCCGGGACGTCCCGTTGTTGACGGACTCCACCTCGTCGTTGCCGATGAGGTAGTTGAGGTGGTTCAGGACCGTCCCCCGGTTGAGCCCGGTGGCCTCCTCGATCGCCCAGCGGCTCAGCGTCCCGCCGGAGGCGAGCGCGGAGCGGATCATCTCCAGAGCCGCGCGGCGCTCGACCCGGCCCGTCCGGTGGGGCCGGTGCAGGATGACGGTGAACCAGTCGGGATGGTGGTGGAACTCGGCGCGGTTGAGGTCTCGCGCGGCCAGCTCCCGCTGAACCATGGGGATGCCGGTGCCCCGGTTGACGCAGACCGGGCGGTCGGCGTCGGGTGCCTCGACCTGGGCGAGCAGCTTCGCGAGCACCGGGTTGCGCGCGGCGACGGGCATCCGGCGGGCGGAGTCGTCGGCGAGGTCCGCCGCGGTCACGGGCGGGACCAGGCCGCCCGGGCTGATCACGGTGACGTGCCGGGCATAGATCGCGACCAGCACGCGCCGGGCCTGCGGCGTGGCGGTGATGTCGGGCGTGTAGTCGCGGTGCAGCAGGGCGTTGGTGACGACTTCGCGCAGCACGGCCGCGGGCAGGTCCGATCCCTCGTCCGGCGACCGGGCGGGCAGGTTCGCCACGGCGGTGGCCACGGCGGCCGCGGCCTGAGCCGGGACGGGACCGAGGAACGAGTGACTGGTCGGGTCGCCCGCCGCGCGGTCGGTGGCGGAGATGCCCGGATAGACGACCAGGGTGAGGCCCGCTTCGGGCAGGAAGTGCTGGGGGCGTGAGCCCAGGGCGAGCAGGCCGGCGACGGTCGGCACGGTCCCGTGTCGGGGGCCCGCCACCAGCACCCGCAGGCGCCGCAGCACCGCCTCGTCGTCGAGCCGCTCGAAGGTGCGGGGCGCGCGCTCCCGGACGCGACGCAGCAGCGCTCCCACCGCGTCCCCGTCGAGATCGTCGATCGTGGCGTCGAGGACAGGTACGGCGTCCGCGGTCCGTCCGGACGACGAAGTGCCGGCCATCCTGCTCCATCCCCGATCGTGTGCACTGATCATGCCGTACCTGGCGGCGCGCGTCGCGCCTGGCACAACCGTACGAACTCGGCTTGCCCGGGTCAACGCGGAGGGTGACGGGCCGGCGACGGGCGCGCGCGACGGCGGCCATGCCCCGTACCGGTGGCTCTGGTTAGTCTGGACCCCGACCAGAGGAGTACTCCATGCCCGTGATGTCTGGCCCGCCCACGCCTTCGGCCCGCCCGAAGATGTCCGTGTTCGATCGGCTGGAGCATCTGCTGCCCCAGGTCAGCAAGCCGATCCAGTACGTCGGCGGCGAGTTGGGCGCGGTGGTCAAGGACTGGGACTCGGCCAACGTGCGCTGGGTGCTGATGTACCCGGACGCGTACGAGGTCGGGCTGCCCAACCAGGGCGTGCAGATCCTCTACGAGATCCTCAACGAGCAGCCCGATGTGCTGGCCGAGCGCACCTACGCGGTCTGGCCCGACCTGGAGAAGCTCATGCGCGAGCACCAGGTGCCGCAGTTCACGGTGGACGCGCACCGGCCGGTGCGGGCCTTCGACCTGTTCGGGCTGAGCTTCGCCACCGAGCTGGGCTACACCAACATGCTCACCGCGCTGGACCTCGCCGGCATCCCGCTGCTGGCCCGGGACCGGACCGAGGACGACCCGGTGGTGATCGCGGGCGGTCACGCGGCCTTCAACCCGGAGCCGATCGCCGACTTCATCGACGCCGCCGTGCTCGGCGACGGCGAGGAGGCGGTGCTGGAGATCACCGCGATCGTGCGCGAGTGGAAGGCGCAGGGCCGTCCCGGTGGCCGCGACGAGCTGCTCTTCCGGCTGATCCGCACGGAGGCGGTCTACGTCCCGCGCTTCTACGACGTCACCTATCACCCCGACGGGCGGATCGCGGCGATCAAGCCCAACCGGCCTGGCGTGCCCTCGCGGGTCTCCAAGCGCACGACGATGGACCTCGACCAGTGGCCCTACCCGCGCAAGCCGCTGGTGCCGCTGGCCGAGACGGTGCACGAGCGGTTCGCGGTGGAGATCTTCCGGGGCTGCACCCGGGGTTGCCGGTTCTGCCAGGCCGGCATGATCACTCGCCCGGTGCGGGAGCGCTCGATCACCACCGTCGGTCAGATGGTCAAGCAGGGGCTGGAGTTCTCGGGCTTCTCCGAGGTCGGCCTGCTCTCGCTCTCCAGTGCGGACCACTCCGAGATCGGCGACATCTGCAGTGGCCTGGCCGCCCAGTACGAGGGGACGAACGTCTCCCTGTCGCTGCCCTCGACCCGGGTGGACGCGTTCAACATCACCCTCGCCGAGGAGCTGTCGCGCAACGGCCGGCGTACCGGACTGACCTTCGCTCCCGAGGGCGGTTCCGAGCGGATCCGCAAGGTGATCAACAAGATGGTCACCGAGGAGGACCTGATCCGTACGGTGGTGACCGCCTACACCCACGGCTGGCGCCAGGTGAAGCTCTACTTCATGTGCGGTCTGCCCACCGAGACCGACGAGGACGTGCTGCAGATCGCGCGGCTGGCGCATGAGGTGATCAAGGCTGGCCGGGCCGCGACCGGGTCGAGAGACATCCGCTGTACGGTCTCGATCGGCGGGTTCGTGCCCAAGCCGCACACGCCCTTCCAGTGGGCCGCGATGACCCCGCCGGAGGTGATCGACCACCGGCTGAAGCTGCTCAAGCAGGCGATCAACGCCGACCGGTCGCTCGGGCGGGCCATCGGCTACCGCTACCACGACGGACAGCCGTCGCTGATCGAGGGCCTGCTGGCCCGGGGTGACCGGCGCGTCGGCGCGGTGATCCGGCGGGTCTGGGAAGCCGGAGCCCGGTTCGACGGCTGGAACGAGCACTTCTCGTTCCAGCGCTGGGTCGACGCGGCCGCCGAGGCGCTGGCCCCGTACGGTGTCGACCTGGACTGGTACACCACGCGTGAGCGCACCGAGGACGAGGTGCTGCCCTGGGACCACCTCGACTCGGGCCTCGACAAGAGCTGGCTGTGGCAGGACTGGCAGGACGCCCTCGCCGAACAGGAGCAGGACGACTGCCGGTGGACGCCCTGCTTCGACTGCGGCGTCTGCCCGGCCATGGACACGCACATCCAGGTGGGTCCGACGGGACGCAAGCTGCTGCCGTTGACCCCGGTCTCGTCCCGCGGTGCCTGATGGCCAAGCCACAACCCGAGCACACGCAGCTGCCGGTGGTACAGCGGCTGCGCATCCGCTATGCCAAGCGCGGCCCGCTGCGGTTCACCTCGCACCGCGACTTCGCCCGGGCCTTCGAGCGTGCCGTGCGCCGCGCCGGCCTGCCGGTCGCCTTCTCCCAGGGCTTCTCGCCGCACCCCAAGATCTCGTACGCCAGCGCCGCGCCGACCGGAGCGGCGAGCGAGGCGGAGTATCTGGAGATCGGCCTGCACGCCGAGGTCGACCCGCAGTGGGCGCTGCGCGCGCTGGATGCCGCGCTCTCCCCGGGTCTGGACATCCTCGCCGTGCAGGTGGCCGTGCCCGGTGCGGTGAGCCTGCCCGACCTCATCGACGCGTCCCGGTGGCGGATCGAGCTGCCCGGCGTGTCACCCGAACAGCTGGAGCAGGCGATCGCGGCCTTCCTCGCCGCCGACGAGGTGCTGGTGGAGCGGCTGACCAAGCAGGGCCGTCGGCGATTCGACACTCGCGCGGCGGTGACGCTGCTCGAGTCAGGTGCACTACCTGACACAGCCGGTGGCGTGCCGTGTGCGATGATGGACGTCGTCGTACGGCAGGTAACCCCGGCCGTGCGGCCCGATGATGTGATAGCCGGACTGCGGGTCGTTGCCGACCTCGAGCCACCTTCGCCTCCACGGGCGACCCGGCTCGCGCAGGGCACGTTGCGACCGCCCGGTGAGATCGTCGACCCCTTGGTGGCCGACGAGCAGGCGTCGGTGAAGGGCCTGAATGGTCCGGCTCGGCAAGCCGTCGCCGGATCGCTTTCGTAGTTCAGACTTCGGCCGCCCCCGAACGGTGGAGGCCGGGAAACAGCATGGGGGCGAGGCTCGCGGGCCGAACCCGAGCAATGCGGCGCGCCGGCCTTACCGGCGAGCCGAACAGCATTGGCAGGCCTCTCTGTGTGGCTGCGTGCCACGGCCGGGACAGCAAGCGTCCCAGCCCGCATGACACGCGCCCGGGGAGGGCGGAAACTGGAGAACTTTCCACATGGCCGATACCACAGTGGGCGGCGCACCGGTCGACGAGCCGGGCGCGGCCCCCGAGTCAAACGCACCATCCAGCCCGAGCCGCGCCCGTTCACGGCGCCGGGCCGCTGCCGCCCCGGTCGAGGGCGTCGCCGAGGTGATCCCGGGTCTGGAGACCGAGGTAGCCCCGCCGTCGCCGCGCTCCCGCCGTCGTGGCCGGGCCGCCGAGGCGGCGAGCGCGAGCCCCGAGACGCCGTCGGGCGACGTCAACCCCGCGCCGCTGACGGGAACGCCCGCGGCTGAGGTCGCCCCGGCGATCGAGCCGGCGGCGCAACCGACCGAGACGACCGAGGCCCCCGCTGGCCGCCGGCCCGCCAAGCGGACCCGCGCCCGTGGCGGGCGGGCCGCCGAGCCGGTCGCGGCCGCGGTCCAGGCGCCGATCGACGACGAACTCGTGTCGACCGTGCCGGCTGAGGTGACCGAGGCGCCGGTGGACGAGGCCGAGGTGGCGGCCGACGAGGTGGTGCCGGAGCCCGAGGAGCTGGAGCCGCAGGCGGCGGAGCCCGCGCCCCGGCCGGTGCGTTCGACCGCTCTGCTCTTCATGGCCCCGCAGCCCGAACTGTCGATCGAGCCGGATCCCGAGACCGTCGAGGTGCGGCCGAGCCGCCGCACCCGCAACCGCCGTACGGCCGAGCCGATCGAGGTGGTCGAGGAGCCAACCGAGGCCGTCGCCGCCACCGAGCCGGGCCGGAGCCGGCGTGCCCGGCGTGGGCGGGCCGCCGCGATCGAGGCGGTCACCGAGGACGAACTGCTGCCGGACACCGAGCTGGAGACCGCCGAGGCGCCCGAGGTCGAGGAGGCCGCGGGCGAGGAGGAGGACGACGAGACCGAGGCCGGCCGTCGCCGGCGTCGGCGGGGCCGCCGGGGCCGTGGCCGGGGGAAGGGTCCCCTGGAGGACACCGAGGCCGAGGGCGAGGCGCTGGAGGCGGGCCCGGGCGAGGCGCCCGAGGCCGGGACCGGTGACGAGGAGCCGCTCACCCGTCGCCGTCGTCGCCGGCGCCGGGGAGGCTCCGGCGGGGAGGCGGAGGCCGCCGAGGACGGTGTGGTCACCGTCGTGCGCGTGCGTGCCCCGCGGGACGAGGTGCAGGGTGTCTCCGGCTCGACCCGCCTGGAGGCCAAGCGCCAGCGCCGCCGGGACGGCCGCGAGCAGCGGCGCACGCGACCCCCGATCCTCACCGAGGCGGAGTTCCTGGCCCGCCGGGAGGCCGTCGACCGGGTGATGGTGGTGCGGCAGAAGGGCGACCGTACCCAGGTCGCGGTGCTGGAGGACGGCATCCTGGTCGAGCACTACGTGGCCCGGCAGTCCGCCTCGACCATGGTCGGCAACGTCTATCTCGGCAAGGTCCAGAACGTGCTGCCGAGCATGGAGGCCGCCTTCGTCGACATCGGTCGCGGCCGCAACGCCGTGCTCTATGCCGGTGAGGTCAACTGGGACGCGACGGGGCTGGAGGGCCGGGCCCGCTCGATCGAGCAGGCGCTCAAGCCGGGCGAGTCGGTGCTCGTCCAGGTCACCAAGGACCCCATCGGGCACAAGGGCGCCCGGCTCACCAGCCACATCGCCCTGTCCGGACGGCACCTGGTCTACGTGCCCAACGGTCACGCCTCGGGCATCTCCCGCAAGCTCTCCGACGTCGAACGGCGCCGGCTGCGCGACATCCTCAAGGGCCTGGTGCCCGACGGCGCGGGTGTGATCGTGCGTACCGCCGCCGAGGGCGCCTCGGAGGAGGACCTGGCGCGCGACGTGAAGCGTCTGCAGTCGCAGTGGGACGACATCCAGGCCAAGGCCGCGGCCGGGGGTGCCCCGGTGCTGCTCTCCGCCGAACCCGACCTGGTGATCCGGGTCGTGCGGGACCTGTTCAACGAGGACTTCCGCGAGGTCGTCATCCAGGGCACCGAGGCCTACGAGCAGGTCGAGCAGTACCTCGGCCAGGTCTCGCCCGAGCTGGTCGCCCGGGTGCGCCGCCACGTCGGCACCACGGACGTGTTCGGGGACTGGCGCATCGACGAGCAGATCCTCAAGGGCCTCGATCGGCGGGTGTACCTCCCGTCGGGCGGACACCTCGTGATCGATCGCACCGAGGCGATGACGGTGATCGACGTCAACACGGGCAAGTACACCG
>Ga0164243_10011330_pt1 | contig 12731 bp, 10 predicted proteins | sample OricompcompostOP_FD_108781 | JGI IMG/M metagenome (GOLD analysis project Ga0164243, IMG submission 108781) | Organic Plus compost microbial communities from Emeryville, California, USA - Original compost - Organic plus compost (OP) | ecosystem: Engineered > Solid waste > Mixed feedstock >...
AACAGGCCGGTGCAGATGACGTAATCGGCGCTCTCGACCGGCGCGAATTGCACATCGAGTCCCTCGAAGGTCGCCAGATCACGCTGCGGCCCGATATGCAGGATGGTCTGCCCGGCCCGCTCCTTGATGACATTGCGGGTGACATCGCCGGAACTGACAACGGCATCGAAGATGCTGTGCGGCGCGCGAAATTGCGTGAGCTGGGCTTCGACCACGCCGTGCGGGCGCGGCGCATTGGTGATCAGCACGACGCTGCCGCCGCCCTCGCGAAAGCGTGTCAGGGCCTCGCAGGCCTCCGGGAACGCCGCGACGCCGTTATGCACGACGCCCCAGACATCCGACAGAACGACATCATAATCGGGCGCCAGCGCCGCGAGGCTTTCGGAAAAATAGGTCAAGGCGAGAACTCGGACGGTGCAAGAAGGTCAAGACGGTAAGGAGGCCGGCGTTAGATCACGTTTCGCCGCCAAGGGGAAACCTGTCCAAGCGAAGGCTTAGACAGCCGGCCGGACCACGAAACCGCCGGCGCTTTGCGCGGGGCGCTGCGGCGTCTGCCCGGTCTGCGATGACAAAGCGGCGGCGGGCATCGCCGGGGCCGCTGGAGCGCCGGCCTGCAGCGCCTCGGCCCGCACCGGACGCGGCGCCGAGAACAAAAAGCCCTGGCCGAAGCGGATGTCGTAATCGAGCAGATCGACCACCATGCCTTCGGTTTCGATCCGCTCGGCGATCAAACTGATGCCATGCCGATGCAAGAGGTCCGACAGATCGGCGGCATGAATGTCCGATGACGAGCTGCCCTCCCGGAGCAGCAATTCGGCCGGCACCTTGACGAAGCGCACGCCCATCTCGGCGAGATCGCGCGGCCCCATCCGCAGATCGGTGACGCGGTCCATCGAGAAGCGGAAGCCGAGCGAACTGAGCGCGGCGAGGCTTTCCTGCTCGATGGGGCCAAGGCCGCGCAGCGCGCTCTGTGTGAATTCCAGCGTCAGCGCCGGCGCCAGCGCGCGATTGGCATCGAGGAAATCATAGAATTGCCGGAACACGCCGGGGTCGCTCAGCGTCGCCGCAGCAACGTTGCAGAACAGGCCGATGTCGCGATTTTGCAGCATCAGCCGCCGCAACACCTGCACGCAGCGGAACAGTTGCACATTGTCGATACGCGGCAAGAGGCCCGCCTTTTCGGCATCGGCCAGGAAGTCCGCCGGCAGCACCAGCGTGCCGTCATTGAGCCGCATCCGCGTCATCGCCTCATAGAAGCGCACGCGCCGCTGCGGCAAGGTCAGCACCGGCTGCAGATGCAGATCGATGCGGTTGTCCTCGATGGCTTCGCGGATGATCGCCGCGATTTCCTCATGGCTCTTGCCCTTGAACGGACCGGCGGAAGCGGTGGCCGCGACCGGCGCTGGCACCTCGGCTGTATGAACGGGCGGCGCCACCGGCGCAGGCGCCACAGGCTCCGGCACCAGCTGGACCACAGGCGCAGGCGCCACAGGCTCATGAACGCGCGGCGCGAACTGCAATTGCGCCAGCCGCGTTTCGTGCTCGGCGATGGTCTCGGCCAGCTGCTTGACGAGGCCGCCCAGTTCACCGATCTCCACCGCCAGCACATCGTTGCGGCTGGAGGCGCGCGTCGCCTGCAGGCTTTCCAGCGCGATCTGCCGCCGCGTCATGTCGGCGACCTGCCGGGCCAGTTCGGCGATGCCGTTCGACAGGTCATCGATCTTGCGGCCATAGAGGTCGCGGTCCTGCAGCCGCGACACCACCATGTTGGTGAGGATCAGCCCCGACAAAGCGATCAGCCCGATCAGCACGGATTCCATGCCGGACAGGCCGAAGATCAGATAAGCCAGAGCGCCGAGCGAGGCTGCGATGACGATGACGCAAATCGCAATGAAGATCGCCGTGAGCCTCAGCATCGAAATCCCGTGATCGGGGGCAACGCGGCCCGCCGCCGCCTGATTCGTCCGCCCCTGTGGCAGTGTTCACAAGCCGCCCGGTCAGTGCAAGCGCATCAGCCGCGCAAGGCGCAGTTTGCATGCGCTAGTTGCGCGGCGGAATCACCCAATAGCCGAGGCGCGAAGGTTTGCCGGCATGCTGGCGCGGCAGATCGAGGATGGTCGGCTCGCCCTCTGCGCCAAACCGCTGGCGCCATTCCTCGATATGCGCCGAGGGCAGCCCCCATTCCCAGATGATGATGACGCCGCGCTTGCGTACGTCGTCCATGTTGATCCAGGGGCTCACCTCCGGCCGGCCATGCACGATCACCCGCGGGCGGTCCGGCGAATAGACCGCGATATTGTTCACGGCGAATTCGGTGCCGGCGACATAGCTGAGCCTGGTGCCGAACCGGTCATGCCACAGCTTGGTCATCTGCCGCGCCAATGCCTCGCCCGGAAATTGCGTGGCCTTCGGCTTGACGCGCAAATAGGGCTCGGTGATCCAGACGCTGGTCCAGACCACCGGCGCCAGCGCGAACAGAAACAGAAAGCCGGCGGCAAAAAGCTGCTGGCGGTGCGGATTGAGCAGCGGGCCAAACCAGACCACAGCCGCCAGCGGCATGAACGACCACAGCGGATAGCCCCAGGTGGCAATCGGCGAACGGCCGGTCAGCATGAAGATCGCCGTCACCACCGCGAAGGGCCCAAAGGCCAGCATGGTGACATAGCGGCGGGCGAAGGCGTCCGGTCTTCCCGCTTGCCGTGAGGCCTCATCACGCGGCAGCAGCGTCAGCGCCAGCAGCAGCCAGGCCGGGAAAGTGAAGAAGATCTGGCTGGCGATCCATTTCAACGGCAACCAGAGAAACTGCAGCCAGTCCGCCGCCGCCTTGGCGCGGTCGCTGACATAGCGCATCGGCAGGAAGCCCGATTGCACGAGCCACCAGGCATTCGGCGCGATCACCACCGCGAACACCGCCGCCATCACATAAGGCCCGGGGGTCAGGAAGCTGCGGCGGGCTTGCGGATCGAGGATGAGAAACAGCGCGAGGCTGAGCGCGAAGGCGAAGGCCGCGTATTTCGACCAGAAGCACAAAGCCAGCATCGCGCCAGCCAGCGCCCAGTTCAGCAAGCGGCCATACGCAAGCGCGCGATAGAGAAACAGGCCGGTCAGCGCCCAGAACGGCAACTGCATCTGGTCATGCGCGAATTTCACGGCCGAGTAATTGTAGAAATGGATGCCCGCGAGCGACAGCGTCGCCACCAGGGCCTGCACCGGCCCAACGATATCGCGCGACAACAGATAGACGCCGATGAAACAGCCCACCACGGCAAGCGGCCCGAGCGCATAGACGACGCCGATATGGCCGGTGATGCGGTAGGCGAGATCAGCCAGCCACCAGGGCAGCGGCGGATGCTTCCAATAGCCGAGCTGCCATTCGCGGCCGAGCGCGAGGTCTTCGGCCAGATCAAGCTCAAGATTGGGACTGGTCAGGAACGGCAGCAGCGTCCAGATGACGAGATGGGCGCCAAGCACAATGGCCAGCGCAGCGAGCGGCCTGCGCGCTGCAAAATCGACGATCGCGGCGAAAAATCCGCCCCCCGCTCCTGCCGTTCTCGCATCCATGGCGCCGTCGGTGTATGCCAAGCCCCGGCCTCGACGCCCTTGATGGGCTGGCCGGGCGCATGAGTGCCCGGCAAAGCCGGAGCCGTCAACCTGGCGCAGGTCGCGGGGCATCGTTGCGGGCGGTTTGCGCCGCAGCGACATTTTGGCGTTTGGTTTGCCCCGCGCAGATGGCACACTGCGCGCTCTGGATCTGAAGGCGATGAACGAACCTGACATCTCCGTCGTGCTGCCGGCCCATAACGAAGCCGGCAATATCGCGCGTATGATTGCGACGATCGAACGCATCCTCGCCGATCACGGGCGCTTCGAGATCGTGTTCGTCGACGACGGCTCGCGCGACGGCACGCTGGCGGCGATCCGTGCTGCGGCCAGCGACAATCCGGCCGTGCGCTATTTGTCCTTCACACGCAATTTCGGCCATCAGGAAGCGTTGCGCGCTGGCTTGCGTCATGCCCGTGGTCGCGCGGTGATCGTGATGGATGCCGATTTCGAGCATCCGCCGGAATTGCTGCCGCAGATGATTGCCGGCTGGCGTGATGGCGCCAAGGTGGTCGCCACCAATCGCGATGACGGCAATGCGTCATTGCCGCCGTTGAAGGCTTTCACCTCGAAGCTCTATTACAGAGTTCTGGATGCCATCGGCGATGTACGGATCGAGCCGGGCAGCGCCGATTTCATGCTGCTCGATCGCAGCGTCGTCAACACCATCAACAATTTCGGCGATCAGGATGTATTCCTGCGCGGCACCGTGCGCTGGTTCGGCTTTCCGACAAAGACCATTACCTTCTCGCGCGGTGCGCGCACCTATGGCGAGAGCAAATATACGCTCAAGCGCATGGTCGATCTCGCCGTCACCGGCATCGCCGCCCATAGCGTGCGGCCATTGCGGCTGGCGATCTGGCTGGCGCTTGCGGCGGCGGCGAGCGGCATCCTGCTGCTGGTCTATTCGGTCGTCAGCTTCTACCTGATCGAGGGCACCGTCACCGGCTGGACCTCGCTGATGGCGACAGTGGCGCTGCTCGGCGCCGCGCAATTGCTGGTGCTCGGCATCATCGGCGAATATGTCGGCCGCATTCTGCGCGAGGCACGCGGCCGCCCGACCTATGTGATCGCCGAGACCGAAACCGACCTCAGCGCCGCCGATCCGGTGGTCAAGATCGTGCAAAGCGCGGAGTGATTTTTATCCCTCCCCCGCAAGCGTGGGAGGGACAGCCATCATTGCATCTTGATGTTCGACGCCTTGATCGCCTCGGCATATTTGCCGTCTTCGCTATCCATGAATCGGGTGAACTCGGCCGGGCTTGACGCGATCGGGTCGATGCCCTGATCGATCAGCTTCTGGCGCACATCCGGCTTTTTCAATGCCGCAACGACGCCGGCATTCCACTTGTCGATCACCGCCTGCGGTGTGCCAGCCGGTGCGACGAGGCCGTACCAGGATTGCGACGTGTAGCCGGGATAACCGCGCTCGCTCACCGTCGGCACGTCGGGCAGAAATTCCGACCGCTTGTCGCTAGCAACCGCGATGGAGCGCGGCTTGCCGGCGCGGATATTGCCGTCGACGTGATCGGCCAGCATGAAGTCGACATGGCTGGCGATCACATCGGTCAGCGCCGGCGCATTGCCGCGATACGGCACATGCACAGCCTGCACGCCGAGACGACGCAACAGGATTTCGGTGCCGAGATGTCCGGATGAGCCGTTGCCGAACGAGGCATAAGTCGCCTTGCCGTTCTGCGCCTTCAGCCAGGCTACCAGCTCATCCAGCGTTTTGGCCGGCACCTTGTCGCTGATCACCAGCACATGCGGCGAGGCCGCAACGAGACTGACCGGCGCAAATTGCGACCGCTCGTAAGGCCGGCTCGGCATCAGATGCGGCGTGACGAGAAAGCTCGCGGTGTTGAACATCATCGTATAGCCGTCGGCGGGCGCCGCCAGCAGCGTCTGCGCAGCCAATGTCGTGCCGGCGCCCGGCTTGTTTTCGACGACGATATTGGCGCCCCAGTCATCGCCGATCGACTGCACGATCGCGCGCGCGACCACATCGGTGCCACCACCGGCGGCGAGCGGCACGAGCACGCGGATCGCCCGCGCGGGATAAGCCTCCTGCGCCGTCGCGACGGACGGCAACAGCATCGCACTGATCAGGGCCGCAATGGACAGCAAGCGCATGACGATGGTCCTTCCATAAAAAAAACGCCCGAACTAGGTTCGGGCGTTGGGTACGTAGGCGACAGCTTCGATCTCGACCAGAATATCGTCCCGCATCAGACTGGCCTGATAGCAGGTGCTGATTGGCTGCTCGCCTTTGAAATATTCGGCGCGCACCGCATTCATGCGCATGTATTCGTCCGGGTTTTTCAGCTGGATCACGACCTTGTAGATATCGCTCATCGATCCGCCGACGGCTTCGACACACATCTTGATATTGTCGAGCGTCAGCCGCGTCTGCTCCTCGATCGTCGCCGGCAGATGGCGTTTGTAATAATCGCCGCTGATATGGCTGAGTGCGGTGGTGCCGGCGATATGCAGATGGCCATCGATCAGGACCGCACGGGAGAACGGCCCGACCGCTTCCGCCATGTCGGCCGGCTGAATGACTTTCTTGCCCATCACGCCACCGCCTTGATGACGCGCGCGGTCTTTTCGAACACTTCGCCGATTTGCGCTTCGCTGATGATCAGCGGCGGCGACATCGCCAGCGAATCGCCGACCGCGCGCAGCATGATGCCTTCGTCATGGAAGCCGCGCTCCATCGCCTCGAAGCCGCGTTTGCCGACCGCATCGGGCTTCGATGCCAGATCGATGCCGAAGGTGAGACCGACGCAGCGGATGTCGAGGACGTTCGGCAAACCCTTGAGCGACATACAGGCGTCGTACCAGACCGGTTCGAGCTTTCTGGCGCGCTCGAACAAACCTTCGTCGCGATAAAGATCGAGCGTGGCAAGACCCGCCGCCACCGCCAGCGGATGCGCCGAATAGGTATAGCCGTGGAAGAATTCCACCGCGTGTTCGGGGCCGTGCATGAAGGCATCGTGGATGCCCTTGCGCACCAGCACGCCGCCCATCGGCACGCTGCCCGAGGTCACGCCCTTGGCGAAAGTGATCATGTCCGGCACGACGCCATAACGCTCGGCCGCGAAAGCGTGGCCGAGCCGGCCGAAGCCGGTGATCACTTCATCGAACACCAGCAGGATTTTGTATTTGTCGCAGATCGCCCGCAGCCGCTTGAGATAGCCCTTCGGCGCCGGCAACACGGCGGTCGATCCCGCCATCGGCTCCACAAAAACCGCGGCGATGGTGTTGTCACCATGCAGGCCGACCAGCCGTTCCAGCTCGTCTGCGAGATGCTCGCCCCAGTCCGGCTCGCCTTTGGAGAAGGCCTGCTGCTCGCGGTTATAGGTGTGCGGCAGATGATCGACGCCGGCCAGCATGGTGCCGAAAGCCTTGCGGTTATTGGCGATGCCGCCGACCGACATGCCGCCGAAGCCGACGCCGTGATAGCCGCGCTCGCGGCCGATGAAGCGCGCACGCTGCGCCTGCCCGCTGACGTTCCAATAGGCCAGCGCGATCTTCATCGCGGTATCGACGGCTTCCGAGCCGGAATTGCAGAAGAAGACGTGGTCGAGATCGCCAGGCGCCAGCGCCGCAAGGCGGCTCGCCAGTTCGAAGGATTTCGGATTGGCATATTGGAAGGGTGGCGCGAAATCCATGTCCGCCGCCTGCGCCTGAATGGCGGCCACGATCGGCTCGCGGCTATGGCCGGCATTGGTGCACCACAGCCCGGCCGCGCCGTCGATGATCGCCCGCCCCTCGGGCGTATAATAATGCATGTCTTTGGCGCGCGAGACCATGCGCGGCCGGGCCTTGAAGGCACGGTTGGCCGTGAACGGCATCCAGAAGGCTTCGAGGTCGTTGGGCCGGAAACTGGCCTGCGGGGTTTTCTGGGCGGCTTGCGTCATGATCGTCTCGCTTGATTTTCAGCCCTTGGGACTGAGCGAGACCGTACTATCCGCTTTCTCCAGTAATGACAAAACGACATCCAGGTTGTAGCAACCACCCCATGACCGACAAAGCAAACAGACTGAAAGCGCGGCTGCCGCGCGGCCTTGTGGACCGGAGCCCGTCCGAGATCGCCGGCACGCGCGCGATGCTGGAAAAGATCCGCAGGGTCTATGAGCATTACGGCTTCGATCCGGTCGAGACACCGACGATCGAATATACCGACGCGCTCGGCAAATTCCTGCCCGATCTCGACCGTCCGAATGAAGGCGTGTTCTCGTTCCAGGACGACGACGAGCAATGGATGAGCCTGCGCTATGACCTGACCGCGCCGCTCGCGCGTTATGTCGCGGAGAATTTCGACGCGCTGCCCAAGCCCTATCGCAGCTATCGCGAGGGCTATGTGTTCCGCAACGAGAAGCCGGGACCGGGCCGCTTCCGCCAGTTCATGCAATTCGATGCCGACACGGTCGGCTCCGCCTCGATGGCCGCCGATGCCGAGATCTGCATGATGGCCGCCGACACGATGGAGGCGCTCGGCCTTCCGCGCGGCAGCTACATCGTCAAGGTCAACAATCGCAAGGTGCTCGACGGCGTGCTCGAATCGATCGGCCTTGGCGGTGACGAACACGCCAGCAAGCGCCTCACCGTGCTGCGCGCGATCGACAAGCTCGATCGCCTCGGACCCGATGGCGTCAAGCAGTTGCTGGGCGAAGGCCGCAAGGATGAAAGCGGCGACTTCACCAAGGGCGCGGGCCTGACGCATGACGCGATCGACACCGTGCTCGCCTTCACTGCCGCGAAGGGTGAGACGTCGCACGCGACTGTCGCCAATCTTGCCAATGTCGTTGCAGGCTCGCAGCGCGGTCTCGATGGCATTGAAGAGTTGCGGCAGATCGCAGCGCTCGTGGCTGTCGCCGGTTATGAAGATCGCGTGATCGTGGATTCGTCGGTCGTGCGCGGCCTCGAATATTACACCGGCCCGGTCTACGAAGTGGAACTGCTGCTCGAAACCAGGGACGAAAAGAATCGCCCGGTGCGATTCGGTTCGGTCGGCGGTGGAGGACGTTATGACGGTCTCGTGTCGCGCTTTCGCGGCGAGCCGGTTCCGGCCACCGGTTTTTCCATCGGCGTGTCGCGTCTCGCCGCTGCTCTCGCGCTTGTGAACAAGGGCGATACACAGGCGAATGTCGGTCCTGCGGTGGTGACGGTTTTCGATCCGGATCGAATCGCCGATTATCAGCAGATGGTCACGGAGCTGCGTCAGGCGGGCATCCGGGCCGAGCTGTATCTCGGGTCAGGGAAATTCGGACCGCAAATGAAATATGCCGACAAGCGTAACGCACCCTGCGTGGTGATTCAGGGCAGCGACGAAAAGAACGACGCGGCCGGCGAACAGGTGGTGGTGAAGGATCTGATCCTCGGTGCCGAGCTGTCGAAGCTGGAAAAAGGCCGCGAGGAATATCTGCAGAAACAGGCCGACGCGCAGCGCAAGGTGCGGCGCGACCAGATGGTCAAGACTGTGCAGGAAATCCTTGCTCGCCACGGCGTCAAGACGATGATGGCGTAAGGGCGCTTACGTTTCCTCTCTCCGTTCGTCCCGGCGAAGGCCGGGACCCAGGAATGTGCCAGCCCGTTCAGTGCTCGTGACTCTGGATCCCGGCTTTCGCCGGGATGAGCGGAATACTGAGTTGGCACTTCACAACACGCTCCGCTGTCGTCCCCGCGCAGGCGGGGACCCATAACCACGATGTCAGTGACCGAAGCGCGGATCGGAGTTTCTTTGATACGCCACGGCGTATAGGTCCCCGCCTGCGCGGGGACGATCCGAGTTGTTGGCTCCACTGCCTCTCGGCCCTCATCCTGAGGAGCATTGCGAAGCAATGCGTCTCGAAGGATCGGGGCCGCCCTCGTCCTTCGAGACGCGGACTTCGTCCGCTCCTCAGGATGAGGGCGGTTGGGACTTGACATCTCCACATCAATAGGAATATAGTCCCATTATCCCGTCCCGATGAAGGGGCGTCTGATCAAGCGTCACAAGACGCGGGGCGGGATGCGGTGGCTGGAGGGCGGGACGACGTAACCCGCGCTTCAGCCGGTTCAAGCCTTTGTCTCGCCAGGCTCGCCGCCGGTGGGACGCGGTGGAGGATTGTCCACCGGGGACGAAGGAGCAGACCGTCACACACCGCGCGCGGAACGTCGGGATTTTCCGGCGGTTCGTGGTGCTACCAATCTCATGCGCTTTCTACACTTTGCGCATGGGGCCATGGGCTGGCCAGAAGCCCGGCGTTCCGCGCGCCCTTCTTTCAAAGAAGGGCACCAAGAAGCGGAAGAGACGACGGGCGCGCCCGCGCCGGCCAAATAACAGGGCCGGCGGAGCTTTATCCGATGCAGAAAAACCTACACCGCCGAGAAATCATCCTCGGGCGCGAGCGATACGCATTCCATTTCGCGCGTCACATCGATCGGATGACCGACCACCTGCTCGGCGACATCGAACGTATCGGACACGCTGCGCAGCGATATCAATCGGCCGCTCTCGAAGCGCAGGAAATGCGCAAAGCCGATGCGGATCAGCCGGCCGGTGTCGCGCTGGCGGGCGCGGATGCGGCCGCTGGTCGCCACGCGCTGGCCATCGACCAGGATATGGTCGAAATCGAAGTCACTGATGCGGAAGTAACAGGGCATGATGCGGGTGACCGCTTCGATCACCGCGGTCTTGCCGCGACGGGCGCCGTAATAATCGAAATATTCCGCGGGCCCGGCCATGAACCATTCGATGTCGTCATCGAGAATATCGTCCAGCCGCTCAACATCGCGCGAACGATAGGCCGCGTAAAATCGCGCGATGCATTCGTGCATGGGAGACAAGGCGCCAACCGGCGCCGCGCGCGAGAGACGTTCCGCTTCGCTCATATAACAACGATGTCCTGCTGCCGGTCGCTGAAGGGCATGCCGCCCTGCGGCTCATGATAGGCGTCGATGCGATGACCGATCACCTGCTCAGCCGCGTCAAACGTATCGGCGATGCAATAGACCGCGCTCACCAATCCATCGCGGAAGGTCAAAAAGTGCACGCAATGGAAAACCACGACGCGGCCGGTCTGTTTGTGAATGGCGGTGATTTTGGCGAACACTGCGGCGCGCTGGCCATCGATCACGATGTCCTCCTGATCGACGCGCCGCACCGGCAGGATTTCAGCCTTGTGCCGGGTCAGAAGGTCGAGCACCGGCGCCTTGCCGCGACGATGGCCGCAGAACGGAAAAACCGACACCGGTCCATCCATCTGCCACTCGACATCATGGGTCAGGGTTGCGGCGATCCGGCCCGGATCGCAGGTGGTGAAGGCGTCGTAGAAGGCTTCCACCAATTGGCGGGTAACGGGGACGTCCATTGCGGGCTGCTCTCAACGGCCGGACTTAACCAGCAAATCCTTAATTTTCGTGATATTCCAAAAGTCTTCGCATCGGCCGCCGGATTTTCGTTAAGGATGCCGCGATCGCCCGGATCGGGACGGCGCCTGCCCGCAGCCCCGTGTCGTCGAATCCTTAAGTTGCCTGTGTTACATCGCCCCGCCATGTCCAAAACGACCAGCCAAAACCTCTCCGATCGCCCGGCGGAAACCCGTGTTTCCGCGCAAGCCCTTGTTTCCGCTTACGAACGCCTCGGCTATGCGCGCGCCCATCCGGCCATCCTGCAGCCGGCCGAGCCGTTTCTCGACCTGTCGGGCGAGGATATTCGCGGCCGCATGTTCCTGACCGCCGGCCCCTCCGGCGAGGAATTGTGCCTGCGGCCGGACTTCACCATTCCGGTGTCGCGCGATTACCTGTCCTCGGCTTCGGCCGGCCGCTCGCAGGGCTTTTGCTATCTGGGCCCGGTCTTTCGCGACCGCGGCACCCTGCCCGGCGAATTTCTGCAAGCCGGCATCGAATCATTCGGCCGCACCGATACCGCGGCCGCCGACGCCGAGACGCTGGCGCTCGGCCTCGAAGCCACCGCTCACTTTGGCCGCAAGGCGCCGGAGATTCGCATCGGCGATGTCGGCTTGTTCTCAGCTTTGGTAGCGGCGCTCGATCTCGCTCCGGCCTGGAAGCGCCGGCTGGTGAAGGACTTTCACCGTAAGGCGTCGCTGGAACAGGATCTCGACCGGCTGACGCTCGGCACCAGCCGCAGCAAGCCGGAATATCAGGGCGTGCTGGCGGCGATGGCCGGCGCCGATCCCAAAGCCGCGCATGCATTGGTGACTGATCTTCTCTCGATCGCCGGCATCACCGCCGTCGGCGGCCGCTCGGTGGCCGAGATCGCCGACCGCTTTCTCGAACAATCGACGCTTGGCGCGTCCGCGATGCTGCCGCGCGATACCCGCACGCTGGTCGAACGCTTTCTCGCCATCACCGGCCAGCCGCAGGAGGCGGCAGCGGCTATGCGCAAGCTTGCGGATGAAGGCCAGTTGGCCTTGTCGGCAGCGCTCGACCTGTTCGAAAGCCGCAACGTGCAATTTGCAGAGCGCGGCATCGATCCGAAGTCCATTACGTTCTCATCGGCCTTTGGCCGCGGCATGGATTATTACACCGGCTTTGTCTTCGAACTGACCGACGGCGTTGCCGCCGAACCGCTGGTGGCCGGCGGTCGCTACGATGATTTGATGACGCGGCTAGGTTCGTCTTTGCCGATCCCGGCGGTCGGTTTCTCGGTCTGGATTGAGCGCCTTGTTGCAGGAGGCGCAGCATGACGACGCCGCTGGTGATCGCCGTCCCGGCCAAGGGACGTTTGCAGGAAAATGCCGAAGAGTTTTTCGCGCGCGCCGGTTTGCGCCTCGTCAAGTCGCGCGGCGCGAGAGATTATCGCGGCACGATCGAAGGACTGGATAGCGTAGAGATCGCTTATCTCTCGGCGAGCGAAATCACCACGCAGCTGGCGCAGGGGGCGGCGCATCTCGGCGTCACCGGCGAAGACCTCGTGCGCGAGATGATGCCGGATGCCGATGCGCGGGTGATCCTGCTCGAAGGTCTCGGCTTTGGTTACGCCAATGTCGTCGTCGCCGTGCCGCAAGCCTGGATCGATGTGCGCAGCATGGCCGATCTCGACGATGTCGCGACGGCGTTTCGTCTGCGCCATAACCGCCGCATGCGGGTCGCCACCAAATATGTGAATCTGACGCGCGCTT
>Ga0164243_10011331_pt1 | contig 12730 bp, 9 predicted proteins | sample OricompcompostOP_FD_108781 | JGI IMG/M metagenome (GOLD analysis project Ga0164243, IMG submission 108781) | Organic Plus compost microbial communities from Emeryville, California, USA - Original compost - Organic plus compost (OP) | ecosystem: Engineered > Solid waste > Mixed feedstock >...
CGCCTGCTGCTGCGGCTGCGGATCAGTCCTGGTCATGCCGGATCACCGAGCGCACGATGTACAGCGGCCGGCGCTGCACCTCCGCGTAGATGCGCCCCACGTAGCTGCCGATCACCCCGAGCGAGAGCATCTGCACCCCGCCCAGGAACAGCAGCACGACCATGAGCATCGTCCAGCCGGAAACGGTCACCGAGGGCAGGAACACCCGCAGCGACACCGCGTAGACGATCCCCAGCGCCGACAGCACCAGGCTGGCGAAGCCGACCCGCGTGATGAGCTTCAGCGGGGCGGTGGAGAAGCTGGTCACCCCGTCGGCGGCCAGCCGCAGCATGGTGCGCATCGGGTACTTGGTGTCGCCGGCCACCCGCTCGTCCCGGTCGAAGACCACCTCGGTCTGCCGGAACCCCATCGAGGCGACGATGCCCCGCAGGAACCGGCTGCGCTCCCGGAAGCCGCGCAGCTCGGCGGCGGCGCGCTGGTTGAGCAGCCGGAAGTCGCCGGTGTCGACCGGGATGTCGACCTCGGTGGAGCGGCGCAGCAGCCGGTAGTAGGCGTGGGCGGTGCACCGCTTGAACCAGGTGTCGCGGCGGGTGCGGCGCCGCGCGAAGACGATTTCCGAACCCGCCAGCCACTCGTCGATCATGCGCAGGCTCACCTGCGGCGGGTCCTGCAGATCGGTGTCCATGACGATCACCGCGTCGCCCGCGGCGTGGTCCAGGCCCGCGGTGATCGCGATCTGGTGGCCGAAGTTGCGGGCGAAGTCCACGACCCGCACCCGCGAGTCGTTCTTGGCGAGGTCGCGCAGCACCTCCAGCGAGCTGTCCGCGGAGCCGTCGTTGACGTAGACGAACTCGAACCGCAGCTCCGGGCGCGTGGCGGTGGCGGCGAGCAGCTCCTCGTGGAAGCGGGGGAGGGCGCCGGCCTCGTTGTAGACGGGCAGGACGTAGGACACGAGCAGGTCGGTGTCCGCGGCGGGCTCGCCGCCGGGTCTTTCGGGTTCCGAACGGGGGTCGGCCATGGTCGCCCTCCTCACCTCGCCCTCGCTGCGCGAGGGCGTTCCGAGCGTCGTCACCGTTGCCGCACCTCCGGTGAGCCTCGTGGGGAGTCGGGTCGCTGGTCGTCGTCGGACCGCGGCGGCGCGGTGCGGGTGAGGAACGGGACCACCGGCACCCCCTCGAGCTCGCGATCCTGGGTGGGCGCCGGCCGTGCACGCCGGCGATCACCGCGAACACGAGCAGTATGCAGATCGCGGGCCGTCGCGGTAAGGGTCTGATCGGCGGGTGCTGGGCCGGCGGTGTCCGCCGGAACGGGCAGTGCGGGGTGCTGAGCTGCGGATCAGCGGATCGTGAACGGGTAGCGGGGATCCCCGTCCGACCCGCCCGTGCGGACCCGGTGCCCGCGCGTGTCGTAGGCGTCCCGCTGCCGGTCGTAGCGCACGAACTCCACGTGCCCCCACGGAACGCCCGGTTCGCCGCGGACCCGGCTCGGCAGCTCGATCCGCGCGGATGACGCGAGCGCACCGGCGAACACACCGCCCACCCGCGGGTCGAAGGCCATCGAGCCCTCGCCCTCGGGCGGAGTGACCAGCAGCGCCGGGCTCTCCGCGGTGCCGCCGCCGACCCTCGGGTAGGCCGCGTGGCACGGGAACAGGAAGTTGATCGGCCAGTCGACGAGCGCGGGCTCGTGCCGGGCGAAGACCTCCCGCAGCGGCACCACGTCGCGCACCGCGGGCCCGCTGACCGCGAGGTAGCCCGACTCGTCGGTGGTCCGGTCGGCCGCGCCGATCCGGACGCGGTTCGCACCGGCCGGCAGGTCGCGGGCGGAGATCGTGAGCAGCCGCCAGGAGCGGAAGTCCCGCCAGTGCAGCGGGCGCTGGTGCTTCGGGTCCCGGTAGGGCAGCTCGGTCGGCGGCGGGTCGCGGAGGTCGCGGGTGGCGACCGGTCGGGTGCGGTGGCCGCGGCCGGTGCCGAACTCGGCGTGCAGCTCGTTGCCGTCCTGCGGGCGCCCGGAGACCCACACGGACAGCACCTGGTCGGGGCGCAGCGGCGGCAGGTCGAACCAGCCGCTGCGCATCGAGCCGATCGCGCCCGTGCCGCCGGCGAGGCTGCTCCACTGGACCGGCGAAGCGGAGGTGGCGGCGAGGCGGTCGGGCGCCGTCGGGTCGGGTTCGGGATCCCGCGGGGGCGGGCCGGGCAGATCGTTCGCGGCGAAGCCGTCGAGCGCGGGCGGGCCGGTCTGGTGCAGCGTCCCGTTCCGCGCCAGCGGGAGCGTTTCGACCTCGTCCGCCAGCCCGCAGCTGCTGCCGACGAGACTGCGCGCGTTCGCCCGCGCCACCGAGAAGCGGTCGCCGAGCTGGACGGGGGCGCTCACGAAGGAGCCGAGCAGCACCAGCACCGAGGTGAGCGCGGCCAGGCTCAGCACGGACGCGGGCGCTGCGGTCCAGGCGCTGGCCGGTGACCGGGACGGCAGCCCCCGGCGGGTCCGGAAGGTGATCGCGGCGAACGCTGCCGCACCGGCCAGCGCGCCGACGCACAGCCACAGGACCGGGCTGTCCAGCGGGATCCCGGCCGGCCGGACGGGCGTGTCCGACCACGGGACCGCCAGGTCCGAGTAGCGCCACCACCGGTTCGGGCCCGTGAACGAGATCCCGGCGGCCGCGGCCGCGCCCAGCGTTCCCAGCACGCCGAGCGCGCGCGCTTCACGACTCGCCCGTGAGAGCCGACCCGTGCGGGCGAGTTGGACGATCACCGCGGTCAGCAGCGCCGCGCCGACTCCGGCCAGCGCGCCGAAGTGGTGCGTCCACTTCGACGGCGTGAGCCAGAGGGTCGCGAACACGCCGGCGACCGAACCGACCAGCACCGGTGTGTCGGGCATCCGGGTCGCGCGGTGCAATCCCCGCAGCACGCAGGCCGCCGCACCGACCAGCGCGGTCAGCACGAGGAACACCGCGATCCGCTTGCCGGCCGCGCCCCAGCTGCTCGTGCCGAGCAACGCGTCGTACCGGGTGATCTCCTGGTACCAGCCCAGGCTCGGCCCGAACACGTCGTGGATCGCGTTGGCCTGCTCGACCGCGTGCAGCGTCGAGTCGGCGAACATCGGGACCAGCCCCACCGACCCGGCGCAGGCCACGAGGACGATCCGCGCCGGAACGACCAGCCGCGGCGGCAGCGCGGCCGGAGCGCGGAGCAGCCGCACGATCCGCGGCGCGAACACCAGCACGGCGAGCGGCGCGGCCAACCCGGTCGGGGTGATCGCGACGGTCAGACCGGTCGCGGCAGCGGCGACGCCGAGCCAGCAGAACGGCGCGCGGCTGGTCGGTGAGGTCGCCGCGAGCAGCGCCGCCACCACGGCGGACAGCCCGAGCGCGACGAACGGCTCCGGCCGGATGCCGACGCCGAAGGGCAGCCAGCACGCCAGGAACGCGACCGCCGCGAGCGCGTGCAGCGGGGTCTTCCGCGTTCCGCGGCAGAGCGGCCCGACGATCCCGCGGCTGACCGCGAGCCAGGTCAGCAGTCCGGCGAGCACGCTCGGCAGCCGTAGGAACGCGGGGGCCCGGCTGAACTCCGACACCTGGACCATGAGCTGCTGGACCAGCGTGAACGGGGTCTCCGACGCGTTGAACCAGCGGTAGTAGTTCCCGATGTCGCCGCTCGGGCCGCTGTTGAGAACGGTCCGCATGGCGAACCCGTCGTCGTCGGTGAGCGGGCCGATCACGGTCCACAGCAGCAGCACGGCCGCCACTGCCGCGTCGACCCGCAGCGCCGCCACGGCCTCCCGGCTGCGCGGGAGCAGCAGCGCGTCCTCCACCTGCCGCCGCGACGGATGCGCGTGCGTCCACAGCAGACCCAGCGACGCGGCCGCCAGCACCAGTGAACCGGTGATCAGCGCGCGCTTCTCGGCGGTGGGGGAGGTGTCGAACCAGGAGAAGGTGCGGGCGGTGACCGACAGCTGCGCGGCCTGCGGTGGTGCCAGGTCGGTGGCGAAGGTGTGGATCTCCGGTGCGGCGATCCCCGGCAGCGGCACGGGTGCCGACTCGCCGACCTGCACCTGCGATCCGCGGGAGTCGGCGCGGACGGTCACGCCGCAGTCCGCGGACGGCGGCAGCAAGATCTCGCGCTGGCCGAGCAGCAGATGCGCTCGACCGCTGTCCGCGCGCAGCACCATCCCGTCGCGGGTGCTGCCGTCCGGCAGCGTGGACAGGACCGTGGTCGGAACGTGCCGCGCGAGCGCAGCCCGCACGGCCGGGCACGGCGCGGACGCGGTGAACGCGGCGGGCCGGTACGGCGCGAAGAGCGCGGTCGTCGACGCGGCGGGCGCCTGCGCGGAGGGCCAGTGCACCTCGGTGCGGTCGTTCCACACGCTCGCGAACGGCAGCGCGAGCGAGCAGACCAGCCCGAGGCCGCCCAGCACCAGGGAGAGGACCTGCAGCAGCCAGCCCTCGCGGCGGTGCGCCGCCCGGGAGCTGCCGCTCGCGGGGTCGCCGGGACCGTCCGGGGCTGCGGAACCGCCGCGAGACTCCACCAGTGCCGCCCTCCAGGCCCGCCCGAGTCACCACCGAGTGGCGATCATTCTGGCGAACGCGTGGTTCGCAGCACACCACCGGGGGTGTTCCCGATCGGCGAACGCCGCGGCGGCGCCGGGGAGTCGGGGCGCCGGGAATCGGGCGGGGTGCCGCTGATCAGTCGTCGCGGCACGCGACAGCCGGGATCCGCCGGTCACCGGCGCGACCATCCACCGGAACGACCGTCCACAGGGGACGGAAGCGGTTGCGGAGGAGTCGGCTCGACCCGGCAGCCCGGCTCGTCAGAGCGGAGCGGCGCCGGGCCGACCACCGGGAACCCGATGTCCGACCTCGGCCCGCAGCGACTCGGCCGGCACCGACTCGGGCCCGCACCGACTCAGGCCGGACCGCAGACCCGGCCGAACCGAGGCCGAGCTGAACCAAGGACCGGCCGAACCAAGCACTCGCCCGAACCGACCGCCCGGCCGGAGCCGACCCGCCGGCTCGGCCCGGACGGCCGGTCCCCGGCGGGGATCAGAACGGCAGGCGGCGGAAGATGATCCGCGGCAGGTGCCGCAGCACGGTCATGACCAGGCGCATCTGGTCCGGGACCCAGATGGACTCGCGGCCCTTGCGGACCGCGTTGACGATGGCCGCCCCGACCTGCTCCGGGGTCTGGGCCATCGGCGCCGGCTTCATGCCCGCGGTGAGCTTGGTCTTCACGAAGTTCGGGCGCACGACCGTGACCTTCACGCCCGAGTCGGACAGCGCGTAGGTCAGGCCGGAGTAGAAGACGTCCAGGCCGGCCTTGGCCGAGCCGTACACGAAGTTGGTGCGCCGCGCGCGCTCGCCGGCCGGCGAGGACATGACCACCAGGTGGCCGTGGCCCTGCTTGCGCAGCTTGTCGGCCAGGTGCACGCCCAGCGACACCGGCGCGGTGTAGTTGACGTCCGCGTTGAGCCGGGCCAGGTTCGCGTCCGTCCAGCCCTTCTCGTTGTCGGCCTGCATGCCGAAGGCCACCAGGGTGACGTCGACGTCGCCGCCGGCGAAGGCCTTCTCGACGACCTCGGCGTGCGTCTCCGGCTCGCGGGCCTCGAAGTTGAGGGTGCTGACCTCGCTGCCGGTCTTGCGGAGCCGCTCGGCCGCGGCCTCGAGCTGCTCGTTCTCCTCGGGGCGGGCGGCGAGGATGATCCGCAGCGGGCGCTGCTCGGCGTACTTCTCGGCCGTCGCCAGGGCGATGTCGGAGGTACCGCCGAGGATGAACAGGGACTGCGGGTTGCCAACGGCGTCAATCACAGCTCGAGCCTCCGGCTCATGTCTGAGGCGAAAATGCCTTCGGGGTCAACGGAGTGGCGGATCTTGCGGAACTCGTCGATCCGCGGATACATCTTGTGGAACGTCTCCGCGCTCGTCCGCGAGTCCTTGGCGGTGTAGAGGCGGCCGCCGAGCGCGAGCACGTCCTCGTCCAGGTCGGTGCAGAACCGGCTCAACCCGTCCACGATCGGGAAGTCCAGGCACACCATCCAACCGGGATGAGGGTAGGACAGCAGTCCGCGGTTTCCCGCGCCCATCTTCTTGATGACGTTGAGGAACGAGACGTGCCCGGAGTGCGCGATCTTGCGGATGATCCGCTTCAGGCCTTCTTCCTCGCCGTACGGAACGGAGAACTGGTACTGCGCGAAGCCCTGCGAGCCGTACGCCCGGTTCCACTCACCGATGAGGTCGAGCATGTGGTAGAAGGCGCTGATGTTCTGGACCAGCCCGCGACCGCGCTTGGGGGTCTTGCGGTAGTACAGCTCGCCGATCGTGCTGAAGGTGAGCTTGTTGCCCAGCCGCGGCGGGAACAGGTCGGGCAGGGTCACCAGCTGCGGGGCGTCGAACTTCAGCGGGTCGGCGCGCAGCTTCTTCGGCAGCTGGTCGAGGGTGGCCAGCGAACCGCGACCGAAGGCGGCGCGGCCCAGCTTGGCCCCGGTGGAGATCGAGTCGAACCACGCCGACGAGTAGGTGTAGTGGTCGTCGGAGCCGTCGTCGAACAGCGCGATCGTCTCGTCCAGATCGGCGGTCTGGTCGGTGTCGGCGATGAAGTAGGCGGTCTCGGTCCGGGTCATCCGGATCGTGGCGCGCAGCACGATCCCGGTCAGGCCGATGCCGCCCACGGTGGCCCAGAACAGCTCGGAGCCCTCGCCGTCCGGGGTGAGCGCGCGGACCTCGCCGTCGGCGGTGAGCAGGTCCATCGACTCCACGTGGTTGCCGAAGCTGCCGGCGCTGTGGTGGTTCTTGCCGTGGATGTCGTTGGCGATCGCCCCGCCCACGGTCACCTGCCGGGTGCCCGGCAGCACCGGGACCCACAGCCCGTACGGCAGGGCGGCCCGCATGAGCTGGTCCAGGTTCACGCCGGCGTCCACGTCCACCAGGGCGTTGTCGGGATCGATGCGGTGGATGCGGTTCAGCGGCGTCATGTCGAGGACGGTGCCGCCGGCGTTCTGGGCGGGGTCGCCGTAGCTGCGGCCCAGGCCGCGGGCGATCACGCCGCGCTCGTCGCTCTCGCGCACCGCGCGGGCGAGCTCGTCGACGTCGGACGTGCTCAGCACGCGGGCGCGGGTGGGCGCGGTGCGCGCCCAGCCCATCAGCGTGCGGTGCTGCACCTCGGCGGTCACAGGGCCAACCTCCGGGACAGGTCCGAGTGGAAGACGCCCGCCGGGTCGACCGACTCGCGGATCTTGCGCCACTCGTGGATCCGCGGGTACATCTTCTCGATCATCTCGCCGGTGGTGCGCGACTCCTTGGCCAGGTACAGCCGGCCGCCGGCGTTGAGCACCATCTCGTCCAGCTCCTGGCAGAGCCGGTCCAGCCCCGGGGTGACCGGGATGTCGACCGTGAGCGTCCAGCCCTCGCTCGGGAAGGACATCGGCGCCGGGTTGCCCGGGCCGAACGTCTTGAGCACGTTGAGGAAGGAGACGTGCCCGGAGGCGCTGATCCGGTCGATCGAGCGGCGGAACATGTCCTCCTGCCCGAACGGCACCATGAACTGGTACTGCAGGAAGCCCCGCGAGCCGTACACCCGGTTCCACTCGCCGACCAGGTCCAGCGGGTGGAAGAACTGGGTGATGTTCTGGACCATGCCGTACTTCGTCGGCGCCTTGCGGTACCAGACCTCGTTGAACGCGGTGATCGTGTACTTGTTCACCAGGCCGTTCGGGAACACCGGCGGCGCGGTCATCAGCTGCGGGGCGTTGAACCCGAGCGGGTCCTTGCGCAGCTTCTTCGGCAGGTCCTCCAGCGTCGCCGAGTTGCCGCGGGTGAGCAGGGCGCGGCCCATCTTGTCACCGCGGGCCAGCGAGTCGAACCAGGCCACCGAGTAGATGTAGTTCTCGTCCGAGCCGTCGGTGAAGTGCTCGATGAGCTCGTCGAGGTTCTTGGTCTGGACGTTGTCGACCAGGAAGTAGGCCGTTTCGACCCGCTTCAGGCGGATGGTGGCCTTGGTGATGATCCCGGTCAGGCCCATGCCGCCGACCGTGGCCCAGAACAGCTCGGAGCTGTCGCCGTCCGGGCTGAGCGTGCGCACCTCGCCGTCGGCGGTGAGCAGGTCCAGCGAGAGCACGTGGCTGCCGAACGAGCCCTGCGAGTGGTGGTTCTTGCCGTGGATGTCCGAGCCGATCGCGCCGCCGACGGTCACCTGGCGGGTGCCGGGCAGCACCGGGATCCACAGGCCGTACGGCAGCAGCCGCCGCATGAGGGTGTCCAGCGAGACGCCGGCGTCGACCTCGACGGTCGCCTCGTCCACGTCGATCCGGTGCACGCGGTCCAGCGCGGTCACGTCGATGACGGTGCCGCCCGCGTTCTGCGAGGGGTCGCCGTAGCTGCGGCCCAGGCCGCGGGCGATGACGCCGCGCTCGCCGGCCTCGCGCACCGCCTGTGCGATCAACTCCACGTCGGGGGTGCTGATGACTCGGGCCGTGGTGGGCGCGGTGCGCCCCCAGCCGGTCAGCGTCTGAAGCTCGTCCTTTACCGATCCCACCCAGCCGAGTCTATCCGCGGGGCGTGCTCCAGTACGGTTGGGTGCAGCCCGTCCCGGGAGGAGCGCACCGCGTGGTCGAACCGCTGCGCAGCCCCGTCCGCGTGCCGCGACCGGCGCCGAGCGGGCGCAGCCGCAGCCGTGCCGATCGCGAGGTTTCCGTGCTCCCCGCCGATGCAGCGTCCGCCCAGTCAGGCCAGGCGGCCCAGTCAGCCGAGCAAGCCCAGCCAGTCGAGCCAGCCGCTGGGACGCCAGGGAAGCGGTCCCGGCTGCTCGACCAGATCGCGCGGTTCGTGGCGGTCGGGGCCGGTTGCACCCTGCTGGACTACGGCAGCTACATCGCGCTCGGCGTCGTGCTGGGCTGGCCGTACTGGCTGGCGAAGACGATCGCCTTCTGCCTCGGCACCATCGCCTCGTACCTGGGCAACCGGCGGTTCACCTTCCGCGCGGGCAAGCGCGGTCCGCGGGCCGAGGTGGGCGGGTTCGTCGTGCTCTACGGCGCGACCTTCGCCGCGAACCTGGGCTGCAACCAGCTGCTGCTGCAGATCACCGGCACCGGTGCGGGCGAGTTCTGGCCCGCCACGCTGATCTGGATCGTCGCCCAGACCACCGGCACCGTGATCAACTTCGTGCTGCTGCGGACGTTCGTCTTCCCGGAGCGGAGCTGACCGGGAGCAGGAGCCGGTCGCGCCCCGCGCTTGCGAGGGCGCGCAGCGCGCATGCTTACACTCGTCCGGGGCGTCCCGAGGTCGGTGTCCCGAGATCCCCTGCCGTCTGACGTTCTGAGGGTGTACCTGTGTCCTCCGTGGTCGAACCCGCCGCCGAACCCAAGCAAAGCCTCGGCCTGGCCAACCAGCTCTTCCGCTTCATCGTCATCGGCGGTGGCTGCGCGCTCATCGACGCCGGCGTCTACGCGCTGCTGCTCGGTGGCGCCGGCTGGCCGGCGTGGCTGTCCAAGTCGATCTCGTTCATCCTGGGAACGGGCACGTCCTACCTGGTCAACCGCAAGTTCACGTTCTCCGGCGCGGGAACGGGCAACACCACGGCCAAGGCCGGCGCGTTCGCGCTGCTCTACACCGTGACGTTCTTCGTCAACATGGGCACGAACCAGCTGCTCATCGTGCTGTTCTCCGCGCACCTGGCCTGGCAGTACTCGCTGTTCTGGATCATCGCGCAGGGCACCGGCACGCTCATCAACTTCGTGATGCTCAAGCTGCTCATCTTCAAGGAGAACTGAGCGCGCGACCGCGGGAACGGGCCGGGGCCAGCAGCCCCGGCCCGTTTTCGCATTTCCGGGGCCGCGCACCCCTCCGCAGAAGCGGGCTCCGCGCGGGGACCTACGCCTCGCGGCGCCCCGACAGGGCGCGGCCGAGCGTCAGCTCGTCGGCGAACTCCAGGTCACCGCCCATCGGCAGGCCCGAGGCCAGCCGCGTCACGTTGAGCCCGGGGAAGTCCTGCAGCATCCGCACCAGGTAGGTCGCGGTCGCCTCGCCCTCGGTATTCGGGTCGGTGGCGATGATGACCTCGCTGATCGCGTCCCGCCCGATCCGGGTCAGCAGCTCGCGCACCCGCAGCTGGTCCGGGCCCACCCCGGACAGCGGGTCCAGCGCACCGCCCAGCACGTGGTAGCGGCCCTTGAACTCGCGGGTGCGCTCGATCGCGAGCACGTCCTTCGGCTCCTCGACCACGCACACCAGCGTCGCGTCCCGCCGCGGATCCGAGCAGATGCGGCAGGTGCTGCCCTCCGAGACGTTGCCGCACACCTCGCAGAACACCACCCCCTCCTTGACCTTCTGCAGGGCCTCCTGCAGCCGCGTGACGTCGGCCTGCTCGGCCGCGAGCAGGTGGAAGGCGATGCGCTGCGCGCTCTTCGGGCCGACGCCCGGCAACCGGCCGAGCTCGTCGATCAAGTCCTGGACCGGACCCTCGTACACCGCTGTCCTCTCCGGTGATCAGAAGCCGGGCAGGCCGAGCCCGCCCAGGTCCGGACCGCCCTGGCCGCCCAGCGCGCCGGTGACCGGGCCCATCTTCTCGGCCTGGACCTTCTGCGCCTCGTTGTTGGCGTCCCGCACCGCGGCCACGACCAGGTCGGCGAGGGTCTCGGTGTCCTCCGGGTCGACCGCCTTCGGGTCGATCTGCATCGACTGCAGCTCGCCCGACCCGCTGACCACGGCGGTCACCAGCCCGCCGCCGCTGCTGCCGGAGACCTCGGTCTCGGCGAGTTCCTGCTGCGCAGTCATCAGCTGCTGCTGCATCTGCTGCGCCTGCTCCATGATCTGCTGCATGTTCGGCTGGCCACCCGGTTCCACCGCGGTCCTCCCAGAGCTCCGGCTGTCCGCTGGCTGCGCCAGCGCGTGCGCGCGCCCCTCCGGGGCGCACCTCCAGCCTAGCTGGACAGCTGCGCGGGTCCGGCGGAGATCGCCTGGTGCACGCAGCGTGATGCGCCAGTGCCCCTGCAGGGCCAGCGGCAGACCGTGACAGGCTGATCGGCATGGTGCTGGACATCGTGCGGTTACTCCAGGTCTCCCAGTGGCGGGCGTTCGACACCGACGGGCGAGGGCGGGTGCTCGCCGGATCCGACGCGTCCGGCGCCACGCAGCTCGTCGAGCTCCCCGGCGAGCAGACCGCAGCCGAGCAGACCGCCGGCGAACTGGCCGCTGGCGAGCTGACCGCGCTGCCCGGCGCGGTCAGCGGGCGCTACGTGCCCGGCGAGCGCACCGCCGTGGTCCAGCACGACACCGGCGGCGACGAGCGCAGCCAGCTCTCGCTGCTCGACCTGGACGCCCCGCGCCGCGGCCCGGCCCAGCTCGCCGACCTGCGCCCGCTGGTCCGCGACCCGGAGCACGTGCACCGGCTGCTCGACGTGCTGCCCGGCCGGGTCGTCTACGCCACGAACCGGCGCAACGGCGTCGACTTCGACGTGGTCATCCGCAGCGCCCTCACCGGCGAGGAGCAGGTCGTCTACGACCGCGGCGGCATGGTGCTGGAGGTGGCCGCCTCACCCGACAGCCAGTACGTGGTGCTGACCGTGCCCGGCCGGCAGGCCATGTCCGAGCAGCTGGTGCTGGTCAACACCATGCCGATCACCGAGCACGAGCACGTCCGCGACCTCACCCCGGCCGACGAGCACGCGCGGCACACCCGCGTGCGCTGGCTGCCGGACGCCTCCGCGGTCGTGGTGACCACCAACGCGGGCCGCGACCGCACCGGCATCGCCCGCATCGACCCCGACACCGGCGCCTACGAGTGGCTGGTCCGCGACGAGCACCACGACCTCACCGGCTGGCTCTCCCCGGACGGCGCGACGCTGCTGGTCCACGCCAACGACGACGGGGCTTCGCGGCTGTCCCTGCACGACGCGGCGACGGGCCAGCTGCGAACGCCGGTGCGGCTGCCCGCCGAGGGCTGGTGCACCTACCCGCTGCCCGACCCGGTGTGGTCGCCGGACTCGCGCGAAGTGGTGCTGTCGTTCGGCTCCGCCACCACCCCCGGCGACGTGCTCGCGATCAACGCCGGCACCGGCGCGGTCCGCCAGCTCACCGACTCGGCCGCGCAGCTGGCCGGCGAAGCGCTCGTCGAACCGACCGCGCACCGCGTGCCCACCCCGGACGGCGAGCGGGTTCCGTGCCTGGTGCACACGCCCCGGAACCCGGACGGTTCGGCCGTGCTCCTGCTGCACGGCGGGCCCGAGGGGCAGTCGGTGCGCACCTTCAGCCCGGTGGTGCAGGCGCTGGCCGCGCAGGGGCACTCGGTGCTGCTGCCGAACATCCGCGGCTCCCTCGGCTACGGCAAGCGCTGGTACACCGCCGACGACGGGCGGCGACGGCTCGACGCGGTCGGCGACCTGGCGGCGCTGCACGAGTGGCTGCCGAATCTCGGGCTCGACCCGGCGCGGGCCGCGCTGTGGGGCGGCTCGTACGGCGGCTACCTGGTGCTGACCGGGCTCGCGTTCCAGCCGGAGCGGTGGGCGGCCGGCGTGGACATCGTCGGCATCTCCTCGCTGCTGACCTTCCTCACCAACACCGCCGGCTACCGGCGGGCGCACCGCGAGCGCGAATACGGCAGCCCGGACACCGACGCGGAGTTCCTGCGGGCCGCCTCGCCGCTGGGCAGCGCGGGCCGCATCGCGGCGCCGCTGCTGGTCATCCACGGCGTGAACGACCCGCGGGTGCCGGTCTCGGAGGCCGAGCAGGTGGTCGGGGCGGTGCGCGCCC
>Ga0164243_10011332_pt1 | contig 12728 bp, 10 predicted proteins | sample OricompcompostOP_FD_108781 | JGI IMG/M metagenome (GOLD analysis project Ga0164243, IMG submission 108781) | Organic Plus compost microbial communities from Emeryville, California, USA - Original compost - Organic plus compost (OP) | ecosystem: Engineered > Solid waste > Mixed feedstock >...
CCGTCCCGAGCAGCGTCCCGACGCATGGCAACTCCGTGGCGCAGATCGATCCAGTCGCGGGCACGATCGACAAATCCTCGTTCGTCGGCAGCGAGCCCGGGGTACTCAGCCCCTCGGATGACGGACAGTTCGTGTATGTGGCGCTCGGCGGCGCGAGCTCGATTCGCCGCAAGACGCTGCCGGATTTAGAGCAGGACATCCTCATTCAGATGCCCAACCACCCGAGCTACGGTTCGCTGTTCGCCAATGACGTCCAAGTCGCGCCCGGGTTACCGCACACGATCGCAGTGGCACGGCGTGCTTCGAGCAACTACTCATCTACGGCGGCGGGCGTCGTGATCTACGACGATGCTGTCGCGAGGCCTTCGGTCGCGGCGCCGCCTGGACAGGGCTATGCGGTCAATTGGCTGCAGTGGGACGGCGCCACGCGGCTCTTTGGCAATACGACACAGAACACTTCTTTCGCGGTGATACACATGGACGTCGATGCGTCCGGGCCGACGGTCACGGCCAATCAGCCGGACGTTGGCCGCGCGTTCAATTTCGGCCGAATGCATCTCGCCGACGGGTTGCTGTATGCGGATGGGGGCGAGGTCTACGATCCTGCGACGCAATCCGTCGCGGGCAGATTCGTGACGCCCGCGGGTGAATGGTCGCGAGCCGTCATTCCGGATCCGGAGCACAACAAGCTGTTCATGGTTACGGATGCATCCGTGGGCCTTGCCTTGCAATCGTTCAATCTCAGCACCTTCACGCCGATCGCGACGGTGCCGATGAGTCTCGGCATCGATTCGTACAAGTTCCTTCGCCTGGTGCGCTGGGGGACGGATGGTTTGGCGTTTGTGACCTCGGACGGTCGGATCGTCCTGATCAACGGGCCTTTCGTCAGCCGCACGGCGGAGTAACGGGCATTCAACGTCGTCCCGACGCAAGTCGGGACCACCACCCAACGTCGTCCCGACGCAAGTCGGGACCACCACCCAACGTCGTCCCGACGCAAGTCGGGACCTCATTCGGCACCGTGCCAGTTGCGATCCCGACTTGCGTCGGGATGACGGCATCACCGCACCTTCACCGACTCCGACCCGTATCGGGATGACGGAGCAAGACGCATCCATTGCGACCATCGCCGCGTTCGTGCGGGCGTGCAGATGATCCAAACCCTGTCCGCCGCGAATTCCTAACGCCGCCCTCACACCGCGCCGACTAGATTCCCCTCTCATTCGACTCATCTCGGAGCTCGACATGGAGAGGACGATCTTCATCACGACGCTGCTGCTCGTCGCAGCAACCTGGCTCATCTACAAGCTCGCGGCCATTCTGGAGCCGCGCGCATGAGCCTCATGAGCTGGATCGGCCTTGGGCTGGCGCTCGCGCTCGGCGTGTATCTGTTCGTAGCGCTGTGCTTTCCGGAGAAGTTCGAATGAACGCCTTCGGTGTCATGCAAATTGCGCTGTATGTCGTCGTGCTCGTCGCGCTCGCGAAGCCGCTCGGCGCGTTCATGGCGCGTGTCTATGCGGGCGAGCGCACGTTCCTTGCTCCGATCCTGGGTCCGGTCGAACGCATCATTTACAGGCTCGCCGGCGTGAATTCGCAAGTCGAGACGAATTGGAAGCGTTACGCGGGCGCGCTGCTCATCGTCAACTTCATCGGTTTCATCGTCGTCTATCTGCTGCAACGCCTGCAGCACGTGCTGCCGCTGAATCCGCAAGGCTTCGCCGCCGTCAGCCCCGATTCTTCGTTCAACACCGCCGTGAGCTTCGTATCGAACACGAACTGGCAAGGCTACGGCGGCGAGACGACGATGAGCTATCTCACGCAGATGCTCGGCTTGAGCGTGCAGAATTTCCTGTCCGCCGCCTCGGGCATGGCGGTGCTCGTCGCGTTGATCCGCGGATTCGTGCGGCGCAAGTCGAGCGAGATCGGCAACTTCTATGTCGATTTCACCCGCAGCACGCTGTATGTGCTCGTGCCGCTGTCCTTGCTGCTCGCGCTGCTCCTCGTCTCGCAAGGCGTCGTACAGAATTTTTCCGCGTACCGGACGGTTCAGCTCGTCGAGCCCCTGACGATCGATGTGCCAGTCAAGGACGCAGCCGGCAACGCGGTTCTCGATGCGGCGGGCAACCCTGTCACGAGGCCCGAGCAGGTGGCGGAGCAGACGATTCCGATGGGACCCGCCGCCAGTCAGATCGCGATCAAGCAGCTCGGCACGAACGGCGGCGGCTTTTTCAACGCGAACTCCGCGCATCCGCTCGAGAATCCGACGCCGCTGTCGAACTTCCTGGAAGTCCTCGCGATTCTCGTGATCCCGGCAGCGCTCTGCTACACCTTCGGCCGTATGGTCGGCGACACGCGCCAGGGATGGGCCGTGATGATCGCGATGCTCGTGATCTTCGTGCCGCTCACGTTTGGCGCATACTTCGCCGAGCAATCCGGCAATCCGCTGCTCGCCGCCGCAGGCGCAGACACCCATGTGTCCGCAACTCAGTCGGGCGGCAACATGGAAGGCAAGGAAGTTCGTTTCGGCATCGCGAACTCGGCGCTCTGGTCCGCGGTCACGACGGCCGCCTCGAACGGTTCGGTCAATGCGATGCACGATTCCTACACGCCGCTCGGCGGACTCGTGCCGCTGTGGCTGATGCAATTGGGCGAAGTGGTTTTCGGCGGCGCGGGCAGCGGGCTCTACGGCATGTTGATGTTCGCGATCGTCGCCGTGTTCATCGCCGGCCTGATGGTCGGGCGCACGCCGGAATACCTCGGCAAGAAGATCGAGTCGTACGAGGTGAAGATGGCTTCGCTCGTGCTCTTGATTCCATGCTTCGTCGTCCTGATCGGGACGGCAATCGCGAGTGCCGTGCCGGCCGGCACGAGCAGCGTCGCGAATCCGGGCGCACACGGCTTCTCCGAGATCCTGTACGCCTTCTCCTCGGCAGGTAACAACAACGGCAGCGCGTTCGGCGGCCTCTCCGCGAACACGCCGTTCTACAACATCGCGCTCGGCATCGCGATGTGGGCCTCACGGTACTGGTTGATGATTCCCGTGCTCGCGATCGCCGGCAGTCTCGCTGCAAAGCGCGCAACCGCCGTCACGGCCGGGACCTTGCCGACGCACACGCCGCTGTTCATCGCGACGCTCGTTGGCGTCGTATTGATGGTCGGTGCCCTGACGTTCCTGCCTTCACTCGCGCTCGGTCCCATCGTCGAGCACCTGCAGATGATCCATCGATAATCATGAGTATTCGAGCCAACTCCGTGCATCTCGCGCCGTCACCGAAGCCCGAGTCGACGCCAGCATCGAGCCCGCCGAAGACCGCCTACCTGACGGGCGCGATCGTCCGCGGCGCGCTTGTCGATGCGCTTCGCAAGCTCGATCCGCGCGTGCAGATTCGCAATCCGGTGATGTTCGTCGTGTTCGTCGGCAGCCTTTTCACGACGGTGCTCGGCATCGGCGCAGCGAGCGGGCGAATCGACGGCGCCGGCAGTCCGACGTTCATTCTCGCGATCGCAGCCTGGCTGTGGCTGACGGTTCTGTTCGCGAACTTCGCCGAAGCGGTTGCGGAAGGACGCGGCAAGGCCCAAGCCGCGACACTGCGCTCGATGCGCCGCCACGTTCACGCGAAGCGCCTGATCAACGGCAAGCGCGAAAACTGGAAGGCATGCGAATCCTCCGAGCTCGCGCGCGGTGATCTGGTGCTCGTCGAAGCGGGCGACATCATTCCCGCGGACGGCGAAATCGTCGAAGGCGTCGCGTCCGTGAATGAAAGCGCGGTAACGGGCGAGTCCGCGCCGGTGCTGCGTGAAGCGGGCGGCGACTTCTCTTCCGTGACCGGCGGTACGCGCGTGCTGTCCGATTGGATCGTCGTGAAAGTGACGAGCCGTGAAGGCGAAGGCTTCCTCGACCGCATGATCGCGATGGTCGAAGGCGCGAAGCGCGGCAAGACGCCGAACGAGATCGCCTTGTCGATCCTGCTCGCAATGCTGACACTCGTATTTCTGCTCGCGACCGTGACGCTCGCGCCGTTCTCGCAATTCGCAGTGAACGCGGCGGGGCAGGGCTCCGTCGTGAGCCTGACCGTGCTCGTCGCGCTGCTCGTCTGTTTGATTCCGACGACGATCGGTGCGCTCTTGTCCGCGATCGGCATCGCCGGCATGGATCGCATGGTGCGCGCGAACGTCATTGCAACGTCGGGCCGCGCGGTCGAGGCCGCGGGCGACGTGGACGTGCTGCTGCTCGACAAGACCGGCACGATTACGCTCGGTGATCGCCAGGCATCCGCATTCGTTCCGGCGCCGGGCGTCACGGAACAGGAACTCGCCGATGCGGCGCAGCTCGCGTCGCTGGCGGACGAGACGCCGGAAGGGCGCTCGATCGTCGTGCTCGCCAAGCAGAAGTTCGCGTTGCGGGGCCGCGATCTCGCAGCGACGACGCACGCGTTCTACAAGTTCTCCGCGCAGACCCGCATGAGCGGCGTCGACCTGGAAGGGCGGCAGCTGCGCAAGGGCGCTGCCGATGCGATCCGCAAGTTCATCGAGCAGCAGGCGGGCGTGTGGCCGGTGAAGGTGGGTGAAGCGGTCGAGTCGATCGCACGCACCGGCGCGACGCCGATCGTCGTCGCCGACGGCAAGCGCGTGCTCGGCGTCGTCGAGCTGCGCGACATCGTGAAGGGCGGCATTCGCGAGCGCTTCGCGGAGCTGAGGCAAATGGGCATCAAGACGATCATGGTGACGGGCGACAATCGCCTGACCGCCGCCGCGATCGCCGCGGAGGCGGGCGTCGATGACTTCCTCGCCGAGGCGACGCCGGAGAAAAAGCTCGAGCTGATTCGCAGCCATCAGGCGGAAGGCAGGCTGGTCGCGATGTGCGGCGACGGCACGAACGATGCGCCGGCGCTCGCGCAGGCGGACGTCGCCGTCGCGATGAATACGGGCACGCAGGCGGCGAAGGAGGCCGGCAACATGGTCGACCTCGATTCGAACCCGACGAAGCTGATCGAGATCGTCGACGTCGGCAAGCAGATGCTCGTGACGCGCGGCGCGCTCACGACGTTTTCGATCGCGAACGATGTGGCCAAATACTTCGCGATCATCCCCGCGGCGTTTGCCGCCACGTATCCCGCGCTGAACGCGTTGAACGTGATGGGACTCGCAAGCCCCGAGAGCGCGATTCTGTCCGCCGTGATCTTCAACGCCTTGATCATCGTCTTGCTCGTGCCGCTGGCCTTGAAGGGCGTGAAGACGCGCGCGACCTCGGCCGCGCTGCTGCTGCGTCGGAATCTGCTGATCTACGGCCTCGGCGGGCTCGTCGTGCCGTTCATCGGCATCAAGTCGATCGATCTCTTGTTGGTGGCGATGGGAGCGGTGTGAGCCATGCGCGAGCTTCGTCCTGCATTGACAGTATTCATCCTGCTGACGGTACTGACGGGTGTCGCCTATCCGCTCGCCGTGACAGGCGTGGCTCAGGCCATCTGCAACGATCAGGCGAACGGCAGCCTGATCGAATCGAGCGGCCGAGCAGTGGGATCGCGCCTGATCGGCCAGTCCTTCTCGGCTCCCCGCTATTTCTGGAGCCGTCCATCGGCGACGAGCCCGCAGCCCTACAACGGCGCGGCCTCGGGCGGCTCGAATCAAGGCCCGCTGAATCCTGCGCTCGAGCAAGCGGTGAAACAGCGCGTGGCTGCTTTGCGCGCCGCGGATCCTTCGAACACGCGCGCGATTCCGGTGGATCTCGTGACAGCCTCTGGTAGCGGGCTCGATCCGCACATCTCTCCTGCAGCCGCCGAATACCAGGTTGCCCGCGTTGCGCGTGAGCGCGGACTCACGGAGGATGCCGTGCGGAAACTCGTCGCGAGAGCGACGGAAGGCCGCACGCTCGGCATCCTCGGCGAGCCTCGGGTCAATGTGCTCGAGCTCAATCTGCTGCTCGACACCGAATCAGGTGGGGATCGATGAATGACGCGCGTCCCGATCCGGACCGGCTGCTGGCCCACGTCGCGGCGGAGGAGGCGCGCGCGAAACGCGGCAAGCTGAGAATTTTCTTCGGCGCCGCCGCCGGCGTCGGCAAGACGTATTCGATGCTGGAGGCCGCGCGCGGCATTCGCGCGACCGGCGTCGACATCGTCATCGGCTATGTCGAGCCGCATGGCCGCATCGAGACGGAACGGCTTATCGAAGGCATGGAGCGGCTGCCGACGCTTGCCGTCAACTACCGCGGCGTCGTGCGCCATGAGCTCGACCTCGATGCCGGCCTCACGCGCCGGCCCGCGATTCTCGTCGTCGATGAGCTTGCGCATTCGAACTTGATCGAGGGCGAGCCCGCGCCGCGCCATGCGAAGCGCTGGCAGGACATCGAGGAGCTGCTCGAGCAGGGGATTCACGTCTGGACGACGGTCAATGTCCAACATCTCGAGAGCCTGAATGATCTCGTCGCGCAGATCACCGGCGTGCGGCAGCGCGAGACGATTCCGGATCGGGTGTTCGATGAAGCGGACGAGATCGAGCTCATCGACTTGCCGCCCGACGATCTGATCGCGCGGCTCAAAGCGGGCAAGATCTACGTGCGCGAGCAGGTCGCGTCGGCCATCGATCGCTTCTTCAAGAAATCGAATCTGATTGCGCTGCGCGAGCTCGCGTTGCGACGCATGGCGGATCGCGTGGATGCAACGGCGCGGTCCGCCGGCGCGACGGATCGAACCTCCCGCGCGTGGATGGCGCGCGATCGCGTGCTGGTCGCGATCGGGCCGGATACGCAGGCAGAGCAAGTGATTCGCAGCGGCAAGCGCATCGCGGATGCGCTCGATGCGCAGTGGACGGTCGTATATGTCGAAACGCCTGCGCTGCTGCGGATGCCAGAGGTCGAGCGCAATCGGCGCATCGACTTGCTTCGCTTGGGCGAGTCGCTCGGCGCCGAAACCGTCACGATCGACGGACCGACTGCCGCTGAAGCGCTGTTCGAATATGCGCGCACTCGCAATGCAACGCGCATCGTCGTCGGAACGCCGAAACGGCGCGGCCTGCGGGCGCTGTTCGAACGTTCGACGACATTGGACCTCGTGCGGCGAGCACGCGACTTCGACGTCATCACCGTCGGCGCGCAGGTGTCGGGCAATGCGGCCGCGGCCGAAACGTCCGCCGCTGCAGACAAGCTTCCTGCGCCGATTCATTGGCGGCGCTACATCTATGCGGTCGCGATGACGCTCGTGTGCACCGGCGTCGCGTACGCGATGTTTCCGTACTTCGAGCTCGCGAACCTCGTCATGGTGTACGTGCTCGGTGCAACGATTGCGGGCGTGCGCCTGGGCCGCGGGCCGTCGATCCTCACTGCGATCGCCAACGTTGCCGCGTTCGATCTGTGCTTCGTGCCGCCGCGATTCACGTTCTCGGTCGCGGACGTGCAGTACCTGGTCACATTCCTGATCATGCTCATCGTGACGATCGTCATCGCGAATCTCATGGCGAGCGTGCGGCAGCAAACGCGCGTTGCGGGCGCTCGCGAGCGGCGAACCTCGATGCTGTATGCGATGAGCCGCGAGCTCGCCGCTACGCGCGGCGTTGACAACATGGCGCGCGTTGCGGTTCGCCACGTCGCAGAGGTCTTCGATTGCGCGGCTGTCGTGCTGCTGCCCGATGCGGCCGGGCGCCTGCGATATCCGAGCGATCCGCCGCTCGAGAATTCGTTCAGGAAGGCCGATCTGTCCGTTGCGCAATGGGTGGCGGATCGCGGCAAGCGCGCGGGTCTTGGTTCGGACACGTTGCCGGCGGCGCCGGCGCTGTACCTGCCGCTGAACGATGAGCAAGCGCGGCTCGGCGTCCTGGCCGTGTTGCCGCGCAACCGGCGTCGCGTTCTCTTACCCGAGCAGCGGCATCTGCTCGAAACCTTTGCGGGCCAGCTCGGCATTGCGCTCGAGCGCGCGAAGCTGGCCGAGCAGGCCGAGGCGGCCAGCATCGCGGCGCAGACGGAGAGCTTGCGCAATACGCTGCTCGCGTCGATATCGCACGATCTGCGCACGCCGTTGGCGGTGATCGCCGGCGCGGGCAGCGTGCTCGCCGAACGCGGCAAGGATCTCGACGAGACGGCGCGCGGCGAGCTGGCGCGGTCGATCGAGACGAAGGCGCGCGACATGTCCGAGCTCGTCTCGAACGTGCTCGACCTGATGCGGCTCGAGTCCGGAAAACTCACGTTGCGCCGCGAATGGGAAAGCGTCGACGATCTCGTCGGCGCGGCGCTCGATCGCGTCGACGCGAAGATCGCCGGGCATGTGATCGAAGTGCAGTTGCCGGAGTTGCCGCCCGTCTTTGTCGATGCGAGCTTGATCGTGCAGGTATTCGCGAATCTGCTGGACAACGCGGCCAAGTACACCGCGCCCGGAACGCGAGTTCGCGTGTACGCCGCCGCGAGCGATACGGCCGTGCACGTTACCGTCGAGGACGAAGGTCCCGGGCTCTCCACGAGCGAGCGCGAGCGGGTGTTCGACAAGTTCGAACGCGGTCAGGACGAGGGCACGATCGTCGGCGCCGGACTCGGGCTCGCAATCTGTCGTGCGATTCTTCGTGCGCACGGCAGCGATATCCGCGCCGGGGCGCGTCCGGGCGGCGGCGCCCGATTCGAGCTCGACTTGCCTACGTCTGGGCCGACGCACGGGCCGGCATGACGCAGGCCATGCATCAAATCCTCGTGATCGAAGACGACGCGGACATTCGCGGCGTCCTTCGCGTCGTCCTGCGCAGCGAAGGTTATCGGGTCGCCGAAGCGGAAACCGCGGCGCGCGGCGAGATCGAGGCGCGCAGCCACAAGCCGGATCTATTGATCGTGGATCTGGGCCTGCCGGATGGCGACGGCCTCAAGTTGATCGCGCGCTTGCGCGCGTGGCTGTTGGTTCCGGTAATCGTGTTGTCCGCGCGCACGATGGAGGAGCAGAAGATCGCGGCGCTCGATGCCGGCGCCGATGACTATGTGACCAAGCCGTTCAGCGCGCCGGAGCTGCTTGCGCGGGTTCGTGCCGCGCTGCGGCGCAATGTTCGCAGCGCCGAGCACTCGCAGCGCATTCGCATCGGCGACATCGAGATCGATCTCGCGCGGCGCGAGAGCGCAGGCCCGCGCGGTCCGGTCCATCTGACGCCGCTCGAGTATCGCGTGCTCGAACGGCTGGCGCGCCAGGCGGGAATGATCGTCACGCAAACGCAGCTCATTCGCGAAGTCTGGGGTCCGGATCGCCTCGACGACACGCGCAGCTTGCGCGGCTGCCTGCGCAATCTGCGCCAGAAGCTCGAGCCGGATCCTTCGCGGCCGCGGTACCTCGTGACGGAAGCGGGAGTGGGGTATCGGCTGCGCCTGCCGGCTCAGTCGGGGTCGTGAGATCGCGCCGATAGGTAACAATCGCAGGTGCCATTCCTGGCACCGAATTTGCGGATTGTCGGCACGCTTCGACGCGCCTAAATTCCTTGCCCCCTCAACAGCTCAAGGAAGGACTCATGAAGGCTACGCGTGCGAAACCCGTCGACCATCCCACGGAGTTGCAGCTGTTTCTGCGCATCAAGCATCCCTCGCTCGATCCTGCCGAGATCACGCAGGCGCTCGAGATCGAGCCCGAGCGTGCGATTGCTGCAGGTGCGGATGTCTCGAGCACCGGCGTGCGCCGGCTGCACACCGAGTCGTATTGGATTGCGCAATTGCCGACGGCTTCGATGCTGGAGCTCGCGAAACGCGCTCGCGAAGGGCTTGCGAGCCAGGAAGCAGGGTTGGGCTTGAGCCGCGAGGATCTGCTCGCGCTCAGGGGCGCGACGGTGCAGGACGTTCCGATTCTGTTTCGGCTGCGCCGGCTCGAGAGGCACAAGGAATTCTTCGAGCGCATCAATCGCGAGGGCGGGTCGGTGACGCTGATCGTCGATCGTGATGAAACGGTCAGGCCGCTCGCGTTGAAGGTGGCGCTGAAGAAGCTCGCGGAGCTTGGGATCGCGCTCGAGGTCGATTGAGGAAGGCAATGTGCCTTCTTTTGAGTCTAGAAGCGCACGCTTTCGCGTGCGCTCCCTCACCCCCGCCCTCTCCCTTCGGGAAAGGGGGTTAGACCATGCCATTGCGTTGCGGCCAGCCGGGCGGTGAATCCTCCCACGGCTCCTGGCGTCCGTACGGCGTCAGGTCGAGGAAGTTGTACGGCGCGAACAGCTGATCGAGCCCACGCGCCGACGCGGAGTACGTGAGGAACACATCTTTGCCGTCGCGCAGGAACACCGTATTCACCGGCTGATCGCCGCGCAGCAGTGCTGGGTCGAATCCTGCGCGCAGCATCTCGTCGCGCGTGCGGTAGTTGTATTCGGTCGACGCCTTCGATTCGTCGAGCGTCGCGTGGAAGTCGTAATTGAAGTCGCTGCCGTGCGATGAGTACATCGGGAAGGTCCAGCCTTTGCGCGCCTTCAACTCGGCCAGTTTCGCCCATGGCGCGCGGACCGTCGCCACTAGCGTGACGTCGCGTGAGTTCAAATGCGCGAGGAAGGGAACGGAGTTGAACAGCATGTCCGCGACGAGCGAGCAACTCGGGCACGGCGCATCGCGCTCGTCGATCCACATGAAGTGATGCACATAGAGCTGGGTGCGATCTTCGAACAAGTCCAGGAGGCTCACGCTGCCGCTCGGGCCTTCGAAGCGATAAGACTTCTCGATGCGCACCATCGGCAAACGCCGCCGGGAGGCGTTGAGGGCATCGCGGGCGTGTGTGATTTCCTTTTCGCGCGCCAATAGCTCTTTGCGTGCAAGGAGCCATTGCTCGTGGGAGACGATGGACGGCCGGGCGGTTTCGGCATGGGCAGTGACTTCGGAGTGGCAGCAGCGGGACATGGCGTGGGTCTCCTTGGCGCGGGCGGAGGTGGGGTGGGCGTAGGACGTGTGGGAGGGGAGCGGGCCGACAATTCGGGCCGGCCCCAGCCGCGCCCCCACCCCAGCCCTCCCCCGCGGAGCGTGGGAGGGGGAGGGAGGGGGAGCGAGAGGGTGGGAAAGAGGTGAGAAGGGCGACGGACGTCAGCGCTTGGCCAGATCCCGCAACACGCTTTCCCAATGCGCGAGCGCGCCATCGATCGCCGCCACCGGGGCGCGCTCGTTCAGGCCATGTGAGAAATCGTCTGAGCCCTTCATGAACAAGCCCGAGATGCCGTAGGTCGGCACGCCGTTTTCGCGAAAGTGTTTGCCGTCCGTCGCGCCCGCGGACATCGAGGGAATGATCGCCAACCCTTTGTACTGCGCATGGATCGAACGCTCGACCGCAGCCATCACGTCCGGACGCAGCGGCGAGATCTTGCTCTCGGCTGAATCGTCGGCGGACGCCGTGATCTTCACGGCGGGATCGGCCGCGAGCTTCGTCAGCGTCTCGCGAACGCTCGCAACCGACGTCCCCGGCAGAATGCGGCAATTCACGTTCGCGGTCGCTCGCTGCGGCAACGCATTCTCCGCATGACCGCCCGACAGCATCGTCGGCACGCACGTCGTGCGCAGCTGGCCGACGTATTCCGGGTCCGCGGACAGGGCCGCGATCGCCGATGCGTCCTGCGGATTCGCGACGTAACGACGCATCGCCTCGCCGGCCGCTCCCGGCGTGTTCGGCGCGCTCGTCTTGAAGTACGCGCGCGTCAACTCGTTCGTGAGCACCGGGAACTCATAGTCGCCGATGCGCGTGAGCGCGCGAGCGAGCTGGTCGATCGCATTCGTCTTGCTCGGACGGCTCGAATGCCCGCCCGGATTCGTGACGGTCAGCGTGAAGTCGACGTAAGTCTTTTCACCCGCCTGAATGCCGTAGAACACGGGCTTGCCTTCCTCCGACAGCAGGCCGCCGCCGGCATCGCCGTTCAGCGCGAACTCGGCTGAGTCCTTGAACTGGGCCGCGAGCTTGCGAGTCGTCGTCATGCTCGTCTCTTCATCGCCGGACAGCGCGAGAATCACGTCACGCCGCGGCTTCCAGCCCGATTGCTTCAAATGCACGAGCGTCGCGACCATCATCGAGACGTCGAACTTGTTGTCCACCGAGCCGCGGCCGTACACATAGCCGTTCTCGACGACGGCGACGAACGGATCGCGTTCCCAGTCCTCGCGCTTCGCTTCGACGACGTCCATGTGACCGATCAACAGGATGGGCTTCAGCTGCGGATCCGCGCCGCGATAGCGCGCCGTCAGCGCCGCGGTTTCGCCGCTCGGCTCGATGCGAACGTCATCGCTCGCGTATCCCGCAGCGACGAGCACGTCCTTCAGGTACGCGGCATACGCGGGCACGTTGCCCGCGCCGATGACCGTTCGATAGCCGATGGATTTCTTGAGGATGTCGAGCGCGGCGTCGTGACGGGCCGCATCGACTCGGGCGGGCGCTGCGTGCGCCGCATTGGATACCAGCAGGAGGGCGGCAAGCGTGGCGGAGAAAGCGCGCGTCGCAACGAGCATCGAAACTGCAGTCACAGCAAACCCCCATCGGCGGCGGCGCCGCCTGCACGTGTGAGATGAGTGCGAAGGTTAATGGGTGCGCCGCAGCTTGCACAGCAGCGGCGTGCCGTGAGGACGAGCAGCGGCTCAGGACGATCGATGCGGAAACTTCTCGAGCAGCGCTTTGGTGCGCGCGAGCTCGACGCGGCGCTGTTCGTCGTTCGTGATGAAGACGGAGTTCTCGTCCGCGATGGGCATGGCGGAGCGATGCTCCTCGCTGAGCGCGGCTTCGTAGCGCTGCAAGCTTGCGCGCACGATCTCCGTCTCCCAGTCG
>Ga0164243_10011333_pt1 | contig 12728 bp, 12 predicted proteins | sample OricompcompostOP_FD_108781 | JGI IMG/M metagenome (GOLD analysis project Ga0164243, IMG submission 108781) | Organic Plus compost microbial communities from Emeryville, California, USA - Original compost - Organic plus compost (OP) | ecosystem: Engineered > Solid waste > Mixed feedstock >...
CATCCGCTCCGACTCGCCGCGCGAGCAGGTGGACAGCAGCACGGTCAGCGTCCCCAGCGCGGCGACGACCGCCAGCAGCGCCAGCCGCCGACGGCGGTGGACGGCGCTGACCGGGCGGCGCGGGCGGCGCGGCCGGCCGCCGCCGGGGCGCGCCGGCCGATCGGGACGGTCGGCGGCCGCACGCCGGCCGCCCGGCTGCGGCCGCGCGGCGGCGCGCGACCGTCCCCGGCCGCGGCTGCTCCCGTGGCGGCGGCCGTCCATGCCCCCTCGTCGCGCCGCCCCCATCGGCTCCCCCCGGCGAGTGCGCACCGGCTAGCGGGCGCGCTCGGCCCCCGTCGTCGCGGCGGCCGCGGCCGTCGCCGCGGCACGCCCGCTCGCCGCCCTGCCGGCGGCCGGCTCCCCGCGCAGCTCCTCGGCGTAGATCGCCGCCAGCTGCGGCACCAGCCGCGCGATCACCGGCTCGCTCAGCCCGCCGTAGCCGAGCACGATCCCCGGCGGCCCCGGCGCGACGCGGAACCACGACAGCCCGTGCAGGCGCATGTCGCGGCGGGCGGCGCGCGCCAGCAGCGAGCGCTCGTCGACCTCCTCGGGCAGCAGCGCGACGGTGTGCAGGCCGGCGGCGACGCCGCCGATCCGCCAGCTCGGCAGGTGCTCGGCGAGCGCGTCGACGAGCGCGTCGCGGCGGGCGCGGTAGCGCGGGCGCATCCGGCGCAGGTGGCGGTCGAGCTCGCCGCGCTCGACGAAGTCGGCGAGCGCGAGCTGGTCGAGCACCGGCGAGCCGAGGTCGTCGAGCGCCTTCTCGCTGCGCACCGCGTCGAGCAGCGCCGAGGGCAGCGCCAGCCAGCCGATCCGCAGCCCCGGCGCGAGCATCTTGCTGGCGCAGCCGGCGTAGGCGACGCGCTCGGGCGCCAGCCCCTGCAGCGCGCCGACCGGCCCGCGGTCGTAGCGGTACTCGGCGTCGTAGTCGTCCTCGATCACGATCGCCTCCTCGCGCCGCGCCCAGTCGAGCAGCGCCGCGCGGCGGTCGGGCCCGAGCACGCCGCCGAGCGGCGACTGGTGGCACGGCGTGACGAGCGCCGCGTCGGCGGAGACCTGCGCCAGCCGGTCGGTGCGCAGCCCGTGCTCGTCGACCGCCACCGCGACCGGCTCCAGCCCGCAGTGGGAGAGGACGAGGCGGTGGACGGCGAAGCCGGGGTCCTCGACGACGACGCGGGTCGCGCCGCGGGCGCGCAGCGCGCGGGCGACGAGCGCGATCCCCTGCGTCAGCCCGGTCGTCACGACGATCCGCTCCGGCCGCGCGCCGACGCCGCGGGCCCGTCCGAGGTAGCGCGCGAGCGTCTGGCGCAGCTCCGGCGCCCCGACCGGGTCGACGTAGCCGTAGGCGGCGTCGGGGACCTCGCGCGCGACCGTCCGCAGCGAGCGGATCCAGGCGGCGCGCGGGAAGGCGGCGAGGTCCGGCATGCCGGGGTGGAAGTCCTCCGGCGCGGTGCGCGGCATCGCCGGCGGCGGGGGCGGGGGCGCCGGCCGCGCGATCTCGGCGACGACGGTGCCGGCGCCGCGGCGGGTGCGCAGGTAGCCCTCGGCGGTCAGCTGCGCGTACGCCTCGACGACGACCCCGCGGGAGATCGCGAGCTGCCGCGCCAGCTCGCGCGTCGCCGGCAGCCGCGTGCCGGGCAGCAGCTGCTCGCGGCGGATCGCGTCGCGCAGCTGCTCCTCCAGCTGGACGTGCAGCGGGAGCAGCGGACGGCCGTCGGCGCCGCTGCGCTCGAGCGTCAGCAGCAGCTCCACGCCGACCGGCCTTGGACCAATCCGTCACGTCGAGATTGGCCCTGTCGAGTGGTCCGCATGCGGCGTACGGTAGCGGCAGCGAGACGAACCGAGCAGCGGAGGACGCGAATGGGCGAGATCGGCGAGGTGACCGTGGTCGGGGGCGGGGTCGCAGGACTGGTCGCCGCGACCGTCTGCGCCGAGGGCGGCGCGCCGGTGCGGCTGCTGGAGGCCCGCCGCGAGCTGGGCGGGCGGGGGCGCAGCAGCGCGCCGCCGTACGTCGCGAACTTCGGCCCGCACGTCCTGTACGCCAACGGCGAGCTGCACCGCTTCCTGCGCGAGCGCGGCCTGCTGCCGGCGCTGTCGAGACCGGCGCGCGGGCCGTTCCGCTTCCGCGCCGGCGGCCGCCTGCGGCGGATGCCGCCGCGCGCGCTGGCGGCCGCGATCGTGCGGCTGTGGCGGGTGCCCGCCGCCCCCGACGACGTCGACTTCCGCAGCTGGGCCGCCGCGCGCGCGGGGGAGGCCGGCGCCGAGCTGCTCGCCCGCTCGGCCGGCGTCTTCAGCTTCCACCACGACCCGGGCGCGCTCTCCGCCGCGTTCGTGTGGGCGCGCTGGCGCCAGGCGTTCCTCGACCTGCCGCCGAAGGCCCGCTACCCGACCGGCGGCTGGGGCGCGGTCGTCGCGCGGCTGGAGCAGGGGGCGCGCGAGCGCGGCGTCGCGATCGAGACCGGCGCGCGCGTCGGCGAGCTGCCGCCGGGGCCGGTCGTCGTCGCGACCGAGCTGCCGGAGGCGGCGCGCCTGCTCGGCGACGAGCGGGTCGCCTGGAGCGGCGGGGCGACCGTCGCGCTCGACCTCGGCCTGAGGCGGGCAGGGCGCGAGGACCCGTTCGCCGTCTGGGACCTCGACGAGTCCGGCTGGGTCGAGCGCTTCACCGCCTGCGACGCCACGCTCGCGCCCGACGGCGAGGAGCTGGTGCAGGCGCAGATGCCGCTGCGGCCCGGCGAGTCGCCCGACGCCTGCGAGGCGCGGCTGGAGGCGCTGCTCGACGTCGGCCTCGGCGACGGCTGGCGCGGGCGCACGACCTTCCGCCGCCGGATGGTGCTCGACGACCGCTCCGGCGCCGTCGACCTGCCCGGCACGAGCTGGCGCGACCGCCCGGCGATCGACCGCGGCGACGGCCGCTTCCTCGCCGGCGACGCCGTGGCGGCGCCCGGGCTGCTGAGCGATCCGGCGGTGGCGAGCGCCGTCCTGGCCGCGCGCGGCGCGCTCGCGTGGCGGGCGGGCGGCGGCGCCCCCGGCTACGACGCCGGCTTGCGCGCCGCGATCAGCAGGTTGTAGAAGATCGCGGCGGGCAGGCGGCCCTCCAGCAGCTTGTCGTCGAGCTTCTGGAAGGCGAGGTAGCCGCGGTAGGCGTACTGGCGCCACGCCCACGGGACGTCGGCCGGCTCGGCGGTCGCCTCCAGCACGCGGTTGGTCCAGCCGAACCAGTTCGCGGTCAGCTCCTCGCCGCGCACGGTCACCTGGTCGAAGCCGGCGGCGCGCGCGACGTCGGCGAGGTCGCCGGGCGCGAAGGCGTGGATGTCGACGTAGCGCTCCAGCGCGTGGTCCTCGTGGTGGCCCTGGGAGCCGCCGTGGCCGTTGCCGGCGGCGCCGGCCGGCCGCGCTCTCATCAGCCACCGCCAGGCGGGCGCGACGGCGCCGGCGCCGCGCTTGGGGATCTGCGCGAGGCGGTCGCCGTAGCGCGACGGCTCGCCGGCGAAGACGACCGTGCCGCCCGGTCGCAGCACGCGCTGGAACTCGCCGAAGGCGCGCTCCAGGTCGGGCAGGTGGTGGAGGACGGCGTGGCCGAGCACGAGGTCGAACGCCGCGTCGTCGAACGGCAGGTCCTCGGCGCCGGTGACGGCCGTCTCGACGTCGAGCCCGAGCCGCTCGGCGTTGGCCCGCAGCGTCGCGACCATCCCCGGCGAGATGTCGGTGCAGGTGGCCCGCTCGATCACGCCCGCCTGCAGCAGGTTGAGCGAGAAGTAGCCGGTGCCGGCGCCGATCTCCAGCGCTCTGCCGAAGCCGCCGTCGACGCGGCCGCCGAGCACCTTGCGCAGCTTCATCAGCACCTGCTGCTGGCCGGGCTCGCCGAAGTCGATCCCCCACTTGGCGTCGTAGGAGTCGGCGGCGACGTCGTGGTAGCGCTCGTTGACGAGCCGGATGTCCTCGGCGGTGCTTGGAGCCTCCATAGGGCGCGGGAGTCTACGCTGTCGACCCTGATGGAGACCGCATTCGTTCAGTCGAACCAGCCCGAGGGCGTCCCGCCGCTGGAGCTGACCGGCGAGCGCACGCTCCCCGACGTGCCGGAGGAGAACTACTGGTTCCGCCGCCACCTCGTCGTCTACGAGTGGATCGCGGCGCGCACGATCGGCCGGCGCGTGATCGACATGGCCTGCGGCGAGGGCTACGGGACCGAGGTGCTGTCGCGCGGCGCCGCGTCGGTCGTCGGCGTCGACGCCAACCCGGAGGCGCACGAGCACGCCCGTCTGCGCTACCGGCGGCCGAACGTGCGCTTCGCGCGCGACCTCGTCGAGCGCTTCTCCGAGCCGTGCGACGCGGTCGTCTTCCTGCAGACGATCGAGCACGTGCGCAACCCGGGCGAGGTCCTCGACCACTTCAGGTCGATGCTGGCGCCCGGCGGCGTCGCCTACGTCTCCACCCCGAACCTGCTGACGCTCGCGCCGGAGGGGGCGGAGAAGTCGGAGAACCCGTGGCATGTGAAGGAGTACCGCGTCGAGGAGTTCCGCGCGCTGTGCGCCGAGCGCTTCCCGCGCGTCGAGCTGCTCGGCCTCTTCCACGCGCGCAAGCTGGCCGTCCACGAGCTGGCGATCAGACGGCTCGGCTGGGACGCGCTGCACAGACGGCTGGGGATCACGAGAGCGTTCTACGACCGCTTCACGCCGGCGATCTCGGCGCGCGACTTCGCGCTGCGCGAGGGCGACGACGCGCGCCTCTCGCGGGCGCTCGACTTCCTCGCCGTCTGCCACACGTAGGCTGTCGGGATGACCGGGCGCGACCGCGGCGAGCTGGCGCTCGTCCTCCACACGCACATGCCCTACGTCGAGGGCTACGGGACGTGGCCGTTCGGCGAGGAGTGGCTGTGGGAGGCGATCGCGACCTGCTACCTGCCGCTGCTCGAGGCGCTCGACGCCGATGCCGGCGGCCGCGTGACGGTGTCGCTGACGCCGGTGCTCGCCGACCAGCTCGCCGCCCCCGGCGTCGCCGCGCGGTTGGCCGCCTTCCTGCGCGACGTCCGCCGCGAGACCCACCGGATCGACGTCGAGGGCTGCCGCGCCGGCGGCCGGGAGGCGTGGGCGCGCGAGCTGGAGCGGGCGGCCGGCGACTACGAGCGGGCGCTGGCGCGGGTCGAGGCGCTCGGCGGCGACCTGCTCGGCGCCTTCGTCCCGCACGTCGCCTGGACCTCCTCGGCGACCCACGCCGTGCTGCCGCTGCTGGCGACGGCCGCCGGCGCGCGGCTGCAGGTCGAGACCGGGATCGCCGCCCACCGCGCCCGCTTCGACGCCGCCGCGGGCGGGCGCGAGCGCCCGCGCGGCGGCGGAGGCAGCCCGCCCGGCGCCGCTCCCGCCCGCGGCTGGCGCGGCGGCTTCTGGCTGCCGGAGTGCGCCCACGCGCCGTGGCTCGACCCGCTGCTGGCCGAGGCCGGCGTGCGCGCCGTCTGCGTCGACCTGACCGACGTGCTCGGCCGCGGCGCGCCGGCGCAGCTGACGCCGCTGCAGAGCCCCGACGGGCCGCTGCTGGTGCCGATCGACCGCGCGACGATCGAGCTGGCGTGGAGCGACGACGGCTACCCGTCGCACGGCGACTACCGCGACTACCACGCCTTCACCGTCCACCACCACCGCGTCTGGCGCAACGACGGCGGCACCTACGACCCGGCCGCCGCGCGCGCCCGCGCGCGGGCCGACGCGGCCGACTTCGTCGCGCGCACGATCGCGCGGCTCGACGCCGGCGCCGCCGCGCTCGGCCGCCCCGCGCTGGCGGTCTGCGCGATCGACACCGAGCTGCTCGGCCACTGGTGGTACGAGGGGATCGACTGGCTGGTCGCGGTGCTGCAGGAGGCCGAGCGCCAGGGGCTGCGGATCGCCCACCTCGACGACGCGCTCGACCGCCACCCGCCGGTCGCGCTCGCCGACGCGCTCGGCGGCCGCGAGCTGCCGACGACGACGTGGGGGACGCCGCGCGACCTGTCGACCTGGGACGGCCCGCAGGTCGCCGAGATCGCCTGGCGGCTGCGCGCGCTGGAACTGCGCACGCTGGTCGACGGGAGCCGCGGCGGCCGGCGGCCGAGCGACCGCGCGCTGCGCGAGCTGCTGGCGCTGCAGGGCAGCGACTGGGCCTTCCAGGTCACGCGCGAGCTGGCCGGTCCCTACCCGCGCGAGCGCTCGGCCGGCCACGCCGCCGCGCTGGAGGCGGCGCTCGCAGACGGCGCCGCCGGCCGGCCGCGGCCGGCGCCCGACGGCGCAGCCGACGACGGCCGCGTCCGCTCGCTCGCCCCGCACCTCGCCCGCTGAGGCGCCCGGCGCCGGCGCTTGCGGCCTCCAATACACTGCTCGCGTCCGGTCAGCCTGGCCGGCGAGCCAGTCCCCATGGCCGCGACCCGCATCCTCATCCTCTCCTGGGAGTACCCCCCGCTGATCGAGGGCGGCCTCGCGCGCCACGTGCGCAAGCTCTCCGAGCAGCTGGTCCAGCGCGACGTCGAGGTCCACGTGCTCACCCGCGGCGACGGCGTCAGCCCGATCGAGCAGGAGCTGGAGGGCGTCCACGTCCACCGCGTCAGCGAGCCGCGCAAGCCGGCCGACCTCGACGCCTTCGTCTCCTGGATCGAGCGGATGAACGGCGACATGGTCGCCGCCGGGCTGGAGCTGGGGGCGCGGATGGCGTTCGACCTCGTCCACGGCCACGACTGGCTGGTCGCGGCCGCCGGCGAGGAGCTTGCGCGGCGGCTGCGCTGCCCGTGGGTGGTGACGATCCACGCGACCGAGTACGGCCGCCACCAGGGCTGGGTCGACAAGCACCCGCAGTCGCACATCCACGGCGTCGAGACGTGGATGGCCAACGCCGCCGACGCGGTCATCACCTGCTCGCACTACATGCGCGACCACGTCAGCGACGTCTTCGGCCTCGACGACCAGCGCGTCGCGGTGATCCCGAACGGGATCGACCCGCTCGACCTGCAGCCGGTCGAGGACCTCGACGCGCTGCGCGCCCGCTTCGCCGCGCCGCGCGAGCGGCTGGTGCTGCTCGTCGGCCGGCTGGTCTACGAGAAGGGCTTCCAGATCGCGCTGGAGGCGCTGCCGGGCGTGATCGAGCGGCTCGGCGACGTGCGCTTCCTCGTCGCCGGCTCGGGCACCGCCGAGACCGAGCTGCGCGAGCAGGCGGCGCGGCTGGGGCTGCTCGACCACGGCACGTTCATGGGCTGGATCGGCGACGACGTGCTCCACTCGCTCTACCGGATCGCCGACCTGACGGTCGTGCCGTCGATCTACGAGCCGTTCGGGCTGGTCGCGCTGGAGGCGATGGCGTCGGGCTGCCCGACGATCGTCGCCGACACCGGCGGCCTGCGCGAGGTCGTCCCCAACGAGGAGGTCGGGCTGCGCTTCCGCTCGCGCGACCCGCGGTCGCTGGCGGCGATGATGGAGCGGGTGCTGTCCGACGCGGCGCTGCGCGACCGCCTGATCGCCGAGGCCAGCGAGCACGTGCTGCGCTTCGACTGGGCCGACATCGCCCGCCAGACCGCCGCGGTCTACCGCGAGCTGGGCGGGCTGCGGCGCGGCCTCGCCGTCTGAGGCGAGACCGCGCCGGGAGCGCTCAGGCGAGCGACTCGGCGCCGAGCGTGGCGTCGATCTCGACCGCCTGCGCGACGCCGGCGACGACCGCCGCCACGCGCAGCGCGTCGAGCACCTGCTCGCGCGTGAGGCCGGCCTCGCGCACGACCTGCTCGTGCGCCTCCAGGCAGGCGCCGCAGCCGTTGATCGAGGAGACCGCCAGCGACCACAGCTCGAAGTCGGCTCTGTCGACCCCGGGCTTGCCGATGATCTGCATCCGCAGCGAGGCGCGCAGGTCGTCGTAGGCGCCGTGCAGCAGGTGCTTGGCGCGGTAGAAGACGTTGTTCATCCCCATGATCGAGGCGGCCCCGAGGGCGGCGTCGAACGCCTCCTGGGAGAGGTGCTCGCGCGCCTCCTCGGCCAGCTCGGCGAGCGTCCGCTGCGAGCGGGTCGCGGCGGCGCTGGCGAGCACGGCGCCCCACAGCTGCTGCTCGGAGAGCGTCGAGCTGGAGGTGACCGAGCCGATGTTGAGCTTCAGGTCCTTCGCGTAGGCCGGCAGCGACCCGCGCAGCGTCTCGAGGCCCATCTCAGGCGGCGGCGCTCATGAGGGCGCCGGCGTCGATCGTCGCCTCGCCCTTCTTCCAGTTGCAGGCGCACAGCTCGTCGCTCTGGAGCGCGTCGAGCACGCGCAGGACCTCGTCGACGTTGCGGCCGACCGAGCCGGCGGTGACCATCGCGAACTGGATCTCGTTGTTGGGGTCGACGAGGAAGGTCGCGCGGTCGGCGACGCCGTCGGCGTTGAGGACGCCGAGCGCCTGCGTCAGCTCGCGCTTGAGGTCGGAGGCCATCGGGATCGCCAGGTCGCGCAGGTCCTCGTGGTCGCGGCGCCAGGCGTAGTGGACGAACTCGGAGTCGGTCGAGACGCCGATCACGTCGCAGTCGCGGTCGTCGAACTCCTCGGCGAGACGGCCGAAGGCGGCGATCTCGGTCGGGCAGACGAAGGTGAAGTCCTTCGGCCAGAAGAAGACGACCCGCCAGCGGTCCTCGCCGACGTTCGCGCTGCTGACGGTGGTGAAGTAGTCCTCCGGCTGCTTGGCGTCGACGGACGAGAGGTCGCCGGGGATGACGGCCGTCAGCTCGTAGGCGGGGAACTGGTCACCGATGGTCAGCATTCGTGCTCCAACTGTCGTGTTTCTCGAATCGGGGTGCGGCGCGCGGAACGGTATGAGAGCGGGGGAGCGGAGAGAAATCGGCCGATCCGTCGTAGGGTGTTCGCGATGACCGATCAAACCGCCACGATCTCCCGCAGGCACGGGAGATCCGCGCCGACGCTGGCGCAGCTGCGCGCCTTCGTCGCGGTCTGTGAGATGCGTCACTTCGGGCGCGCGGCCGAGCGGCTGGGGATCGGCCAGTCGACGCTGTCGCAGGCGGTCGCGGCGCTGGAGGCGAACGCCGGCGCGCAGCTGGTCGAGCGCAGCACCCGCCACGTCGCGGTGACCGCGGTCGGACGGCGGCTGCTGGAGCATGCGCGCGCCGCCGTCGCGGCGGCCGACGCCTTCGCCGAGGCGGCCGCCTGCGCCGGCGGCCTGCTGGCCGGGCCGCTGCGGCTGGGGCTGATACCGACGGTCGCGCCCTACCTGCTGCCGGCGCTGCTGGCGCGCGCCGCGGAGGAGGCGCCGCAGCTCCAGCTCGCCGTCCACGAGCAGCAGACCGAGCAGCTGGTCGCGGCGCTGCGCGCCGGCGAGGTCGACGCGGCGGTGGCGGCGCTGCCGCTCGGCGAGGACGACCTCTGCGAGCTGGCGCTGTACGACGAGGAGCTGCTGGTGCTCGTCCCCTCCGGCCACGCATGGGCCGGCGAGCGCGGGCTCGATCCGGCGGCGGTCGGCGCGGCCGGCCTGCTGCTGCTGGAGCCCGGCCACTGCCTGCGCGACCAGACGCTCGCGCTCTGCGGCGAGCAGGCGGCCGCGGCCGCGCAGGGGGCCGGCGGCGGCGCGCCGGCGAACGCGATCTCGCTGCCGACGATCGTCCAGCTCGTCGCCGGCGGCCTCGGCGTCACGGTCGTCCCGGCGACCGCGCTGCGGGTCGAGTCGCGCCGCGCCCGCGTCGCGACCGCGAGGCTGGCCGGCGACCCGCCGCCGCGCCGCCGCGTCGGCCTCGTCTGGCGCGCCTCCTCCGCCCGCGCGGAGGAGTACGCCGAGCTGGCGGCGCTGCTGCGCCGCGCCGTCCGCGCCGCCCGCCTGCCCGTCCGCCCCGCCGCCTGACCCCGGCCGCCCGCGACCGCCCGCCGGCCGGGCCGCGCCGCCGATCGTCCGCGCCGGCCGCGGCCGGCGCCGCCGGTCAGTCGATCAGCCGCACGCGCAGCCGCCAGATCGCCAGCCGCCACATCGCGACGCCGAAGACGATCAGGAAGGCGAGGTGGCCGAGGTCGTGGAGCGGCTCGACGCCGAGCACGACGAGGTGGCGGACGAGCTGGACGCAGTGGTAGAGCGGGTTGATCTGCGCGATCGCCTGGATCGCGTCGGGCAGGCCGTCGATCGGGAAGAACGTGCCGGCGATCAGGAACAGCGGCGTCAGCAGGCCGCTCTGGACGTAGTTGAAGTTGTCGATCGAGCCGGCGATCGCGGCGATCGCGACGCCGAAGGCGGCGAAGCCGGCGCCGGTCACGAAGCAGACGAGCGGCACCAGCAGCGCCGTCCAGCGCGGCGCCAGCCCGAAGGCGATCGCGACCAGCAGCGGCGCGTTGCCGTACACGCCGGCGCGCAGGCCGATCCAGAGGATCTCCGAGCTGGCGATCTCGTCGACGTCGACCGGCGCCGCCAGGAAGGCGTCGTAGGTCCGTTGGAAGCGGTACTTGATGAACGTCCCGTACATCGCCGGGAAGGCGGAGGAGAAGAGGACGGCGGTCGCGACGATGCCGGTGCCGATGTACTCCTTGTAGTCGAGCCCGTTGACGCTCGAGACCAGCGCGCCGAAGCCGAAGCCGAACGCGAGCAGGTAGATCGTCGGGTCGACGACCGAGGAGAAGGTCGTCGTCTTCCAGTAGCGCGTGAAGATCGTCGCGTCGCGGCTCATCACGCCGAGCACGGCGGTCGGCTCGATCCGCCGCATCCGGCGCCTGCGCCGGGCCCGCGGCGGCGCGACGGCACTCATGCGGCGGGCTCCGCAGCAGCCGGAAGGGCGAGCCGCCAGGCGAGTTCTCCCGATGGAGGGCAGGCCCTCCGGGCGCAGCTCTTCACTCGATCTCCTCTCCGGTCAGCGTCACGAAGGCGTCCTCCAGCGTCGCGGCCCGCCGCTCGCCGTCGGGCAGGCCGCCGTTGAAGCGCTCGGCGTGGAGGATCGCGAGCGCCGGGCCGGAGCGGCGCGTCACCCAGCCCTCGCGCGCCGCCTGCTCGCGCAGCTCGGCCAGCCGCGCAGGCGAGCCGTAGACCTCGTGGGCCTCGCGGCCGGCGTGCTCGCGCACCAGCTCGGCCGGACGCCCCTGCGTCACGATCCGGCCTCTCGACATCACCGCGACGGTGTCGGCGAGCCGCTCGGCCTCCTCGATGTAGTGGGTCGACATCAGCACGGTCGTGCCCTCGCTGCGGAGGCCGTCGATCAGCGACCACAGCTCCTGGCGCACCTGCGGGTCGAGGCCGACGGTCGGCTCGTCGAGCAGCACCAGCCGCGGCCGGTGGACGAGCCCGCGCGCGATCAGCAGCCGCCGGCGCATGCCGCCGGAGAGCAGGTCGACGCGCGTGTCGGCGCGGTCGGTCAGGTTGGCGATCTCGAGCGCCCGCTGGACGGCGGCGGCGCGGTCGCGCTTGTCGACCCGGTAGAGGCGCGCGAAGACGGTCAGGATCTGGCGGCAGGTCAGCTCGACGTCGAGGTTGTCGAGCTGCGGCACGACGCCCATCTCGGCCCGCGCCTGCTTGGAGGACTCCGGCAGCCTCCAGCCGAGCACCTCGATCGAGCCCTCGGTCGGGATCGTCTGCGAGGTCAGCATCCGCATCGTCGTCGACTTGCCGGCGCCGTTGGGGCCGAGCAGGCCGAGGCAGACGCCGCTCGGCACGTCGAGGTCGAGCCCGGCGACGGCGGTCAGCTCGCCGAAGCGCTTGACGACCCCGCGCAGCGAGATCGCGACGCCGCTCTCCGTCGCGCCGCTCACGCCCACCGCATCCTCTGCGGGGCCGGGCGGCGGCGCAGCTCGCGCGCCGGCGCGCCGGCGACGACGGCGTCGGCGGCGACGTCGCGGGTGACGACCGAGCTGGTGCCGACGACGGCGTTGTCGCCGACGGTGACGCCGCGCAGCAGGCAGGCGCCGTAGCCGATCCAGACGTTGTGGCCGACGCGCACGTCGCGCTTGTAGATCCCCTGCAGCCGGATCGGCCGCTCGACCTCGACGACCCCGTGGTCGAAGTCGATCAGCATCACGCGGTCGGCGATGATGCACTCGCGCCCGATCGAGACGTGCTGGTAGGAGGAGATCGTGCACTCCTGCCCGAGCACCGACTTGGCGCCGATCCGCACCTCGCCCTCGTGCGCGCGCACCTTCGTGCCGTGGCCGAGCCACGCCCAGCGGCCGAGCACGACGCGCGCGTCGCGGCCGATCTCGAATCTGACGCCGGGGCAGACGAACGCGATCCCGTCGGTCTGCAGGCGGCCGCGCCAGCGCAGCTTCAGCCACGCCAGCCGCAGCAGCAGCGCCGCGTAGCGGTGGTTGAGCATCCCGTTGCGGCGCATGAAGCGCAGCAGCGCCCGCGGGCCGCCGGCGAGCGGCGGCGGCTCGCCGCGCAGCTCGAGGACGGGGAGGTCGACGTCGGTCGGGGCCGTCACGGGCTCCATCGCGCGCATGCTAGTGAGCCGGCGGCCCGATCGGGTCCGTCCGCGTCCGGCGCGTGCCATCATCCGCCGTCGCATGGCGCAGGAACAACGGACGCTCGCCCAGCGGCTGCTCGCGGGCGACAAGCGCGCGCTCGCTCGCGCGATCACCTTGGTCGAGGACGACCGCCCCGAGGGCTGGGAGCTGGTCAGAGAGATCTACCCCCACACCGGGAGGGCCGCGGTCGTCGGCTTCACCGGGCCGCCGGGGGTCGGCAAGTCGACGCTGCTGGGCGCGCTGACGAAGGCCGAGCGGGCGCGCGGGCGGACCGTCGG
>Ga0164243_10011334_pt1 | contig 12728 bp, 14 predicted proteins | sample OricompcompostOP_FD_108781 | JGI IMG/M metagenome (GOLD analysis project Ga0164243, IMG submission 108781) | Organic Plus compost microbial communities from Emeryville, California, USA - Original compost - Organic plus compost (OP) | ecosystem: Engineered > Solid waste > Mixed feedstock >...
GCCGTCAGGATGCTGGAACGGGCGGTGGAAGCGGGGAAAGGGCTGTACGTCACTTTCTAACCCCTCGCCCCCGCCCGCCGGGTCCGTTCGCGGCCGGGAGGGCGGAGAGCCTGCTGATAACGCCGGCGTGAACCGGCCGACTTCAAAGGGGGATTGGCGGATGGGACGGGATGCGACGCGGGCCGAGGCCGTTAGGCGGGCCAAGGAACTCGGGTTCGCCGACGTCCCCCCGGATTGGCGGGGGTGCGATGCGGTGTGGGACGTGCTCGAAGCGATGGCCGACGCGGGGGCGGTCGTCGTCATCAAGCTCGACGGGGGGAGGAACGCACCCGGTGATAACGGCCGCTATACGGTCGTCGTCTCGGGCGGGCCCCTTGGCGAGGACGTCTTCCGCGTGGACACCCGGGTCCTTGAGGAAGGGCTCGCCGGGGCGATCGTTCACTTCGCCCGGAAATGCCGGGGGGTGTGATGACCCCGGCTACCGACCGCGGCACGTCGCGACCCTGTTGGCTTTACGAGTGGTTCGCCTTCGGCGCGTTCGCGTCCTGGACCTCGGCGCTGCCCGTCGCGAGCGCGGCGGCCCCACCGGCGGGCCGCTGGGCGACGGCGGACGCGGCCCGCGCGGCACCGTTGCTCGGACTTCTGATGGCCGCCGCGGCCGCCACCCCGCTCTTCCTCCGTACGCTCCTGTCGCGCCGCCGCGCGTACCGCCGGCGCGTCCGGGTGCCTCTGGCCCTCGGACTCTCGGTCGCCCCGCTCGTCGGGGGGACGCTCTGGCTCGCCGAGGCGGTCTGCCGTCCGGCGGCCCTGGACGCCGTGGCCTTGGCGGCGACGCTCGGCTGGCCGGCCGTGCTCGGTGAGGCCGCCTACCGGGCTTGCCGAACCGCGTAGAGCCGGGGCCCGGCCGGGATCCCTTGGCCCGCCGCCGGGGGGTGGAGTTCTTTTCGAGGGAACGGGTTCCGTGTTCGGATTTCAAGTCCGCGCGGAATCGACTCGCATTCTTAATTTTTACGTGATTGATCTACGTAAAAATTAGGCGTACCCTCTTCGGGCGTTCCTTTTGTCCCGACCGGAGAGGAGGACGAGTGTATGTCGCGTTGGAAATGCCTTGCCTTGTCGCTCGCCGCGGCCTTCGGGCTGGCGGCCCCGGCGTCCGCCAGGCCGATCATCGCCTTCGACGTCGCCCAGGGGTGGACGGACGACTTCGTCGCGAGGGCCAACACGCCCGACGGCCAGGCCGCGATCGAGAACATGATCGGGGTGCTTCAGACCTACCAGCAGGCCGGCTACACCACGTGCGCCGTGGTCAACCCGCAGGCCTCGGACAAGAACAAGGTCATCTACCTGCTGGACCGGCTGAAGGCGCGTAACGTCCCGTTCATGCTGGACGTCATGTCGTCCGACTGCGAGCCGTGGGCGCTCGGCAACGCGGGGAACGGGAACGCCCCGGCCGCCGCCGACACCGGCCTGTCGCTCTGGAACAATTACGGCGGCGACCCCGCCGACCCGGCCGGGATTCAGTTCTACCTGAGCCGGTACCCGGGATCCCTCATCGGGTTCCGGGTCATGGAGCCGGAGTGGGTCTTCCAGCAGTACAAGAAGCTCGGCTGGGGGGTCGGGAACGCCCAGCCCTGGATCGAGACCTTCGTGGCGATCGCCCAGGCGACGGGCCTGTTCGTCCAGTACAGCAGCACCGTCTGGGACACCCCCCGGTACGCCAGCCCCCCCGACGCCGACGCGATCCAGGCGACCCGGAACGCCGCGCGTTGGCTGGCGGCGAAGTACCCCGGGGTCATTTACACCACCTGGGCGACGAACGACGGCACGAACATCAAGCGCCTCGCCCCGGCCCAGTACGGCCTGGCCCCCTGGAGGAGCCTCGTCAACTTCCCGGGCGTCCGCGGCCTCGGCGTCAGCGACCAGTCGTGGATGGCGGGGCTGATGGTCAACGGCAACTGGGTGGACTCTTACACCTGCCCGCCCAGCGCGCTGATCGCCTTCGTCAACGACGCCCTGCCCCCCCACCCGAACTACCCCGACACGGGCATCATCCAGTTCGAGCCGTTCTGGTACTTCTTCAACGGCACCAGGGCGAACACCAACGGCACGGCGACCTGGAATAATAACCAGATCGCCTGGGCGTTCGGGGTCACGCTGCCTTACCAGTAAGGGCCGGCCCGCCCCCGCCGCCCCCGCTCCCCCCTCGGTCGCCGGCACCGCGTCTCGCCGGTTCGAACCGTTGCCGTCGCGTCCGGGCCCGGGGCGGCCGTTTGGTCAGACGCATGGGCAAAAAATTCCTCGACCGACACCGCGCGCCGTTCGGCTTTCAAGTCGCCGAGCGCGACGGCCGACTCCACGCCGGGCCAAACGTCGTTCCGATGCGGCCGGCCGTGGTTTGGATCGTATTGATTCATTTATTAATACTGTCGATTATATTCTGCGCGGACCGGGCGTGGTTTGTGCCCTGCTTGGGGCTCGCGGCCCTGGAACTCCCGACCCTGCTCTCCGTCCTCTTCCTGACGGTCCGTGGCGAAGCCGCGAAGGGCCCCTTGCTCGAAGTCGACGGGCACCGGGGGGAGGTCTCGTTGTCGAGGGACGGCGTCCGCCTCCGCTTCGACGAGATCGAGGCCGTCTCCCTGCTGGTCGGCTGGTATGAGTGGGGCGACTGGAGTGAGGTCGCCGAGACGGGCCTCGTCGTCAGTGACGACGAAGGCCGCCCCGTGACGATACCGGTCGTCCTGCACGACGACGTCGGGTCGGTCGAAGACCTCGCCGGGCGTATGGCCCGCATAATTGGTAAGCCCGTGCGCCGCTCTCAACTCGGCTGGAAAGACCGCCAACGCCGCGCCGTCCGAGGCCGGTAGCCGCCTGGCAGGTAAGGTTTGCGGTCGTATGATCACGTGGCGGGGCGTTGGGCGAGCATAATGTTTGTTATCGGACGTTCAGTCCGCAGTCAGAGGGGGCGAATCGCCAACGGTTCAATGGCGACGCCCCCGCGATCCACTTCTCCATAGACGGTGCCGAAATAGATCTCTCCGCCGGCACCGACGGGGATCCGCCCGATCCCTCGCCCGCGGTACGGGGCCTTCCTTCAAGCACGCCGAGTACGTCATCGTTTCGGGAAGAGATTGTGCAATCACGGGAGGCGGGATATCGCTATTTCAAACAAGCCTTTTTAACTTTTTGCATAGGCAATGAAAATCCTATTTAGTTTACGTGACAAAGTATTTTATAAGTATTGTGGATTCCCCGGGCTATTCCCGATTCCGGGGGTTAAAGCTCGGCTGAGTCACTCCCTTCGAGGGGGCCTGAGATGAGAAAGCGGGTTCTGATAGCGGCGGTCATTATTCCGTTGGTCTGCGGGGTGTCCCTGGCATTAGCCCAACGGCCCAAGGCCGCCAGGGCTTCAAGGGCCGTTAAGTCGCGTAACGCCGCCAAGTCGCGTAAGGCGGTCCATAAAGTGTCGCGATTCATTGAGCCACGGAAACCGTGGCTCCCCACGGCCGAAGAACTGACGGCCAAGGCCAAGGAAGCGTTCGACCGCCGCCCTTGGGCGGGGAACGTCGTCAAACCGGACCTCGGAGCGAAAGGCGCGACCCTGGATCTTCACAACAAGGTCGCCGCGATGCTCCGGACGGTCGACGTGCCCGCCAATCGCGCCGAAATGTATCAGCACCACTTGCAATTACCCGGTTATAGGCATCGTGGCTGGAAAACGTCCATCCGGGAGGTCTCCCCGGCCCCCGGCGGCTACAACGTCAGGGTCACGGTCTCTCCGATCCTGGACTACGTGCCGGCGATGCACGAGATATACGTCGATCCCATGCTCACCGAGAGGTATTTCACCGACGGTAAGACCGTTCAGTACTTGGGGTCCGAGCGGACGCCCGGCGCGACGGGCATAATCGCCCTCGACTGACCGCTGAAAAGTTGATGGTTTCCTCCCGGGGAAGCTTAGTACACCGGGAGGAAACCATGCACCCTACCACACGCCGTCTGGGGACCGTCGTGGTGCGGTCCGTGTGCCTGATCGCCGTCACGATCACCGTCGTCACAATCGGGGCGCGCAGCGCCGAGATCGGCCGCCGGCTGCACTACTGGCGGTACGGCACCGTCCGCACGGAGGGCGTGCTCGTCAAGCTCCCGCCCGAGGACCCGTTCCTCCAGTACCTGCTGGCACGGGGGACCCGCGACATCGAGTCGGAACTCACCGATTACCTGCGGGACACCCTGAAGCCGGGCGACACGTTCGTCGACGTCGGGGCCAACGTCGGCTGGTTCACCCTGATCGCCGCGAAGGCGGTCGGCCCGACCGGGCGGGTGGTTGCCGTCGAGCCGGAGCCGCGGAACGCGGCGAAGCTCCGCGGGAACGTCGCCGCCAACGGGTTCGGCAACGTCACGGTCCTTGAGAAGGCCGCCTCGGACACGCCGGGGACGCTGTCGCTCCACATCGCCGACCTGGGCGAGAACCACAGCGTCGCCGACCTCGGGTACGGCCGCGGGACGGTATCCGTCGAGGCGGTGCGGCTGGACGACGCGATTACCGGCCCGGTCCGGCTGATCAAGGTCGACGTCGAGGGTTACGAGGCCCAGGTCCTCGCCGGGCTGGAGAGGACGCCCCGCGACAACCCGGGCGTCGTTCTCGTCATCGAATTCGACCCGGTGCTCCTCGGGGCCGCGGGGACCGACCCGGGCGCCCTGTTACGGTCGCTCGCCGACAAGGGGTTTCGCCCGAAGCGGCTCGGCGGCAACCTCCTGCTCGCACGCTGATTGCGCGATCGCGGCTCACAGGGCGTTCCCCATGTTCTCGTGCCGCCCGAAGGCCGTCCCGAGCGGCAGGGCGGTCTCGGCGTAGCTCCTCTCGCGTGGGTGTCGTCGTCCGCGCACGACCCCTCGATGTACCGGGCGACCGGGTTGCCGTCCGGGGCACTCTCTGAGATTCGGACGGGTGCCTCGATCCGCTCCCGGTACTCCATGCCGACGTCCATCGGGATCATGATCGCGTCTTTATCCCGAACCCGCCGGGTCCGTGATACCGACAGCCGCGCAAGGCGGGCATAATAGGCCGCTCGCCAAGGGAGGACGTCGACTCCTTGCCGACCGCCTTGACCTCGGCGTCTGCGACCCCGGTTCTTTGGGGGCCGGGGCGTTGGCGTTGGCGTTGGCGTTGGTTGTTCGACGGGCCGTGACGTCGGCCGGCTCGCCCGTTGCACGTCCTCGGTGGATTTTCCCAAAAAACGGGTCCGCGGGCGGGTCGTCCTGCATGGTAGTGGCGTCCGGATCGAACGACGCCGCGGGGCCGACGAATCATGGCGAACCGACAGCACGTTTCCGTCTTGCGCCGCCGAGGCGAGGGCCGAGCCGCAGACCAAACCCTGAGGCCGGCGCGAGGGGCGTCTCCCGCGCCTCCGACCGGCCCTTGATCCGGGTGGCGACCGGTCAGGCGACGAACCCGAGCCAGTAGAGCCAGACGCCGGAGACGGCGGTGAAGACCGTCCCGGCGAAGACCCAGTAGCCGCGGCGGCGGTGCGCGGCGGAGAAGAGGGTCGGGTGGAGGTCCATCCGGGCGCGCCAGGCCTGGATGACGAGGGAGCACCAGAGGCCGAAGCAGAGGACCGCGATCAGGACGTGGACGCGGAGGAGCCACGACAGGAGCGGCGAGCCCAGGTACGGGCTGCCCGCCAGGAACGCCCGCGTTCCGCCGCTGAGCCGGATGTCCAGCTCGAAGAGGATGACGGCCCCGAGGAGGGTGGTGAGCAGGGCCGTTTGGAGGTTCCGGTGCCGGGCGTACTGGCCGCGCCGGGCGAGGCGGACGGCCCAGAGGAACAGGAGCGGCGTCAGGACGATGGCGACGACCACCGTGTCCATCAAGACGTCGCCCCGCGTGCCGAGAAATCCACCGGGCAGCCGCATTCGAAACCCCCCCGCGGGCGTGCGTTCGCAACAATAGGATGAACCGCTCGGGGCCGCGGCGCGCGGCCCGACCCCCGAATCATACGCGACCTAAGACGTCCGGGGGAATGCGCCCCCCCTGCCCCGGCGCCCTTCGCCCGGGGCGGTCGGCGGGGTATGATGCGGTGCGGCCTAGGGACGCCGACCGGGCGTGATCGAGTCGGGCCGAGGCCGAGGTGAGCGAGGGGGTCGTTGCCGTGGACCGCGCACTGGACTGGCTGAAATCTCACGTCGACGACCGGGTCCGGGACCTCGCCGAACTGGTGAGCGTCCCCAGCGTGAGCACCGACGGCAAGCACCAGGCCGAGATCGGGCGGACGGCGGAACTCGTCTGCGCGCAGATGCGCGCCGCGGGCCTGAACAACGTCGAGGTCCTTACCAGCGAGGGGGCCAACCCGTACGCCTACGGCGAGTGGCTCGGCGCCCCGGGCAAGCCGACCGTCTTCCTCTACGCCCACCACGACGTCCAGCCCGCCAACGACCCCGGCGCCTGGACGACCAAGGACCCGTGGACCCTCACCCCGCGCGACGGCAAGCTCTACGCCCGCGGCGCGGTCGACGATAAGGGGGGCGTCGTCGCCGAACTCGGCGCGATCGCGGCCTGGCTCCAGGGCGAAGGCCGGCTCCCGGTGAACGTCAAGGTGCTGATCGAGGGGGAGGAGGAGATCGGCTCGTCGAACCTCCTCGGCTTCTTCCGCCAGCACCGCGACCGCCTGATGTCCGACGTGATCGTCGTCTGCGACACCGAGAACGTCGCCACCGGAACCCCCTCGATCACCTATTCGCTCCGCGGCCTGGTCTCGTTCCTGGTCGAAGTGGAGACCGCCAAGGCCCCCTCGCACAGCGGGTTCGTCGGCGGCGCGCTGGCCGACGCCGCCATCGCGCTGAACGTCATCCTGTCGCGGCTCTACTGGGGCAACGGCGAGGTCCCGATCCCCGGCTTTTACGACGGCGTCCGCCCCCTCACCGAGCCCGAGCGCGCGGCCTTCCAGAAGCTACCGGTCGACGAGGCCGGCCTGCGGGCCGAGCTGGGCGTCCTCGACGGCGTCTCGTTCGCGACCGAGCCCGGCCGGAACTTCTACGAGCAGACGAGCCGACGCCCCTCGGTGACGGTGATCGCCCAGGAGGCGTCGTCGCTCGCCGGGGCCTCGAACCAGGTGCTCTCGAAGGCGTCGGCGATCGTTAGCTGCCGGCTCGTCCCCGACCAGGACCCGGAGAAGGTGGCGGCGGCCGTCTCGGCGTTCCTCGCGAAAGACCCGCCCTGGGGGGCGAAGGTCACGGTGACGGTGCGCGACAAGCCGAACCTCTGGTGGATGGTCGACCCCCAAGGGCCCGCCTTCGAGGCCGCCGCCGCCGCCCTGAAGGCCGGCTACGGCGCCGACATGATCCCCCTCGGCTGCGGCGGCTCGATCGGCTTCGTCCGCCCCCTCGCCGACCTCTTCGGCGGCGCCCCCGCCCTCCTCCTCGGCCTCACCGGCGGCAACCTCCACGCCCCCGACGAGTACATCCATCAAGACGACTGGCTCAAGCTCATGGCCTCCCTCGTCCACCTCTTCCAGAACCTCGCCGACCTCCCCGGGGGGAAGGTCAAGTAACGGGAGAAACTCTCAAGAGGCGAGAACCCCGGGGCGACGCGCCGGCTTCGGGCCGGCGCACCCGACCTGTCGAACGTCGACAAGCCGATACGTGAAAGTCGAGGTTCCTTTTATCGCATCCATGGCGCGACCACGCGTTCCGACAGTTTCACCTTGCCGAAACCAGCCGTAAAAACTAGACTGGTTGAGACTGGTTGAAACGGTTCGGGAGGGCGATCATGGAATCCGTCGGCTCCTTTGAGGCTAAAACGCACCTGGCTCAACTCCTGGAGCGGGTGGCAAAAGGCGAGGAATTCACCATCACCAAGCACGGCAAGCCGGTGGCTCGTCTCGTGCCGGCGACCGACGTGAAGCCCAAGCCCGACGTGCGGCAGGTGATCGAGCAGCTCAAAGTCTTCAGCAAGGGGAACACGCTCGGCAAAGGCGTAACCGTCCGCGACCTGATCGAGGAAGGGCGTCGGTTCTGACACGCCCGAACGGAGGGGCCTCTGATGGAAGAGACCAAGGACGGTTTCGTGCTCGACTGCTCCGTAACGATGGCCTGGTGTTTCGACGACGAGGCCACCCCCTATACGGACGGCGTCCGCGACAGCCTGGCCGAATTGAGGGCCGTGGTCCCCTCGCTCTGGCCGCTCGAAGTGGCGAACGCCGCCGTCGTCGGCGAGCGCCGGAAGCGGCTCGACGAGGCCCGAAGCCGGCGGTTCATCGTCCTGCTCGAAGCGTTGCCGATCGTCGTCGACGACGAAACCGCCGCCCGGGCGTTCCGCGACGTCATCCATCTGGCGAGAGCCTATCAACTCTCGGCCTACGACGCCGCTTACCTGGAGTTGGCCGTCCGCCGGGGGCTCCCCCTCGCCTGTCTGGACGGGAAATTAAAGGCGGCCGCCGCGTCCGCGGGCGTCGCGCTTTTCAACCCCTGACGGCTCCCGCCCGACTGGTTGCGGCCCGGTCGTTTAAGCACCCGTTCGTCCTATCACCGCCCCCGCCCAGCACGGCATGGTCAACGACCGCGGGCTTACGCCCGGGATTTCTCGCTCCCATATCGGTCTACCGCGTACACTTTGGGGCGTGAGGAGGGGCAGGCAATTCTCTACCTGAAAGCCCCGGATCAGACGCATGGACTTGAGCCGCCGGCGTCCTGGGGCGCCTTCACGCGCTACGTCGAAATCGGTGACGACCTCTATGCCGTTCGGCACGTCGACGTTTTCGCGAACGGGTACGCGCTGAGCTACGACCGCGTCCACTGGGTCGACGAGTTGGGGATGCTCGGCGACATGCGTTACGACGAAAAAAAGTGGACGAAATGGTGGGGGGCGGCTCTCGAAATCACGCCCGAGGAGTTCGAGGCGGTCTGGCGCTCCGCGGAGGAATCCCCGGCCCGGCCGATCCAACTCCGCGGGGAAAAGACGTCCGAGATGGGCGTCACCCCGGTCTGGCTCGCCCGGTTGAAAGGCGGGTAAGCCCACGACGTGCCGTCGAGGGGGCTGTTTCGACGCGGCCGTAGCCGGTTCGGACGGGGATGCCTTCCATGCGGGTCATAGGGATGATATGTTCAGTGCGCGAGGCGCGGATGCGCCGGCTTCCTTGCGGGCGGTAATGACGTCGTGACGACACATTGATGTGAGGCGACCGGGTGAAGCGGCCCAAGTCAATCACGGCGGCGCTCGCCGATTTGAGCGAGGCGGGGACAACGGTCGACAGGCAAGAGGCCGTCGACACGCTGCGGACGGCCCTGGGGGCCAAGTCGCACGCGATCGTGGCGCAGGCGGCCGAGTTGGCGGCGCGGCTGGAGTTGGGGGAACTCGCGCGGGACCTCCGCGACGCCTTCGGGCGGTTCTGCGGCGACGGGATGAATTCGGACAAGCAGTGCCAGGCGAAGACCGCGGTCGTCCGGGCGCTGCACCGGCTCAAGAGCGACGAGACCGACGTCTTCGTCGAGGGCATGGGCCTTTATTGGCCCGCGCGCCCCCGGGACGGCGGCCGGGACGTGGCGGCTTCGCTGCGCACGGCCGCCGCGCACGCCTATGCGGAGTTGGGGCCGCCGGCGGAGGTCGACCCGCTGGTGGACCTGCTCGCCGACCCGGTCGCCGACGTGCGCCTGATCGCCGTCCGCGCCCTCGCCGCGCTGGGGGGGCCGCACAACGGGTCGCTCCTCCGGCTCAAGGTCCTCCTCGGCGACGGCGACCCGAACGTGATCGAGGAGTGCTTTGCCGTGCTGCTCGACGGCGAAAAGGACCGCTACCTCCCGTTCGTCGCGCGTTACATGGAGGACGAAAACCCGCGCCTCTGCGTGGCGGCCGCCCTCTCGCTCGGCCGGTCCAGGCACGCCAAGGCGTTGGACCTGCTGACGTCCCGGTGGCGGAGCGTCGGCGACCCCGAGTTCAAGCGCGACCTGCTGGTCGCCGTCGCCCTCTTGAGGAGCGAGCCGGCGGTCACGTTCTTGCTCTCCCTTTTGTCCGAATCCACGGACGAGGCCGAAGACGCCATCGCCGCGCTGTCGCATCTTCAGATGTTGCCCCACGTCCGCGAGCGGGTCGAAACGGCGGTCAGCCGGTCCGACGACGGCCAGTTACGCCACGCCTTCCGCACGTATTTCCGACAAGTCGGGTCGCCCTCGACGTGAGGGAGGGATGGGCGTGAGTACCGACCGCCAGCGGAGGCCCGGCCCTTCGGCCTGGTTCAGGATCACGGCGGCCGACCTCATGGTCGGCACGGCGCTGATCGGCCTGGCCGCCTTTCTGATCACGCATCCGGTCTTCTCACCGATCTATCTCACCCCACAGTTGATGCCCGCCGAGCCCGGCCCCCGACAATTTCTGATCCGGGGCCTGGTGTTCGGCGGCATGCCCTTGCTCGCCATCGCCTGGCAGCGGAGGCGCGGCGGCCGGGCCCTTCTCGGGGGTTGGCTTGTCGGCGCCGTGGCCTACGGCGGGTTTGTCGTCGCCGACAGTTACACGATGACGCGGCCGGACCCGTTCAGCCTGGGCGTGCCGGCGGACGCTGTCGTTTTCGCGGTCGTGGGGGCCGTCCACGGCTTGATCCTGGGGCTGGCGGCCTGGGGCCTGGGCGCGGTCGTCCGGTGCGGTCGCGAGCGCGGGTGTGAACCGGACCGTGCCCCAACGCCCCGGGCGTGAGGTCATGGGGCGTCCGCTCTCGTCGACCGGGCGGCCGGAGACGGCTCCGGAAGGTCGCCGTGCGACGTGGAGCGGTTGCGGCTCAACTCGTCGGCCAGGAACGAGGCCCAGGCCGCCAAGGGGAGGCGGGGCAGGCCCGTCGGCGGGCCGGCGCGGTGGGGGTGGCGGAGGAGGAAGGGGCCGCACGGCTCGCTGGGCGTCGACGGCCGGTTCGGGGTCAGGGCCGCACGGCAGAGGTCGCGGAGTTCGGCCGGGTCGGCGACGAAGAGGAGGTAGAGGCGGTCACCCCAGGGGACGGCGCGGTAGCGGAGGGTCGTGAGGGGCTCATCGTCGAGGGGCTCGTCGGCGCGGCCGGGGTGGGGGATCGGCAGGAGTTCGATCTCCTCGCCGTGCCGCTTCAGGTAGCCATATTCTTGGAAGTCGGGGGGGACGCACCCCCACGCGCTCAAGGCGAACCGCCCGTCCGGCTCGATCGCGATCCTCTGGCCCCCGGACCAGCCGTCGACGCCCTGATAGACCCCGGCGAGGTCGCGGAAGGGGGCGTCCCGCGTCGCGCCGGGGGTGAGGGCGATCGTCCGAAGGACCGGGCGGTCGGGGTCGACGGACGCGCCGAGGACGTCGGGGAGCGGGACGCGGCGGGTCCGGCGCCCGGCCGCGGAGACCTCCAGCCAGCGGCCCCAGGGGGAGAAGTGGCCCAGGGCGCGGAACGCGTTGCGGTCGCCGCGGACGACGAACCGGCCGGTAAGACGGGCGCGGCCGTCGCGGTCGGTGAGGGCCCGGGGAGGGGTCGCGGCCGGGTCGAGCGAGAACGGGTCGGTGACGCAAACGAAGGCCGCGGCGACGGGCCGGCCCGACGACTCGTCGACGACCCGGAAATCCAGGGCGACCTCCTGCTCGTCTTCGAACGGCGTCGGGGTCAGGCAAACCGCCAGGGCCGCGGCCGCGAAGCCGAACTCGACCAGGCCCGCCAGCGCCAGGAACCGGCGCCGGGGGAGCGTCGCGGCGCTGTGCCTCGCGAGGGCCCCGCCGACCCCGGCGAGGAGCAGCGGGGGGCCGGAGACGACTGCCCCGAGCATCAAGGAATCGAAAGCGACCCACGGGACCGTACCCCCCGGGTCGCCGAAAACGCGTGCCCAACGCCCCGCGGCGTATTCCTGGGCGCACTCCAGGGCCGCCCGAGCGCCGTCGAAGGTTTCCGGCAAGTAACGGTCAACGAGGACTCCGAGCAGGAGGAAATGGAGGCCGAAGTACACGAGCCCCGGCACGGGCGGCTTACGGCCCGCCTCGCCCCCGCGGAGGAGGGAGCGGACCCGCCGCGCCCCGAAAAGCAAGGCGCCGACCAGCGCGACGTTGACCAGCGGAACGACGCCGACGGCCTCGGGGAGGATCCGGTACGTGAACCGCCCGGCCCCGTATCGGCCCGTTTCGTAGAAATGCCGAAAGCCCGCGACGTTCGCGGCGACGACCGCGACGGCGAAGAGGAGCGTCCCCGTCGAGAACCGGACTCGCCGTCGACACACGGCCCGTGCCTCCTGCCTTACGGGCGCCTATGGTACTCGGGGTGCGAGTCGCAACGGAACCGAAAACCGGCCTAAGGTCCGGTGCAGGGTCCACCCTGGCCGGGGCCCTTCACCTCCGGTTGCGCTGCTGGCTCGGCTTCCGAGGGGTGATCAATGGAAAGCTCCGTGCCCGGGGTTAACCCCTCCCCTTCGTTAATGGTGATTACGAAACCACCTCCGGACGTTCCCGTGCGAGCCGCCTGGTCCTGACCGTACCGGACGACCCCCAGAACCGCTCCGGCGATCAGCACCACCCATAAGAGTGACCTGAGCCGCCACCGCAACCGGAACCGCCTCATGGTCGTCACCTCCCGGTTCGCCGCCGCGGTCCGCTTCCGAGAGGTCAGCCGTTCCGGCCCCTCCCTATGCGGGCTCGTCTTGTCCACTCCGGGACTCGTGATGGTTCTATCTCCAAGGCTTCGGAGAACGCCTCGATGACGCGCTGGTCGGTCAGTCGCTCCGGCAAGAAGTCCGGCTGGTCGATGAGA
>Ga0164243_10011337_pt1 | contig 12725 bp, 10 predicted proteins | sample OricompcompostOP_FD_108781 | JGI IMG/M metagenome (GOLD analysis project Ga0164243, IMG submission 108781) | Organic Plus compost microbial communities from Emeryville, California, USA - Original compost - Organic plus compost (OP) | ecosystem: Engineered > Solid waste > Mixed feedstock >...
ACTCGTTGTAGAGGTAGTCCCGCTCCTCGTCGGTGCACATCTCCAGCGTCAGCTCGTCGTGGTTGCGCAGGAACGTGCCCCACTGGCAGCCGGACGGGATCTCCGGCGTCTGGGCCATGATCTCCGAGATCGGGTAGCGGGACTCCCGGCGCGCCGCCATGAACATGCGCGGCATGAGCGGGAAGTGGAACGCCATGTGGCATTCGTCCCCGCCCACCGTCGGGTCGCCGAAGCAGTCGACGAGGTCAGCGGGCCACAGGTTCGCCTCGGCGAGCAGGACCCGGCCCGGGTACTCGTCGTCGACCACCTTGCGCAGCCGCTTGAGGTAGGCGTGGGTCTCGTCCAGGCCCGCGCAGTCGGTGCCCTCCCGCTCGTAGAGGTAGATGACGGCGTCGAGGCGGAACCCGTCGATGCCCAGCTCCAGCCAGAACCGGACGACGTCGAGCATGACGTCCTGCACGGCCGGGTTGTCGTAGTTCAGGTCCGGCTGGTGCGAGAAGAACCGGTGCCAGTAGAACTGCTGCCGGACCGGGTCGAACGTCCAGTTGGACGACTCGGTGTCGCAGAAGATGATCGGCGCCTGCGCGTACCCGGTGTCGTCGTCCCGCCAGACGTAGTAGTCGCCGTACGGCCCAGTGGGGTCCTCCCGGGACTTCTGGAACCATTCGTGCGCGTCCGAGGTGTGGTTGAGCACCAGGTCGGTGATGACCCGGATGCCCCGGGCGTGGGCCTCGTCGACGAGCGTCACGAAGTCGTCGAGCGTGCCGTAGCGCGGGTCCACCGCGAAGTAGTCGCTGATGTCGTAGCCGCCGTCCCGGCCAGGGGACGCGTAGAACGGCGGCAACCAGACACAGTCGACACCCAGCCACTTGAGATAGTCCAGCTTGGACACGAGGCCCGGTAGGTCGCCGATGCCGTCGCCGTCGGAGTCGTGGCACGCCTGGACGAGCACCTCGTAGAAGACGGCTCGCTTGTACCATTCCTGCTCGACCGGCAGGGTTCGCGCGCGGCGTGAGGTCGCGCCGACGCGGCGGACCACGTCCGACATCACTTCACCGATCCGGCGAGCACACCCTGGACGAAGTAGCGCTGGAAGGCGAAGAAGACGACCAGCGGGATCAGCATCGACAGGAACGAGCCGGGGCCGATGGTGTCGATGTTGGACGAGAAGGCGCGCATCTGCTCCCGCAGGGCGTACGTGATTGGCGCGTTCTCCGAGGTGGCGAAGACCAGCGCGACGAGCAGGTCGTTCCACACCCAGAGGAACTGGAAGATGGCCAGCGACGCGATGGCCGGCCAGCCGACCGGAAGCACGACCTTGGCGAAGATCCGCGCCTCGCCGGCGCCGTCGATCCGCGCCGCCTCCAGCAGGTCGCGCGGGATGCCGATGAAGAAGTTGCGCAGCAGGAAGATGGCGAACGGCAACCCGAACGCGACGTGGAACGCGATCACGGCGGGTATCGAGCCGTAGATGCCGAGCCAGCCGAAGATCCGGGCGTCCGGGATGATCGCCACCTGCACGGGCACCACGATCAGCGCCACCACGAGGATGAACAGCCAGTCCCGGCCGGGGAACTCCATCCAGGCGAGGGCGTACGCCGCCAGCGCGCCGAGCACGACGACGAGCAGCGTCGACGGCACGGTGATGAGGATGGTGTTCCACAGCGACCCGACGATCCGGTCGTTCTGCAGCAGCCGCACGTAGTTGTCGAGGGTCAGCTGCGAGGGTGAGAGCAGCGCGTTCCACCAGCCGGTGGCGCTGTTGGCGGCGGGCTCGCGCAGGCTGGCGACGGCGAGGCCGACGGTCGGCAGCAGCCAGACGAGGCCGATGACGACGACCAGCACCCGCACCACGACGCCGCTGAGGCGGGACACGATCCGGCTCGCCAGGCTGCGCTTCGGTGGGCCCAGTGCGGTGCCGGCCGGAAGCAGCTCCGGCACCTCGGTGACCTGGGTGACGCTCACAGTCCCTCCCTGCGCATGCGCCGGATGTTGAACAGCATCGCCGGCAGCACGAGGGCGAAGAGCAAAACCGCGAGCGCGCTGCCCAGGCCGTAGTCGAGCCCGCCGCCGAACGACACGCGGTACATCTCGAGCGCGACCACGTTCGCCTCGTCCTGGGACGCCTCCGGCGCCAGCACGTAGACGAGATCGAAGATTTTCAAGACATTGATCATTAATGTGACGAAGACGACGACCAGCACCGGCCGGACCAGCGGGACGGTCACCCGGCGGAAGACCTGCCACTCGGTGGCGCCGTCCACCCGGGCCGCCTCGAGCGCCTCGCGCGGGAGAGCCGCCAGGCCCGCGGTGATGAGGACCATCGCGAAACCGGCCCAGATCCAGAGGTACGCGGCGATCAGGGCCGGCGTGATCAGCGACGGCCCGAGCCAGGTCACGCCGTTGAACGGTTCGGCGAAGTTGGCCGCGGGCAGCCGGACGACGTACGTGCCGGAGGGCAGGTCCGGGAACGTGAACCGGCCGGCCGCGTCGGTCTCGGTGGTCGCCACCGTCCGCCCGTCGACGACCGCCTCGACGGTCATGCCGGGCAGCCCGCGTTCGGTCGTGTCGACCACGCCGGGCTCGCCGCCGTCGCGGCTGAAGTCGAGCCAGACGACGCCGCGCAGCCCGGTGCCGGTGTCGGGCTCCGCCGCGGTGGCGGCGTCCGCCGGGACCCGGTCGGGCGGGAGCCCGACCAGACCCAGCTTCGCCACCTCGCCCGGGGTGACCGGCGCGCTCTGGAAGCCGCCGTCCGCCGCCGTCAGCGGTCCGCCGTCGCGGACCCGGGCACCGTGGTACGGCGACGGGGGCGAGAACGCGTCGTGTATCCCCACGATCACGGCGTTGAGGAGGCCGCGGTCCGGGTTCTCGTCGTAGACCAGCCGGAACGTCACACCGGCGGCCAGGAACGAGATCGCCATCGGCATGAACAGGATGGTCTTGAGCGCCGTGGCGCGCTTGACCCGCTCGGTGAGCACCGCGAACAGCAGGCCCAGGATGGTCACCACCGTCGGGGCGACGACCACCCAGATGGCGTTGTTGAGGATCGCCCGCCGGGTCGAGCCCGACGTGAACATCTCGACGTAGTTGTCGAGCCCGACGAACGTCGAGCCGTCACCGCTGTGCAGGCTCAGCCACACCGTGTACGCGATCGGGTAGCAGACGAGGGCCAGCAGCAGGAGCACCGCCGGGCCGAGGAAGATCAGCGCCAGGAGGCGGGCCTCCCCCGGCCGGCGGCCACCGGCGTTGCCGCGGTGCCGGGGCGAGGCCACGCCCGAGCGACCGGCGCGGGCGCTCCGGGGCGGGGCGTCTTGTACGCCGGCCGGATCGGACGTGACTGTCATTACTCGCTCCTGAATTCCTTGGCTGCCGCCTGCTCGAGCTTCTGGGCGATCTCGGCGGGCTCGAGGTCCTTACCCAGGAAGTCCTGCAGCAGGACCCAGAACGCCGCGCTGGTGCCGCCGCCGAATGCCTGCGGAGTCAGGTCCGACATGTCGAAGCGGAGCAGTTCCGCGTTGACCACCGCGTCGGCCAGCTCCTTCGTGGTCGGGTCGGTGTAGGCGGCGGTGTCCAGCTTGGAGTTCGGGGAGACGAACCCGCCCTTCCTGGCCATGATTTCGGCGGCCTCCGGCGAGGCGAGGAAGGCCATCAGGGCCCGGGCCTCCGGCGTGTCCTTGAGCTGGACGGCCTGGTCACCGGCGGTCACCACAGCGGGCTTGGAGCCCTCGATCGACGGCCAGGGGAAGAACTTCGCCGTCTCGCCGACCGTGAACTTGCCCAGCTTGTTGATTTCGGCGGCGACGAAGTCGCCCTCGAAGAGCATCGCGGCCTTGGGCGACTCGCCGAACACCTCGGCGATGCCCTGGGTGAACGTGATCTGGGTGGCGCCGGCCGGCTTGCCCAGGATGGTGTTCGGGCTGCGCCAGTAGTCGGCCAGCAGGGTCAGCGTCTTGACGACCGACGGGTCGGTCCACGGGATCTCGTGCTTGGCCAGCTTGTCGTAGTTCTCCGGGCCCGCGATCCGCAGGTAGACGTTCTCGAACCAGTCGGTGAGCACCCAGCCGTCGCCACCGGCGGCCACCATCGGCGTGGTGCCCGAGTCGGCCAGCTTCTGCGAGGCCTTCGCCAGGTCGTCCCAGGTGGTCGGGGGCTGCACACCGGCGTCCTCGAACGCCTGCGTGCGGTACCAGATGACCGACTTGTTGGCCGCCTTGAAGTAGAAGCCGTACAGCTTGCCGTCGATCGTGCCCAGCTCCTGCCAAGCCTGGCTGTAGTTGGCCTTGGTCGCGGCCTCGGCGTCGCCGCTCAGCGGGATGAGTGCGCCGCGGCCCGCCAGTTCCGCGACGACACCCGGCTGCGGGATCATCGCGACGTCGGGCGGTGATCCGCCGGCGATCCGGCTGTTGAGGAGGACGGGCAGGTCGTTGCCGCCGGCGGTGTAGCGGACGGTGGCGCCGGTCTTCTCCGCGAACGCGTCGAGGACGGCCTGGAAGTTCTCCTGCTCGGCCCCGGACCAGGTGGCCGCGACCTCGACAGACTTGCCCGCGAGGCTCTTCTCCTGGCCCGCGGGTGGGCTAGACTCGCCGCCGCACGCTGTCGCGGTGGCGAGCACCGCCGCGGCAACGGCGACAACAGCCGTTCTTGCCATGGTGAACCCTTTCGCTAGAGATGGGTGGTGCGCTGGTGGGAGGGGCGGTGTCGCCGCCCACGGTGTGCCGGCCCGGCCACGACGCGAGATGTCGGCTCGCCCGTGGCCGGACCGTCACCGGATGGCCTGGCCGGAGACCAGGTCGAACGCGTGCAGCCGCTCCGTCTCGGCCGTCATCGTGATCAGGTCACCCTCGCTGACCAGCACCCGCGCCCCGAAGCGGCCGATGAGGATGGTCGACGCCGTCTCGACCGGCGCGCCGTCGGCGCCGGAGTCGCGGGCCAGCTCGCGGGTGTCCTCGGTGTCGACCCGCGGGGCGTCGACCGAACCGTGGACCATCAGGTCCGAGCCGAGCCCCTCGGTCAGCTCCACGCGGGCGTGGATGCGCGCGGTGCTGTCCTCCCGGCCGGGCCGCGGCTCGGTGAGGTCCTCGGGACGGATGCCGAGCGCGATCTCGCCGTACGAGTAGTCCGCGAGCTTCGGCCGCGCGGCCAGCCAGCTGCGCTGCGGCCGGATCGCCTGGCTGCCGAGCAGCAACACCGGGTCACCGTCCTGCGTGGTCAGCCGGGCCTTGACCAGGTTCATGGCCGGCGAGCCGATGAAGCCGGCGACGAAGATGTTGGCCGGCTTGTCGTAGAGCTCCTGCGGGGAGGCGACCTGCTGGAGCACGCCCTTCTTCATCACGGCGACCCGGTGCCCCAGGGTCATCGCCTCGGTCTGGTCGTGGGTGACGTAGATGGTGGTGACGCCCATCTTGCGGCTGTTGCGGGCCAGCTCCGCGCGCATCTGGACCCGGAGCTTGGCGTCCAGGTTGGACAGCGGCTCGTCCATCAGGAAGGCGGCGGGCTCGCGCACCATGGCCCGGCCCATCGCGACCCGCTGCCGCTGGCCGCCGGAGAGCTTGCCGGGCCTGCGGCGCAGGTGCTCGCTGAGCGCCAGGGTCTCGGCGGCCCGCTCGACGCGCGCCTCGATCTCCTCCTTTGGGACCTTGCGGAGCCGGAGACCGAAGGCGATGTTGTCGAAAACGTCCAGGTGCGGGTAGAGCGCGTAGCTCTGGAAGACCATGGCGAGGTCACGGTCCCGTGCCGGGACGTCGTTGACGACCCGGTCGCCGATCCGGATCGTCCCCTCGCTGATCCCCTCCAGGCCGGCGAGCATCCGGAGGGCGGTGGTCTTGCCACAGCCGGACGGACCGACCAGAACCAGGAACTCGCCATCCGCGACGTCCAAGCTCAGCGCGTCGACGGCTCGGGTGCCGTCGTCGTACACCTTGCTGACGCCCTGAAACGCGATCTCGGCCACGGCTCTCCTACTTCTCGACGAAGTCCCCGATCGATGTCGCGCTCAGCTTGGGGATGGCGGAGGTCCGAGACCAACCCTCGACCCTGTTACGTAACAAAACCGAGGAAGTTCTCACAAGATCAACATTTGGCCCGCAACCCCGCCCGCGAGCCGGGCAGACGCCGGGACCTGCGGCTACGCCTCACGAGCGCTTCCGGTCGAGTGCCCTGCGGTAGGTCGCTCCGGTGAACGGAATGTGAGCCACTTGAGACGGCCACGAACAGGGTGTTTCCCGTGGGTAACCGCGACACTCTTGCCAGGCGCGTCGACGGCTCGTGATGGACCATGCTGAGCCACACGCCGCCCCCATCCGTAGAAGGAACGAGACGCCTGTCCAGTGTGGGAGGTAGCGTGCGGGACCTGGCCGGCTTCACCGTCGCCGTCGCCTCCCAACGCCGCCGGCACGACCTCGCCGCCCTGCTCGAGACCGAACACGCCCGGACGGTGAACGTCCAGGCCGTGCGGTCCGTGGCACAGGCCGATGTGGACCTCGTGGTGGCGGCCACCCGAGCCTGCGTCGAGAGCCCGGTGCACGAGGTCATCGTCTCCTCCGCCTTCGGCCTGCGGGCCTGGCTGCGGATCGCCGGGGCCCACGGGCACCTCGGCGCGGTGGTGGAACGCTTCCAGGAGGCGCGACTGCTGGCCCGGGACGCGCACGCCGCCGACACGCTGCGCGGGCTGGGCCTCAGCCAGATCTGGGCCACCGCCTCGGCGACCGTCGAGGACCTCTTCCGCTATCTCCTGGCCCAGCCCATGGTGGGCCGCCGCGTGGTCGTGCAGGTCGAGTCCGAGCACCACCGGGAGCTCTGCGCGGCGTTGCGCGTCAAAGGCGCGATCGTGGTGGAGGTGGTGACCAGCCGGTTCCTGCCGCCGCTGCGCACCGACGTCCTGCGCCGCCTCTGCCTGGCCGTCGTCCGGAGGCAGGTGGACGCGGTGGCGTTGACCGGAGAAGCCGCCACGCGCAACCTGCTGCGCCAGGCCGAGGCCGACGGGCTGCGCGACGACGTGCTCAACGCGTTCGCCGACGGCGTCACCGCCGCCTGCCTGGGTCCGCTCGCGGCGGCGCCGCTGCGCGAGCACGGGCTCACGCCAGTGGTGGCGTCCACACCGGACCCCACCGACCTCGTCCGCGACCTCGCGGTCCGGCTGCCGTCGCACGCGCTGGCGCTGGAGGTGCACGGCTACCGCGTCCAGGTCCGCAGCCAGTCGATCGCGGTCGACGGCCACGTGGTGCCCGTGCAGCACGGCCCGATAGCGGTGCTGCGCACCCTGGCCCGCCACCCAGGCCGCGTGGTCTCGCCGGCCGAGATCCGCGTCGACTCGCCGGCCTGGTCCGAGGTCGACGACCACGCCATCGAGATGGCGGTGTCGAGGCTGCGCCGGGCATTCCACGGGACCCCGCTGGCCGGGGTGGACCTGATCCAGACCGTGGTCCGCCGCGGCTACCGCCTCGCCGCCTGACCGGCCGCCGGTCGCGCGGACCCGCGACCTGGTGGTCCGGCACGCCAAGCTGAGTGAATGACCTCATGGCTGCGCCTCCAATGACAACGTCACATCGGCGATCTGTGCGGGGGCACTTCGCGGCATACTGCGCTCGACCCGCCCGTCGACCGGGAGCACCACCCTGTCGGCACTCGCCGCAGCGACAGGATCAGGGGTGACTTTGTGGTCGAAGGCCTTGTCCGCGTGCAGCTTGCCGGGACGGCGGCGCGGGCGTCCACGCCTGCCCCGCACCGGCGTGAGGGAGTCCAGCAACGAGAACAGCAGCTGCGCGTCCGGGGTGTTCGCGGCGGAGATCAGCACCTGCAGCGGTATGCCCCGCCGGTCGCACAGGACGTGGATCTTCGAGCCGGGTTTGCCGCGGTCGACCGGGTTTGGCCCGGTCAGGTCCTCTTTTCGCGGCCCGGACACTGATGGAGTCGACGATCGCCCTGGACCAGTCGATTCCACCGGCCACGTGCAGCCGGTGCAGCAGCTCGTGGTGATCTGTTCCCACAACCCGTGCCGGCTCCACTCGGTGAATCGGCGGTGCACTGTCGGCCGGGACACGCCGAAGAACGCCGCGGGCAGCTTGCGCCACGAGCAGCCGGCCTGCACCAGGTACGGGATCGCAGCCAGTACCGCCCGATCTTGCGCCCGGCGGCGGCCACCGCCCTGATGTCGTTTCGTGGCAACCGGAATCGACGGCTGCGCTACCTGCCACAGGTCATCGGGCGCCCACGTGTGGATCATGTCCTCGACGACATCCGCCACGAATAGAAGATCATGCCCAAGGCCGCAACTTCACCAACTGAGACACCCCCTTAGCGACCGAGTGGTTACGAGCCACCACCACGACCCGGCCTTGACATATTTATCCGCATGGCCAAACTGTCTGGGTGACGCCACGAGTGCGGCGGCGCGGTTATGGTCCGATCGGGGGTTGGATAGGCTCCCCGACAGGAACACGTGATTATGTCGTTACACGGTGGGGAGGAGCAGCTCCTTGCTCCGCTACTTCCGGCGCAAGCCCTGGCTGGCAACTCTGTGGCTGACCGTGGCGCTCCTGGTCGCGACGACGGCCGGCATCGCCGTGCAGACCGTGCTGCGGGCCGACGCGCAGCTCGCGATCGGCCTGCGGGAACGTCTCGTCCTGGGTCGCCTGGTGAACGTGTTGCTGCACGACACGCCGCAGGCACAGTACGACCGGGCGGTCGAGTCCGCGGACGGTCGCGGGGTGGTCGCCGGACGGGCGGACTTCTCGACCGCCGGCGGCGAGGCGTGGACCATCGTGGACTCCTACGCGGACTTCGTGCCCGACAGTCCGCTCGTCGCCGCCTACCTGCCGGTGCTCGCCACGCTGGCCAAGGAGCGCAGCGTCGACGTCACGCAGCTGGCTGGCTACCCCGAAGCGTGGGCCAGGGCGGCGATCGACCCGCTGTTTCGCAGCCTGCAGGACGACTACATGCAGCGCATGTACTTCAACCCCGCGCTGGACCTGTGCCACGAGCTCGGCGTCACCCACCCGCTCGGCTTCGCCATCCTGTACGACACGCTCATCCAGCACGGCGCCGGCTCGGATCCCGACTCCGTCGGTGCCGTGGTCAACCGTACGGTCGCCGCCCAGTCGGGCCGGCCGCGCGACGGGGTCGCGGAGCGCGAGTGGCTGGCCGCCTTCCTCGACCTGCGCGCGCAGACGCTGGCGCGCCCCGCCGACAGCCGCCGAGCCGTGACCTGGCCCTACACGATCGGCCGGGTGGAGGCGCTGCGGGCACTGCTCCGCGACGGCAACGTGGACCTGCGTACGCCCTTGACCGTCAAGCCGTACGGAACCGCGCACACGATCGAAGCGGACCCGGCGGACGTACCGCCGGGAGCCCTGCCGACGTGGGGACCGATCACGAGCCCGAGCCCGTCGCCCAGCGGGCAGCCGCCGCGGACCCCGCCGGCGCCGGCGTCTCCCCCTCGGGCCACGGCGAACCCGTCCCCGGCCCGGAGCGACGAACGCGAGCTGGCGGACCCAACGGACGTCCGGGACATGGCGAGCCTGTCGTTCGCGGGTTCCGCCGCCCGGGCCGGGTCCGGGTTCCGCCTGACCACCGGGCCACAGCAGGCCGGGGCCGTCTGGCTCGGCAAGGCCGTCGACACCGGCGCGTCGTTCGAGTCGATGTTCCGCGTATCGATCAGCCAGCTCAGCGACGGCATGGCCTTCGTCATCCGTGGCGCCGGGTCGCGGGAGGTGGGCGGCGTCGGCGGCGGCCTCGGGTACGGCCATAAGGACAATCCTGGCTATCGGATCGAGCCGTCGGTGGCGGTCGAGTTCGACCTGATCGCCGCCGAGTACGACCCGGCGGGAGGCAAGCAGAGCGTCGCGATAACGCGCGACGGCGACGTCACGACGCACCTCTCTTCGACCAGTCCGCCGGTGAACCTCGTCGGTGGCCCGGTCACCGTCTGGGTCGAATACACGGCCGCCACCCACCGGCTCGCGGTCTTCGTCAGCGGGAAGACGACCCGGCCCGACAAACCCACGCTGACCGCGTCGGTTGATCTGGGCCGCGTCACGGGCACCCGGGCGATCGTCGGCATCACGGCCGGCACCGGCGGCGACTGGGCCAACCAGGACGTTCTCGAATGGCGCCTGTCCGTATGATCGTGACGGGAGCCGACAAGTCGAAGCGTGGCGAAATCATGGAAACGAACCAGCACACCGGGCCTGGCCACGACGAGCTTCGGGAGTCGCTGGGTCTCTACCTGAGCGGCACGCTCGATCCGGCCGAGGAACGGAGGGTCGAAGCACATCTGGCCGGTTGTGCGGAGTGCCGCGCGACCGCGGATGAACTCGCCGATGTCGTGTTGCTGCTGCCCAACCTGTCGAACGACGACATGCGCGATCTCCTGACTCCCGACCGCCCGGAGAGCCCCGAGCCCGGCCACGTCGCGCCGTTCCGGCGGCCGAGCCCGGCACGCCGGCGCGGGCGGATGCTCGCTCCGCTGCTCGCCGCGGCGGCGGCCCTGGTGGCGATCGCCTTCGCCGGCGGCGCGTGGTGGAACGGCTCGTACGGTCCGGCGAGCCGCCCGGTCTCCTCGTCCACCAGCGCCGGTGCCACCGCGAGCGTCGAGTTCCCCATCGATCGGGAACTGCGCCTCGTCGTGGTCGGGCTCCGGCCGCGCGCCGAGTTCGAGGTCATCGCGGTGGCCCGGGACGGCAAACCGCACCTGCTCGCACGGCATCAGGCGATCGGCGGCCCGCAGCGGGTCGTCGCCGAGACGCCGGTTCCCGCCGACGAGATCGTCCTGGTGATCGTGGCGCAGCTCGACGGCACGGTCGTCGTGGCGGTCCCCCTCTGATGACCGTCTCCGGAGGCGCCCCCTGCTCGCGGGGATGTCCGACACCGCCCGCGTTCGAGTCCGCCGACGAGCGGATGAAGCAGCTCTACGACCTGCACGCCGGGCCGGTCTACCGGTTCCTGCTGGGCCTGACCTTCGGCCGGCGTCAGGCGGCCGAGGACCTCCTCCAGGAGACGCTGCTGCGCGCATGGCGGCAGCTCGACAACCTCGATTCCGATATCTCGACCCTGCGTCCCTGGCTACTGACGGTCGCCCGCCGCGTGGCGATCGACGCCGGCCGCGCGCAGAAGGCACGGCCAACCGTCGTAGGAGATGTTGACCTGAGCGGTCTTCCGGCCCCTGACAACCCGGTCGACCGGCTGATCGTCGCGCAGACACTGCGGACCTCCATGGCGGCGCTGTCCCCCGAACACCGCCGGGTCATCTTCGAGCTGTACTACATGGGCCGGACCGCGCCGGAGGTGGCGGCGCTGCTGGGCATTCCCGAGGGCACTGTGCGGTCCCGGGCCTTTCACGCGCTGCGCTCGCTTCGGGCGAGCCTGACCGCGTCCGAGTCGCCGGAATAGCCCCGCCGGATCGGCAGGCGGGCCCGCAGTATTAGCAGCAGCAGGGCGTCGCGTGCGGCCACCAGCCTCGCGACGTCGGCCAGCCGGGCACCTGCGAGGGCCCGATCGTACCGGTCCCACGCCGCGATCAGGTCCGCGCGCCGGTCGGCGTCCCGACCGTCCCGGTCGAGGTGGCGCAGGACGATCCGGACCTGGTCGGTGAGTGTCGGGGCCTCCGCGAACAGCCGGACCAGCGTCGCGGGGCCGTCCGCGGGGTCGACCGGCGCGGACCAGCAGTCGATCAGCGTACGCAGAGTCTCGGCCTCGGCGGATGCGACGTCGCGCCGGTCGCGGATGTAGCCGGCGAAGAGGCCGGCGAGCGTGGCCAGCCGCCGGGAGGGCAGGGCCTGCGGGTGGCGCAGGGCCCGCGCGACGACAGCCGGCAGCGTTCCACCATGGACAGAGAGTGTCATGACACCGGTGGGGGTCGCCAGCTCTGGTTCGCGCTGCCGTCGCACCGCTGCGCGGTCAGCTGGACCCAGGCTGTGCCGACCGGACCCGGCGCCGTGAGGCACAGCCCGGTACCCGGGTTGACGATGCGGTCGCCGGCGAACGTCCAGCGCTGCGAAGGGCTTTCGTCGCAGGTCCAGCACTCCACCGGGGTGCCCGCCGTGGTGCGGTCGTTCTCGATCCGCAGGCAGTACCCGACCACCCGGAGGCTGGCGTCCGTCTCCGCCGTCCACCACTGGGCGGCTGTGCCGTTGCAGCCGACGACCTGGATGCGGTTGGCGTTCATCGGGACGCCGCCGTCGATGTCGACGCACAGCCCGCCGGCCGAGACGACCGGCCCTTCCCGGCGGCGCGGTGCGGTCGGCGCCGGGGCCGGCGGCGAGAGCTCCGCCGCCGGCCGCCGGGTGGGGCTCGGGACCGGTCCGGTCGTGGTTCCGCGCACCGGTTCACGGACGGTGACGGTCGTCGCCGGCGCCGGCGACGCCGGCGTGGTGGGCGATCCGCTCGCCGCCACGACCAGCGGGATGGTGACCGGCGACGCCGCGCCCGCTGCCGTGCCGCCGGCCGGCGGCGGAACCCGCGCCGGCGACGCGGGCTCCGTGCCCACCGCGCGGAAGCCGAAGCCGAGGACGCCGGCGCCGCCCAGCGCGGCGGCCAGGGCGGCGACTGTGAAGCGGGCCGGGACACGGCAGCCGGTCCCCGCGGCACCCCGCCCCGCGGCGGCTCCCGACCGATGCCGAGGCCCCGGCGGCGCGGCCGCCGCCGCCAGCGTCCGCATCGGCGTCGGAGCCGCCACGGTCGGCGTCACCGAGGTCGGCATCGCCAAGCTCGGCGTCGTGTGCTGCGGTGCC
>Ga0164243_10011338_pt1 | contig 12725 bp, 10 predicted proteins | sample OricompcompostOP_FD_108781 | JGI IMG/M metagenome (GOLD analysis project Ga0164243, IMG submission 108781) | Organic Plus compost microbial communities from Emeryville, California, USA - Original compost - Organic plus compost (OP) | ecosystem: Engineered > Solid waste > Mixed feedstock >...
CGGCGGCCGGTCGATCGTCGCCCAGCCGATCACGACGTCGCCGTCGAGCAGGCAGGCGAGCTGACCGGGGGCGGCGCCGTCGACCGGCTGCTCCAGCGCCACCTCCAGCCGCCGGTGGGAGCCGGCGGCGGGGTCGCCGACGAGGCGGGCCGGGAGCGGCTTGGCGCGGTAGCGCAGCTTGACGCGGTCGACGCGGGCGCCGTCGCGGTGCAGCCGCGCGCCGCGCAGCGGGACCGAGGTCGTCTCCAGCTCGGCGCGCGTGCCGGCGACGACGCGGTTGCTGGCGGCGTCGGTCCGCAGCACGTAGAGCGGCTCCTCGGCGGCGACGCCGAGCCCTCTGCGCTGGCCGACCGTGTAGCCGTGGTGGCCGCGGTGGCGGCCGAGCACGCGGCCGGCGCTGTCGACGATCTCCCCCGGCCGCTGCTCGATCCCGGCGTGGCGGGCGAGGAAGGCGGCGCGGCTGGTGCCGGCGAGGAAGCAGAGGTCCTGCGAGTCCGGCTTGGCGGCGACCGGCAGCTCCGCCTCGGCCGCCAGCGCGCGCACCTGCGGCTTCGTCAGCTCGCCGAGCGGGAAGCGCATGCGGGCCAGCGACGTCGGCGCGAGCGCGGCGAGCATGTACGTCTGGTCCTTCCAGGCGTCGACGGCGGCGCGCAGCAGCGGGCCGTCAGGACCGTGCTCGACGCGGGCGTAGTGGCCGGTCGCGAGCGTCGCGGCGCCGAGGCGGTCGGCGAAGTCGAGCATCGCGTCGAGCCGCACGTGGCCGTTGCAGCGGATGCAGGGGTTGGGCGTCAGGCCGGCGCGATGGTCGTCGAGGAAGGGCTCGACGACGCCGGCGCGGAACTCGGCGCGCAGGTCGAGCGTGAAGTGCGGCAGGCCCATCCGGTGGGCGAGCGCGCGCGCGTGGCGGACCGCCTGCGCCGAGCAGCAGGAGCGCTCGCCGTCGTTCTCCTCGTCGGCCCACAGCTCGAGCGTCACCGCGACCGCGTCGCCGCCGTCGCGACCGGCCAGCAGCGCGACGACGGCGCTGTCGACGCCGCCTGACATCGCCACCAGCGTCCGCTCGCCGTCGTCGGGCGCCGGCAGCGCGGCCCGCTCGCGCACCGCCGTCCCGAGCGCCCGCGCGAGCGCGTCGGCGACCAGCTCGGCGGCGTGGAACTTGCCGGCGGAGAGCCCGCCGATCTCCTCGGCGAGGGCGTGCGCGCCGAGCCGCGCGGCGTCGAGCAGCGCCATCCCCTCGACCAGCTCCGCGGTCGCGCTCAGCGTCGCGATCGTCGCGCCGCAGGCCTCCGCCTCCCAGCCGACCGCGCCGACGCGACGGCCGTCGTCGTCGAGCGCGAGCGACAGCCGCACGACGTCGCCGCACAGTCTCGTGCCGGCGACGCCGAGCGCCGCGCCGGCCGGCGCGCGCCCATGCCCATGACGAGAGGCCAGATGGTGCTCGAACAGCTCGCGATTCACGACCAGCGAGTGTAGAGCGGGCCCGCACCTCGTTCTTGGCGAGCGGGAGCACGCCACGTAGGCTCTCGCCGATGGACGACTCGCGCTTCGAGCTCCTGCACCGCGGACGGCAGACCATCGGCACGCTCCCCGCCCTGCCGCTCTACGTCTGCGCTCTCGCGGTCGCGGGGCTGGCGGTGCTGCTGTTCGACGACGCGATCTCCGGCCAGCTCGTGCTCGTCCCGCTGGCGCTTCTGATCGTCTATTGCGCGCTGCGTCCCAGCGGCGGCTGGGACACCTTCGCGACGTTCGCCGCGCCGTCGATCATCAGCAACGTCGCGAACTGGATCTTCGACGTCCGCAGGCTGTGGGTCGCGCTCCCGGTTCTCGCCTTCGCGCTGCTGATGCTGTGGCAGCAGGACCGCGACGACCGCAGAGCGCGGCGGCTCAGCTCTGCGCCTGAGCCGCCGGCGCCGCTCTGAAGGCGGTCACCCTCAGGCCGACCTCTCTCAGCTGCTGCTCGTCGACCGGCGCCGGGGCGCCGGTCAGCGGGTCGCTGCCGGAGGCCGCCTTCGGGAAGGCGATCGCGTCGCGGATCGACTCGCGGCCGGCGAGCAGCGCGACGATCCGGTCGATGCCCATCGCGATGCCGCCGTGCGGCGGGGCGCCGTAGCGGAAGGCGTCGAGCAGGAAGCCGAAGCGCGCCTGCGCCTCCTCCTCGCTGAAGCCGATGATGCCGAAGATCTTTCTCTGCACGTCGATCGTGTTGATGCGGATCGAGCCGCCGCCGATCTCCGAGCCGTCGAGCACGAGGTCGTAGGCGCGCGAGAGGATCTGGCCGGGGTTGCCGTCGAGGTCGCCGGTCGGCGCCGTGAACGGGTGGTGCATCGCCGTCCAGCCGCCGTCGTCGGTCTGCTCGAACATCGGGAAGTCGACGACCCAGAGGACGTCGTGGCGCCCCTCCGGCACGAGCGAGAAGCGCTCGGCGAGGTCGAGCCGCAGCGCGCCGAGCGCCTGCGCGGCGATCTTCGCGCTGTCGGCGACGATCAGCAGCAGGTCGCCCGGCTGCCCCTCCAGCGCGCTCGTCACGGCCGCGATCTCCTCGGCCGACAGCGCCTTCGCGACCGGCGAGCGCCACGTGCCGTCCTCCTGCACGAACGCCCACACGAGGCCCTTGGCGCCGTTCTGTCTCGCCAGCTCGGTGAGCGCGTCGAGCTCTCTGCGCGGCAGCTCGCGCGCACCGGCGTTGAGGCCGCGGATCACGCCGCCGCCGGCGAGCGCGCCGGCGAAGACCTTGAACTCGGTCCCGGCGAAGAGCGAGCCGAGCTCGGAGATCTCCAGCCCGAAGCGCGTGTCGGGCCGGTCGGAGCCGAAGCGCAGCATCGCCTCCGCGTACGACATGCGCGGCCACGGCGCCGCCGCGACGGGGAAGTCGGCGGCGGCGAAGATCGCCCCCATCACGGCCTCCATCGTCTCGATCACGTCGTCCTCCTCGACGAACGACATCTCGAGGTCGAGCTGCGTGAACTCGGGCTGGCGGTCGGCGCGCGTGTCCTCGTCGCGGAAGCAGCGGGCGATCTGGTAGTAGCGCTCGAAGCCGCCGACCATCAGCAGCTGCTTGAACAGCTGCGGCGACTGCGGCAGCGCGTAGAAGGAGCCGGGGTCGATCCGCGCCGGCACGAGGTAGTCGCGCGCGCCCTCGGGGGTCGAGCGCGTCAGGTTCGGCGTCTCGATCTCGAGGAAGTCGCGCTCGTTGAGCACGCCGCGCATCGTCGAGGTGACGACGTGGCGCAGCTTCAGCGCCTCCTGCAGCGGCGCGCGGCGCAGGTCGAGCGCGCGGTGGCGCAGCCGCAGCGTCTCGTCGACCGGGCCGTCCTCGTCGATCGGGAAGGGCGGCGTGTCGGCGACGGCGTGGACGGTCAGCTCGTCGACGGTCAGCTCGATCTCGCCGGTCGGCAGGTTCGGGTTGACGTTCTCCGGGTCGCGGCGGGTGACGACGCCGCTCGCCGTCAGCACGTGCTCGGAGCGCAGCGAGTGCGCGAGCGCGTGCGCCTCCGGCGCGCGGTCGGGATGGAAGGTCAGCTGGACGATCCCGGAGCGGTCGCGCAGGTCGATGAAGATCAGCCCGCCGTGGTCGCGGCGGCGGTGGACCCAGCCGGCGACCCGCGCCGGCTCGTCGGCGCGGGCGGCGGTCAGCTCGCCGGCCCAGGCGTCGCGGTAGCCGTTCGGGCGCGGAGTCTTCATGCCAGCGTCTTTCCCTTTCGCAGTACCAGCGGGATCACCCGCTGCAGCTCGATCTCGTCCTGCTCGCCGCTCTCCATGTCCTTGAGCGCGACGGTGGTGCCGTCCTCGCCGACGATCGCGACGCTGCGCGCGCCGATCCGCCCGGCCTGCTTCAGCTGCCCCTTCAGCGAGCGGCCGGCCAGCTCGATCTGCGCCGACAGGCCGGCGCGGCGCGCCTCCAGCGCCAGCTCGAAGCCGGCGCGGCGGCCGAGGTCGCTCGTGAACGCGACGAAGAGGTCGCACAGCGGCGGCGGCGCGGGGTGCTCGTGCGCGGCGAGCAGGATCCGCTCGACGCCCGCGCCCCAGCCGATGCCGGGCGTCGGCGGGCCGCCGAGCTGCTCGATCAGGCCGTCGTAGCGGCCGCCGCCGGCGACGCCCGACTGCGCGCCGAGCGCGTCGCTGGTGAACTCGAAGAGGGTCCGCGCGTAGTAGTCGAGGCCGCGCACGAGCGTCGGGTCGACCTCGTAGGTGAGGTCGGCGCCGTCGAGCAGCGCGCGCACCTCGGCGAAGTGCTCGGCGTCCTCGCCGCTGAGGCGGTCGAGCAGCAGCGGCGCGCCCTTCATCACCGCTCTGGTGCCGGGATGGTCGGCGTCGAAGGCGCGCAGCGGATTGAGGTCGATGCGGCTTCTGACCTCCTCCGACAGCTGGTCCTCGTGCGCGCGCAGGTAGGCCTGCAGCTCCGCTCTGTACTCGGCGCGCGTCGCCGGCGTGCCGAGCGAGCCGAGCCGCAGCCGCACGCCCTTGACGCCGAGCGCGTCGAGCAGCTCGGCCAGCAGCAGGATCGACTCGGCGTCGACGGCCGGCTCGGCCGAGCCGATCGCCTCGGCGCCGATCTGCCAGAACTGGCGGTAGCGGCCGGCCTGCGCACGCTCGTAGCGGAAGAAGCTGGAGAAGTACCAGAGCTTCACGGGCTGCGGCAGCTTCTGCATCCCGTGCTCGAGGTAGGCGCGCGCGATCGGCGCCGTCCCCTCCGGGCGCAGCGTGATCGAGCGGCCGCCGCCGTCCTCGAAAGTGTACATCTCCTTCTGGACGATGTCGGTCGAGGCGCCGACGCCGCGCGCGAACAGCTCGGTCGCCTCGAAGGTCGGCGTCTCGATGCGGCGGTAGCCGGCCTGGCCGAGGATGCGGTGCGCCGTCTGCTCGGCGTCGTGGCGCCGGGCGGCGAGGTCGGGCAGCACGTCGTACGTGCCGCGCGGGGCTTGGAGCTTCTGAGCCATCGGCGCGAAGGCTACGCGACGAGGTCTTGGAGGAACGGATTGGTCGCGCGCTCGGCCCCGAGCGTCGTGATCCCCATGTGGCCGGGATGGACGACGGTCTCGTCGGGCAGCGCGTCGAGCAGGCCCGCGATCGAGCGCAGCAGCGTCTGGTGGTCGCCGAACGGCAGGTCGGTGCGGCCGATCGAGCCCTGGAACAACACGTCGCCGGAGAAGAGCGCCTGCTCGGCCGCGAGCGACCAGCTGACGTGGCCGGGGCTGTGGCCGGGCGTGAAGATGACGTCGAAGTCGAGGCCCGCGAGCGAGATCCGCTCGCCGCCCTCGACGAGATGCTCCGGGTCGTGGTTCTCGAACGGGCCGAAGCCCGGCCACGGCACGAATCTCTGGATGTCGAGCATCACCTCGCGCTCGAGCGCCGGGCACCAGACCTCGGCGCCGGTCGCCTTCGCCAGCGGCGCGACGGCGCCGACGTGGTCGAAGTGCGTGTGCGTGAGCAGGATCGCCTCCAGCCTCACGCCGAGCTGCTCGATGCCGGCGAGGAGGCGGTCGGCCTCGTCGCCCGGGTCGAAGATGACGGCGCTGTCGGCCCCCTGCCTGCGGACCAGGTAGGCGTTCTCCTGGACCGGCCCGACGGTGAAGGAGGCGACCTCGATCACGCCGCGTCTCTCTTCGCCGGCTTGCCGGCCTGCGCTCTCTTGGCCTGGCGCCGTCTGTAGATGAAGAGGTCGGTGTAGTAGCCCATCGGCACGTAGACGACGAGCATGAAGCAGGCGATGAAGACCTTGCTCGCGAACGGCTGGCTTCTGAAGAACAGCACCAGCAGCAGGAAGAAGAAGAGCGTCGCGATGCCGGCGCGGTTGAGCGCGCCTCTCCAGGTCGGCGGCGTGTCGAGCCGCTGCAGCCGTCTGGCGCGCGCGTCCAGTCTCGCGTTGCCGCCGCGCTCGCCGGCCTCCAGTCTGCGCCCGGTCCGCCCGCGCGCCTCCACCTGGCCGGCCGCGTTGCCGCGGTGCTTGGTCTGCCGCTTCTTCTTCGTCTGAGCCATGGGTCCCCTGGAGATTAGTGCCTCGGCCGACCGGGAGACAGCGCCCGCTCGATCAGGTGGCGCCCCGGGTCGAAGCCGGGGATCGGCAGGTCGGCCGGGAAGCCCGCGAAGGCCGCCTCGGGCGCGAGCGCGACCAGCTCGGCGGCGGCGACCGGGACGTGCGCGGCGATCGCGGCGACGACGTCGCGCAGCGGCGTCAGGTCGGGCCGCTCGACGTTCATCGAGATCTGGATCGCGCCGGCCCGCGCCAGCTCCAGCCCGATCGCGCGCAGCCCCGGCAGCCCCTCCGGCCCGCCCTCGCGCACGCGCGCGGCGACCGCTCTCGCCTGCTCCAGCGTCGCCGACGGCGCGAGCGTGACGTTGAAGGCGACCAGCGGCGGCCGCGCGGCGACGAGCGTCGCGCCGGCGGTCGGGTGGGGCGCGCGCGGGCCGAAGTCGGTCGCCAGCTCGCCGGCGCGCAGGCGCTCCGCCAGCGCCGCCGGCCCGCCTCTGCGGATGAAGGCGCGCGTGCGTCCCTGCGCCAGCAGCCCGTAGGTCAGCACCGGGATCCCCTGCCGCGCGATCAGGTCGGCGGCCAGCAGCGCCTCGGCGCAGGCGACGCCGCGCTCCTCCTCGCGCAGGAAGACGACCGGCGCGACGTCGAGCGCGCCGACGTGCGGGTGGACGCCGTCGTTGGCGCGCAGGTCGATCCGCCGCGCCGCCTCCGCCGCGCCGGCGGCGAGCGCCGGCGCGAGCCGGCCGGGCGCGCCGGCGAGCGTGACGACCGAGCGGTTGTGGTCGGGGTCGCGGTGGACGTCGAGCAGCCGCACCCCCTCCCCGCCGGCCGCGAAGGCGGCCGCGATCGCGTCGATCGCGGCGTCGTCGCGGCCCTCGGAGACGTTCGGGACGGCGAGCAGCGTCAGAGCGCCCATCTGCCGGCGTCGAGCACCGTCGTGCCGCCGATCGTCAGCGTCGGCTCGAGCACGACGACGTCGAGGTGGATCGGGACCGAGACGGTGCCGCCGATCCCCATGCTCGCGCCGAAGGCGACGTGGACGGTGCCGAGGATCTTCTCGTCCTCGAGGATGTTGCCGGTCAGCGTCGCGGCGTCGTTGGTGCCGACGCCGAGCTCGGCGATGTTGGTGCCGTCTGGCCCGTGTCTGGTCAGCCGCTCGAGGAACTCGGGGCCGAGCGGGCCGTTGGCGGCGGTCAGGTGGCCGTCCTCGACCGTCAGCAGGACCGGCTCGGGCGAGATCCCCATCGGCGCCAGCGAGGAGGCGAACAGCTCGCCGCGGCCGCTGAGCGGGGCGATGAAGCCCTCGCCGGCCGGCAGGTTGCCGAAGCTGCCCGCTCTCGTCATCTCGCCGATGTCGGCCATCCCCTTGCGGCCGGTCAGGTCGAGCGTCAGGTCCGAGCCGCGCGGGCAGGAGACGTGCGCCTCGTCGGCGCCGGTCAGCAGCTCGGTGACGGCGAGCGTGCGCTCCTTCATCGTCGCGAAGTCGACGCCCATCACGCGAGCGATCATGTCGGCGGTCGCGCCCGGCAGCGTCGCCCCGCGCGAGCCGTTGTCGTTGCTCGCCTTGCGCGCTCTCGTGTGCGACAGCGAGCGCGAGGTCGGCGCCAGGTAGACGTCGCAGGCGAGCAGCGCGGCGGCGATCGGCGGCGGCGGCTCGGTGCCGTCGTTGTCGCGCTCGTCCATCAGCGCCAGGACCGCGTCGGCGCCGTAGCGGGCGGCCATGTCGCGCATCGCCTCCGCCAGCTCGCGCGATCTCATGTCGCCGATGACGAGCACGTTCTCGCCGGCTCTCAGTGCGAGGGAGCGCTCCATCACGGTGATCAGCGCGCGTTCGAGTTCGGGGCTCATGCGCGGCAAGCTAGCAGGGGTATGTTCACGGGCATGAGCACGACAGCGGCAGCATCCGGGACGTTCAAGATCGGCGGCGACCTCGAGGTGACGCGCCTCGGCTTCGGCGCGATGCGGATCGTCGGCGAGGGGGTGTGGGGCGAGCCCCGCGATCGCGACGAGGTGCTGCGGGTGCTGAGGCGGCTGCCCGAGCTCGGCGTCGACCTCGTCGACACGGCCGACTCCTACGGCCCGTTCATCTCCGAGGACCTGATCGCCGAGGCGCTGGCGCCCTACGACGCCGGCACGATCGTCGCGACCAAGGGCGGCTTCACGCGCCAGGGGCCGGGCGTCTGGACCGCGGTCGGCCGCCCCGCCTACCTGCGCCAGTGCGTGCTGATGTCGCTGCGGCGGCTCGGCGTCGAGCGGATCGACCTGTGGCAGCTCCACCGCGTCGACCCGCACGAGGACGCCGACGCGCAGTTCGCCGAGATGCGCAGGTTCCAGGAGGAGGGCCTCGTCCGCCACCTCGGCCTCTCGGAGGTGACGGTCGAGCAGATCGAGGCGGCCCGCCGGCACTTCGAGGTCGCGACCGTGCAGAACAGATACAACCTCGCCGACCGCGCCTCCGAGGACGTCCTCGACTACTGCGAGCGCGAGGGGATCGGCTTCATCCCCTGGTTCCCGCTCGCCGCCGGCAGACTGGCCGAGCCGGGCGGCGTCGCGGCCGAGATCGCGGCCGCGCACGACGCGACGACCGGCCAGGTCGCGCTCGCCTGGCTGCTGGCGCGCTCGCCGGTGATGCTGCCGATCCCGGGGACCAGCTCGGTCGCCCACCTGGAGCAGAACGTCGCCGCCGCCGAGCTGCGGCTGAGCGACGAGGAGGTGGCGCGCCTGACCGCCGCGGAGGCGTAGGGTCGGCCGCATGGCCAGTCCTTCCGCGGGCGCGCGCCCGTACGACGTCGTCCTGATCGGCGCGACCGGCTTCACCGGCGCGCTGACGGCGGCGGTGCTGGCGGAGCGCGCCGGCGCCGCCGGCACCCGCTGGGCGCTCGCCGGCCGCAACCGCGACAAGCTCGCCGCGCTGGCGCAGCGGCTCGGCGCCGACGTGCCGCTGCTGCACGCCGACGTCGAGCAGCCCGCGACGCTGCGCGAGCTGGCCGAGTCGACCCGCGTCGTCGCGACCACCGTCGGCCCCTACATCCGCTACGGCGAGCCGCTCGTCGCCGCCTGCGCGGCGGCCGGGTCCGACTACGCCGACCTGACCGGCGAGCCGGAGTTCGTCGACCTCATGTACGTCCGCCACCACGCGACGGCGCTGGAGCGCGGCGCGCGGCTGGTCCACTCCTGCGGCTTCGACTCGATCCCCCACGACCTCGGCGCGCTCTTCACCGTCCAGCAGCTGCCGGAGGGCCAGCCGCTGACGGTCAGAGGCTACGTCCGCGCCGGCGCGAGATTCTCCGGCGGCACGCTCGACTCGGCGCTGACCGCCTTCTCGCACGTCCGCTCCTCGGCGCGGGCGGCCGCCGCGCGGCGCAAGGCCGAGGGCCGGCCGGAGGGGCGGCGCGTCCACGGCGAGCGGGGACTGCCGGCCCACGTCGGCGGCGCGGTCGGCTGGGCGCTGCCGCTGCCGACGATCGACCCGCAGGTCGTGCTGCGCTCGGCCCGCGCGCTCGACCGCTACGGCCCCGACTTCACCTACGGCCACTACGCCGCGATGAGGCGGCTGCCGACGGCGGTCGCCGCGGGCGTGGCGCTGCCGTCGCTGGTGCTGGCGGCCCAGCTGAAGCCGGTCCGCTCCTTCCTCACGGGCCGGCTCGGCTCCGGCGAGGGGCCGAGCGAGCGGACGCGCGAGAAGAGCTGGTTCGCGGTCCGCTTCGAGGGATCCGCGGCCGACGGCACGCGCGTGACGACCGAGGTCGCCGGCGGCGACCCCGGCTACACCGAGACCTCGAAGATGCTCGCCGAGAGCGCGCTCTGCCTCGCCCACGACGACCTCCCCGACCGCGCCGGCCAGCTGACGACCGCCGTCGCGATGGGCGACGCGCTGCGCGAGCGGCTGGAGGCGGCCGGGATCGCCTTCCGCGTGCTCGCGCGCGTGAGCCCGGGCGACGCCGGCTACGCGCCCGGCGCCTGAGCGGCCAGCGCCGCCTGGCGCGCGGCCTCGGCCAGCGGCCGCGTCGGGCAGCCGGCGACGTGGTCGTTGACGAGGCCGCAGGCCTGCATCGCGGCGTAGGCGGTCGTCGGGCCGACGAAGCGGAAGCCGCGCCGCTTCAGCTCCCTCGCGAGCGCGCTCGACTCGGCCGTGGTCGCCGGCAGGGCGGCGAGCCCGTCGGCGGCCGGCGACTCCTCCGCCGGCGCGAACGACCACACCAGCTCGGCCAGGTCGACGCCCTCCTCGCGCAGTCTCAGGACGGCGCGCGCGTTCGCGATCGCCGCCTCGATCTTCGCGCGGTTGCGGACGATCGACGCGTCGGCCATCAGCCGCGCGACGTCGTCGTCGCCGAAGGCGGCGACGCGCTCGGGGTCGAAGCCGGCGAAGGCGGCGCGGAAGCCCTCGCGCTTGCGCAGGATCGTGATCCACGCGAGGCCGGACTGGAACGCCTCCAGGCAGATGCGCTCGAACAGCGCCTGCTCCCCGCGCACCGGGAAGCCCCACTCGGTGTCGTGGTAGCGCTCGTAGAGCGGGTCGCCGTCGCCGAAGCAGCGCATGCCGCCATCCTGCCAGGCGGCCGCGATGGAAGGCCGGCCGCCCGCGCGCGCCTCAGTCTCCGCCGCCGCCGGCGCGCAGCCTCGCCAGCTCGACCTGCGTGTGGCCGAAGAGGTCGACGAGCGCGTCGACGCGGCCGGTCGCGTCCGCGACGTGGCCGGCTCTCGCCTCCTGCTCCAGCTCCTCGCTGAGCCGCGCGAGCCGCATCGCGCCGATCGAGGCACTCGCGCTCTTGAGCGTGTGCGCGGCGCCGCGCAGCGCCTCCAGGTCGCCGTTCTCGACCGCGATCCGCAGCTGCGCGAGCAGCGCCGTCCCCTCCTCCTCGTGCAGCTCGATCAGCAGCTCGGCGAGGCCGCGGTCGCCGCCGGTCGCGGCGTCGAGCCGGGCGGCGTCGACGACGGGCACGTCGGCGACCGCGACCTCGGCCAGCTCGCCGAGCCCGCGCGCCCGCTCGACCGGCGTGCCGGCGAGGATCCGCGCCATGTCGTCGCGCGCGACCGGCTTGGTGAGGAAGTCGTCCATCCCCGCGGCGATGCAGGCGTCGCGGTCCTCGGTGAAGGCGTTGGCGGTCATCGCGACGATCCGCGGCTGGCGCTCGGGCTCGAGCTCCATGCGGATCCGCCGTGTCGCCTCCAGCCCGTCGAGGTTCGGCATCTGCACGTCCATCAGCACGAGCTCGTACTCCTGGCGGTGGACGGCGGCGACCGCCTCGACGCCGTCGGCGGCGACGTCGACGCGATGACCGAACCGCTCCAGCGTCGCGATCGCGACCTGCTGGTTGACGACGTTGTCCTCCGCGACGAGGATCCGCAGCGGCTGCGTCAGCGCCGGGTGATGGGTCGCCGGCTCGGCGGCGGCGGCGCTCGGCGCCTCGCCGGCGACGGCGGTCGCGAGCGCGTTGCGCAGCGTCACCGGCTTGACCGGCTTGGAGAGCGTCGCGGCGAGGCGGCCGCGCGCGACCGCCGGGTCGACGCCGCCGATCGACGACAGCAGCACGATCGGGAGCGTGTAGCCGGTCGCCTCCGCGAGCGCGTCGGCCAGTCTGATGCCGTCCATCTCCGGCATCGCCATGTCGAGGATCGCGACGTCGAACCAGTCGCCGGCCCGCACCAGCGCGATCGCGTCGGCCGGCCGCTCGTAGGCGACCGTCTCCATCCCCCAGCCGGTCAGCTGCGCCTCCAGCAGCTCGCGGTTGACGGCGTTGTCGTCGACGATCCGCGCGCGGCAGCCGGCGAGCAGCTCGGGGACGTCGGCCAGCACGGGATCGGGGCCGGGGAGGCGCGGCAGCGTCAGGTCGATCGCGAAGGTCGAGCCGACGCCGACGGTGCTGTCGACCGTCACGCGCCCGCCCATCGCCTCGATCAGCCGCTTGGAGATCGCCAGGCCGAGGCCGGTGCCGCCGTTCCTGCGCGTGATCGACGCGTCGACCTGGGTGAACGACTGGAACAGGGTCGCGAGCCGGTCGGGCGGGATCCCGATGCCGGTGTCGCGCACCTCCAGCCGCAGGCGGGCGTGCGCGCCCTCCTCCTCGTCGCCGCCGGCGGCCTCGGTCAGGCGGCCGTGGATCGTGACCGAGCCGCGGTTGGTGAACTTGACCGCGTTGGAGAGGAAGTTGATGAGGATCTTCCGCAGCCGCGTCGAGTCGCCGACGAGGCGCGTCGAACCGTCGGTCTCGAGCAGGTAGCCGAGGTCGATCCCCCTCGCCGCCGCCTGCGGAGCGAGCAGGTCGAGCGAGCTCTCGATCACCTCGCGCAGCGTGAAGGCGTGGTCCTCCAGCTCGAGCTTGCCGGACTCGATCTTCGAGAAGTCGAGGATGTCGTTGATGATCGCGAGCAGCTGGTCGCCGCTCATGCGGATCGTCTCGACGTGCTTGCGCTGCTCCTCGTCGAGCGGGCTGTCGCGCAGGAGGCTGGTCATGCCGACGATCGCGTTCATCGGCGTGCGGATCTCGTGGCTCATCGTCGCGAGGAAGGCCGAGTTCGCCTGCGCCGCCCGCTCGGCCTGGTCGCGCGCCGACTCGACCGCCCCGCGCGCCGCGACCCTCTCGGTGATGTCGCGCACGACCCGGCTGATCATCAGCTCGCCGCCGATCAGCGCCGCCGAGACGGTCACCTCGACCGGTATCTCGGTCCCGTCGACGTGCTCGGCGACGTCCTCGATGCGGGCGTGGAAGACGGCCGGGTCGCCGGTCTCGGCGTAGCGCTCGAAGGCCGCCTC
>Ga0164243_10011341_pt1 | contig 12723 bp, 5 predicted proteins | sample OricompcompostOP_FD_108781 | JGI IMG/M metagenome (GOLD analysis project Ga0164243, IMG submission 108781) | Organic Plus compost microbial communities from Emeryville, California, USA - Original compost - Organic plus compost (OP) | ecosystem: Engineered > Solid waste > Mixed feedstock >...
CGCGACCGGCGCCCAGCTGGCGTTCATCACCTCCGAGGCGCTGTTCGACGCCGTCGTCCGGCACGGGCAGGTGGCGGTCGGCCCGGACGCGTTCCACGAGGTCACCGTCGAGGTGAAGGAGACACGCGCGCGGGCGTGGATCCACCTGCCGGGCATGGGCCCGGCGCGGGCGTGGGCGGCCGCCGCGGCGACCGCGCCGCGACCCGCGCCCGGGCCGTCGCGCGGCGGCTTCCAGGGCTTCGTGTTCAACGGCGAGACGCACATCGCCGGTGACGCCGTCGCCGGGGACAAGCACGTGCACGGGTCCGGCCCCGGCGCGACGCCGGAGGTGCCGCCCGCCGCCGACCGGCCCGCGCTGGACGCCGGGGAGGACGATGACGAACCCCGGCGCTGACCCGCCCGCCGTACCGGACCGGGAGCCCGACGCCGTACCGGAGCAGGGCGCGGTCTTCAACGACGCGCACATCGGCGGCGACCTGGTCGCCGGGGACAAGTACGTCTACAACTCCCCGCCGCCGCCCCGCCCGGCGCAGCTGCCCGGCGACATCTCCGACTTCGTCGGCCGCGCGGCCGCGCTCGCGCAGCTGTCCGCCGCGCTGGACGACCCGCGGCCGCGCGCCATGGTGATCACCGCGATCCAGGGCATGGCCGGGGTCGGCAAGACCGCGCTGGCCGTGCACTGGGCCCATCTCGTACGGGACCGGTTCCCCGACGCTCAACTGTTCCTCGACATGCACGGGCACTCGGCGCGCGGGCAGATGACCGTGCGCGAGGCGTTCGGGCGGCTGCTGCGGGCGCTCGGCGTGCCGGGCGAGCTGGTGCCGGACGACGAGGAGGAGCAGGCGGCGCTGTACCGTACGCGGCTGGCGTCGCGGCGGGTGCTGATCGTGCTGGACAACGTGGCCAACTCCGACCAGGTACGGCCGCTGCTGCCCGGCCACGGCGACTGCCTGGTCGTGGTGACCACCCGCAACCAGCTGCCCGGCCTGGTGGCCACCGAGGGCGCGCGCACGCTCGACCTCGACGTGCTGCCGCCGACCGAGGCGCTCGACCTGGTCAGCACGGTGCTGGGCACCGACCGGGTGACCGCCGAGTCCGACGCGGCCGCCGACCTGGCGCGGCGCTGCGCGTACCTGCCGCTGGCGCTGCGCATCGCCGCGGCCAACCTGGTGGTGCGGCCGCAGGAGTCGATCGCCGGGCTGGTCGACGAGCTCGACCACGACCGGCTGGCCGCGCTCAGCCTGGACGAGGACCCGGGCGGCGCGGTCCGCTCGGCGTTCGACCTGTCCTACGGCGACCTGGACACCGACCAGCGGCGCGCCTTCCGCCGGCTCGGCCTGGTCGACGGCCCGGACACCACGCCGCGGGCGACCGCCGCGCTGCTGGACGTGGACGTGGACCAGGCCCGGCGGCTGCTGCGCGATCTGGCCCGCGCGCACCTGGTGGTGGCCACCGGCGGCGACCGGTACCGCATGCACGACCTGCTGCGCGAGTACGCCCGCGAGCACGCCGGCGAGGACGACCCGGACGAGCGGGACGCCGCCGTCCTGCGGCTGGTGCGCTGGTACCACCGCGGCGCGCGGCAGGCCGCGGACCTGCTGGGCACCCCGGCGGGGTCGGGCGCGCGGGCGTGGTTCGAGGCCGAGCGGGAGAACCTGGTGGCCATCACCGGGCAGGCGGCCCGGTCCGGCCGGCACGAGCTGACCTGGCGGCTGGCCGAGGCCCAGTTCGCCTTCCTGGAGCTGCGCCACTACAACACGTTCAACCTGGACGTGCACAAGCTCGGGTACGCTGCCGCGCAGGCCGGCGGCACCGACCGGGACCGCGCGGTGATGCTGCACCACCTCGCGGTGATCCACCGCGAGCGCGGCCGGTACGACGACGCGCTGCGGCTGGACGAGCGGGCGTACCGGCTGTGGTCGGCGCTGGGCGACATGCGCGGCGAGGCCGCCACCCGGAACAGCCTGGCGCACACGTACCGGCTGCTGTCGGACTACCACGCGTCGCTGTCCAACGCCGCGGACGCGCTGAAGCTCTACCGGGAGACCGGCGACCGGCCGGGCGAGGGCGACGCGCTGGACAACATCGCCCAGGCGTACTGGCACCTGTCCCGGTTCGGCGAGGCGCTCGAGTACGCCACCGAGGCGCTGCGCATCCGGCAGATCAGCGGCGACCGGCGCGGCGAGGGCCAGACGCTGGACAGCATCGCGCAGATCCACGTGTTCCGCGGCGCGTACCCGGAGGCGGCCCGGTACCTGCTGGAGGCGCTGGACATCGAGCAGGAGATCGGCGACCGGCAGGGTGAGGCCGAGACGCTGGACAACCTGGCCCGCACGTACCAGCGCATCGCGTTCTATCCCGAGGCGCTGCGCACCGCCCAGCAGGCGCTGCGGCTGCGCGAGGAGATCGGCGACCGGCACGGCGTGGCGGAGACCAACGCCACCCTCGGGCGTCTGCACTCCGACCTGGGACACCGCCGCGAGGCCCTCGGCCACTTCACGACGGCGCTGGAGATCCGGCGGGAGATCCGGCACCGGCGCGGCGAGGGCGAGACGCTGGGCGACATCGGCGTGCTGCACCTGCACGAGGGCCGGTTCCCGCAGGCGCGCGAGCACGTGGAACGGGCCCTGGAGATCCGCCGGGAGATCGGCGAACGGGCCGGCGAAGGCGAGGCGCTGGCCCATCTGGCGCGGATCTACCGGCACCTGCGGCGCCTGGAGGAGGCCGTGTGCCTGGGCCTTGAGGCGCTGGACATCCGCCAGGAGATCGGCGACAAGCGCGGCGAGTCCGACACGTTCGAGCACCTGTCGCGGGCGTACCGGCGGCTGGGCGCGTACGGCGAGGCCGACCGCTGCGCCGCGCACGCGCTGCGCATCCGCACCGAGATCGGCGGCCGCCGCGGACAGGGCCGGGCGCTGGACGCCTACGCCGTGCTGTACCGCAAGCTGGGCAGACTGCCCGAGGCGCTGGACTGCGCCGAACGCGCGCTCGCCATCGCCCGCGAGGTCGACGACCGGCGCGGCGCCGCGCTCACGCTGAACACCCTGGCCAAGATCCACCTCGGGCTCGGCGACCCGCCCAACGCGGCCGAGGCGATCGGTGAGGCCCTGGAGCTCGTCGACTCGCTGACCGACGTGTACGGCCGGGCGCTGATCCTGCACACCGCCGGTACCGTGCACGCCGCCGCGGGCGACGACGACCAGGCCGACGCCGCGCTCGTGCAGGCGCTGGAGATCCGCGAGGAGATCGGCGACGTGCACGGCCAGGCCCGCACCTGCGAGGTGCTGGCCGAGCTGCGCGAGCGGCAGGGCGACGACGCCGGGGCGCTGCACTACGCCCGGCGCGGCGCGGACATCGGCGTCCCGGTGCTGAACACGCACGCCGCCGCCCGGCTGACCCGCCTGGCCGGGCAGGCCACCCGCCGGCTGTACGGACCCGACGCCGCCCGCGAGCTCCTCGCCCAGGCCGCCGCGCTGTTCGCCGAGGCCGGTGACACCGCCGCGGCCCGCGAGCTCGAGCCGCTCACCACGCGGCTGAGCCGCGGCGCCACCGAGGCGGTCCGTTTCGTCCGCCGGCACGCCAACCGCACGCCGCCGGAGAATTGAAATTCATCCGGCGGCCGGACGGCCATAAATATTCGCCGCACGCCGTTTGGGGTATATTTCTTACGCATGTCCGTCCGTTCGCAGACTGGGAGGGGACGACCCACGCACCGACCGTTCGGTAAGGGCCCGGCGCGAATTCGACAATCGGGCGTCGCTTGATTCGCCGACGGCTTCGCCACGCTCCATGGGGCCGCTCATGTGCGGGAGCTGGAAAGAGGTCGCGGAAGCCCATTACGGGCTGCGCGCGCCACTGCTGTGGCAGTGGAAGAAGACCTACAGCACGCATTACTTCATACGGTCCGGAGCCGGCGCGTACGTGTTGTCGCGGGTGCGCAAAGAAGCGCGGCGCCCGCCGTTCGCGGACCAGTTCACCGCGATCGCGACACTGCGGGCCGGCGGGTTCGACCTGGCCCATCTCCCCCGCCGCACCCGGGACGGCGGGCTGTACGTCGAGGGCGCGCAGGCGTACTGGTATCTGCGCGACTACATTCCGCAGCCGGGCCCGGTGCGCTGGGACGAGCGGCTGGTGGCGCACGCGGCGGTGACGCTGGCCCGGCTGCACCGGGCCGGCCGCGCCCCGGCCGGGCACCCGCGGCGGGGCCGCGCCGACGGCCTCGACCCGTTCCACTGGCCGGTCGCCGACGCCGTGCGCGGCCTGCCGATGCTGCTGCCGCGGCTCGACCTCGTGCCGCTGCGCCCCTCCGAGCGCCGGTACGTCCGCGACATCGCCCGCCGGCTCGGCGACCGGGCCGCCGCGACCCTGCGCGACGCGACCACGCTCGGCCTGTCCGGCCTCACCCACCACGATTTCCGCCCGGACAATATCGTGGTTCGCGACGCGCGCATCGCCGCCGTTTTGGACTGGGACCGCACGACGCTGGACCACCAGCTTTTCGACGTGGCTTTCGCGGCCCTGCAATTCGGCAACCGCCAGTGCCTTTTCCCCGGCGCCGACCTGGCGCTGGCCCGCCGATTCGTGTCCGCGTACGTGCATTCCCGCTTCACCGGCCCGGCGGCCGACGAGGCGCTGCGTGCGACGTCCTGGATGATGCTGTTCGTCGTCGTACGGCGGCTGCTCGTCGGCGGCCAGGAACGCGCCCGGCTGCGGCTGCTGCGCGACCTCGACGACGCGCTCTCCCCGTCCATCTGGTCCGCGCAGCCCCGCCACCTGGCCGTACGCGGCGCACCACGGCACACCCGCGCAACGCGTTGCGGAACACGGCGCACGCCCGCCCGCCCGTTAGAGTAACCTCACGATCGGTCGCCGCGACGCGATCCGCCTCGGCGAAATCTCCGTACCGACGGCGCCCGGGAACCCGGTGCCGCCGGCCGATATCTCCGCACTCCTCCTTACCGGCGTCCGCCCGGGCGCCCCATCGTGAAAGCGAATGCGATTGCCGTGTCGCCGATCAAAGGCGATCCGCGCCCGGCATGGCGCCGCGTGGCCGAGCAGGACTACGGCCTCGACGCGATAGCCGTGTTGGACGAGCGCGCGCACTATCACCACCACCATTTCCTGGCCGCCCGGCCGGGCCCGTCGTGGCCTGTGGGGGCGCCGGGCCGGTTCGTGCTCTCCCGGTGCGAGCCCGACCGGCTGCGGCTTCCGTTCGAGCACCAGTTCGCGATCCTGCGCGCCATCACCCGGTACGCGGACCTGGCGGAGGTCGCGATGCCGCGCTCCACCGTGGGCGGTGACGCGTTCGCGTCGCGGTTCGGCGCCCGCTGGATGCTGCGCGACCACATCGACCACGACCCGGATCCCGACTGGACCCGCCCGGACCTGGTGCGCCGGGCCGCGCGGCTGCTCGCCCGGCTGCACGACGCCACCGCCGGCGCGGACCTCGAGGACCGGCTGCCGCACCTGGATCCGGAGAAGGTGCACGCGTTCCACTGGTCGGTCAGCGAGTTCAGCGAGCGCCTCGACCGGTTCACCCCGCCCCCGGACCAGCTCGTCACCGACACCATCGAGGACCTGCGCAAACACGCCGACGACGTGCTGAACGTGACGCGCGGCCCGCTCGGCCTGCACGGGCTGACCCACCAGGACTTCCGGCCCCAGAACCTGCTCGTCGCACCGCCCGGCGAGCCGGACGCCGGGCGCATCCGCGCGGTCATCGACTGGGACCTCGCCCGCCGCGACGACCACCTGTACGACATGGCGCTGGCCGCGCTGCAGTTCGGCGACAACCGCTGCCTCGGCGCGGGCGCCGACATGGAGCTGGCCGGCCTGTTCGTGGACACCTACCTCAGCGCGCGCGGCCTCGGCGGCCTGCGCGCGTCGCACCCGTGGCTGGTGCCCTGGATGCTCCGGCTGGTCGTGGTGAAACGCCTGCTCACCAACGGCCCGGCCAGTACGTCGCATCGCATCGCGCTGCTGCACCGCCTGGCCGGCTCGGAGATCGCCCGCTGGCCCGGCTGATTCCCGCCGGTATCTGTGTCGTTTGGCGCGGTCCCGGCCGTACGCCACTGGTTCCATCGTCCGTACGAGCGCAATGGCGAGCTGCGGCGGACGGACATGATGACGACGACCGGTCAGGCCCGACGTCACCACCACCGGCGTTCGCCCACGCGCTCGTCGTTCAGGGCCCGCGACCGCCACATGGCCGCCCCATCCGGCGATCGCGGGCCCGCTCGTGCCAGCTTCATGCGCAACGATGCGGGGAGTGAACTTCGGTGGCCCACGTGACCCGGCCGGGCGGCACGCCCACGACCAACGTCCTGCCCGTCCGGCGCCCGGCCGCCCCGCCTCCGCACCCCTCACCGCCCCGCTGCATCCTCGCCGTGCAGATCGCCGGCTTCGGCCGCGCCGACCGCGATGACGAGCTGCGTCGGATCCTGCGCCAGGTGCTGTACCGGCTGCTGCACCGGGCCTTCGACGACGCCGGGATCGGCTGGCGCGCGTGCGTCGCCGTGGACCGCGGCGACGCGTTCCTGGTGATCGCGCCGCCCGCGGTGCCGGCCGCCGCCCTCGCGGGGCCGCTGCTCGGCCTGCTGCGCGCCGGGCTGGCGCTGTACAACCGGTACGCCTCGGCGGTGGCGCGGCTGCGGCTGCGCGCCGCGCTGCACACCGGGCCGGTCGGCGACGACGCCGCCGGCGCCGCCGTGTGGCACACGCTGCACCTCGCCGGGTGCCACCCGGCCCGCGCCGCGCTGCACGGTTCCGGCACCGACCTGGCGCTGATCGCCTCGGACCGGCTGTTCGCCGACGTCATCCGGCATGGCCAGGGGGAGGTCGACCCCGCCGCGTACCGGCCCATCCCGCTCGAAGACGGGGATGCGGGCGAGGGCGCGCGCGGCTGGGTCGCCCTTGCCGCACCCGGCCGGCCGCCCGCCACCCACCGGCCGTACGGGGACCGGCCGGACACGGGCGCCTGGCCGGGTGCGGAAGCGGGCGGCGAACCCGGTCCGGAACCCGCGACCGGCGGCCATCCCGGGGTTACAGTTCCGATGGGGGAGGTTCCGCAGGGGGGCGGGGCGCCGAACTTCGGGTTCTTCGGGAACGTCACCTTCGGGGGAGACGCCGTAGCCGGGGACAAGATCGTGTACATGTGAGGGGCGGGCGGATGACCGAACCCACCGACCGCAGGCCGGTTCCTGGACCGTACGACGTTCCCGGGTCCGCTCATCCGCTCCCCCCGCAGCCCGCGCCGCGGGCGCCCGCGCGCACCGAGTTCCACGGCCAGACACACGTCGCGGGCGACGCGGTGGCCGGCGACAAGATCGTCAACCTGCCGCCGCGCGAGCCGGTCGCGCCCGCGCAGCTCCCGCACGACATCGCCAACTTCACCGGCCGCCGCCGCCAGCTCGACCGCCTCGACGAGCTGGCCGACCGGGTGGCCGCCACCGGGCAGCCGGAGACCGTCGTGCTGCACGGCATGCCGGGCGTGGGCAAGTCCGCGCTGGCCGTGCACTGGGCGTGCGCGAACGCCCACCGGTTCCCCGGCGGGCAGCTGTTCGTCGACCTGCGCGGCTACTCCGAGGACAAGTCGATGACCGTCAACGAGGCGCTCGGGCGGCTGCTGCACGGCCTGGACGTACCGGACGAGGAGATCCCGGTCGAGCCGGACGCCAAGGCCGCGCTGTACCGCACCCGGCTGGCCCGGCGCCCGATGCTCATCGTGCTGGACAACGCGGCCGAGCCGCAGCAGGTCGAGGACCTGCGGCCGGGCAACTCCCCCACGATGGTCATCGTCACCGGCCGTACCGAGCCGCGCGACCTGGTGGCCTGGGGCGCGCACGCGCTCTGGCTGGACGTGTTCACCCCGGACGAGGCACTCGACCTGGTCACCGCGATCCTCGGCGAGCGGCGGGTGTCCGCGGAGTCCTCGGCGGCCGCGGAGCTGGCCAAGCGGTGCGCGTACCTGCCGATCGCGCTGCGGCTGGCCCTGGCCGACCTGGCCATGCGCGAGCACAACCCGATCGCCGACGCCACGCAGCGGCTGGTCAGCGGCACCCGCCTGGCCCACCTGACCAGCGAGAACGGGCACAGCGAGGTGGTCAGCGCGGCGTTCGCGCTGTCGTACCGGCGGCTCGACCCCGAGCAGCAGCGCGCCTTCCGGTACCTCGGCCTGCTGCGCGGCCCGGACTTCACCGCCGACGCGGTGGCCGCCCTGTGGTCGGTCTCCCCCGCCGCGGCGGCCCGCCTGCTCGAAGGCCTGGAGCGCGCCAACCTGGTGATCGCCGCCGCCCCCGGCCGCCTGCACCTGCACGACCTGCTGTGGGAGTACGCCAACCGGCTGGTGCACACCGAGGACGACGCCGTGGCCCGCCAGGCCGCGCTGCACCGGTACATCGTCCGGCAGCTCACCACCGCCCAGGACGCCGGGCGGTTCCTCGACCGGCACCGGCGCACCATCCGCGAGGAGTACACCGTGCCCGGCGGCGACCGCGGCGACGCCACCGCCCGCGCGCTGTGGCTGCTGTGGTTCGAGGCCGAGCGGGCCAACCTGCTGGCCATCGCCGAGCAGGCCGCCGAGGAGGAGTGGCGGCAGATGGTGTGGGAGCTGGCCGACGCGCTGTATGACTACCTGGACCTGCGCGCGTACCACAACGACAACGTCTGGGTGCACCGGCTCGGGCTGACCTGCGCGCGCGGCTCGGAGGACCTGCGGGCGCAGGTGTTCATGGGCCACCACCTGGCGGTGTCGCTGCGCGAGCTGAACCTGTACGGCGAGGCGCTGGAGGAGGCGCAGCGGGCGCTGGAGATCGCCGAGCTGACCCGGGACCCGTACGGCGAGTCCAGCCTGCGCTCCACCATCTGCCGGATCCTGTACCTGACCTCGGACTACCCGGCCGCGCTCGCCGAGGGCCAGCGGGCGCTGGAGCTGCGCGGGCGGCTGGGCGACCCGCACGGCGAGGCGGAGATCCTGGTCAACATCGCCGACATCAACATCGTCATCGACCGCTACGACGAGGCCCTGGCGTACGCCGGGCGGGCCCTGACCATCCGGCAGGAGCTCGGCGACGAACGCGGCGAGGGCTGGGCGCTTGACTGCATGGGCCGCGCCGAGTTCCTGCGCAGCGACTACCACCGGGCGCTTGAGCACCACACCCGGGCGCTGGAGCTGTTCCAGCGGGCCGGTGACCGGCGCGGTGAGGCGGGCACCCGCGCGAGCATCGCCTGCTGCTACCGCGCGATCTCCGCGTACGCGCAGGCCATCGAGGCGGCCGAGCAGGCCCTGGCGGTGCACCGCGACGTCGGCGACCGGAAGGGCGAGGCGGAGATCCGTACGCTGATCTCCCGGATCCACTGGAAGACCGCGCACTACCCGGAGGCCGAGGAGCAGGCGCTCACCGCGCTGCGCATCCAGCGGGTGATCGGCGACCAGCGCGGGCAGGCCGAGGCGCTGCGCTGCCTGGCCACCGTCAAGCAGATGACCGGCAAGACCCAGCGCGCCGTGTACGCGGCGCTGCAGGCGCTGAACATCTGCCAGGAGATCGGCGACCAGTCCGGCATGGCCGACACCTTCGACCTGCTCACCAGCTGCTACCGGGCGCTGTCGCTGCTGCCCATGGCCGAGCGCGACGCCCGGCAGGCGCTGAAGATCCGCCGCCGGATCGGCGACCGGCGCGGCGAGGCCGACACCCGGCACGAGACCGCGCTGAACCGCATCCGGCTCGGCGACTACGCCGCCGCACTGGAGGAGTCGCGGCGCGCGCTGGTCATCCGCCGCGACATCGGCGACCGGCACGGCGCCGCCGAGACGCTGCACTGCATGGCCTACATCGCCGGCCGGCAGGGCCACTACGACCGGGCCCGCAAGCACGCCGAACGGGCGCTGCGCATCCGCGACGACATCAGCGACTCCCGCGGCGTCGGCGAGTCGCTCACCGAGCTGGGCGACCTGTGCCGGCTCACCGCCGACTACGAGCGGGCCCGCGAGCTGATCGAGAAGGCCCGGCCGCTGCGCGCCGAGATCGGCGACCGGTACGGCGAGGCCGAGTGCCTGACCGCGCTCGGCCGCATCGAGCACGCGCTGTCCTCGTACGAGACGGCGCTGGAGCGCTTCATCGAGGCGCTGAAGGTCCGCCGGACGATCGGCGACCGCGACGGCGAGGCCGAGCTGCTGTCGGAGATCTCCATCACCTGCTGGCGGACCACGCAGTACGACCGGGCGCTGGCCAACGCCTACGCCGCGCTGAAGATCCGCCGGGACATCGCCAGCCGGCACGGCGAGGCCGAGGCGCTGATCAACATCGCCCAGGTGCTGCGCCGCAAGGGCCGCTACGCCGACGCCCTGCGGCACACCGAACAGGCCCTCGCGATCCGCCGCGACATCGGCGACCGGCGCGGGGAGGCCGAGGCGCTGGACATCATCGCGCTCATCATGCGCCGCCAGCACCGGTACACCGTGGCCGGGCAGCGGGCCACCGAGGCGCTGGAGACGTGCCGGGCCATCGGCGACCGGCGCGGCGAGGCCGAGGCCCTGGACGCGCTGGCCCGGGTGGAGCGCGACGTCGGCGAGGAAGCCGCCCGTACCGGCGACCTGGCCGCCGGGCAGCGCTGGCTGGACGAGGCCGGCGCGCACGCCCGGGAGTCCCGGGCCATCCGCGAGCGCATCGGCGACCTGCGCGGCCTCGGCGACGCCCTGCACACCATGGCCACCACCGAGCGCGCCACCTGGAACCTCAAGCGCCAGGGCGAGCACCTGGCCCGCGCCGCCCGGCACGCCGAGCTGGCCCTGGAGATCAGCCGCCGGGTCCGCGACCGCTACGGCGAGTCCGCCGTCCTGGACACCCTGGCCAAGGTGCACCTGGACGCCGACCGGCTCGGCGAGGCGCTGTACCGGGCCCGGCAGGCCCTGGAGATCGAGAAGTCCCTCGCCGACCGGTTCAAGAAGGCCAAGGCGTTCCAGCTGCTCGGCCGGGTGCACCGCGCCCGCGGCGACCTCGACGAGGCCTGCGCCGACCTCGAACAGGCCCGCGGCATCTGGGCCGAGACCGACAACACCCCCGCCATGCGTGAGACCCTCGGCTACCTGGCCGACGTCTACGAGGGGCTCGGCCAGCACGAGGAGGCCGCCCGGGCGCGCGCCGCGCAGGTCGCCCCGCATGGTCCCGATACCGGTTCCGGATTCTGAGCTGGACAAGTACTGGTGAGTCGGCATTCGTCCGGACCAAAGCTTTACGCCGCCTGGCACAGGGCACACACGTCGGGCCATAGGATCTGACAGGCGTCAACCCCCCGACCGTGAAAGGTTCCGTACATGCCGCGTCTCACGGCGTCCCGGGTCGTCGTGGCGGTGGTCGCCGTGGCGGCCGCGCTCACCCTCGTCTCCTGCTCCAGCGGCAAGGACGAGGACGCCGTCCCGAATCTGCGGCAGGGGCAACGCCCCAACATCGTCTTCGTGCTCGCCGACGACTTCTCCCGCAACCTGGTGCGCTACATGCCCGAGGTGCAGAAGATGGAGAAGGACGGGGTGAGCTTCTCGAACTACTTCGTCACGAACTCCCTGTGCTGCCCGTCCCGGGCCACCACGTTCACCGGCGAGCTGCCGCACAACACCGGGATCTTCTCCAACGGCGGCAACGACGGCGGGTGGGCCGCGTTCCACAGCCGCGGTGAGCAGAAGAGCACGTTCGCCACGTCGCTGCAGGGCGCCGGCTACCGTACGGCGCTGTTCGGCAAGTACCTCAACAAGTACCCGGCCCGCGGCAAGCTCGGGCCGAAGGGCGCCCGCGGCGGGCCGGTACCGCCCGGCTGGTCGCAGTGGGCGGTGGCCACCAACGGCTACGCCTCCTACAACTACTGGCTGAACGTCAACGGCCGGCCCGAGTGGCACGGCAAGCGGCCGCAGGACCACATCACCAGCCAGATCGCCACCCGCGGCACGCAGTTCATCAACGACTCCGTACGCATGAACAAGCCGTTCATGCTGGAGCTGGCCCCGTTCGCGCCGCACCTGCCCGCCACCCCGGAGCCGCAGGACGCGAAGAAGTACGACAGCCTCGAGGCGCCGCGCAACCCGAACTTCAACGAGGCCGACATGAAGGACAAGCCGCTGTGGTTGAAGAACCACCGCAAGCTGTCCAAGAAGTGGATCAGGGACCTCGACCGGCAGTTCCGCAACCGGGTGCGGTCGGTGCAGGCGGTGGACCGCATGATCGGCAACCTGCGGGCGCAGCTGAAGGCCAAGGGCATCGCCAAGAACACGTACGTGGTCTTCGCGTCCGACAACGGCCTGCACCTCGGCGAGCACCGGCTACGGCAGGGCAAGCTGACCACGTTCGACATCGACATCCACGTGCCGCTGATCGCCGTCGGCCCGAAGATCAAGGCGGGCCGTACGGAGGACGCGCTCACCGCGAACACCGACCTGTGCCCCACGTTCATCGACATGGCGCGCAGCAAGCAGCTGTCCAAGGGCGACGGCCAGTCCCTGATGCCGCTGCTCACCGGCCAGAAGGGCTGGAAGAACCGCAGCGCCGTCCTGATCGAGCACCACGGCCCCGACCTGGACCGCAGCGACCCCGACGTCCCGCTGATCGGCTCCGGCAACCCGCCCAGCTACGAGGCCATCCGCACGCTGAACGAGACGTACACCCAGTACGCCGACGGCGAGCGCGAGTACTACAACATCAAGAAGGACCCGTACGAACTCGACAACACCTGGGGCAA
>Ga0164243_10011342_pt1 | contig 12723 bp, 10 predicted proteins | sample OricompcompostOP_FD_108781 | JGI IMG/M metagenome (GOLD analysis project Ga0164243, IMG submission 108781) | Organic Plus compost microbial communities from Emeryville, California, USA - Original compost - Organic plus compost (OP) | ecosystem: Engineered > Solid waste > Mixed feedstock >...
CCGATGTGGTAGGGAATATGCGCCAGCTGGCGGTTGATGGCGTCTATCACGCTGTGCGGTTCCCTGCGGATGTAGACGGTTTTTTCCAGGTCCTCATCCGTCAAGGATTCCAGCGCGTCCATCATGCACTTCCAGGCCTCTTCCCACAGGCGGAGGATTTCCTCTTTGGAAGCATTGTCTTCCTGGAATTCCGTATCCCGGTTGCGGTTGGGCTTTTCCCCGTCGGTGGTGAGGAAGTCCGTCCACCGGGAAAGCATATTGCCGTGCAGGTGTTTCACGATCATGGCAATGCTGTTGGGCGCGCCTTCCGGTTCCCAGTGCAGCTGTGCGGCATCGAGGCGGTCAAGGGTTTTACCGCCCAGGTCTTTGTGGTTCAGCAAGCGTTTTTTAACGCTGGTAAGATAAGTTCCTGCCATAAGAAAAGTTTTATCAGTAGCCGGCTGCACCATCGTCGCCGCGTTTGTCCGCAGCGGCTTGCAGCTGGCCTGTTTTGGTGTCTTTTTTAATCAGTTCCGTACGGCCAATAAAGCCTCTTTTTTCGATTTTATACCCCATCTGTTCCAGGGCCTGGATGCCGGCCTCCGGGAAGTCGGGCTCCACATACACCACATCCGGCAGCCACTGGTGGTGGAATTTCGGCTTATTCACGGCCTCTTCGGGGCTCAGGCCGAATTCCAGTGTATTCATCAGCGTTTGGAATACGGAGGTGATAATGGTAGACCCTCCGGGCGTACCCAGGCTGTAGATGGGTTTGTTATTTTTCAGCACGATGGTAGGCGTCATACTGCTGAGCATGCGCTTACCGGGAGCAATGGCGTTGGCGGTAGTGCCAATGAGGCCGTACATATTGGGTACGCCTGGTTTCACGCTGAAGTCATCCATCTCGTTGTTCAGCAGGAATCCCGCTTTACCTGCTACGGTGCGGGAGCCATAGTGGCCGTTGAGGGTGGTGGTAACAGCTACGGCGTTGCCGTCTGCATCCATCACGCTGAGGTGGGTGGTTTGCTCGCTTTCCCTGGCGAGGCCGGCTTTGGTACTGTCGCTGTTACCGGCTTTTAAAGGCACGTAGCCGGCCATACGCTCACGGATATACGATTTATTGACCAGTTTATCCACGGGCACTTTCACAAAGTCAGGGTCTCCGAGGAATGCCGCCCTGTCAGCGTAGGCGCGGCGTTCGGCTTCTATCATCAGTTGCATTGCCTGCGGCGACTGGAAACCCCAGCTGCCGATGGGGTAATTTTCTACCATCATCATCATTTGCTGCAGGCAAACCCCTCCGGAGGAGGGGAGAGGCATGGTTACAATCGTTTGCCCCTTGTATTGGAAGGTGATGGCTTTACGCTCTACCGCCTTGTAGTTTTTTAAATCTTCGTGGGTGATGATGCCATGGCCGCGTTGCATTTCCGCTACGATCTTATCGGCAGTTTCCCCTTCGTAGAAGCCGGCCTTACCCTTGTCCCTGATGAGCTTCAGGGTATGCGCGAGGTCTGGCTGCACCAGGGTATCTCCCGCTTTCCAGGGGCCATCCTTTACAAAAGCTGTTGGCATGGTGTTGAGCCGGAGGAATTCCTCCCGGGTATGATTGAGGCTTTCCGCTTCTTTTTCCGTGATAACGAATCCTTTTTCCGCCAGCTGGATGGCTGGTGCAATGAGTTTGCTGAACGGGAGTTTTGCATACTTCATGGAAGCAAACAGGCCTGCCACCGTGCCGGGGATGCCGGAAGCCAGGTGCCCGTCGAGGCTCAGGCGGGTGATGGGATTGCCGGCACTGTCCAGGTACATATCCCTGCTGGCTTTGGCCGGAGCGGTTTCCCGGTAGTCGATGGCAATGTTACGGCCATCCCTGAGGTGGGCCACTAAAAAGCCGCCGCCTCCGATGTTGCCGGCGCCGGGGTACACCACGGCCAGCGCCAGTTGCGTGGCGATGGCAGCATCCACGGCATTGCCGCCCTGTTGCAATACCAGCACGCCCGCCTGGCTGGCCAAAGGATGGGCGGATACCACTGCTCCTTTTTTGGCCGTTATATGCTTTTCAATCGTATAGTCGTAGGGGTGCAGTACGCCGGGTTGCCGCTGTGCGCAAGCGCTTAGCAATCCTCCCAGGGCAACGCCGAATATCAACAGAAATCTCATTGCAAAAACTCTTTTAACTAAATTAGTATTAGCACGAATTTCACGAAATTTAATCTACTTTGAGAGATAATTTATTCCTTTCTATGCGTAAATATATCCTGTTGCTACTTTGTTTAGCCCATGCATGGCCGGGCAGCGCCCAGGCGCCTACGCCGTCGGCCTTCCTCGGTTACAGGCTGGGGAGTCAGTTTACCCCTTCCTACCGGGTGGTTGACTATTTCAAGGCAGTAGCAGCCAGTGTTCCCAATGTTAAGATTGAGCAGTATGGCAGCACTTATGAAGGCCGCCCGCTGATTACCGCTACCATCGCTTCCCCGGAGAATTTCGCGAAGCTGGAGCAGATACGGCAGCAGAGCTATGATCTGTCCTTTGCGAAAGGTACGCCTGCTGCGGGGCAGCCGGTGATCGTATGGTTAAGCTATAATGTGCATGGCAACGAGGCCGTGTCTTCCGAGGCAGCGATGAAAACGCTGTACGAACTGGTGAATAACGCCAACGCACAAACGCAGCAGTGGCTGAAGAACGTCGTCGTAATCATGGATCCCTGCCTGAACCCCGATGGGCACGACCGCTATGTCAATTTCTACAACGCTACCCGCAACCGCCGCCCGAGTGTGGATGTGTACGCGAGGGAGCACAATGAGCCCTGGCCGGGAGGCAGGCCCAATCACTATTACTTTGACCTGAACCGGGACTGGGCCTGGCAATCACAACAGGAATCCCAGCAGCGGATCGCGAAATACAACCAGTGGATGCCGCAGGTACATGTGGATTTCCACGAACAGGAAATCAATGCGCCCTACTATTTTGCGCCGGCAGCGGAACCTTTTCATGACGCCATTACGCCCTGGCAGCGGGAGCTCCAGGAGCTGATCGGGAAAAATAACGCCCGTTACTTTGATAAGGAAGGATGGCTGTATTTCACCAAGGAACGGTTTGACCTGTTCTATCCCAGCTACGGGGATACCTATCCCATGTATAACGGCGCGCTGGGTATGACCTTTGAGCAGGGCGGCAGTGGCAGGGCAGGCATTGCCGTGCTGAAAAACGACGGGGATACGCTCACCCTGGCGGACCGCATCGATCACCATTTCACTACCGGCCTCTCCACCATAGAAGTGGCGGCCAGCCACGCGGAACGGATCATGCAGGAATATGCCCGCTTCTTCAAAGATGCTAAGCAAAATCCACAGGGCCCATATAAAACCTACATCGTAAAAGCTGCCGGCAACCCCGAAAAGCTGAACACCCTGGCGGACCTCCTGCGCAAAAACCAGATCAGTTTCGGGTATGGCGCCAACATTGGCAGCGCCAGCGGCTTTAACTACTACAACGGCAAAACGGAGAATTTCAGCATCGATAAGGAGGACCTGGTGATCAATGCCTATCAGCCACGCTCCACGATGTTACGGGTACTTTTTGAACCCGTGTCCAGGCTATCGGATTCGCTCACCTATGATATTACGGCGTGGGCCCTGCCCTATGCCTACGGGTTACCTACCTATGCCCTTAAGCAATCTGTTACCGCGGCCACTGATTCTCCCACGATAAAAAATAACAAACCGCTGGCGGCGCAAATGCCGTATGCCTACCTGGCCCAGTGGAACAGCGTGCGGGATGCGAAATTCCTGGCGCAGCTGCTGCAACATAATGTGAAGGTGCGCTTTAGCGAAACCGGCTTTTCCGCTGCCGGCAAGGACTTCCCGGCGGGTACGCTGATCATTACCCGTCATGGCAATGCCGGTAATAACGGGGACTTTGACAACTTCATTACTACGCAGGCCAACAAATTCCGCATACAGCTGGATGCGGTGAGCTCCGGATTCGTGGAGAAGGGGATGGATTTTGGTTCCGATAAGATCCGGTATATCAAACCGCCGAAAGTATTGATGCTGGCGGGCGACAACGTATCGTCCCTGGCGATGGGCGAAGTATGGCATTACATGGAGCAACAGCTGGATTATCCCGTGACGATCGTGCAGGAAAGTAATGCCAGTGATATTAACTGGCAGGAGGTGGATGTGCTGATATTGCCGAACGGCGAGTATCATTCGCTGGCTGATAAAGCGATGGCGGAAGCCATTAAAAACTGGGTGAAGAAAGGCGGGAAGCTGATTGCCATGGAATACGCCGCAGCGCAGGTGGCTGGCCTGGATTGGGGGATTAAGCTAAAGAAGGAAGAAGAGGAGGAGAAGGAGGGGGCCCCTGGCAAACCTGATTATTCGGACCTGAAATCATATGCGAACCGGGAGCGGGAAAGCGTGAAGCAATTCATTCCCGGCGCTATTTACCGGGTGGACCTGGATACGACGCATCCGCTGGCCTTCGGGTATTCTCCCCGGTATTACACGCTGAAGACGGACAGCCGCCTCTATGAGTTTATCAGCAGCGATGGCTGGAATGTAGGCGTTATTAAAAAAGATAATTACCTCAGTGGTTTTGTAGGCGCAGATACCCGCAACCGTATCAGGGACGGACTGGTTTTCGGGGTGAAGGAACTGGGCAACGGGCAGGTGGTGCTGATGGCGGATAATCCGCTGTTCAGGAGCTTCTGGGAGAATGGAAAACTGCTGTTTGCGAATGCGGTGTTTTTTGTAGGAGAGTAGGGGTGGAACCCTGAGCTGATTGTATGCCAGGCGTTATATATGTTATATAACGCCTGGTATATTGGAATTATAATTTTCTTTTGATGTTGCACCCCAGCGCGTTGCTGCTGGCTACTGCCACGGATTTGCCCGCCAGCAGGTCGTTCATGGCATTTTGCAGGTGTTTTACTTTCACGGCATCTGCGTTACCCGGACTATCATCTATCCCGCCTTTATACACGAGTTTACTGTTTTTATCGAACAGGTAGCATTCCGGCGTATGGTTAGCGTCGAAGGCATCGGCCATTTCCGCATTGCGGTCCAGTACATAAAAGGCGTTGAAGCCATGGCTGGCGGCATAGTCCTTCATGGCTGCGAGCGACTCGCCCGTACTGCGGTTAGCTTCATTGGAATTGATCAGCACCACGCCGATATGATTGCTTTTAGCCTGTTTGCTCAGCGCGAGGATACGTTCTTCATTCCGTAACATGTATGGGCATTGGTTGGCAACAAAAATGACGAGCAGCCCGTTGGCGCCTTTGGCATTGTTGAGGGATACTTCCTTGCCGGATACGTCTGTGAGCCTGTTATCAGCTTTGGGAATCGGCGCCCCGAGTTCAAGTGAAGCATCAGATCCCGGTTTAAAGGCTAACAGGAGGGTACAGACAGATAAATACAGGGCGGACTTAATCATAAAAAAGATTTTCAGGTCCTAAATAGGTGGTTAAAGGTGACAATTTCTACAGAAAGATAGGGGAAAATTCCATTGGTTCCACCGGCATCACACGTAAATCAACCTTAGCTGCTGATACCCAATCAGAAATATTTTCAACGGTGTCCGCCGGGTTTATCCTGACGGGAAAAGAGGCGTTTGGGGCGTGGTAACGGGGATGCATGCACGAAAGGTAGCAGCTTAGCTGACGGCTGCCAGCTTCCTGGCTTTTCGCTCTTCGCTGAGGTGGCGGATGCTGGCATTCAGCTCGAAGCCAACGAGGAGGAAAAAGGAGTTGAAGAACACCCAGAGCATGAGGATCAGCACCGTACCGATGGAGCCGTAGATTTTATTGTAGTTACCGAAGTTGTTGACAAAGTAGGAGAAACCCAGCGTAACGAGGATCATGCCGGTGGTGGCAACGGTGGCGCCGGCGGTAATGAATCGCCAGCGTTTTTCCGTGGCGGGGCCAAAGCGGTATAAAACGGCGTTTACGGAGTAGAGCAGGCCAATGATGATGAGCCAGCGGGAGATGTCAATGATATTTTTTACAAAAGGGCTGGTGATATTGAGCCAGTTGAAGATGGTGCGGAGCGTGGCGCCCTGCGCGATGACCAGGCCAACGGTGATCAGGAGTATGATTACCAGCAGCGCCGTCAGTTGTAATGCGATCAGCCTGTTTTGCCACCATTTACGCTTGTGGAAGCCGGAGCGCTCCATTTTATTGAAGGAGCGGAGGATACCCATTACCCCGTTGGAGGAGTAAAAGAAACCCATGAGGAATGCCACGGACAGCAACCCGTTGCGGTGGGTGTAGAGGAAGTCGTGGATCATTTCCCGGACGATCAGGTAGGTGTTGTAATTGGGCGTCAGGTCCTGTGCGAGGTCGTACAGGGTGGGTTCAATATTTTTCAGCGGCACATAAGGCACCAGGGTAAACAGGAAGATGAAGAACGGGGGGATGGCCAACAGGAAGTTGAAGCTGATGGCCCGCGCCCTGTCGCCCAGTCCCCGGGCCTTTGTTTCCTGACCGAATAATTTGAGCACATCATACAGTGGCAAGCCTTCAAAGCCTGGCAGGATCAGGGTTTTGGTCCGGTTAACCAGTCTTTTATAAGGGGATGATCTGAAGATTAAATTTTCAGGTTTAAATGCCAAGATGATATAAAGTTGATGTCAGTTAAAGTTAAAAGCCTCTTTTATTGAGTTCTGCCTGGTATTTCCGGGCGTTTTCCAAGTGTTCGGAGTAGGTGGCTGCAAACGCGTGATACCCTGAAAAATCGGCTCTGGCGCAAAAATACAGATAATCTGTATCCGGCGTATTTAAAACTGCATTAATGGATTTTTCCGAAGGGGTGCAGATGGGGCCCGGGGGGAGGCCGGCCACCCGGTAGGTATTGTATGGCGATTCGTATTGGGTATGCACTTCGCGGATCCTTTTGAGTCCGAAATCCTGCAGGGCGAATTTCACCGTAGGATCGGCCTGGAGGCGCATGCCTTTGCGGTACCGGTTGATGTACACGCTGGCGATCAGCGGCTTTTCGTCATTTTTATTGGTTTCTTCCTCTACGATGGAGGCGATGATGGTCACCTGTATGGGCGTGAGGTCCAGGGCTTTGGCTTTCGCTTTCCGTTCATCCGTCCAGAAGGCGGCACGGGCTTTTTCCAGTTTACGGAAAACGGCGTCGGCGCTGGTGTTCCAGTAGAATTCGTAGGTGTTGGGCAGTACGGCGCACATGACGGTATTGGAATCCAGGCCAAACTGGCGGAGGTACACCTGGTCGCGCAGCATGGCGGCGAGGGTAGTGGAATCCGCTTCCAGGTTGACGCCTATTTTATGGATAAAGTCCTGCTTGGTGCGGATTTTATTAATCACGAGGTCCACGGGCGACTGCCTTCCGGAGCGGAGCAGTTTCACGATATCGAAGTTGCTCATACCCGGTGAAATCTTGTAGCGGCCTGCTTTTACGCGGGAGGGGTAGCCGAGTTCCTTTGCCACCCAGTTGAAGCTGTTGGTATTGCGGACAATGCCTTGTTCCCGGAGGCCTTCCAGCACGTCGTTATAGGTGCTGCCCGTACGGACGTAAAAGTATTTGTTATCTCCAAAGGCCCTGGTGTTGGGGCCGAACACCCGGTAGCTGATATAAACGAGGGCTCCTGCCAGGAGGCAGCCAACAATGAGTAAAATGCGTTTCAGCAGGACGGATTTAGTGCCTGATTGCTTCCTTTTTGCCATAGCTATTGACGGTAACAAAAAACCTCGCTTTTAACGGCGAGGTTTGCTGATATATTATACTATAATAATATTATTTGCTTTCAGGAGCTGGAGCCGGGGCCGGAGTAGCCGGAGCCGGTTGGGCTGGCGCTGGAGCAGGTGCATTGTTAGCAGGAGCCTGCTGAACCGGCATTTTGCCCATTTGCTTTTCGATGGCTGTTTGCTCAAGCTGGTTAGCGCTGCCGGACCTGCTGCCGATGAAGAACGGAGCGGTGAGGCAGAGTACAGCGATGAGTGCAGCGAGAATCCAGGTACCTTTTTCCAGCACATCCGTGGTCTGACGTACACCAATCACCTGATTACCAATACCTCCAAAGGAGCCGGACAAACCACCCCCTTTAGGGTTCTGGATCAGAACGAAAAAGCCTAATAACACACAGGCCAGGATGATCAGGATACCAAAAACTATCAACATAGATTACGACTATTTATTATTGTTGTCTATAAGTGACTTTAAATCTTTTATCTTTTGCGCAAAATAAGCGTTTTTGTCGGGATTAAGCAAACTTAATTTTTGATATATCTGAATGGCATTTTGGTATTGCCGCTGGCGTACCCAGATTTCTGCCAATGTTTCAGATACGATGTCGTTGTTAATCCGGATGGAGTCGAGCGCCATTTTTTCCACGGTTTCGGAGATTTCAGGTTCCTCGTCCTCTTCATAGATGCGGTGCAGCTGTTGCTGGTACCAGTCTTTATTGCCTTTGCCGGCGAAGTTATCCTTGATCTGCCGGAGCCAGGAGGTGAAGCTTTTCATTTCCGCTTCGCCCCGGATGCTCAGTTCATCGGCATTTTCAGGGTCTTTCAGGCGTTTATATGCAAAATAGTCATCTGTATATAAAGGCTGGAAGGTCAGTTCTGTTTCTTCTGTCGCTAATTCCAATGGGAATATTTTGATGGGCGCTGGGTTATCTGCCACTGCTGATGATTCAATATTGTTTTCTGCGGCCTTTTCCGGATGAATGGATGGATCGAGTGTGGCGAGTTCGGCTTCGGTTTCTCCTTCGGCAGCCGGCAAAAGGGCTGCTGTGGGATTGGACGGGACCTCGTTTTCAGGCGGCGCTGAATTTTCCCCCGAAAAAGAAACAAACGCCCCGCCTGTTGTACCAGTAACCGCTGCAGCTGCCCCTGAGGGGTCTGAAACCGCTGCAGGCGCTTCGCTTTCCGCTGCGCGCTCTTCTGCAATCGCATCCTTAATTTCCGCTACGGAGGCCTCCTGGACCGGGGCGCCGGCAGTTGCCGCCACATCCGGGGTTTCAACGACCTCCGTGGCTTTGGCCACTACGCGGAGCGGGTTAGCCGGCGCGGTAGCCACCGCATCCAACAAATCGGCGGAGGGGCCCGCAGGCAGCGCATCTTCAGGGATGATGGCGGGAATGCGTTCTTCCACTTCCATCAGCACCGGCGCTGCGGTAATGAAATGGTAGTAATAATGTTGCTGATGACTGTACAAGCTGCCCGTTTTCACGGCAGGACTATTAACATCGCTATGCCTGGAATAATCTTTCCGGGCCCGGAGGATACGCGCGGCTGCGAAATACGGGTATTCCGCCACCATGCTGTTCAACGCTGCTTCGTCTACCTGGTGCAAATCAGGCACATGGAAGATATGTTCAATAATCCTGTTTGGTGTCATACCTGCTAATGTAATAAAATTCCGAAATGTATGCGTGTTCAACGCGGAAATTGATTACCAGTTGGCAAAGGCACGGTTGAAGATATCATCGGTGATGTTGGGAATGATCTCGTTGTCCAGCAGGGAGTTTTCCACGCTGCTCGCGAGCTGCGAAGCAGAGAATTCCGCACTGCGGGAGAAAGACTGGGTCCAGCCTTTTTTATCGGTTCCTTCCACGCGTTTGATAAACACCACGTTTACGGTTACGGTAAGTTTGGATCTTGCGGACTGGTCAACGTTGGTAACAGCGGCGTTGGTGAAGCTGTAGCCGGTGATGGTAGCCCTGAATTCGTAATCGGCGCGGGGTTCGGTTTCAGCCACCTGCACCAGTTTGGTCTGCGACTGTATCTTATCCCGCAGCTTTTGCGTCATACGCTGGCCCAGCGTAGGGTTGTTGAGTGGCGCCCGGTTTTCGAAGAAACGAACGTTCACTGTTTTGGCGTTGGCATCGATACTGGCTCCGGTTGCGGAGTATTTAACCGTGCAACCGCTGAATAAAGCAGCAAGGCTCATGATGAGCAGTACCGGGAATATTTTCCTCATGAATGATCTTTTGAAATTATTCTGCGATATTATATTCTTTCAGTTTCCTGTACAAAGTCCTTTCGGAAATTCCCAGGTCTAATGCGGCATCTTTTCGTTTACCCTTGTGTTTTTTCAGGGCTTTTACGATCAGTTCCTTTTCCTTGTCGGCAATGGAGAGGGTTTCTTCCACTTCTTCGTGATGATCGATTTTACCATCCTGGATAATGATAGGCTGCGCATTGCTGATCACCGGCGGCTGCGGCGCTATATCCGCAGCGGCGGGGAAGGGGTGCAGCACATGACCGTCCGCCGGGTGGAAGTCGTGATTAGGCGCCAGTGAAGGGTTTTGGAGGATATCGAAAAACATCTTCTTCAGTTCTGTCACATCTTTTTTCATATCGAAGAACAGTTTGTAGAGGATGTCCCTTTCGCTGGCGAAGTCGCCACTGCTCTGCTGCTGCGGCGCGGCGAGCATCGGCAGGCGGTTCACCTCCGGATGCTCCGGCAGGAAGCGTTTCAGGTCGCTGGCGGTCACCAGTTTGTCGGTAGACAGTACGGAGATTTGCTCTGCGATATTTTTCAGTTCCCTGACGTTTCCTCTCCAGGGATAGTTGACGAGCACGTTGCGGGCTTCATCGTCCAGCTGGATGGAAGGGGTTTTATATTTTTCCGAGAAGTCGACCGAAAATTTGCGGAACAGCAGCGGAATATCTTCTTTTCTGTCGCGCAGCGCCGGCACGCGTATAGGCACTGTGTTGAGGCGGTAATAGAGGTCTTCCCGGAATTTCCCCTGTTGGGTGCGTTCGAGTAAGTCCCTGTTGGTAGCGGCGATGACGCGTACATCTGTTTTCTGTACTTTGGAAGAGCCGACCCTTATATATTCGCCGGTTTCGAGTACGCGGAGTAAGCGCGCCTGTGTACCGAGCGGCATTTCACCGATTTCGTCCAGGAAGATGGTACCACCGTTTACGGTTTCGAAGTAACCTTTACGGTTATCCACGGCGCCGGTAAAGGAGCCTTTTTCGTGACCGAAGAGTTCGGAGTCGATGGTGCCTTCAGGAATAGCGCCGCAGTTTACCGCGATGAACGGGTTGTGCTTGCGCGCACTTAACGCATGGATGATCTGAGAGAATACTTCCTTACCAACACCGCTTTCCCCGTTGATGAGCACGGTCAGGTCGGTATTGGCTACCTGTACAGCCACCTGGAGGGCGTAGTTCAACGCGGGGCTGTTGCCGATAATGCCAAACCTGTTTTTGATAGCCTGTATGTCCATATGTCGTTAAGCCTCTTTTGAATTGTTTAAAATTGTTTCAGCTACCCGCTTTACTTATTCACTCACTGCCTTTCCCCGCAACGTTCCCGAGGTACAGCTTTCCACCTTCACCATAACATAATCTCCTTTCTGATAGTTTTCTTTAGGGAAAACAATCACCTTATTCTGGTCGTTGCGGCCAAACAGCTCTTCTGCAGAACGTTTGGAGGCGCCTTCCACCAGTACTTTATAGGTGCGGCCCACTTCGCGCTGCATACCTTCGAGGGAGTGTTTGCGGTGCAGTTCCACTACCTCTGCGAGCCGCCTTTTTTTCACTTCTTCCGGAATATCGTCCTGGTAGCGGCGTGCAGCCAGGGTGCCGGGGCGCTCGGAGTAGAAGTACATATAGGCGAGGTCGTAACGGGCATATTCCATTACTTCCATGGTTTCCCGGTGTTCTTCTTCCGTTTCGGTGCAGAATCCGCAGATGATGTCTGTGGAAATGCCGCAGTCAGGAAGGATTTCACGGATCCGGTCTACTTTCCTCAAATACCATTCTTTGGTGTAGGTACGGTTCATGAGTTGCAGTACGCGGGTGCTGCCACTTTGGAGCGGCAGGTGGATATAGTTGCAGATGTTTTCGTACTTCGCCATGGTGAAGAGTACTTCATCTGTAATATCTTTCGGGTGGGAGGTGCTGAAGCGTACGCGCAGCAGCGGATCGATCTGGGCTACTCTTTCCAGGAGCATGGCGAAGGTGACGGTTTCGTCCCCGGATTCGCTGGTCCAGTAGTAGGAGTCCACATTTTGACCGAGCAGGGTTACCTCGCGGTAGCCTTTTTCAAACAGTTCCCTTGCTTCGCGCACGACGGAGTAAGCATCCCTGCTGCGCTCACGGCCACGGGTAAACGGTACCACGCAGAAGGTACACATATTATTACAGCCCCGCATGATGGAAACGAAGCTGGTAACGCCGTTGTTATCCAGGCGCACCGGGCTGATATCGCCATAGGTTTCCTCCCTGCTGAGCAGCACGTTCACGGCTTTTTGTCCGCCTTCGGCTTCGGCAATGAGGGCGGGCAGGCTCCTGTAGGCGTCCGGGCCTACTACCATGTCCACCAGTTTTTCCTCTTCAAGGAGTTTGGCTTTGAGCCGTTCCGCCATGCAGCCGAGTATGCCTACCAGCAGGCCGGGGTTGCGCTTTTTGGCGCCTTTGAATTCGTTGAGCCGGTTGCGTACGGTTTGCTCTGCTTTTTCGCGGATGGAGCAGGTATTGACGAGGATAAGGTCCGCTTCTTCCATATTACGGGTAGCGCCAAAGCCCTCCTCGTTTAATATGGAAGCCACGATTTCGCTGTCGTTGAAGTTCATGGCGCAGCCATAACTTTCAATATAGAATTTCTTATTATATGTATTAGGTTGGGTAGCAGCCGGGGCGAATGCTTCTCCCTGGCGGCTTTCGTCATGCACTTTTGTGATCTGATCCAGCATTTCCTTACTCAAATTTAGGATGGCAAAAATAAGGAATAAAAAATGAAAAATGACAGAATGTCATTTATA
>Ga0164243_10011343_pt1 | contig 12723 bp, 14 predicted proteins | sample OricompcompostOP_FD_108781 | JGI IMG/M metagenome (GOLD analysis project Ga0164243, IMG submission 108781) | Organic Plus compost microbial communities from Emeryville, California, USA - Original compost - Organic plus compost (OP) | ecosystem: Engineered > Solid waste > Mixed feedstock >...
CGAGCGCAGCGTTCGGATCTCGCGCAAGACCGGTAAGGACATCTGACATGACCGAGACCCCCGTGCAGACGGCTCCGCGTCTCAAGGCCAAGTACCGCGCGGAGATCGCGCCGGCCTTGCAGGCTGAGTTCGGCATCAAGAACGTCATGCAGGTCCCCGGCCTGACCAAGATCGTGGTCAACATGGGCGTCGGCGAGGCCGCGCGCGACTCCAAGCTGATCGAGGGCGCGGTCCGCGACCTCACCGCGATCACCGGCCAGAAGCCGCTGGTGACCCGGGCCAAGAAGTCGATCGCCCAGTTCAAACTGCGTGAGGGCATGCCGATCGGCGCCCACACCACGCTGCGCGGCGACCGGATGTGGGAGTTCCTGGATCGGCTGCTGACGCTGGCCCTGCCCCGGATCCGCGACTTCCGTGGACTCAACGGCAACCAGTTCGACGGCCGGGGCAACTACACCTTCGGTCTCACCGAGCAGGTCATGTTCCACGAGATTGACCAGGACAAGATCGACCGCTCGCGGGGCATGGACATCACCCTCGTGACGACTGCCACCAACGACGACCAGGGTCGTGCGCTGCTCAAGGCGCTCGGATTCCCGTTCAAGGAGAACTGATGGCGAAGACCGCGCTCAAGGTCAAGGCCGCCCGCAAGCCGAAGTTCGCGGTGCGCGGCTACACCCGCTGCCAGCGCTGCGGCCGTCCGAAGGCCGTGTTCCGCAAGTTCGGCCTGTGCCGGATCTGCCTGCGCGAGATGGCCCACCGCGGCGAGCTGCCCGGCGTCACCAAGTCCTCCTGGTAATTCCACTCACTGACGTTGAAGGTCGCCCGGCTTGCAGAGTCGCGCGAAACCACGACGAGAAAGGGCCATTCGGCCATGACGATGACTGACCCGATCGCAGACATGCTGACTCGTCTGCGCAACGCCAACCAGGCGTACCACGACGCGGTGTCCATGCCTTACAGCAAGCTGAAGCAGGGCGTTGCGGAGATCCTCCAGCAGGAGGGTTACATCACCAAGTACGAGGTCGCGGACCCCGCCGAGGGGCAGGTCGGCAAGACGCTGACCATCACCCTGAAGTACGGCCGCAACCGGGAGCGCTCGATCGCCGGCGTACGCCGGATCAGCAAGCCCGGCCTGCGGGTTTACGCCAAGCACACCGGTCTTCCCAAGGTGCTCGGCGGCCTCGGCGTCGCGATCATTTCGACCAGCCAGGGTCTGCGGACCGATCGCCAGGGGAACCAGAAGGGCGTGGGTGGGGAAGTCTTTGCTTCCGTGTGGTCAGCAGAGACCGAGAGAGGAGCAGAAGAACATGTCGCGTATTGGCAAGCTTCCTGTCCCGGTCCCGGCCGGTGTCGATGTCACCATCGACGGTCAGGTCGTGACGGTCAAGGGCCCCAAGGGCACGCTGTCCCACACCGTGGCCGCGCCGATCACGGTGGAGCGAAACGACGATGAGGGCGGCTCCCCTGTCCTCGACGTCAAGCGGCCCGACGACGAGCGCGAGAGCAAGGCTCTCCACGGCCTGTCCCGGACGCTGATCAACAACATGGTGATCGGCGTGACCGAGGGCTACGAGAAGAAGCTCGAGATCGTGGGGGTCGGCTACCGCGTGCTGCCGAAGGGCCCGACGACGCTGGAGTTCCAGCTCGGCTACAGCCACTCGATCACCTTCAACGCCCCCGAGGGGATCACCTTCACCACCGACGGTCCGACGAAGCTCGGCGTGGTGGGCATCGACAAGCAGCAGGTCGGTGAGGTCGCCGCCAACATCCGCAAGCTGCGTAAGCCGGAGCCCTACAAGGGCAAGGGCGTTCGTTACGCCGGCGAGAACATCCGCCGCAAGGTCGGAAAGGCTGGTAAGTGACCATGGCCGTCTCGCTGTCCAACAACAAGCACACCGCTGCTCGCGTCAAGTCGCGGCTGCGCCGCCAGGTGCGGGGTCGCAAGAAGATCGAGGGCACCGCACAGCGTCCGCGTCTCGTGGTGACGCGCTCGTCCAAGCACATCACCGCCCAGGTCGTCGACGACCTGGCGGGGAAGACGCTGGTCTCGGCCTCGACGATCGAGGCGGACCTGCGCGCGGGCGAGGGCGACAAGACTGCCAAGGCCAAGCGGGTGGGCGAGCTAGTCGCCGAGCGCGCCAAGGCCGCTGGTGTCGACACGGTCGTCTTCGACCGGGCCGGAAACAAGTACCACGGCCGCGTCGCGGCGCTCGCGCAGGGCGCTCGCGATGCTGGTCTGACCTTCTGATCGCAGTTGCGACAAGTAAGAGGAGAGAGAGTCTCATGAGCGGAGCCCAGCGCGGTCAGCGCGGTGGCGATCGGCGCGGCAACCGCGACGACCGCCGCGGCCAGAGCGCCGAGAAGACCGCCTACATCGAGCGCGTCGTTGCGATCAACCGTGTCGCCAAGGTCGTGAAGGGTGGTCGTCGCTTCAGCTTCACCGCCCTCGTGATCGTCGGTGACGGTGAAGGTCTGGTCGGCGTCGGCTACGGCAAGGCGAAGGAAGTTCCCGCGGCGATCGCCAAGGGTGTCGAGGAGGCGAAGAAGCACTTCTTCCGCGTCCCTCGCATCCAGGGCACGATCCCGCACCCGGTCCAGGGCGAGAAGGCGGCTGGCGTCGTCCTGCTCCGTCCGGCTGCCCCCGGTACCGGCGTGATCGCCGGCGGCCCGGTGCGTGCCGTCTTGGAGTGCGCCGGGATCCACGACGTGCTGAGCAAGTCGCTCGGCTCGTCCAACCAGATCAACATCGTCCACGCGACGGTCGAGGCACTCCGCCTGCTCGAGCAGCCGGAGTCGGTCGCCGCCCGCCGTGGCCTCCCGGTCGAGGAGGTCGCCCCGGCCGCGCTGCTGAAGTCGCGCGCCGAGGAGCCTGCGGCCGCTGCGGAGGTGTCCGCCTGATGGCACAGCTGAAGGTTCGTCAGGACAAGGGCCGCGTCGGCCTGAAGCGAAACCAGCGCGAGACCCTGCGCACGCTCGGCCTCAAGCGGATCGGCGATGTGGTCGTCAAGGAGGACCGCCCGGAGATCCGTGGCATGGTCCACACCGTCCGTCACCTGGTGACGGTCGAGGAGGTCGACTGAGATGACGCTCAAGCTGCACAACCTGAGCCCCGCTCCGGGCTCCAAGACCGCCAAGACCCGGGTGGGTCGCGGTGAGGGCTCGAAGGGCAAGACCGCAGGCCGCGGTACCAAGGGAACCAAGGCCCGCTACCAGGTCCCGGTGCGCTTCGAGGGTGGGCAGATGCCCCTCCACATGCGACTCCCCAAGCTGCGGGGGTTCAAGAACCCCTTCAAGGTGGAGTTCCAGGTGGTCAACCTCGACAAGCTCAGCGAGTTGTTCCCCGAGGGTGGCGAGGTCACGCCCGAGGCGCTCGTCGCCAAGGGTGCGGTTCGCAAGAACCAGCCGGTGAAGGTCTTGGGCCAAGGTGAGCTCACCGTGAAGGTCGAGATCACTGCCAATGCGTTCTCGACCTCCGCCAAGGAGAAGATCGAGGCCGCCGGCGGGACCGTCACGGTCCTCTGAGTACGACGTACTCTGATCCTGTTGCGTGGGAGCGCGGACGGGTCGCCCCATCGGGGCGCCCGGTCCGCGCTTCTCGCATCTCGGCTACGTCGATGAACGCGGTCTGCTCCGCGGCAGCCCCGGGTTCATCAACGCAGCTGCTGGCCTGTTAGGCTGCCCCGCGTTTCCCGGGGGTGACGACAGCGGCCCTGTGAAACCCCTGACTGTCGAAAGAGGAAATTCGTGCTTGGCGCGTTCGCATCCGCGTTCCGGACCCCGGACCTGCGCAAGAAGCTGCTGTTCGTCCTCCTGATCATCGTGATCTTCCGGGCGGGCTCGCAGATCCCGGCGCCCGGTGTCAACGTCGCCAACGTGCAGGAGTGCATCAATGGCGTGAAGTCGGGTTCTGGCCAGGGGCTCTACAACCTGGTCAACCTCTTCTCCGGTGGTGCACTGCTGAAGCTGACCATCTTCGCGCTGGGCATCATGCCCTACATCACGGCGAGCATCATCTTGCAGTTGTTGGTGGTCGTCATCCCTCGTCTGGAGAAGCTGAAGGAAGAGGGCCAGGCCGGGCAGACGAAGATCACGCAGTACACCCGTTACCTCACCCTCGGCCTGGCGCTGCTGCAGGCGACCGGCATCGTGGCGCTGGCCCGTTCGGGGAACCTACTGCAGGGCTGCACCCAGAACCTGCTCCACGACAACGGCACCAAGACGTTCCTGGTCATGGTCGTCACCATGACTGCCGGCACCGCAGTGATCATGTGGCTCGGTGAGCTCATCACCGAGCGAGGCATCGGCAACGGCATGTCGATCCTGATCTTCACCCAGGTCGTCGCCACCTTCCCGGCGACGATGTGGGCGGTGAAGCAGGAGCACGGCTGGGGGACGTTCGGGATCTCGATGGTGATCGGCCTCGCGATCATCGCCGCGGTCATCTTCATCGAGCAGGCCCAGCGCCGTATCCCGGTGCAGTACGCCCGCCGAATGGTCGGTCGGCGGATGTTCGGCGGCAGTTCGACCTACATCCCGTTGAAGGTGAACCAGGCGGGTGTGATCCCGGTCATCTTCGCCAGTTCGCTGCTCTATCTGCCCGCGATGGCGGCGCAGTTCCAATCCGGTTCAAAGAACCCGCCCGGGTGGGTCGATTGGGTCAACACCTACTTCGTCCGTGGTGACCATCCGATCTACATGGCGACGTTCTTCCTTTTGATCGTCTTCTTCACGTATTTCTATGTCTCGATCACCTTCAACCCGCATGAGGTGGCCGACAACATGAAGAAGTACGGCGGCTTCATCCCCGGGATCCGGGCGGGCAAGCCGACCGAGGACTACTTGTCCTACGTCCTGTCCCGTATCACGCTCCCGGGCTCGCTCTATCTCGGCCTGATCGCGCTCATCCCGCTGATCGCGCTCGCGCTGATCAATGCCAACCAGAACTTCCCGTTCGGTGGTACGTCGATCCTCATCATGGTTGGCGTCGCTCTTGACACGGTGAAGCAGATCGAGAGCCAGCTGCAGCAGCGCAACTACGAAGGGTTCCTCCGATGAGACTGATCATCATGGGCCCGCCGGGCGCCGGCAAAGGCACCCAGGCGAAGTTCATTGCCGACCACTTCGGGATCCCCGCGATCTCGACCGGTGACATCTTCCGTGCCAACGTCTCCCAGGGAACTCCGCTGGGTGTCGAGGCGAAGCGCTACATGGACGCCGGCGAGTACGTGCCCGACGAGGTCACCAACCTCATGGTGCGCAACCGGATCGACGAGCCGGACGCCGAGCACGGCTTCCTGCTCGACGGCTACCCCCGCACCCTCGCGCAGGTCGAGGAGCTCGACGGGATGATCAAGTTCACCGGTCACCAGCTCGACGCAGTGGTGGTGCTGACGGTGGATCAGGAGGAGATCGTCCAGCGGCTGCTGCAGCGCGCCCAGACCGAGGGCCGGGCCGATGACACCGAGGACGTGATCCGACGACGCCAGGAGGTCTACCTCCAGGAGACCGAACCGCTGATCGAGGTCTACAAGCAGCGCGGGCTCGTGCACGAGATCGACGGGATGGGCGAGGTCGAGGACGTCACCAAGCGGATCTTCGCCGCCCTCGACGTCGTCCCGGAGTCCTGAGCGACGCCCATGACGCATGCCCTGGACGCCGCGTTACAGGTGACCCGTGGCATTGTTTGATCGCGGCGTCCAGATCAAGACGCCTGACCAGGTCGAGGCGATGCGGCGCGCCGGCGTGGTGGTCGGCGAGACCCTGGCCACGCTCCGTGAGGCCGCCCGCCCGGGCGTGACCACGGCCGAGCTGGACGCCATCGCCGAGGACTCGATCAGATCGAAGGGCGCGGTGCCCTCGTTCAAGGGCTACTACGACTTCCCGGCCTCGATCTGTACCTCAGTCGACGACGTCGTCGTCCACGGCATCCCCGGCGATCGGGTGCTCGCCGAGGGCGACATCATCTCGATCGACTGCGGCGCGATCGTGGAGGGCTGGCACGGCGACTCGGCAATCACGGTCGCGATCGGTGAGGTGCCGGCCGAGGTCACCGAACTGATGCGGGTCACCGAGGAAGCGATGTGGCGCGGGATCGCGGCGGCGCGGCTCGGAGGCCGGGTCACCGACATCTCCCATGCTGTCGAGTCGACCGTGCGCGCCCAGCCCGGTGGCGAGTGCTACGGCATCGTCGAGGAGTACGTCGGTCACGGCATCGGCTCCGAGATGCATCAAAAGCCCGACGTACCGAACTTCGGCAAGCCGGGCCGAGGGCCGAAGCTGGTCCGCGGGATCGCGCTGGCGGTCGAGCCGATGATCACGCTCGGCGCCAAGGACACCGAGGTGCTCGAGGACGACTGGACGGTCATCACGACCGACGGTAGTTGGGCCGCTCACTTCGAGCACACCTTCACCCTCACAGCGGATGGGCTGTGGGTGCTGACCGCACTCGACGGCGGTGAGGAGATGCTCGGCAAGCTGGGCGTTCCCTTCGGCGGGCACTGACCCGCACAGCGACTCTCCTGCACCCACTGACGGCCGTTCGCGGCGCGGCGCTTCTCGGCGTTCGGACCCCGGTAGCCTTTTAGGTAAGGCTGACCTTAGTATCATCACATGATTGATGAGCAGGCCCAGGCCGCCGTAGTGGTCACGGGTGCAGCCTCGGGGATCGGCCGTGCGGTCGCCCTCCGGCTGGCTCGAAGCGGTGCCGCGCTGGCGCTCTTCGACCGTGACGCCGAGGGCTTGGCCGTCGCCGCGAAGGAGGCTCGCGCCGCGGGCGCCGACCGGGTCGTGGATCGGACCGTCGACGTGGCGTCGTCGACGCAGGTCGCGATCGCCTTCGCGGCGGCCGAGCGCGAGCTCGGGCGGCTCGACGGACTTGCCTGTGCCGCCGGGGTTCTCGCCCCGGGAGGCGTCGCGGACACCACCGACGCCGACTGGGAGCGCCACCTGGCCGTCAACGCCGGCGGCGTCTTCCACTGTCTGCGGGCTGGCAGTGCCCGGCTGCGCGACGGCGGAGCGGTGGTGGTGGTCAGCTCGAACGCCGCCCGGGTGCCCCGCACGGGTCTACTCGCCTACTCCGCCTCGAAGGCCGCCGCGTCGGCGGTGACCCGGGCCGCCGGACTCGAGCTCGCCGCGCGGCGGATCCGTTGCAACGTGGTCGAGCCCGGCTCCACCGACACCCCGATGCAGCGGGATCTGTGGCCCGATCCCGAGGTCGGCCGGGCTGCCGCGCTCGGCGGCGACCCGGCGGCCCACCGCATCGGGATCCCGCTGGGACGGATCGCCGACCCCGACGATGTCGCGGCGGTGGTCTGCTTCCTGCTCTCCGACCAGGCTCGTCACGTCACCCTCCAGCAGGTGTACGTCGACGGCGGAGCATCGCTATGACCGCGCTCGAGCGGGGTCCGGAGACCGTCCAGGTGTCGTCGTCGCCGCTGGTGTTCACCGGCGAGGACGGCTTCAGCCACGCCGACCGTCTCGAGACCCGATCCGCGACCGCGACGGACGCCCGCTGGGCCGACAATCTCGTCGATGGGCTGAGCGTGGGGCAGCGGGCGCTCGTCTCGCTCTCCTTCGAGCCCGAGGGGCCCGCTGTCGCGCACCGGGTCGCGCCCAGGGCCGGCGTAGCGAGGGCGCACCCGGCGCACCCGGCGCCCGAGCACGAGGCGGTCGAGGCGCCCTCGCCCGCGGCGTACGCCGACATGGTGCGGGCCGCGCTCAGGGCGATCGCGAACGGTCGGCTCGACAAGGTGGTGCTCGGCCGTTGGCTCGAGGTGGTCAGCCGGCCTGCGCTCGATCCCGGGGAACTGGTCGGCCGTCTCCTGGCGTCGGGTGCCGGGCGCTACGTCTTCAGCGTGCCACTGGGACCCGCCCCGGATGCGCCACTGCTGCTGGGTGCCAGCCCGGAGCTGCTGGCGCGCCGCCGGGGCGATCTGGTGGCGAGTACGCCGCTGGCCGGCTCGGTGCCGCGCTCGGCCGACCCCGTCGAGGACCGTCGCCGGGCTGCCGCGCTGCAGGACTCCGGAAAGGACCTGGCCGAGCACGCCTTCGTGGTCGAGCAGATCGTGCGGGCGCTCGAGCTCGTCTGCACCGAGGTGCACGCGCCGACGCGTCCCGAGCTGATCTCGACCGACGCGCTCTGGCATCTGGCTACGCCGATCCGCGGCCGGCTCGCTCCGGGCGTCCCGCTCTCAGCGCTCCATCTTGCGCAGCTGCTGCAGCCCACGCCGGCTGTCGGCGGCGTACCGACTGCCTCCGCCCTTGCCGCGATCACCGAGTTGGAGGGGGACCCTCGGGGACCACTGGCAGGGGCGGTGGGCTGGGTCGGCCCGGATGGTGACGGCGAGTTCGCCATCACCATCCGGGCCGGAATCCTGGATGGCGAACGGCTCCGGCTCTTCGCCGGCGCCGGCATCGTGGCCGGCTCCGACCCCGACAGCGAGGTGCGCGAGACCGCAGCGAAGCTCTCCACGATGGCGCGTGCGGTCGGCCTGGAAGTGCCTCAGGGGGTGCTCTGATGCGGTCTGCCGCGCTGCCCTACCCGAGCTATCCCGAGGAGATCCGGAGCCGTTACCGCGAGCTGGGCTATTGGACCGAAGAGACCTTCGCCGGCTTCGTCGCGGATCGGACCGGGCGTTTCGCGGACAACACCGCCGTTGTGGGTCGTGACGCGCACGGTGCCGAAGTCCGGTGGACCTACGCCGATCTCGCCGAGCACGCCGACCTGGCTGCGCGTCGGTTGGCGAGCGCCGGTGTGACCGCGGGCGACCGGGTCGTCGTCACGCTTCCCAACATCGCGGAGTACGTCGCCTGCGTGCTCGGGCTCTTCGGGATGGGCGCCGTTCCGGTCTTCGCGCTGCCGACCCACCGGGAGGCGGAGCTGGCGCAGTTCTGCGCGATCGCGGACGCGGCCGCGCTGGTCGTGTGCGGGGACACCGCCGGCGTCGATCATGTGGGTCTTCACAAGCTTGTTGCGGACCGGCTGGCCGAGATGGCGGTCGAGCCGCCGGTGCTGGTGGACGTTCAGGCCTGGCCGACCGACGCGGAGGCAGCCGCTCTCCCCGTGGTGCCGCCGTCGACCGCGACCGCCGAGACGCTGGCGTTCCTCCAGCTCTCCGGCGGCACGACGGGCATCTCGAAGCTGATCCCGCGGGCGGCGGCGGAGTATCTCTACTCGGTCCGGGCCTCCGCCGATATCTGCGACCTCGACGAGCAGACCGTGATGCTGGTGGTCCTGCCGGCCTCCCACAACTTCCCGATGAGCTCGCCCGGCATCCTCGGAGTGCTCCATGTCGGGGGCACCGTCGTGCTGGCGCAGGACCCGAGCCCACGCACCGGCTTCGGTCTGATCGAGCGGGAGCGAGCAACGATGACCGCGCTGGTGCCACCGTTGGCCCAGGCCTGGATCTCCGCCGCCAAACGGCGTCACCCGGACCTTGCCAGCCTGGAGATCGTGCAGGTGGGCGGGGCGAAGCTCAACGACGTCGTCGCCACCGAGATCGAGCCGGTGCTGCACGGCCGGCTGCAGCAGGTCTTCGGAATGGCCGAGGGCCTGGTCAACTACACCCGTCTCGACGATTCCGACGAGCTGGTGCTTGCCACGCAGGGTCGGCCGATCAGTCCTGACGACGAAGTCCGGGTCGTCGACGAGGATGGCGCCGACGTACCAGACGGGGCCGAGGGCGCGCTGCTGACCCGCGGGCCTTACACGATCCGCGGCTACTACGGCGGCCCGACCTGGACCGCGTCGGTCAACGCCGCCTCCTTCACCGCGGACGGCTTCTACCGCACCGGTGATCTCGTCCGGCGGCTGCCATCGGGGCACCTCGTGGTCACCGGTCGGGACAAGGACCAGATCAATCGTGGTGGTGAGAAGATCGCCACCGACGAGATCGAGGGCCACCTGCTGGCGCATCCCGACGTCCTCGATGCGGTCGCCGTCGGCGTACCCGATCATTACCTCGGGGAGCGGATCTGCGTCGTCGTACGCACGGAGTCCGGTCGTCCCCGTCCCGCCGACCTGGGTCGCTATCTGCGCGACGCCGGCCTGGCGACGTACAAGATCCCGGACTCGTTCGTCTTCCTCGACGACTTCCCAGCCACTCACGTCGGGAAGAACAGCCGTCGCGAGCTTCGCCGTCTCCTCGGCGCGCACCTGAACGACCAGACCTCCACGACCGACCTGACCGACGCGACCGACGGGAGCTGACATGGCCTTGCCGAACCTCATCGAGTACGCCGCCCCGGTGCCGCCCCAGCGCGAGCTGCCGCAGAGCAAGGCGCCCTGGGTGCTCGAGCCGACGCGGGCCGCGGTGCTCGTACACGACCTGCAGCGCTATTTCCTGAGGCCGTTCGCGCCGGGCTGCCCGGCACTCGCCTCGGCGCTGGCGCAGACCGCCCGGATCCTTGCGGCGGCGCGGGCGGCCGGCGTCCCCGTCTTCTACACCGCCCAGAACGGCGAGAAGGGTGACCGCGGCCTCCAGGGGGACCTTTGGGGGCCGGGAATGTCACCGGAGCCCGAGCACACCGAGATCGTCGCTGAGGTGGCGCCCGTTGAGGGCGAGACCGTGCTGGTCAAGCATCGTTACAGCGCCTTCGCGAAGAGCGATCTCGCCGACCTGCTGGCCGCGCAGGGACGCGACCAGCTCGTCGTGACCGGCGTCTACGCCCACATCGGGATCACCGCGACCGCCTTCGACGCGTTCTGCCGAGATGTGCAGCCGTTCGTGGTCGCCGATGCGGTCGCCGACTTCGGCCCCGAGCAGCATGCGCGTGCCCTCGATGAGATCGCGGGCTGCTGCGGGGTGGTCGCACTCGCCGAGGACGTGGTGGCCGTTTGCGCGTCGGAGACGACCCCCGCGGGCGAACCGGAGAGCTGGGCCGAGGTCGTACGCAGCTCGCTGAGCGGTCTGTTGCCGGCCGAGGTCGTGACCCGCGCGTTCGCCGACCCCGCGGCAGATCTCTTCGAGCTCGGCCTGAACTCGCTCCAGGCCTTCGACATGCTCGACGACCTGACCGAGGCAGGTGTCGACATCGACTTCGGCGACTTCACCCGGCAGGCCACCGTCGCCTTCCTCCTGGATCAGGCGGCGGTGCTCGCCTCGTGAGCCCAGCCTGGCTTCCGCTCACCGCCGCTCAGCGGGGGCTCTTCTTCGCCCACCAGCTCGCGCCCGACAACCCCTGCTACACGACTGCGGAGGTGGTCGAGCTCAGCGGCCCGGTGGACGCCGAGCGGCTGGCTGGGGCGGTGGCGGCGGCGTACCAGGAGTTCGAGCAGCTCCGGACCGTCTACCGGCTGACCCCGGACGGGCCGCAGCAGCGGATCGTCGAGGCGGGAGCGCGGCTGCAGGTCGTGTCGGCCGCCTCGGCGCAGGCGGCCGAGGAGTGGATGCGGGCCGATCTTGCCCGGCCGATGGACCTGCTCGTCGGCGGGGAGACCGGGGCGATCGACTCGGTGCGCACCGCGCTACTGGTGATGCCTGACGCGACCTGGTGGTACCACGCGGCGCACCACGTCGTACTCGACGGCTATGGCGCGCAACAGCTGATCAAACGGGTGGCCGAGTGGTACGCCCGCGGGACTGAGCCGGTCCAGGGGCGGCGACCACGCAGCCTCGCCGAGGTGGTCGCCGCGGAGCCGAGCGATCCCGAGGGCCCGGCCTGGTGGGACGAACGGCTTCGTAGCATGCACGGCATCTCCGCGCTGGCCGGTCGAACGGCGCCGCCGGCCTCCGCGGCGGCGAAGCGGAGCCTGGTGCTGACCGACGAACAGCAGCAGGCGGTCGCCCAGGGGGCGAAGCGGCTCGGGGTCGGGTGGCCCGACCTGGTGACGGCCGCCGTCGGGAGCTATGTCGCCCGGATGGCTGCCCTCAGGTCGGCGCGGGTGGGACTTCCGCTGATGAACCGCTCCTCGCCGGGCACCGGCACTCTCGCCGCGGCGACGACGGTTTGCACCGCTATGAACGTCCTGCCTGCCACGGTGCCCGCTGACGGCACGGTCCGCGAGGCGCTGGCGACCGTCGCCGGCGAGCAGCGGGCTCTTCGTGAGCACCCGTTCACCCGACAGGAGGACCTGGCACGTCGCCTCCACCAGCTCGACCCCGACGCCCAGCTCTTCGGCGCCCAGGTCAATCTGGTGCCGTTCGAGCTCGAGGTGACCCTCGCGCATCCCGACGGCCGGGTCGCCACCGGCACGGTCCGCAACCTCACCGCCGGGCCGGTCGAGGATCTGACCGTCTGCCTGCGCGGTTCGCCCGGCCGGCGGCGTACGGTCCGGCTGGAGATCGACGCCAACCCCGACCTCTACCCGATCGAGGAGGTCGACCTCCACCTCGATCGGCTGGCGGCCTGGCTCCAGACCTACGCCGCCGCCGACCCGGCCGAGGAGGTGGCGGCGCTGCCGCTGCTGACCGAGCGCGAGCGTCTCCTGGTCACCGAGGTCTTCAACGACACGGCCGTCGACCGGGAGGTCGCGACGTTGGGGGAGCGGTTCGCCGCCCAGGCCGCTCGTACGCCGGAGGCGACCGCTCTGGTCTTCCGCGGCGAGACCCGGACCTATGCGGAGCTTCTCGATGCGGCCGAGCGGGTCGCCGCTGGTCTTCGCGCGTCGGGCATCGGCCCTGGCGACGTCATCGGGGTCTGCCTCGAGCGAGGCTTCGAGCTCTTCGAGGTGGTCCACGGGATCGAGCTCCTCGGAGCCGTCTATCTGCCGCTCGACCCCGA
>Ga0164243_10011344_pt1 | contig 12721 bp, 14 predicted proteins | sample OricompcompostOP_FD_108781 | JGI IMG/M metagenome (GOLD analysis project Ga0164243, IMG submission 108781) | Organic Plus compost microbial communities from Emeryville, California, USA - Original compost - Organic plus compost (OP) | ecosystem: Engineered > Solid waste > Mixed feedstock >...
AACAGGATGCGCAGCATGGCGTTGGCGTCGGTGGCGGTGCCGACCGTGGAGCGCGGGTCGGCACCCATCCGCTGCTGGTCCACGATGATCGCGGTGGTCAGCCCGTCGAGCACGTCGACGTCGGGCCGCGCCTGCGTCGGCATGAAACCCTGCACGAACGCGCTGTACGTCTCGTTGATCATCCGCTGCGACTCGGCGGCGATCGTGCTGAACACCAGCGAGCTCTTGCCCGAGCCGGAGACGCCGGTGAACACCGTGAGCCTGCGCTTCGGGAGCTCGACGTCGACGTTCTTGAGGTTGTTCTCGCGTGCGCCGTGCACCCGGATCAGGTCGTGGCTGTCGGCGATGTGGGCCCTGCTCATCGTCTCTCCCTCGGTCAAACCAGCCAGCGGCCGTCACGCATCAGTTCGCGGCCGGGTATCTCGTTCACCTCGCGCCACGCCTGAATGCGGCGAGGCACAACGCGGAACCAGTGGTACGGCATCGCCTGCGCACGCGGATCGAATCCGGTGTGCCTGGCGAACCGGTCTCCCCGCTCCCTCGGCAGCGCGTCGATGCCGAGGACCTCGACGTCGCCCTCGATCATGACCACGTCGCGGGTTTCCCCCAGCGCAAGGCGAACGGTTCGACCGGCTTCGAGGTTCCGCGCGGTGGGGGTGTCCTTCGCCGTGGCCATCAGGAGCGCCTCACCGTCCCAGTCGAATGACAGCGGCACCAGGTGCGGCGTTGCGTCCGGCGAGGCGGTGCCCACCCAGAGATCGATGTCGTGGCCCAGCCGGTATTCGACGTCGCGTCGTCGCTGGACGCGGGAGCGGGGATCGGGGTTCATCGCAGTTCTTGGATCCGGACCAGGTTGCCCGCGGGGTCGCGGAAGGCACAGTCACGGATGCCGTACGGCTGCTCGGTCGGCTCCTGGACCACCTCGGCGTCGCTGGCCTGTACCTGCTCGAACACGTTGTCGAGGTCCTTTGTGGCCAGCAGGATCCAGCCGTAGGTGCCCTTGGCCATCATCTCCTTGATGACGCGGCGTTCCTCGTCGGTGATGCCGGGGTCGATCGCGGGCGGCGCGAGCAGGATGGAGGTCTCCGGCTGGCCCTTGGGACCGACGGTGATCCAGCGCATCTTGTCCTGGCCGACGTCCTGGCGGACCTCGAAACCGAGAACGTCGCGGTAGAAGGCCAGCGAGGCCTCCGGGTCGTCGTGTGGAAGGGGCGTGGTGTGAATGGTGATGTCCATGCCCGTCACGCTAACTGCGCTTCGGTGACCGGCGCTTCTCGATTCCTGATCGGTCGGGTGACTTGCTTCGCCACGCAGGCCGGCAGCCCGGCCGCCGCGGTGACCGCCAGGTCGCGGTAAGCGCTTGGCGGCATGCCGACAAGTTCGGTGAACCGGGTACTGAACGTGCCCAGCGACTGGCAGCCGACCGCGAAACAGACCTCGGTGACGCTCAGCTTGCCGACCCGCAGCAGCGCCATCGCCCGTTCGATGCGCCGCGTCATCAGGTAGGAGTACGGCGATTCCCCATAGGCACGCCGGAATTCGCGGCTGAGGTGTCCCGCCGACATGTGCACACCGCGGGCGAGCGCCTCCACGTTCAGCGGCTGCGCGAACTCCCGGTCGATCCGATCGCGGACGCGCCGCAGCCGGGCAAGGTCACGTAGGTCAGGACTGCTGCTCACCTGCGAAATCGTGCCATAACCCGATGCCGGTCACCAGGGATTTCAGGCCCCGAACCACCGCGACAACTGTCCCGTCAGCTCTCGCTGGTCCTCACCGGCCCACGCCACGTGACCGTCCGGTCGCAGCAGCACCGCCGGCACCTCCAGCTCCTCGCTGACGTCGACGACGTGATCGACCCGGTCCGCCCAGCCCGCCACCGACAGCCGCCCGGTCTGGTCGAGCAGCAGTCCGCGCCCGGCGTGCATCCGGTCGTACAGGCGCCCCTGTTTCAGCCCGATGTCCCGCAGCCGGCGGCCGACCAGGTCGTGGCCGTCGCCGAAGTCGTACCGGATGCCGATCGCGGTGATCTTCCCGAGCAGGTGCCGGTTGACGTCCTCGAAGTCCATCAGTTCCGTCAGCAGCCTGCGCACCGCTTGCGGCCCCGGCTCGGTGGACAGCAGCTCGGCCTGCACGCGGACGTTGTTCAGCACGTCGTCGGCCACCGGGCGGCGTTCGGACTCGTAGGTGTCGAGCAACCCGGCCGGAGCCCAGCCGCCGATCTCCGCGGCCAGTTTCCAGCCCAGGTTGAACGCGTCCTGGATGCCGAGGTTGAGGCCCTGCCCGCCCAGCGGCGGATGGATGTGCGCCGAATCGCCCGCCAGCAGCACCCAGCCGTCGCGGTAACGGTCGGCCAGGCGCGTGCCGTCGCCGAAGCGCGACACGAACCGCGGTGCGTGCACGCCGAGATCGGTGCCCGCGAGTTCCCGCAGCCGCTGCGTGAACTCGTCGAAAGTGGGCGGCACGGTGCGGTCCTCGGCGACGTCGGCGGTGCGCAGCACGAAGCGGTACACACCCTCCTCGTCGTGCGGTGCCGGGCCGAACTGGGCCGCCGGTTTCGGGGCCGCGGCGGCGATGGCGGTCGCCTCTTCCGGTGACACGCCCACCTTCGCCTCGGCCAGCAGCCACTCGATCCTCGCCGGCTCACCGGGAAATCCGGTGCCGAGCAGTTTGCGCACCGTGCTGCGGCCGCCGTCGCAGCCGACGAGATAACGCGACCGCAGCTCGGTGTGGTCGGCCAGCTCGACGGTCACCCCCGCCTCGTCCTGGCTCAGCCCGGTCACCTCGCAGCCACGCCGGATCTCCGCGCCGAGCCCGACGGCGTGCTCGGTCAGCAGCCGCTCGGTGCTGGTCTGCGGAATGCCGAGCAGAAAGGCGTGCGCTGTGTCCACCCGGTCCGGCCGCGGTTTGATGATGCCGGCGAAGCTGTTCCGGAGCGGATAGCGCGTGCCCAGGGCGAGGAATTCGTCCAGCAGGCCACGCTGGTCCATGATTTCCACGCTACGGGCGTGCAGGCCGAGTGAGCGGACCTGCTTTGTCGGTTCGGTTTCCTTTTCCAGTACGAGCACGTTCACGTCGTGCAGCCGCAATTCACCGGCGAGCATCATGCCGGTCGGGCCGCCGCCGGCAACGATCACGTCGATCATGGAACCCCCTCTTCGCGCTGTGGCCGGCGAATTCTGCGCCATGACAGGGGGCTTGCCGCAAGCCCCCTGGTGCGCTATATGTTGAAAGTGGCAGGGAGCAGTGTTCTCCTTGCCTTTTGTTTTGTCTGCTGTGGACGGACGGGAGCCCGTGGTGACGGAGCCGACGGTGGCCGGGGTGCTGGCCGAACTGGCCGCGCTGGAGGACCCGAAGGCGCGGGCGGTGAACGAGAAGCACGGTGACGATCACGGGGTGAACCTCGGCAAGCTGCGTGCGCTGGCGAAGCAGTTGAAGACGCAGCAGGAACTCGCGCGCGAGCTGTGGGGGACGGGCGACACCGCGGCGAGGTTGCTGGCGCTGCTGATCTGCCGTCCGAAGGCTTTCGAGCGTGCCGAGCTGGACACCATGCTGCGCGAGGCGCGCCGGCCGAAGGTGCACGACTGGCTCGTGAACTACGTGGTGAAGAAGAGCCCGCACGCCGAGGCGCTGCGCATGGCGTGGTTCGCCGATCCGGATCCGGTGGTCGCGAGTGCCGGCTGGGCGTTGACGACCGATCGGGTGGTGAAGAAACCCGATGGCCTTGACCTGCCGGGCCTGCTGGACATCATCGAGGCGGAGATGAAGGACGCCCCGGAGCGCCTGCAGTGGGCGATGAACAACTGCCTGGCGCAGATCGGGATCGAGCACCCGGAGCACCGCGCCCGCGCACTGGAGATCGGGGAACGCCTGGAGGTGCTCAAGGACTACCCGACGCCACCCAACTGCACGTCCCCGTTCGCGCCGATCTGGATCACCGAGATGGTGCGGCGGAAGGACGCCGGGTAACCGGCCCGCCGGGTCAGGGGCGCTCGGACGCCATTTGCCGGTGCGCGGCTTCCACGGCCCCGCTGGGCTTGGGGTGGCGTGGGAGCCGGGCCTTTGTGTGGCGAATGTGGCCCATAAATGGACCCATGTTCGAAAACCTGGCTCGGGGCGAGGAGCGAAAACCCTCTTGACCAGCCGATATGCGCCCCCGGCAGGATTCGAACCTGCGACACCGGCTTTAGGAGAGCCGTGCTCTATCCCCTGAGCTACGAGGGCTGGCGGCTCACAGCCTACCGGTCACCGCTCCCCTTGTTGAGGCAGACCCGGGTGGATGACTGACGTATCGACTCTTTCGCTACCACCCGGTAACCTTCCGTGACCGGATGCGGAAGATCCCGCGCCACCGACCTTCGGAGGGCTAGTTGATCAAGCTGGTGTTCGCCGATGACGAGGAGCTTGTCCGGTCCAGTCTGCGGGGCATGATGTCCGGCGCACCGGACATCGAAGTGGTCGGCGAGGCGAACGACGGCAGATCGGCGGTCGAAACCGCGCGCCGGCTGCATCCCGACGTCGTCCTCCTCGACATCAAGATGAGCGCACCCGACGACGGCATCCGCGCCCTCCGCGCCATCCTCGCCCTGCCCGCCCCGCCCACGGTGGCGATGCTCACCACCTTCGACATGGACGAGTACGTGAGTCTCGCCCTGCGGCTGGGCGCCAACGGCTTCCTGCTCAAGGACATCGAGCCCGCCGCGTTGCTGCGCGCCGTCCGTGACCTGGCGAAAGGCGGCGCTGTCCTCGACCCTGGCGTGGCCGCCCGCATGGTGCGCGCGCATCGCGAAGGCCAGCGCGCCGCCCAGCCCGCGCGCAAGCTGTTGTCCAGCCTCTCCGAACGGGAACGCGAAGTCGTCTCGCTCATCGGCCAGGGCCTGTCCAACGCCGAGATCGGCGGCAAGCTTCACCTGTCCGAGGCCACCGTCAAGGGCTACGTCTCCGCGGTCCTGTCCAAGATCGGCGCCGCCAACCGGGTGCAGGCCGCGCTGCTCGCCTACCGCGGTGGCCTGCTCGATCAGCTGTAGCTTCTTAGCCGGGTCTCAGCACGTTCGGTAAGACTGTCTACATGCGCATTCTCGTTGTCGACGACGATCGGGCGGTCCGGGAGTCCCTCCGGCGTTCGCTGGAGTTCAACGGCTACCAGGTCGAGCTCGCCGGCGATGGCGCGCAGGCGCTGGAAAGAGTGATCGCCGACCGGCCGGACGCGATGATCCTCGACGTGATGATGCCGCGACTCGACGGCCTGGAAGTCGCGCGCCGCCTGCGCAGCACCGGTGACGACCTGCCGATCCTCGTGCTCACGGCCCGCGACACCGTCTCCGACCGGGTCTCCGGCCTCGACGCCGGCGCCGACGACTACCTGCCAAAGCCGTTCGCGCTGGAGGAGTTGCTCGCCCGGCTGCGGGCCCTGCTCCGCCGCGCCGCGCCGGAGGCACAGCCGGGCGCCGACGCCGAGAAGCTCGTCTTCGCCGACCTGACCCTGAACCCTGGCACCCGCGAGGTCACCCGCGGCGACCGCGACATCAACCTCACCCGCACCGAGTTCGCCCTGCTCGAACTGTTCATGTCCTATCCGAAGCACGTGCTGACCAGGGGCCGCATCCTCGAAGAGGTCTGGGGCTATGACTTCCCGACCTCCGGCAACGCACTCGAGGTCTACGTCGGCTACCTGCGCCGCAAGACCGAGGCCGACGGTGAGCCGCGGCTCATCCACACCGTGCGCGGCGTCGGCTACGTGCTGCGGGAAACCCCACCGTGAGCCACACCATGACCGAACCCGTCGGCGTCGTCCGGGTCGGCGCACCGCCCGGCCCGGCCAAGCGCGGGCCGAAGCGGCGCATGTCGCTGCGTGCCAGGGTCACGCTGCTCGCCGCCGCCTGCGTGGCCGGCGTAATGGCGCTCGTCTCGATCGGCGCGTACGTCACGGTCTACAACAACCTCTACCAGCAGGTGGACGACAACCTCGCGACCCGCGCGGTCGCTGCGATGCAGACTCCGCAGGTGCGGCAGGGCCTGCAGTTGTACCCGGGTGCGCTCCTGAGCAGTACGGATATCCGGATTGGGCTGCTCAGCTCCGATGGCACGCTGATCGTTCCGCCCGGCGGGCAAAGCCCGCCGATCGGGTCCGAGGAGCAGGCGGTCGCGGTCGGCACGGCGAGTTCCTCACTGCGCACCGATGCGCGCACCGACTACCGGGTGATCGCGCTGCGCGACCAATCCGGTCAGGCGCTCGTACTCGCCCAATCGCTCGGCTCCACCAAACAGGCCCTCAACCAACTCGCCGCCGTGCTCGCGTTGATCGGTGGCGGCGGCATCGTGATCGCGGCGCTGGCGGGCACCGCGGTCGCCCGAACCGGGCTGCGGCCCGTCGAGCGCCTCACCTCGGCCACCGAACACATCGCTCGTACGGGTGATCTTCGCCCGATCCCGGTCAGCGGAGACGACGAGCTGGCCCGCCTGACGACGAGCTTCAACACGATGCTCGGCACGGTCGCCGAATCCCAGGAACGACAACGGCAACTCGTCGCCGACGCCGGGCACGAGCTGCGCACCCCGCTGACTTCCTTGCGCACCAACCTGGAGCTGCTGCTCTCCGCCAGCCGCGCCGGTGCGCCCACACTGTCCGAACGCGACCGCGCCGACATCGAGACCGACATCAAGGCGCAGCTGGACGAGCTGACCCAGCTCATCGGCGACCTGGTCGAGCTCGCGCGCCAGGACGAGCCGCGCACCGAGTTCGAGCGGGTCGACATGGTCGAGGTCGTGGAGCGCGCGCTGGACCGCGCCCGGCGCCGCGCCGGCGAGATCGAGTTCGACGTACGACTGCAGCCGTGGTTCCTCGTCGGCGACCACAGTGCGCTCGAACGCGCCGTACTGAACCTGCTCGACAACGCCGTGAAGTTCTCGCCGCCGGCCTCGGCGGTGCGGGTCGTGATGCGGCCGCTCGGCGACGGCACCGCCGTGGTCGAGGTCGCCGACTCCGGCCCCGGTATCGCCGAAGCCGATCTGCCCAAGGTGTTCGACCGCTTCTACCGTTCCTCCGAGGCCCGCACGCTGCCCGGTTCCGGGCTGGGCCTGTCCATCGTCAAGCAGGCCGCCGAACGTCACGGCGGCGCCGTCCACGCGGGCCGCGCCCCCGAGGGCGGCGCGCTCCTCACGATCCGGCTCCCTGGTACCCCCACCTGAGTGTTTGATCGTGTAGGGTTTTGTGTAGTTGATGGTGACGGGAGTGGGCAGTGCTGGCGCGGCAGCGGCAAGCGGTGATCCTCGAGGAGGCGCGGCGTGAAGGCGCCGTCCGGGTGAGCGATCTCGTCACCCGGTTCGGTGTCTCGGACATGACGATCCGCCGGGACCTGGACGTGCTCGCGAGCCGCGGTCTGGTCGAGAAGGTCTACGGCGGCGCCACCGCGGTGCTCGGCAAGAGCACGGACGAGCCGGGTTTCGAAGCGAAATCCATGCAGCAGCAGGCGCAGAAGGACGCCATCGCCGAGCTGGCCGCGACGCTCGTCCGGCCGGGCACCGCGATCGGCATCTCGGCGGGCACGACGACCTGGACGTTCGCCCGCGCGCTGGACGCGGTGGCGGGCCTGACTATCGTCACGAACTCGATCCGGGTTGCCGACGTGCTGCGCGAGTCGAGTCAACAAGACCGCACGGTCGTGCTGACCGGCGGTATCCGTACGCCCTCCGACGCCCTCGTCGGCCCGATCGCGGTGCACAGTCTCCGCCGGCTGCATCTCGACCAGGTCTTTCTCGGCGTGCACGGAATGGCGGAGGGACCCGGCTTCACGACGCCGAACCTGGAGGAGAGCGAGACCAACCGCGCGCTGGTCGAATCCGGCCGCGGCCTGGTCGTGCTCGCCGACCACACCAAATGGGGGATCGTCGGCATCTCCACGATCGCCGATCTGGATGAGGCGGACGTCGTCGTCACCGACGACGGGTTGCCCGGCGCCGCCCAGCGGACGCTGGCCGAGCACGTGGGTGAGTTGAAAATCGCTTCCGTGGAGGAAGAGTGAGCAAGACTGTTCGGCATCTCGCCGACGGCAGGGAGATCATCTACTTCGACGAGGAGATGCGGGAGCGCACCGCCGCCGATGGCCGCGACCTGCCCGCCGTCGCGGCGAGTTCGGAGATCCGGCTCGACCCGCTGACCCGGGAGTGGGTCGCTATGGCCGCGCATCGCCAGACCCGCACGTACAAGCCGCCCGCGGACCTGTGCCCGCTGTGCCCCACCAAACCGGGCAAGCCGAGTGAGATTCCCGAGTCCTCCTACGACGTCGTCGTGTTCGAGAACCGCTTCCCGTCGTTCTCGCAGGGGGTCACCGGCGAGAAGTCTACTGTGGACGGTATGGGGCTGGTGCCGGTGGCGCCTGGCCGCGGCCGGTGCGAGGTCGTCTGTTTCACCAGCGAGCACGAAGGCTCTTTTGCCACGCTCACCCCGCGGCGCGCGCGCACGGTGGTCGACGTGTGGGCCGACCGCACCGAGGCACTGTCCACTGTGGATGGTGTCGAGCAGGTTTTCCCCTTCGAGAACCGGGGGGAGGAGATCGGCGTCACGCTGAACCATCCGCACGGGCAGATCTACGGCTACCCGTTCGTCACGCCGCGGACCCGCCGCACGCTCGAGGTTGCCCGTGAGTACCAGCAGGAGCACGGCAGGCCGGTGCTCGGCGATGTGCTGGCGGCCGAACGCAAGTCGGGCAGCCGGGTGATCGAGCAGGGTGAGCACTGGACGGCGTTCGTGCCGCCCGCGGCCCGCTGGCCGGTGCACGTGCTGCTGGTGCCGCATCGCCAGGTGCCGGACATTCCCGCGTTGAACGATGGTGAACGGGACGAGTTCGCCGAGATCTATTTGCGGGTGCTGCGCCGGTTCGACGCGCTCTACGACCGGCCGCTGCCCTACATCGCGGCGTGGAACCAGCCACCCGTGCGCACCGGCCGCGACGTGCACTGGCTGCACCTTGAGCTGTTCTCCGTGCTGCGTGCGCCGGACAAGCTGAAGTACCTCGCCGGCTCCGAATCGGGCATGGCGGTGTGGATCAACGACGCCACCCCCGAGCAGATCGCGGAACGCCTCCGAGCGGCGGGTTGAGCCCACCGGCATACTCATGCTGGAACCTCAGGCTGGGCTCAGCTGGCTCTCAGGACCAACAAGCAGGGTGAGGCACATGACCGAGAACGACCCCACTGCACAGGGCGAAGGCGCCGACCGCGACCAGGGTCAGGAACAGGCGCCGCAGGAGGACGTGACGACGCCCCCGCGGGGTATGCCACTCGGCGGGGGCCAGCAACACCCACAGCAGCAACAACAACAGCAACCGAGTCCGTGGTCCGCGCAGGGGCAGCAGCAGGCCGGCTACCCGTGGACGCAGCCGCAGGGCGCGACCGCGCAGCACGGCTCGCCGATGTACAACACCGCCACGATGCCGGCGGCGCAGCAGACCGCCGTCGCGCAGCAGCCCAAGCGCGGCGGTCCGGGCAAGCTGGTCGCCGGCGTCGCGGTGCTGGCGCTGGTGATCGGTGGCGGCGCGGGCGGTCTCGGCGGGTACCTGGTGTCGCAGAACACCGGTACCAGCGGCAGTTCCTACAACGCGCTCGACCAGCCGACGCCGAGCCAGCAGACCAGCACCGCGCCCGCGGGCAGCGTGGAATCGGTGGCACAGAAGGTTTCCCCGAGCGTTGTCGAGCTCGTCGTGTCGGGCAGTCAGGCGCAGGGTGAGGGTTCGGGCTTCGTGCTCTCCAGCGACGGCTACATCATGACGAACAACCACGTCGTCTCGGTCGCCGCGAACGGCGGCACGATCCAGGCGGTGTTCCCCGACGGGCAGAAGCTCAACGCCTCGATCGTCGGCCGCGACCCGACGACCGACATCGCCGTGGTCAAGGTGGAGGGCGCGAAGAACCTCACGCCGGTCGAGCTCGGCAACTCCGACCAGGTGTCGGTCGGGCAGTCGGTGGTGGCCTTCGGTTCGCCGTTCCAGCTGACCGGGACGGTCACCTCGGGCATCGTCAGCGCGCTGCACCGGCCGGTGCAGGCGGGCGGCAGCGACAGCGACCAGACCACGGTGATGAGCGCGATCCAGACCGACGCGGCGATCAACCCGGGTAACTCGGGCGGGCCGCTGGTCAACCTGTCCGGCCAGGTCATCGGGATGAACTCGGCGATCTACAGCCCGCAATCCTCCAGCGGCGGGTTCGGCCAGCAGAGCGAGGCCACCAACGCCGGCATCGGTTTCGCGATCCCGATCAACCAGGCGCGGCGCACCGCGAAGGAGATCATCGACACCGGCAAGGCGACACAGACCTACATCGGCGCCAGCGTGAGCGACGCACAGGCGGGCGGCGCGCTGATCCAGCAGGTGCAGGCGGGCAGCCCCGCGGAGCAGGCCGGTCTCAAGGCCGGCGACGTGGTCACGAAGGTCGACGATCTGAACATCAGTGACGCCGACGGGCTCATCGCGGCGGTCCGCACCCGGGCGCCGAACGACAAGGCCACGCTGACGCTCAGTGATGGGCGAACGGTCCAGATCACCCTCGGCGGGCAGCCCGTCCAGGTGAACTGAGGCCCTACCTGACGCTCGGCCGGGATGTCCGGCCGAGACCAGCCACCCCGGCTCCCGGCGACGCGTGTTCGCCGGGAGCCTTCTTTTCGATTCAGCGTCCGGGCTTGACCTCGGCCTGCCGCAGGCCCCAGCTCACGATGTCCGCGGCGAGGGACAGCAGTTCGGCCAGCCCCTGTTCGTCCTCGCGGAGCTCGTCGGGCCGCCACGCGAGGCTGATCACGCCGTTCCAGCTCGCCCACAGCACCGTCGCCGCCTTGCGTGCGTCGAGCTTGCGGATCGTGCCGTCCGCGATACCGCGTTCGATCGCATCGATCATGCGCGCGTTCTGCTCATCGACGCGGCGGGCCAGGCGCGCCGCGGTCTCGGCGGCCGCCGGGTAGTTGCCCAGCTGGGCGGGGAAGGCGAGCATCCGGAAGAACTGCGGCTGTTCGAGCGCGAACCGCAGGTACTGCTCGGCCGCGGCTTCGAGCTGCTCGATCGGCGAGCGGCCGGGGGTGTAGGCGCGGTCCATGTACTCGCGATCGACGTCGAGTGCGCGGTCCACGACGGCGGCGTGCAGCCCGGCCTTCGAGCCGAAGCTGTTGTAGATCGAGCCGACGGCGACGCCCGCGCGTTCGGCGATCTCCTCGACAGTCACGTCCTCGGCCGGGCGCTCGGCGAAGACCGCCTCGGCAGCCTCGAGCAGGGCGTCGATCGTCCGTTGCCTGCGTGGGTCGCGCGCCATCGCGACATCATATCGGGTTTCTTGCATTCGTTGTAAGAAGTCGCTACCGTGAGAGACTCTTGCAATGATTGCAAGAACTCCTGGAGGTGGCGATGAAACCACTGGACGGCACCGCGGCGGTCGCCGATCGCACTGCCGACGAAGCCGCCGATCTCGTCGGCCGGATCCGCGGGGGCCGGGCATGAACCGCTCGCTACAGGTGGACGGCGCCCGGCTCCACTACGTCGAACACGGTGATCCCGCCGCCGAACCCGTTGTGCTGCTTCACGGTTACCCGGCCAACCACCGCTCGTGGCGGCACCAGATTCCCGGATTGGCTTCCTGCCACCGGGTTCTCGCGCTCGACTGGTTCGGCTGGGGTGAGTCGGAACGGCGGATGGACTTGCGGTTCGACTACGACACCGAGGTTTCCCGGCTCGACCGGGTGCTCGACGCGCTCGGCATCGACAGCTGCAACCTGTTCGGTCACGACTACGGCGGCTTTCTCTCGCTCGGCTTCGCCCAGCGTTTTCCGGCTCGCGTGCGCCGCCTGGCGATCCTCAACAGCCGTGCGCACCGCACGTTCGTGCCCGCGTGGTATGCGGTCTTCGGTCTTGTGGGCGTGCTCGGCCGCAGTCCGCTGGCAGGCGTGCTCGCCCGGATGCTGCCGCTGGAGCAGGTGAACCGGCTCGGTATGCGCGGGCCGCTGCGGTCCGGTGTCGTCGACCGGGAGACCCTCGACAGCTATTTGGACTGGATGTCCACAACGGACGGTGCGCGTTGGTTGCTGCACTACTTCGGCGACTACCGGGTGCCGGCACGCCAGGATCTTGCCGACGGTCTCGGCAAGATCTCCTGTCCCACGGCGATCGTGTGGGGCGCGCGCGACCAGTACATCCGTACCAGCGTCGCCGAGGAACTCGCCGCGGGCATTCCGGACGCGGAACTCACGTTGCTGGACAACGCCGGGCACTTCGTGATGGAGGAAACACCCGACGAAGTCCTTGCCGTGCTGAGGAAACTACTGAGCCGCGACTAGTTCCGTGAACCGGCGCGCGCCGTGCGCCGCGGACCAGGAGACGCGCAGCAATGCGGCGCGTGCGATGTCGTCGAGCGCGTCGACCCCAAGCCAGGCCCACGGAAACCATGTGCCGCCGCCGATCCGGACGCGGTCCCGGCGCATCGTGCCGTGTGGTTCGAGTTCGATCAGTGCCCGCCCGCCGGGCGCGAGGAGCCGGAAGACGCGCCGGAGCAGGGTGACCGGATCGCCGCCGATGCCGACGTTGCCGTCCGCGAGAATGGCGTGCTGCCAACGTCCTTCGCCCGGAATCCGGTCGAAGACACTGCGCCTGATCGCCAGACCGCCGCGTTCGCGGGTGAGCCGGACGGCTGTTCGGGACACGTCGATACCCATCGCCGGCACACCGCGCAGGGTCAGTTCGGCGGTCAGCCG
>Ga0164243_10011345_pt1 | contig 12720 bp, 9 predicted proteins | sample OricompcompostOP_FD_108781 | JGI IMG/M metagenome (GOLD analysis project Ga0164243, IMG submission 108781) | Organic Plus compost microbial communities from Emeryville, California, USA - Original compost - Organic plus compost (OP) | ecosystem: Engineered > Solid waste > Mixed feedstock >...
CGTCCGGGTGCCGGTGGAGAACCTGGTCGGCGAGGAGGGCGGCGGCTTCGCCATCGCCCAGGCCCGGCTGGGCCCGGGCCGCATCCACCACTGCATGCGCCTCGTCGGGATGGCCGAGCGGGCCCTCGAACTGCTCTGCCGGCGGGTCACCGAGCGGGTCGCGTTCGGCCGGCCCCTCGCCGAGCAGGGCGTGGTGCGGGAGTGGATCGCGGAGTCCCGGGTCCGCATCGAGCAGGCCCGCCTGCTGGTGCTCAAGACCGCGTGGCTCATGGACACGGTCGGCAACAAGGGCGCGCACACGGAGATCCAGGCCATCAAGATCGCCACGCCGGCGATGGCGGAGTGGGTGATCGACAAGGCCATCCAGGCGTACGGCGGCGCGGGCGTCAGCCAGGACACCCCGCTCGCGGCCCTGTGGTCGCAGGCCCGCACCCTGCGCCTGGCCGACGGCCCCGACGAGGTGCACCGGGCGTCCCTCGCCCGCCGCGAACTCCGCCGCCACACCCCGAGCCGCTGACCCCCTCCCCCGCGATCTTGCACTTTCGGCCCCCGGATCGCGTGGTTTGTCCGGGATGTCGGGGCAGGAAGTGCAAGATCGCGGGGGTGGGGTGGCGGGGGTTAGGCCGTGCCGCGCTCGACCAGTCGCGTGTCCAGCAGGATGTTCGGGGAGGCGATCTCCTCGCCGCGGATGCGGGCAACCAGCAGGCGGGCCATCTGCCGCCCCATCTCCTCCACCGGCTGGAAGACGGTGGTCAGCGGCGGATCGGCCTGCCGGGCGATCGGCGCGTCGTCGAAGCCCACGACCGCCACGTCGTCCGGCACCCGCCGGCCGGCCTCCCGCAGCGTACGCAGCGCGCCGAAGGCCATCAGGTCGGAGGCCACGAAGACGGCGTCGAGATCCGGGCAGACCTCCAGCAGCCGGCGCATGCACACCGCCCCGCTCTCCTCGCTGAAGTCGCCGTACGCGACGAGGTTCGGATCGACCCGGCCCCCGGAGGCCGCGACGGCCTCGGTGTAGCCGGTGAGGCGGGCCAGGCCGGCGCCCATGTCCTGGGGACCGGCGATGGTGGCGATCCGCTTCCGCCCGCGCACCGCGAGGTACTCCACCGCCTGCCGGGCGCCGCCCACGTTGTCGACGTCGACGAACCAGGCCGGCTGCGCGCCCGGTTGCAGCATCCGGGCCGGCCGGCCGCCGAGGACGCTCGGCAGGCCCCGCTCCTCGAGCAGCGTGGGGAGCGGGTCGGCGTCGTGCAGGGAGAGCAGCAGGACGCCGTCGACGTGCTGGTTGGTCAGGTGGTGCTCGACGCGTTCGCGTTCCAGCGGCGACTGGGCCATGGCCAGCCAGAGCTGCATGGGCGTCTCGAGCAGCGCGGAGCTGACGCCCCGGACGATCCCGGCGAAGAACGGCTCGGTGAACACCCGGTCGCCGGACTCGGAGACGACGAGCGCCACGGAGTCGGTCCGCTGCGTCACCAGGGCCCGGGCGGCGCGGTTCGGGACGTACCCCAGCTCGGCGATGGCCTGCTCCACGGCGGCCCGCGCCTCCGGACTCACCTGCGGCGACCCGTTGACCACCCGGGAGACCGTGCCGCGCCCGACGCCGGCGCGGGCGGCGACCGCGTCGAGGGTCGGGCGGCCCAGCGACCGGCTGCGCTGCGTTGTCATCGTCTGCTCCTCCGACGTCGGGCGGTCCGGCGCCGCCGCCGACCGTGGCGCCGGACCGCCCGCATGGCTGGCCCGAGCCTATTCTGCGGCCAGACCGTTGCGTCGGATCACCTCGGCGTACCACCTGGCGCTGGACTTCGGGATGCGGGCCTGACTCTCGTAGTCGACGTAGATCATGCCGAACCGCTTGGTGTAGCCCCAGGCCCACTCGAAATTATCCATCAGTGACCAGGCGAAGTAGCCGCGCAGAGGGACGCCGGCGGTGATGGCCTCGTACGCGGCGCGCAGGTGGGCGTCGAAGTACGCGAGCCGGTCGGCGTCGTCGACGCGGCCGTCCACGACCTCGTCGACGAAGGCCGAGCCGTTCTCGGTCACGTAGAGCGGAAGGTCGGTGTACTCCTCGTGCACCCGGCGCAGCGTCTCGACCAGGCCGGGGGCGTCGATCTCCCAGTTCATGTCGGTGACCGGCACGCCCCGGGTGACGAAGCGGACGTCCTCGCTCCCGGGCCAGCACGACGGCGAGCGCCAGTACGGCTCGGGCGCGACGCCCTCGACGGGCGCGGCCACCACGTGCCGGCTGTAGTAGTTGACGCCCACCAGGTCCAGCGGGCTGGCGATCACCGCGAGGTCGCCGTCGCGCACGTGGCCGAAGTCGGTCACCTGCCGCAGGTCGGCCAGCAGGTCCGCCGGGTACGCCCCGCGCAGCAGCGGGTCGAGGAAGAACCGGTTCGCGAGCGCGTCGATCCGCCGCGCCGCGTCCCGGTCGCCCGGGGTGTCGGTGGCCGGGGTGACCGGATAGAGGTTGACCGTCACCCCCACCTGCGCCTCCGGGCGCGCGGCCCGCAGCGCCTGCACGGCGAGCCCGTGGCCGAGCATCAGGTGGTGCCCGGCCCGGACCGCGTCCGCCCCGTCGGAGCGGCCGGGCGCGTGCGCCCCGGAGCCGTAGCCGAGGAACGCCGAGCACCACGGCTCGTTGAGCGTGGTCCAGTAGCGCACCCGGTCGCCGAGCGCGTCCGCGACCAGCGCGGTGTAGTCGGCGAACCGGCCGGCGGTGTCGCGGGCCGGCCAACCGCCGGCGTCCTCCAGCGGCTGCGGCAGGTCCCAGTGGTAGAGGGTGAGCCAGGGCTCGATGCCGTGCGCCAGCAGCTCGTCGACGAGCCGGCGGTAGAAGTCGAGCCCCGCCGGGTTGGCCGGGCCGGCGCCGCCGGGCTGCACCCGCGGCCAGGCGACCGAGAAGCGGTACGACTTGAGCCCCAGCTCGGCCATGAGGGCCACGTCCTCGCCGAGCCGGTGGTAGTGGTCGCAGGCCACGTCGCCGGTGTGCCCCTCGCGTACCCGCCCGGGCGTGTGGCTGAAGGTGTCCCAGATCGACGGCCCTCGGCCGCCCTCGGCGACCGCCCCCTCGACCTGGTAGGCCGCGGTCGCCGCGCCCCAGAGGAAGCCGGGCGGGAAGGTCAGTGGCGGGCGCTCGTCGAGGACGCCGAGGGCGGTCGGGGTGGCAGGGTTGCTCACGACTTGACGGCACCTTCCATGATCCCGCCGATGATCTGGCGGCCGAAGACGAGGAACACGACCAGCAGCGGCAGGGTCGCCAACGCGGTGCCGGCGAACAGCGCGGTGTAGTCGGTCTGGTACAGGCCGGACGAAAGGATCTTGAGGGAGTACTGCACCGTCGGGGTGTCCGGGGTGAGCACGACGAACGGCCAGAGGAACTCGTTCCAGGTCTGCATGAACGTCAGCAGCCCGAGTACGGCCGCGGCCGGGCGCAGCGCGGGCAGCACCACGTTCCAGTAGATCCGCCAGGTCGAGCAGCCGTCGAGGCGGGCGGCCTCGATGAGCTCGTCGCTGACCGCGGCCAGGGCGTACTGGCGCATCATGAACACCCCGAACCCCTGCACGAGGAACGGCACGATGACCGCCTGCAGGGTCCCCGTCCACTCCAGCTCGACCATCATGAGGTAGAGCGGGATGATGCCGAGCTGGGTCGGCACCATCATCGTCAGCACGATCACCAGGAGCAGGCCGTTGCGGCCCCGGAACCGCAGCTTGGCGAGCGCGAAGCCGGCCAGGCTGGAGAAGAAGATCACCGAGACGGTGACGATGGTCGACACCACGGCCGAGTTGACCAGCCCGTAGAGGAACGCGGCGTCCTCGTTGGCGAGCATCCGGTCGATGTTCTCGAAGAGCATCCCGCCCGGCGTGGGCGGCATGTCGTAGACGGCGCTGTTGTCCCGCGAGGCGATGATGAACGACCAGACGATCGGGAAGACCGACAGCACGCACCCGAGGATCAGCGCGAGGTACGTCAGCGGGCTGGCCTCCCAGAGCCGGGCTCCCGGCGTACGACCGCGGCGGGCCCGCGGCGGCGGGGTGACGGATCGGGGAAGGGCCTGGGTGGTGGTCACTTCTGCTCCCCCTTCACCGAGCGCCGGACCAGCGCGAAGTTGATCAGCGCGAAGATGATGATCATCAGGAAGAGCAGCCACGACATCGCGGCGCCGTAGCCGTACTCCGCGTTGCCCGTGAAGGTCTGCTCGTAGATGTACATGGCCAGCGTCTGGAACTCGTGCTCCGCGCCACCGCGGACCATCCCGTGCCCGTACATGAGGGGCTCGGTGAAGATCTGGAATCCGCCGATGGTGGAGATGATGACCGTGAAGAGGATGGTCGGCCGGATCAGCGGCACGGTGATCTGCCAGAACTGCCGCCAGGCCGAGGCGCCGTCCAACGAGGCCGACTCGTACAGGTCCCGCGGGATGGCCTGCATGGCGCCGAGGTAGATCAGCGCGTTGTAGCCCGTCCACCGCCAGTCGACCATGAAGGCGATCGCGAGCCAGGAGGCGTAGCGGTTGTCCCGCCAGGCGACCGGGTCGATGCCGACGGTGCCGAGCAGCCAGTTCACCAGGCCGTACCGGTCGGCGAAGATCAGCGCGAAGATGATGCCGACCGCCGCGACCGAGGTGATGTTGGGCACCACGATGCCCATGCGCAGCAGCGTGCGACCGCGCATCTGACGGTTCAACAGGTTGGCGAGCAGGAGCGCCACGATGAGCTGCGGCACCGTGCTGAGCACGAAGATGCCGACGGTGTTGTACGCGGCGTTCCAGAACTGGGCGTCCGCCAGCAGGACGCGGTAGTTCTCCAGACCCGCGAACTCCCGGGTGCCGCTCAGCAGCTCGTAGTCGAACAGCGAGACGTAGACGGTGTAGAGGAGCGGGAAGAGGCCGAAGATCCCGAAGAGGACGAAGAACGGCGCGACGTAGAGGTACGGCGAGTACTTGAGGTCCCAGCGGCCGAGCCGGTACGAGGAACGGCGTGGCTCTGGTCGGTGACGAGCTGGCGTGGCGGCCCGCCGTGGCGGTGCCGCGCCGACAGTGGAACTCATGGCAGGTCCTTCCGGGAAGAGAGGAGGCGGCCTCGCGGCGGCGCCCACACCCGTTCCGGGCATGGGCGCCGCCGCCGGCTCACGGCACCCCGTGTCCGTGAGCCGGGCTGGTCACCGGCGGTTCAGCCGGCCGACACCTTCTTGGCCTCGTCCATCGCCTTGGTCCACGCGGCGGCCGAACTGAGCTGGCCGCGCTCGGCCGCCTGCATCTGCGGCTCGACGATGGTCTCCCACACCTGCTGGTGCTTGGCACCGAGGAAGACGGGCTTCATGTTCTTGACGCTGTCACCGAAGATCTGGCCGACCGGGGCGCCGCTGAAGTACTCGCTCGTCTTGCCCTTGAAGGCCGGGTCCTCGATGCCGGGGATGCTGGACGGCATGGCCCCCGCCTCCTTGAACGCCGCCAGGTGGCCCTCCTTGCTGGTCAGGTACTTCGCCAGCAGGTACGCCTCCTTCGGGTGCTTGGTCTGGGCCGGGATGGCGAGGTAGGAGCCGCCCCAGTTGCCGCCGCCGCCCGGGATCGTGGCGATGTCCCACTTGCCGGCGTTGGTCGGGCCGGAACGCTGGGCGATGATGCCCTCGGTCATCCAGGCCGGGCAGGGGATGGTGGCGAACGCGTTGTTCTTGAACGCCGCGTCCCAGTCCGCGCTCCAGCGCTGGGCCTTGGCGGTCAGCCCCTCGGCGGCCATCTGCAGACCCGTGTCCCACGCCTTGCGGATCACCGGGTTCGTGTCGCCGATGAACGAGTTGTCCTTGCCGAAGAAGAAGACCTCGGAGTTCTGCATCACGTACGGCTGCATGAGGCTGGTCGCGCTGTCGAGCCACGCCGCCTTGACCTTGCCGCTGGCCTTGTACTCGCGGCCGAGCGCGATGTAGTCGTCCCAGGTCTTGATCCGCTGGGAGACCGTCTCCCGGTCGGTCGGCAGGCCGGCCTGCTGGAACAGGTCCTTGCGGTAGCACATGGCCAGGCCGCCGACGTCGGTGCCGAGGCCGATCAGCTTCTTGCCGTCCGGCGTCAGGGCGTTGTTCCACTTCCACTCGGGGAAGTTGGCCTTCAGTTCGCCGGCGCCGAGGTCGAGCAGGTTGGTGAACTTGTCGTGGTTCTGGACGTACTGCAGCAGCACACCCTCTTCCAGGCCGACCACGTCACCGGCGCCGCTGCCCGCCGCCAGCCACTGCACCAGCTTGGGCTGGAAGTCGCGCAGCTCGCCCATCCGCTGGTGCTCGACCTTGATGGTCGGGTTGGCCGCCTCGAAGTCCTTGATGGCCTGGTCGTAACCGAAGTTGGAGAAGGTCTGGAGGACCAGCTTGACCTGCCCGCCCTCGCCTGCCTCGTCGTCATTGCTCTTGCTGCACGCCGTGCTGCCGAGGGCCACGCCCGCGGCCAGCGCGGCGACCGCGACAGTGCGGAGCCGGCGCCTGATGACGCTCATCCCTGACCCCTCTCAGGTGGGTTGCTCGTGTGGTGGTTCTGGTGTGCTCGTGGTGCGGCGTGCTCCCCGACTCTCCGGTTCGGTGGTCACGCCTCGTGCCGTGTTCCGCCTGGTTCGTGTGGCCGGGGAGCCTCGGCCCCACGCGCCGGGAGCGCTCCCGTCGATGCGCGCATTGATCCGGGAGCGCTCCCATGAGATTGCGGGCACGTGTCGAGGGTGTCAATAGACCACTGGGAGCGTTCCCAGATTGTTACCGCCGACGAGAGGCCACGGGGCGGCGGCGCACGGCGCCTCCGCGGCGCGTCAGCAGAAGCGGCGAAGCAGGGTGGCGGCGCGGCCGGGATCGAACGCGGCCGGGTCGAAGGCGTCCCCCACCCAGTCCCGCATGGCGTGGTGCTCCGGGTGGCCGGGATCGGCCAGGGCGGCGAGCAGCGCCCGGTAGCCGGACACGCCGCCCACGTCCTCCGGCGGGCACGCCCGCTCACCGTCCAGGCAGGCCGGGTACCGCTCGTCCGGGTCGGCGGTGACCGCGTCCTCCACCACGACCTCGTGCTCCCACCAGTCGCCGAAGTCGTACGTGTACTCGAAGCGGCTGCCCTTGCCGAGCACCGCGTCGAGCCGGACGTCGAGTTCGTCGTGCAGCGCCAGCTCGCCGTCCGGGTCGGGCTCGCCGTACTGGAGGCCGTCGATCTCGAACGAGTGCAGGTGGCAGTCGCGCCAGCCCATCGCGTGCTGGATCACCCGGTGCAGCCGGTCGAGGGTGTAACCGGCCGGCACGAGCACCCGGCGCCAGACCGGCGGGCGGACCCCGACAAGGGAGATCCTCAGCTGGAAGATCTGACGCGGCATGCTGTCCCCCTCCTCCTCGGCATAGGCTGCGAGCATGATCTGCCGAGCGTGCCGGGCGAGGCGGCACGACGACTGTCCGGGGCGGAACTGGTGCGACTGCCAGCACCGTACCCCCCGACCGACCCCTCCGGTCACCGGTCCGGCCAGCGAATGAGCGTCGGAATCCCGATCGGCCGGATCTGGCCCGCGCCCCCGGCGCGACCCCTCGACGACGACGCGCTGACCGCGCTCTACGCGCGGGCCGACCGGCCGCGCCTGCGAATGAACTTCGTGACGAGCCTCGACGGCGCGGTGAGCGTGGACGGCTACTCGGCCGGCCTGTCCGGCGAGCCGGACAAGCGCGTCTTCGGCCTGCTCCGGATGCTCTGCGACGCGCTCGTGGTGGCCGCCGGGACGCTGCGGCACGAGGGCTACCGCGCGGTGCGCCTGGACGAGCGCCGACGCGCCTGGCGGCGGGAGCACGGCCTGCCCGAGTACCCCACCCTGGTGGTGGTCTCCGGCTCGCTCGACCTCGACCCGGCGCAGGCCGCCTTCGCCGACGCGCCGGTGCGCCCGCTGGTGCTCACCCGCGCCGAGGCTCCGCGCCGGCCCGACCTGGAGAAGGTGGCCGACGTGGTGCGCCTCGGCACCGACCGGGTGGACCTCGCCGCCGGGCTCGCGGAGCTACGCCGGCGCGGCCTCGGCCAACTGCTCTGCGAGGGCGGCCCCCAGCTGTTCGGCGCGCTCACCGCGGCCGACCTCGTCGACGAACTGTGCCTCACCGTCGCCCCGCTGCTGGCCGGCGCGGGGCCGGGCCGCATCGTCGCCGGTGAGCCGAGCCCGCCGCGGCGGCTCCCCCTGCGACACGTGCTCGCCGCGGACGACGGGACGCTGCTGCTGCGCTACGCGCGCGACTGAGGTCGGCGCCCGCGCCACCCACGACCGACGGGTGCCGGCACCCACGCCACGCGTGGCCGACACGCGGGGCGAACGCCGGCCGTCGTGGCAGGGCGAACGCCGGCACCCACCGTGCCGGCGGGGTGACGCTGCGGCGGGGCGGCCACGTGCCGGCGTAATGTCCGCCGCGTCGCGTGGCGACCTGTCGTACTCCTCGGGCAGGATGCACCACGTGTGCGCCGACCGCGATGACCAGCCGACCGGAGTTGCCCGATGACCGATGACGGCTTCGACGGCCCCGGCGAGGGCGTCGGCCGGGTGCTCGGCACCGCCGACGCCACGCCACTGCAGTTCTGGACGGCCGTCTCCCCCGGCAGCTACCTGCAACTCGACGACGTGGTGGTGACCCGGCGCGAGCTGCCCGACCGCGAGCCGGTGACGATCGCCGGGGTGGTCACCCAGGTGCGCGCCCGGCACGAGGGCGCCCAGTTCGACTCGGACGTGTTCGCCATCGCCGACGGCACCCTCCCGGCCCAGGTGCAGGAGGCGGCCGAGGTGACGACCACGCGGGTCGACCCGGAGTTCTACGTGCCGCCGACTCCCGGCGCCGTGGTCCACCGGGCCGAGGGCGACGCCCGCGCCCGCGCGCTGCACTTCGACCGGATGGAGCGGCGGATCCCGATGGGGATGGGCCGCGACGGCGTGCCCGTCTACCTCAACGCCGACTTCCTCGACGGCACCCGCGGCGCGCACGTCTCCATCTCCGGCATCTCCGGCGTGGCCACCAAGACCAGCTTCGCCACCTTCCTGCTCTACTCGGTCTTCCGCTCCGGGGTGCTCGGCGGCGACGCGGTCAACGCCAAGGCGCTCATCTTCAACGTCAAGGGCGAGGACCTGCTCTTCCTCGACCACCCGAACGCCCGGCTCGACGACGACACCCGGGCCGCCTACGCGCGCCTCGGCCTCGACGCCGGCGCCTTCCCCGACGTCCGCGTCCACGCCCCGCCCCGGGTCGGCGACGCCTCGGGCACCCCCGACGTGAGCAGCCGGCTCACCGGGGTCGACAGCTTCTACTGGACGCTGTCGGAGTTCTGCGCCGACCGGCTCCTGCCGTACGTGTTCGCCGACGCCGACGACGAACGCCAGCAGTACACGATGGTGGTCCACTCGGTCACCGCCCACCTGGCCCGCTACGCGCAGCCCGCCGACGGCGGGGTGAGCATCGACGGGGTGCGGCTGGGCACGTACGCCGACCTGGTCGACCACGTCGTCGAGCAGTTGAACGACGACGAGGCCCGCGCCGAGTGGGCCGGCAGCGCCGTCGGCCTCGGCACGGTGAACGCCTTCGCCCGCCGCCTCATCGGCAGCAAGAAGGACCTGGGCCGCCTCATCCGGGGCGACCTGTCGACCCGGCGCCCGCACCGCATCAACACGGCCGAGAGCGCGCAGATCACCGTGGTCGACCTGCACAACCTGCCGGACCGCGCCCAGCGGTTCGTCGTCGGTGTGACGCTCAAGAGCGAGTTCGAACGCAAGGAGAAGGCCGGCACGGCGAAGCCGCTGCTCTTCGTCGTCCTCGACGAGCTGAACAAGTACGCGCCGCGGGAGGGCTCCTCGCCGATCAAGGAGGTGCTGCTCGACATCGCCGAGCGGGGCCGCTCGCTCGGCGTGATCCTGGTCGGGGCGCAGCAGACGGCCAGCGAGGTGGAGCGGCGGATCGTCACCAACTCGGCGATCCGCGTCGTCGGCCGGCTGGATCCCGCCGAGGCGTCCCGGCCCGAGTACGGCTTCCTGCCGCCGGCGCAGCGGCAGCGGGCCCTGCTGGCCAAGCCGGGCACCATGTTCGTCAACCAGCCGGACATCCCGGTCCCGCTCTGCCTGGAGTTCCCGTTCCCGGCCTGGGCGACCCGGGTGAGCGAGGCGGGCGGCGCGCCGTCGCCGACGCTCCGTTCGATCACCCAGTCGGCGGACCCGTTCGCGGTCGTGGGCTCGGGCGGCGGCACCGACGACGACATCCCGTTCTAGGGGGCGGCACCGTGAAGATCCTGCACACCTCGGACTGGCACGTCGGCAAGGTCCTCAAGGGCCGGTCCCGGGCCGAGGAGCACACGGCGGTGCTCGCGGGCGTCATCGACATCGCCCGCGCCGAGCAGCCGGACCTGGTCATCGTCGCCGGTGACCTCTACGACACCGCCGCGCCGACCCCCGAGGCGACCCGGCTGGTGACCCGCGCGCTCACCGCGCTGCGTCGGACCGGCGCGGACGTGGTGGCCATCGGCGGCAACCACGACAACGGCGCGGCGCTGGACGCGCTGCGGCCCTGGGCCGAGGCCGCCGGGATCACGCTGCGCGGCAGCGTCCGGGAGAACCCGGACGAGCACGTCATCGACGGCACGACCGCGGGCGGCGAGCGGTGGCGGCTCGCCGCGCTGCCGTTCCTGTCGCAGCGCTACGCGGTGCGGGCGGTCGAGATGTACGAGCTGACCGCCGCCGAGGCCAACCAGACGTACGCCGACCACCTGCGCCGCGTGCTCGGCCGGCTCACCGAGAGCTTCACCGAGGCCGGCCGGGTGCACCTGGTCACCGCGCACCTGACCGTCACCGGCGCGGCGACCGGCGGCGGCGAGCGCGACGCCCACACGGTGCTCGGCTACGCGGTGCCGGCCACCGTCTTCCCGACCACCGCGCACTACGTGGCGCTCGGCCACCTGCACCGCGCCCAGCGGGTCGACGGGCCCTGCCCGGTCCGCTACAGCGGAAGCCCTCTCGCCGTGGACTTCGGGGAGCAGGAGAACGTGCCCTCGGTGACGATCGTGGAGGTCACGGCCGACACCGCCGCCCGGGTGCGGGAGGTGCCGGTGACCGCGGCGGCGGCCCTGCGCACCGTCCGGGGCACCCTGGCCCAGCTCGCCGAACTCGACCAGCCGGACGCCTGGCTGCGGGTGTACGTGCGCGAGCAGCCCCGGGCCGGGCTGCGCGAGGAGGTGCAGGAGCTGCTGCCCCGGGCGCTGGAGATCCGGATCGATCCGGAGCTGGTGCCCGCGCCGGGCAGCGGCACCCGGGTGGCCCAGCGCTCCGGCCGCTCGCCGCGCGACCTGTTCGCCGACTACCTGGCGAGCCGCGGGCACGCCGACGAGGACGTCCAGCGGCTCTTCGACGAGCTGCTCGAGGAGGTCGACCACTGATGCGACCCATCCGGCTGGACATGGCGGGCTTCACCGTCTTCCGGGACGAGACCACCGTCGACTTCACCGACGCGGACTTCTTCGCGCTGGTCGGCCCCACGGGTTCGGGCAAGTCGACGGTGCTCGACGCGATCTGCTTCGCGCTCTACGGCACGGTGCCGAGGTGGGGCGGCACCCGGGGGCTGGCGAACGCGCTCGCCCCGTCCGCCGCCGAGGCGCGGGTGCGGCTCGTCTTCGAGTCCGCCGGGGCCCGCTACGTGGCCACCCGCGTGGTCCGGCGGGACAGCCGGGGCAACGTGAAGACCGCGAACGCGGGGCTGCAGCTGATGCCGGCCGGCTTCGACGTCACCAAGCTCGACACCGGGCTCAGCCCGGAAGACCTCGGCGAGGTGGTGGCCGGCACGCCGGCCGAGATGGACGAGGCCGTGCTGGAGGCGGTCGGCCTGCCGTACGAGCAGTTCACGAGCTGTGTGTTGCTGCCGCAGGGGCAGTTCGCCGACTTCCTGCACGCCAAGCCGGCCACCCGGCAGCAGATCCTCGTCAACCTGCTCGGCCTCGGCGTGTACGAGGAGGTGCAGAAGCGGGCCACGGCCCGCGCCGCGCAGGCGGAGGCGAAGCTGGAGGCGGTCGACCAGCTTCTCGCCGGACTCACCGACGTCGACGACGACGCGCTCGCCCGGGCCACCGCGCAGGCGGACCGGATGCGGGAGCTGGCCGCCGCGGTCTCCGACGCCGTACCCGAGCTGGAGGCGGCCCGGGCGACGGCGCGGGACGCCACCGCCGCCCTCGATGCCCTGGACGCCGAGCTGGCCGTGCTGGGCGCGGTCCGGGCGCCGGACGGGGTCGCCGAGGTGGCCCGGGCGGTGACGACCGCGCGCGCCGAGGCCGAGGCGGCGGCGCGCGCCGTGTCGCTGGCCGAGGAGCGGGAGGAGAAGCTGCGCGGCGAGCTGGCCGCCGCCGGCGACGAGAGCGCGCTGCGACGGCAACTGGACGCGTACGCCGAGCGGGAGAGGGTGGCCGGCCAGGTCGAGACGGTCCGCGCGGCGATGGAGGCGGCCGAGGCCGAGCACGAGGCGGCCGCCGAGGCGCTCGCGCAGGCCCGGGCGGCCGCGGAGCGGGCCGAGGAGGAGTTGGCGGCGGCGTTCCGCGCCCACGAGGAGGCGAAGGCCACGGACCAGGCCATGGCGCTGCGGGCGCACCTGGTCGACGGGGCGCCCTGCCCGGTGTGCGAGCAGGTGGTGACCGACGTGCCGGCCGTGCCGGCCGGGTCGGCGGTGGCCCGGGCGGTGGAGGCGGGCAAGGCCGCGCGGGCGGCGAGCGAGGCGGC
>Ga0164243_10011346_pt1 | contig 12719 bp, 9 predicted proteins | sample OricompcompostOP_FD_108781 | JGI IMG/M metagenome (GOLD analysis project Ga0164243, IMG submission 108781) | Organic Plus compost microbial communities from Emeryville, California, USA - Original compost - Organic plus compost (OP) | ecosystem: Engineered > Solid waste > Mixed feedstock >...
AGGCCAGGGCCGCGGGACTGCGCGCGGTCGCCCTCCTCGACCGCGAGACGGGTGCGCCCGACTGGTGGAACGTGGGGATCGCGGCCACCGCCCTCCAGGACTGGCCGCTCGCCCGCCGGGCCTGGCAGGCGTACGGACTGCACGTCCCCGGGCACGGCACGGCCGCAGCGGACGAGCCCACCGGAATGCAGCTGGGCAGCGCCGCCGTGCGGCTCTCGCCCGAGGGCGAGGCGGAGGTCGTGTGGGGGCGCCGCATCGACCCCGCCCGGATGGAGGTGCAGAGCATCCCGCTGCCCTCGTCCGGACGCCGTTGGGGTGAGGTCGTCCTGCACGACGGGGTGCCGCACGGCGAGCGGACCACGGCGGCCGGCCCGTCCTACCCGGTCTTCGACGAGATCGAGCTGTGGGCGCCCTCGCCCGTGCCCACCTGGGTGGTGCTGCTGGAGGCCGCCACGGAGAGCGACCGGGACGCGCTGGAGCGGCTGGCCGCGGACGCCGGGTTCGCCGCCGAGGACTGGTCGTCGTCGGTGCGGCTGCTGTGCCGGGCCTGCTCGGAGAGCGCCATGCCCGCCGACGAGGGCGACGGCACCGCCCATCTCGACCCGCACGACCACAGCTCGCCCGGTCACCCCGGTCCGCTCGGCCATATGACGCAGGGCGGCCCCGGTGAGCTGTGGGTGCCGGAGCGTGAATGCGGCCTGGCCGCGCCCGCCGCACTGGTGCGGGGCCTGCTGGACGGCTGGGTCGCCGACAGCCCCGACACCCGCGAGTGGCGGGATCTGGAGGAGGTCTGCTGAGCGCCGGCCGAGGGCCCCGTACCCTGTAGGGCGAGTGTTTGCGGCACCCGCCCGGGGAGCCGCACATCCGAGCTCTCAAGGGTCGCAGGAAGGCGTACGACGGCATGGCGCAGCAGCAGGGAACCGAGGCCGGGTCGGCCGGTGTCGCCGAGGACGAGTTCGTCGACGACGTGACGGACGCGGCTGCCCGGGAGGAAGCACACACGGCGCGCGGCACCGCCCGGCCGATCACCGTCGTCGGCAACCCGGTGCTGCACCGGGAGTGCAAAGAGGTGACGGAGTTCGACGACGAGCTGGCGGGGCTGATCGACGACATGTTCGCCAGCCAGCGCGCCGCCGAAGGGGTCGGCATCGCCGCCAACCAGATCGGCGTGGACCTCAAGGTGTTCGTCTACGACTGCCAGGACGACGAGGGCGTACGCCACGTCGGCGTCGTCTGCAATCCGGTGCTCGACCAGCTTCCCGCCGAGCAGCGGGTGCTGGACGACGGCAGTGAGGGCTGCCTGTCCGTGCCCGGCGCCTACCACCCGCTGGCGCGGCCCGACTACGCCGTGGTGCGCGGGCAGGACGCGCAGGGCAAGCCGATCGCCGTCCGGGGCACCGGGTACTTCGCGCGCTGCCTCCAGCACGAGACGGACCACCTCAACGGGTACCTGTACATCGACCGGCTCTCCAAGCGTGAGCGCAAGGACGTGCTCCGGCAGATGGCCGAGAGCACGCCCCGCTACGAGACCGTCCCCAACGAGTAGGACGGGCCGCCGCAGGCTGCCGCCCCGCCGCGGACGGCCCGGTCCCACAGTGGGTCCGGGGCCCGGTGGCCGGGCGGCAGCCGCTCAGAAGTCGTCGTCGAGGGTGACGGAGCCCTCCACCGCGACCTGGTAGGCGGAGACGCGGCGCTCGAAGAAGTTCGTCAGCTCCTGGACGTTCTGCAGCTCCATGAAGGAGAACGGGTTGGTCGCCCCGTACCGCTCGGGGAAGCCGAGACGGCGCAGCCGCTGGTCGGCGACGGCCTGGAGGTACTGCCGCATCGACGCGGTGTTCATCCCGGGCAGCCCCTCCCCGCACAGGTCGTGCGCGAACTGCAGCTCCGCCTCGACGGCCTCCTCCAGCATGGCGGTGACCTGCTTCTCCAGCTCGTCGTCGAAGAGCGAGGGCTCCTCCGCGCGGACGGTGTCCACCACGTCGAACGCGAAGGACATGTGCATCGACTCGTCGCGGAAGACCCAGTTGGTGCCGGTGGCCAGCCCGTGCAGCAGGCCCCGCGAGCGGAACCAGTAGACGTAGGCGAAGGCGCCGTAGAAGAAGAGCCCTTCGATGCAGGCGGCGAAGCAGATCAGGTTGAGCAGGAACCGCCGCCGATCGTCGCGGGTGTGCAGCGCGTCGATCTCCTCGACGGAGTCCATCCAGCGGAAGCAGAACTGCGCCTTCTCCCGGATGGAGGGGATGTTCTCCACCGCGGCGAACGCCTGGGCGCGTTCGTCGTGGTCGGGCAGGTAGGTGTCCAGCAGGGTCAGATAGAACTGGACGTGGACGGCCTCCTCGAACAGCTGCCGCGACAGATACAGCCGCGCCTCGGGCGAGTTGATGTGCTTGTAGAGGGTGAGCACAAGGTTGTTGGCGACGATGGAGTCGCCGGTGGCGAAGAACGCCACCAGGCGGCTGATCATGTGCTGTTCGCCGGGGGAGAGCTTGGCCAGATCGGCCACGTCGGAGTGGAGATCGACCTCCTCGACGGTCCAGGTGTTCTTGATGGCGTCGCGGTAGCGCTCGTAGAAGTGCGGGTAGCGCATCGGGCGCAGGGTGAGCTCGAATCCCGGGTCGAGCAGGTTCGGGGTGGTGGACGTGCTGGTCACTGGCATGCCTCGCAGGACTCGGGGTTCTCCAGGGAGCAGGCGACGGCGGCTTCGCCCGTCGCCGGTGGCGCGGGCGCGGGCACGGTGGCGGGTGCCGCGGTGCCGGCCGCCTGCGCGATGCGGGTCGCGGGACGCGACCGCAGGTAGTAGGTGGTCTTGATGCCGCGTTTCCAGGCGTACGCGTACATCGAGCTGAGCTTTCCGATGGTGGGGGAGGAGAGGAACAGGTTCAGCGACTGGCTCTGGTCCAGATACGGGGTGCGGGCCGCGGCCATGTCGATGAGGGCGCGCTGCGGGAGCTCCCAGGCCGTGCGGAAGAGGGTCCGCAGTTCCTCCGGCACCCATTCCAGCTCCCGCACCGAGCCGTTGGACTCGCGCAGGGCGGCGCGGGAGCGCGCGTCCCACAGGCCCAGCGCTTTGAGTTCTGCCACCAGATAGGTGTTCACCTGGAGGAACTCACCGCTGAGCGTCTCGCGCTTGAACAGGTTGGAGACCTGCGGCTCGATGCACTCGTACACCCCGGCGATGGACGCGATGGTGGCGGTCGGCGCGATGGCCAGCAGCAGGGAGTTGCGCATGCCGGTGCGGGCGATCCGCTCGCGGAGGGCCGCCCACCGCTCGGGCCAGGCGTGGCCCTCGCGGGCGGCCGGGTAGTGGTCGGGGTGGAGGACGCCGCGGGCGGTGCGGGTCTCCTCCCAGGCGGGCAGCGGGCCGTTGCGCTCGGCCAGGTCCGCGGAGGTCTCGTAGGCGGCGAGCATGATGCGCTCGGCGATGCGGGTGGACAGCTCGCTCGCCTCGGGGGAGTCGAACGGCAGCCGCAGCCGGAAGAAGACGTCCTGGAGGCCCATCACGCCCAGACCCACCGGCCGCCAGCGGGCGTTGGAGCCGGCGGCCTGCCCGGTCGGGTAGTAGTTGATGTCCACCACGCGGTCGAGGAAGGTCACCGCGGTGCGGACCGTGGCGTCCAGCCGGTCCCAGTCCATCGTGCCGTCCTCGCCCAGGTGGGCTGCGAGGTTGACGGATCCGAGGTTGCACACGGCGGTCTCGCCGTCGTCGGTGACCTCCAGGATCTCCGTGCACAGGTTGGAGGAGTGCACGACGCGGCCCGGGAGGGCCGTCTGGTTGGCGGTGCGGTTGGAGGTGTCCTTGAACGTCATCCAGCCGTTGCCGGTCTGGGCGAGGGTGCGCATCATCGCGCCGTACAGCTGCCGGGCGGGCAGCCGTTTGACGGCGCGGCCCTCCGCCTCGGCCCTGCGGTACGCCGCGTCGAACTCCTCCCCCCACAGGTCGGTCAGCTCCGGCACGTCCGAGGGTGAGAACAGCGACCATTCCCCGTCGGCCTCGACACGGCGCATGAACTCGTCGGGGACCCAGTGCGCCAGGTTGAGGTTGTGGGTGCGGCGGGCGTCCTCGCCGGTGTTGTCCCGCAGTTCGAGGAACTCCTCGATGTCCGCGTGCCAGGTCTCCAGGTAGACGCAGGCCGCGCCCTTGCGCCGGCCGCCCTGGTTGACGGCGGCCACCGAGGCGTCCAGCGTGCGCAGGAACGGCACGATGCCGTTGGAGTGCCCGTTGGTGCCGCGGATGAGGGCGCCCCGGGAGCGGATCCGGGTGAAGGGGACGCCGATGCCGCCCGCGTGCTTGGAGAGCCGGGCGATCTGGTGGTAGCGCTCGTAGATCGAGTCGAGCTCGTCGCGGGGCGAGTCCAGCAGATAGCAGGACGACATCTGGGGGTGGCGGGTGCCGGAGTTGAAGAGGGTGGGGGAGGAGGGCAGATAGGCGAGGGAGCTGATGAGCCGGTAGAACTCCGCGACCTCGGCGAGGGCTTCTGGCGAGTTGTCGGCGGCCAGCCCGCAGGCCACCCGCAGCAGGAAGTACTGCGGAGTCTCCAGGGGGCGCCGGGTGGTGGGATGCCGCAGCAGGTAGCGGGAGTGCAGGGTGCGCAGCCCGAAGTATCCGAACCGGTCGTCGGCGCCGTCCGCGACGGCCTGGTCGACGAGGGCGTCCAGCCGTGTGGCGTACCGCTCGACGAAGGCGTGGGTGCGGTCCGCGATCAGTCCGTGGGTGTGGCCCAGACGGACCGAAGCGGAGAACGAGGTTGCTCCTTCGGCGGCCGTCTCGTCGCGCAGGGCGAGGGTGAGCAGCCTGGCGGCCAGCCGGGAGTAGGACGGCTCCTCGCCGATGAGCCCGGCCGCGGCCTCCACGGCCAGGTCCCGCAGGTCGGCGGCGGTCGCGGAGGGGTGCCGCCCGCGCAGTACCGCGGCGGCGACGGGGGCCCGGTCGGCGTCGGGCAGATCCGCCGTCAGGGCGGCGAGCTGCCGGTTCAGCGCGTCGGCGACGGGGTCGTCGGCGTGCCGGCCTGATCCCCGCGCATCGGCGGGGGACGGGGCGGTGGGGGCGATGGTCACGCGGTGCTCTCCCTCGGTGCTCGCTGCCCGTGGACGGCACGGCAAGGAGGGAGCGCGCATGCGTGCGGGCACGCCGCGCCCCGTCCGCCGGTCCAGTCCACGAGACCCGGACGTTCGCTGTCGCCGCCGGCAGGCGATCGGACTCGCGGGCAGCGGTGAGCTGCCCGCACACCGTTGCGGGTCAGTTCCGGGTTCTCACCGGATTCCCCTGCGTCGGGTGGCGACGACCTGAGGGAGCATACATGTTGTGGCCCGTTCCGCGAGGCCCCCCACATGTTGTGCCGTCGTGTGACGGGTGGCTATCGTGGCGCCACACGCAGACACCCGCCCCCGGATGCCGGGGACGGGTGTCGGAGGGGTGGGCACGCCACGCCGCATGCGGGGCGAAGCGGTGGCTCAGCCCATGGCGGCGGGCTCCTTCTCGGGGCTGCCGCCGGCGTCGGGAGTGTCGGTGCCGCCGCCGTCGGTGCGGGGCCCGCCGGGACTGCCGCCGTCGGTGCCGGGACCTTCACCGGGGCCGTCGCCGCCGGTGCCGCCACCGGTGGGGGCACCGGGGCCGGCCGTGCCGTCGTCCGGGTCCGCCGGGCCGGCCGGCCGCTTCCCGGACGGCGCGGACGGTGCGTCGGCCGTGTAGTCCTCGGGGCGGGTCTCGTCCACCCCGGCCGGGGCCTTGAACGCCCGCAGCACGACGGTCAGCACGACGGTGACGGCCACGTTCAGCACGAACGCGGTCACCCCGATGTAGCCCGTCTCGCCGATGCCGGGGATCAGCGCGTTGCTGCCGCCGAAGTGCTGCTGCGTGGGGCTGGCGACGCCGTACGCGGCGAGCGTGCCGTAGACCATGCCCACGGCCCAGCCGGCCAGCAGGGCCCAGCGGTGGAACCAGCGGGTGAACAGTCCGCCGACCAGCGCGGGGAAGGTCTGGAGGATCCAGATGCCGCCAAGGAGCTGGAAGTTGATGGCCACGGTCTTGTCCATGCCGAGGACGAAGACGAGCGCACCGACCTTCACCAGCAGGGACACCAGCTTGGAGACCTTCGTCTCCTGCTCGGCGGTGGCGTTCGGCTTCAGGAAATCCTTGTAGATGTTACGGGTGAACAGATTGGCCGCGGCGATCGACATGATGGCGGCGGGCACCAGTGCGCCGATGCCGATGGCCGCGAAGGCGACGCCGGTGAACCAGTCGGGGAACATGTCCTCGAACAGCTGGGGAATGGCGAGCTGGCCGTTGTCCACCTTGATCCCGGCGGCGATGGCCATGAAGCCGAGCAGGGCCAGGAATCCCAGCATGAGGGAGTACAGCGGCAGGATCGTGGTGTTGCGCCGGATCACATTGCGGTTCTTGCCCGAGAGCGTCGCCGTGATCGAGTGCGGATACATGAAAAGGGCCAGCGCGGAACCGAAGGCGAGGGTGGCGTACGCCCATTGCGCGGATTCGCCGCTGGCCAGTTCACCGCGGGGTTTCCCGGTCGCCGGATTCGGCTGGGCGAGGGCGTCACCGGCCTTGTCGAAGATCGCGTCGAAACCGCCGAGTTTGATGGGGATGTAGATGATGGCGACGGCGATGACGAGGTAGATGAGCGCGTCCTTGACGAACGCGATCAGCGCGGGGGCGCGCAGCCCGGAGGTGTAGGTGTAGGCGGCCAGTACACCGAAGGCGATGAGCAGCGGAAGGTCCTTGACGAACCAGTTGGTGGATTCCGAACCGCCCACGCCCATCACGTCCAGCACCGCCTGGATGCCCACGAGTTGCAGCGCGATGTAGGGCATCGTGGCCAGGATGCCGGTCAGGGCGACGGCCAGCGACAGGCCGCGGGAGCCGAACCGGCCGCGCACGAAGTCGGAGGTGGTGACGTAGCCGTGCCGGTGCGAGACCGACCACAGCCGCGGCAGGAAGGTGAAGATCAGCGGGTAGACGAGAATCGTGTACGGAACGGCGAAGAATCCCGAGGCGCCGGCCGCGTAGATCGCGGCGGGCACGGCGACGAAGGTGTACGCGGTGTACAGGTCGCCGCCCAGCAGGAACCAGGTGATCCAGGTGCCGAAACTGCGTCCGCCCAGGCCCCATTCGTCCAGCGAGTTGCCGTCGGCCGCCTTGCGCCAGCGGGCGGCGCGGAATCCCATGACGGTGACGACGAGGAAGAAGAAGACGAAGACGCCGAGTGCGACGCCGTTGACCCCGCCGTTCATCGCGCCTCACCGCCCTCGGCGGTCTCCGCGGTGGCCCCGGCGCGCTGGTTGCGGTCCTGTTCCCTGCGCACGAGGCGGTAGGCGATGACCGTGAGCGCGGCGGATATCAGCACCCACAGCATCTGGTACCAGTAGAAGAACGGAATGCCGAAGAGCGTGGGCTCGATCCGGGCATAGGAATCCACCCACAGGATGGCGACGAACGGCGCGACCAGACAAAGCCCCGTGATGACCCGTGCGGGGGTGACGATCTGCTGGCTTCTCGCCGACGTCGGCGGCGGTGCGGACATGGTGGGGGACTCCGTCCTCGCTCAGGTGTGTGCAATGTGCACGGAAACCTAAGCGAGGTTCTCGATCACCGTCACCACCCGTCCGCATACCGGACACGCGCGGCGGGCCGGGCTCAGCAGCAGCGGAAGCCCTCGCGCGGATCGCCCTCCCGCGCGTCCTGCCGCTGCCGCTCGAACTCCCGCCGGCTGGGCACCGGGGCGTCGGCGCCCTGGTGCTGCCGTACGTGCGCGACATAGCGCTCGTAGGCGCTCTCGTCGGTCAGTTCGCGCACGTACCAGCGCACCCAGCGGCCGGCCCGCCGTACGGCGTTCACCGCGTGTCCTGTCCCGGCCCGGTACGGGAGGTCCCTGCCGCGGCCAGCGCGGCCTGCTGTTCGGCCTTCTCCTCCTTGGTGGCGAACAGCCCGGCCGGCTCGACCAGTTTCGACTCCACGTACGGTGCCTCGGTCAGCTTGGTGGCCTCCGGGTGGCGGATCGCCTTGACACAGGTGCGGGTCGCGTCCACGAGGACGATGATGACGAGGAGGGCGAAGAGGGCCGAGAGCACGCCGTCCACCGTGGAGTTGGTGACGACGGTGTGCATGTCGTCCATGTTCTTGGCGGGCGGGATGACCTTCCCGGCTTCGATGGCCTGCTGGTAGTCGGCGCGCTGCTGGAAGAAGCCGACCTTCGGGTCGCTGGAGAAGACCTTCTGCCAGCTCGCGGTCAGCGTCACGACCGCGTCCCACGCCAGGGGAACGGCGGTCACCCAGGCCCACTTGAGCCGCCCGGACTTGATCAGCAGCGTGGTGCACACGGCCAGCGCCACGGCGGCCAGCAGCTGGTTGGCGATGCCGAAGAGCGGGAAGAGCTGGTTGATGCCGCCGAGCGGCTCGTGGACGCCGACCCACAGGAAGTAGCCCCACAGTCCGACGACGATCGCGCTGGACAGGAGCAGCCCCGGCCACCAGCTGATGCGGCGGAACGGCTTGTAGACGTTGCCCAGCATGTCCTGGAGCATGAACCGCCCCACGCGGGTGCCCGCGTCCAGCGCCGTCAGGATGAACAGCGCCTCGAACATGATGGCGAAGTGATACCAGAACGCCTTCATCCCGGCGCCGCCGAACACCTCGGAGAAGATGTTGGAGACACCGATGGCGAGCGTCGGCGCCCCGCCCGTACGGGACAGCAGCGACTGCTCCTCCACGGCCTTGGCGGCGGCGGCCAGTTCCTCGGGACTGATGGTGTAGCCCAGGTGCCGTACCGCTTCCGAGGCGGACTGCACGGTGTCGCCGATGACACCCGCGGGGGCGTTCATCGCGAAGTAGAGGCCCGGGTCGATGATGCAGGCGGCGACCATCGCCATCACCGCGACGAACGACTCCATCAGCATGGAGCCGTAGCCGATCATCCTCACCTGCGTCTCCTTCTGGATCATCTTGGGCGTGGTGCCCGAGGAGATCAGCGCGTGGAACCCGGACAGGGCGCCGCAGGCGATGGTGATGAAGGCGAACGGGAAGAGCGACCCGGCGAACACCGGCCCGTCGCCCACCCCCGCGAAGTCGGTGATGCCCGCCATCTTGAGCGTCGGCAGGGTCAGGATCACGCCGACGGCCAGCAGCCCGATGGTGCCGATCTTCATGAAGGTGGACAGGTAGTCGCGCGGCGCCAGCAGCATCCACACCGGGAGGATGGAGGCGATGAAGCTGTAGACCAGGATCCAGATGACCAGCGTGCCCGGCTCCAGCGTGAAGGTGTCCGCCCACGACGACTCGGCGACCCACCGTCCGGCCACCAGCGCGAGCAGCAGCAGCGCGATGCCGATGACCGACACCTCGGTCACCCGGCCGGGGCGCAGCACTCGCAGGTAGAAGCCCATGAACAGGGCGATCGGGATGGTCATGCCGATCGAGAAGGTGCCCCAGGGCGACTCGGCGAGGGCGTTGACGACGACGAGCGCCAGCACCGCCAGCAGGATGATCATGATGGCCAGGACGGCGAGCAGCGCGGCGGCGCCGCCGACCGGCCCGATCTCCTCACGGGCCATCTGCCCCAGCGACTTGCCGTCCCGCCGCATGGAGAAGAACAGCGTCACCATGTCCTGCACGGCGCCGGCCAGGATGACGCCGGCGACGATCCATATGGTGCCGGGCAGATATCCCATCTGGGCGGCCAGCACCGGGCCCACCAGCGGGCCGGCGCCGGCGATGGCGGCGAAGTGGTGGCCCAGCAGCACCCGGCGGTCGGTGGGGTGGAAGTCGATGCCGTTGTCGAGCCGTTCGGCGGGGGTGGCCCGGGTCTTGTCGACGCGCAGCACGCGGGTGGCGATGAACCGCGCGTAGAAGCGGTAGCCGATGGCGTAGGAGCCGAGGGCCGCGGCGACCATCCAGGCGGCGGAGATCTCCTCGCCCCTGGCCAGTGCGAGCATCGCCCAGCCCACCGCGCCGATCAGCGCGACGGCGGTCCAGATGACGACGGACCGCCACTTGGGCTGTCTGGCTTGCTGGGCAGTGCTGGACACGCGCGTTCCTCCTCGACCCCACCCGTCCGCCGCCTTCGGGCTGCGGACTCGTACGACGGCAGGCCGACGTTAGAACAGTGACGTGATCTGCGCCATACCCCCAGCCGTGGTTGCCCGAGTTGCGTGGGGTGCAAAGGAGGCGCCGGTCAACCGGCGGTAGGCCGCTGGAGGTTGGCGACGAACTTGTAGCGGTCGCCGCGGTAGACGGAGCGCACCCACTCCACGGGCTCCCCGCGGGTGTCCCGCGAGTGCCGGGAGAGCATCAGCATGGGCAGGCCGACGTCCGTGCTCAGCAGTCCCGCCTCGCGCGGGGTGGCCAGCGAGGTCTCGATGGTCTCCTCGGCCTGCGCGAGGTGGACTCCGTAGACCTCGGCGAGCGCGGTGTAGAGGGAGGAGTACTTCACGAGGCTGCGGCGCAGGGCGGGGAAGCGTTTCTGGGACAGGTGGGTGGTCTCGATCGCCATCGGCTCGCCGCTGGCCAGCCGCAGCCGCTCGATGCGCAGGACGCGTCCGCCGGCCGGGATGTCCAGCAGCGCGGCGAGACGGTCGTCGGCGGTGACGTAGCCGATGTCCAGCAGCTGCGAGGTGGGCTCCAGCCCCTGGGCGCGCATGTCCTCGGTGTAGGAGGTCAGTTGGAGCGCCTGGGAGACCTTGGGCTTGGCGACGAAGGTGCCCTTGCCCTGGATGCGCTCCAGCCGCCCCTCGACGACCAGTTCCTGGAGGGCCTGCCGGACGGTGGTGCGCGAGGTGTCGAATTCGCTGGCCAGGGTGCGCTCGGGGGGTACGGGCGTGCCGGGGGGCAGGGTTTCGGTCATCTCCAGCAAGTGCCGTTTGAGGCGGTAGTACTTGGGCACGCGCGCGGTGCGGGCCGCCGGTCCGTTGCCGCCCGCGGCCTGGGTCTCCGCGGCGGCCGGCGCGATGGAGCCGCCCCCGTCCGTGCTCATGGCCCGCCTCTCCGCTTCGCCTTGTGCCGTCACCGGCGTCCTCCGTGTCCGTAGCGGTTCACATCGTGGCACGACCCCGGTCCGGGCGGGCGCCCGAGCTCAGATGTCGGTCCGGTAACGGAACCGGCTGGGAGCTTTATACACCGTTGACACCCCTAAAGGTCTAGGCCAAGCTCTGCGCATTGGTCTAAACCAACTGTCCGGGCGAGGCGTCCGGGCGTGCTGTGCGGCCGTTCCAGTGTGCAGGGGAGATGCTGTGAAACGTGGTCAACGAGGACTCATAGCCGCGGCCGGAGCCGTGGCGCTGATGGTGAACGTCGCGGCCTGCGGGTCCGACGGGGACGGCGACAAGAAGGCCGGGCCCGACAGCTTCAAGGGCCAGACTCTCACCCTCTGGGCGATGGACGGCTCGACCCCCAAGCAGTGGATGAAGGACGTCAAGGCCGAGTTCGAGAAGAAGACCGGGGCCAAGCTCAAGTTCGAGGTCCAGCAGTGGAACGGGATCCAGCAGAAGATCACCACCGCGCTGTCCGAGTCCGACCCGCCGGACGTCATCGAGATCGGCAACACCCAGACGCCCGCCTATGCCCGCACCGGCGGTCTCGCCGACCTCGGTGACCTCAAGAAGGACCTGGGCAAGGACTGGACCGCCTCCTTGAACGAGTCGGCCGTCTACGACGGCAAGCAGTACGCGGCCCCCTGGTTCGCCGTCAACCGTACGGTCGTCTACAACAAGAAGATCTGGGCCGAGGCCGGCATCAAGGGCACGCCCAAGACCCGCGACGAGTTCTTCGACGCGCTGGACAAGATCGAGAAGAAGACCGACGCCGAGCCGATCTACATGCCCGGCCAGAACTGGTACTTCTTCGACGGCCTCCTCATCGGCAAGAACGCCGACCTGGTGAAGAAGAAGGGCGGCAAGTGGGTCTCCAACCTCGCCGACCCCAAGGTCGGCGAGGCCATGGAGATCTACAAGAAGTACGCCTCCTACTCCAAGGCGCCCAAGGACAAGGACGAGGCCACCCCGCAGCAGGCGGAGGTCTTCGCCAAGGGCAAGACCGGCGCGTTCATCGGCCTGGGCTGGGAGGGCGCCACCGCGGCCGAGGCCAACCCGAAGATCAAGGACGACATCGGCTACTTCACCATCCCCGGTGAGACCGCCGGCAAGCCGGAGGGCGTCTTCCTCGGCGGCTCCAACCTGGCGGTCGCCGCGGGCAGCGAGAAGCAGGAACTCGCCAAGGAGTTCCTCAAGATCGCGCTCTCCGACAAGAACGAGGGTGCGCTCGCCAAGGAAGGCGGCGTCATCCCCAACAAGGAGTCCTTGCAGAGCAATCTGAAGGGCAACCCGTCGGCGGAGGCCGCCGCGCCGGCCGTCGAGGGCGGCGGCCTGACGCCGCTGATCCCCGAGTGGGGCGCGGTGGAGAACCCGCCGAACCCGATCAAGAGCTACATGACGTCCGTGCTCAAGGGGAAGTCCCACGCCGCGGCGGCCAAGGCGGTCGAGGGCGAGATGAACAAGCGGCTGTCCCAGAAGCAGTGACCCGTCCGAGGGCGGGGTGGGGGCGGCGGGGTGCCGCCCCCACCCCGGTTGGAGTCTGCAATGTCTGTGCAAACCCGTGAGGCACCGCCTCGTGGCAAGGTGTCCGTCAGGCCGGCGGGAAGCGGCGGGTCGGCGCCGGGCGGCGGACGGGGCACCGGGAAGGGCACCCTGCCCTACCTCCTGCTGCTGCCCGCGCTCGG
>Ga0164243_10011348_pt1 | contig 12717 bp, 9 predicted proteins | sample OricompcompostOP_FD_108781 | JGI IMG/M metagenome (GOLD analysis project Ga0164243, IMG submission 108781) | Organic Plus compost microbial communities from Emeryville, California, USA - Original compost - Organic plus compost (OP) | ecosystem: Engineered > Solid waste > Mixed feedstock >...
TGGCAAACTGCTCATGCGGCAACTGGATGTTCAAACCTACGGACTTACCATTGGCCTGTTGCGCCCCGCGGTTAGCCGCTTCCATAATTCCCGGGCCACCGCCTGAAATTACACCGAAGCCTTCATCTGAAAGCCTGCGGGCAATATCCATCGCTAATTCATAGTATTTATGCCCGGGCTTAGTTCTCGCGGAACCGAAAATAGAAATGCAGGGGCCAATCTTTGCCAGCGCTTCGAAGCCCTCCACGAACTCGGCCATGATTTTGAATATCTGCCAGCTGGAATGCGCCTTGGTTTCCGTCCAATCGCGAAGTTTGAGGTTTTTAAGTGAATCATTCATCTACTAACAATTTTCCATTAACAATCTAAACGTTACCGGGTGCTATTTACTTCCCGCTTTTTCGAAAATATATACAACCCGATATACGTAAGCATACCGTTTACGATTAGGAGTTCGTTCCCAAATTTATAGTGATTGAACCATTCTTCCGAATTTTGTTTCAGGATAATGCAGATTAAAGGCGCAGCAATGCTTACCAGGATGGAACTCGCGTCCCAGGTAACCCGTTTATTCAATATACCGAAGGCAAATAATCCTAACATCGGCCCGTAAGTGATCGTGGCTAAGAAAAGAATGGTATCGATGATCGCATCATCGTTATACGCTTTAAACATCAGGATCGTTAACAGTAGCAAGACTGCGAACGACACGTGTACTACATTCTTGATCCTTTTTTTCTTGCCATCCATCTCATCGGTCTTCATCCCCAGGATATCGATGTAGAAAGATGTCGTTAAAGTAGTCAGTACGCTATCTGCACTTGAGAAAGTGGCAGCAGTTAAACCAACAATAAATACGATCGCGGCGAAAGTACCGAGATGGTATAATGCTAATAATGGCAGGATATTATCCGTTACAGCTATTCCTTCCGAATTTGTTGGTAAGGGGATGCCTTTTGCTAATACATATTGATAGAGCAGGATGCCGAGCGATAGGAAAAATACATTTACTACCAACTGCATGATACTAAATGAATACACGTTTTTCTGAGAATCTTTCAACGTACGGATCGTCAAGTTTTTCTGCATCATATTTTGATCCAAGCCGGTCATCGTAACCGCGATCATCATACCGCCGAAAAATTCCTTGGGAAAGAAGTTGGCAGCTTTCCAATCCCAGAAGAAGGTCTTGGAATAAGGACTGTGTATCACGTTGCTGACTAAATCGGTAACTCCCCAACCCAGGTCTCTCGTGATGATAACAATCGTTAACACCACTGCCACCAATAGAAATGTTGATTGCAGCGCATCCGTCCAAACCAAGGTTTTAATACCGCCCCGGTAGGTATATATCAACATCAGGACAATCATGATAGATACCGACAGTTCAAATGGTATATGGTAATGTTCAAACACGAACAATTGCAATACACCGGCAACCAAGAACAGGCGTGCCGCTGCACCTACTAACCTGGATATGATAAAAAACACGGCGCCCGTCTTCTGTGTAATGGGACCGAAACGTTCTTGCAGGTAGGTATAAATAGAAGTTAAATTCCTGCTATAGTATAAGGGCAATAATACTTTGGCAATAATCACGTAACCCAATATATAACCTAGTATCGTTTGTAAATAGGAAAACTGCGCTACGCTTACTTTCCCGGGAACGGAAATATAAGTTACACCGCTCAGCGAGTCACTAATCATCCCGATGGCAACAAGATACCAAACGGAGTTCTTATTCCCTGTGAAATAAGAGTCCGTATCAGCTTTCCTTCCCGTGATATACGATATCAATAATAAAATACAGAAGTAACATGCTATAAAAAATAAGAATAAAGCTGGTGCTACCGGAGCATTTGTTCCCATAAAAATAAATTCAAATTATGCTGGTTGAAAAATCATTCACATCGACCTCATCATACAATTACCATTCAAAATCCCCCTTGATTCCCGGGTACAAGTTGGCAGGTAAGGGGAGCATGAATAAAGTAGATCACCCCATTGGATCATTAATTAATGTTTAAAAATAGGTAAATACTTCGAATTTAGTAACCGTAATCAAGGGGAGCTTTGTACATTCGGAGAATTGAAATCTCTTGATATGATAAAAAGCATTGTTATTTTTTGCGGTTCAAGTGTCGGGAATCAGCCCATTTATTCAGATATGGCCAAGGAACTGGGTAAATTATTAGCACGAAAAGACATCAAGATTGTTTACGGTGGTGGGCAAGCAGGTTTAATGGGGTTAGTAGCCGATAGCGCGCTAGCAGAAGGAGGGGAAGTAATCGGCGTCATCCCCGAGTTCCTGAATACTAAAGAACGGAAACATCAACATTTAACACAGCAGATCGAGGTGAAAACGATGCATCAAAGGAAAACGATCCTGTACGAACTTTGCGATGCGGCAATCGCCTTACCCGGCGGTTTCGGCACCTTGGATGAATTATTCGAAATTATCACCTGGAACCAGTTGACTTTACATAGTAAAACTGTAGGCTTGCTGAATGTAAATGGATTTTATGATCATCTGTACCAACATATCCAATTTGCCTGTAAAGAAGGCTTCGCCCAGCAAGCACAAACAGACAATCTACACATCGCCGACAATGTGAACGGTTTACTGAAAAGCATGTTAGAAGCTGATTTGATCGATTGATATCATATCTCATATAAAGCAAAGCGTTTATGCTAGGTTACATTCTGCATAAACGCTTTAGATTTTTATTTATTAGCTAACTATTAAAAGATTATAAACCGATGTTGATACCTCCTTGGTAAATCGGTTGGCTGCCGTAAGGTGAATTGGCATCCTGTAGAACATCGTATAACAAACCGATCGTGAAATACGAGTTTCCCCCGATAGCCTGCATATATCCACCGCCAACCAATAAGCTGGGAGCGCCGTAATTAGCAGTAAAAACCTGCCTGGGATTAGTATACACGGTTTGTTTTTCAGATATCGCGTTATATTCCGGTTGAACATGGATGTATAAAAATTCGAAAGGGTGTACCCTTCCCCAAACGCCACCACCGTAAACGGTGTATTTATATTTGTCTAACACGTTATTAGTACCCCAATCCCGGGTTTTAGAAGATGCGTATTGAAAGTTAACATTAATACCCGCGGAGATCCATTGACTGAAACGATAACCGACCATCGGGGAAATATTAATATTGGTATAATCACCGAAACCTAGACCCAACATACCTCCAACGATTAAGCGGGACTTATCAAAACCTTTCCTTTGCACGGTATCGGTTTTATAATATTGCGCTTTTGAAACTTGTGTAGCCAATAGCAAGATAATTGCCAATGTTAGTAATCGCTTCATAATATCGTTTTAATAATGATTGGTACGAATTTAAGTTCTTTTCCGTATCGTGCTGCAAATGTCGAGGTAAAATGTATAAAAAGTATCTATTATACACTGCCTGCTGAAAAACCCTGCGATCAATAATGCATACTAGGAAAGACTTTAAGGGGTAGATTGCATTAAACTAATTCATTGAGTTTCATACCTATTAATACAATCATTCACCATCAAAGATCTTCCCCCGGTTTAATATATAATTCGGATCGAAGACTTCCTTGATCTTGCGCATCAATTGCATCTGGATAGGTTCAAACACGATACCCATAAACTCCTTCTGGACCAAGCCGATGCCATGCTCCCCGCTAATAGTGCCGCCCAGTGATTTTACCAGTGTAAATATTTCCCGGATGCCATCTTTCAGGGTGCCGTTCCATTGTTCATCGGTCAATTGACCACGGATAATATTTACATGCAAGTTGCCATCACCTGCATGGCCGTAACAAACCGATTGGAAGCCAAATTTCTGCCCGATCGCTTTCACACCATTTAATAAAGCCGGCAATTCAGCTCTTGGCACCACGGTATCTTCTTCCTTATAAACAGAATTGGCTTTCACTGCTTCCGCAACGCGCCTGCGTAGTTTCCAAAGCTCTTCTTTCTGTTGGTGACTTTCGGCAAACAAGATTTCACCTGCATCGAAACCCATTACCACTTCTGCAATGGCTTCCATTTCTTGCATTAATACTTCGGGATAATTGCCATCCACCTCGATCAACAGGTGGGCTTGCACATTATCATCGATCTTGACCAGACTACTATCCACGAAACGGAGCACCCAATCCAAGGCGTCCCGTTCCATAAATTCCATTGCCGATGGCGTATAGCCTGCCCTGAAAATAGCACTTACAGCCGCGCAAGCATTTTCAGCTGATGAAAAAGGTACCAGCATCAACAAATCATGCTTTGGTAGGGGAATCAATCGTAGGACGATCTTTGTTACAATACCCAACGTTCCTTCACTCCCGATTACCAGTTGCGTAAGGTTATAACCGGACGCGTTCTTCAAAACACTTGCGCCGGTCCAGATTATGGATCCATCCGGCAATACTAGCTCAAGATTCAAGACATAATCTTTTACCACACCATACTTTACAGCCTTGGGACCACCGCTGTTTTCAGAAATATTTCCCCCAATAAAGCAAGAACCGCGGCTACTGGGATCGGGGGGATAAAACAATCCCTTTTCTTTCACGGCATCTTGCAAAACCTCTGTTATAACGCCCGGCTCTACCGTAACCTGTAAATTACGTTCATCGACAGCGAGAATTTTATTTAACCTTTCGGTAGATACCAGTACACCGCCCAATTGCGCCAGCGCACCACCACTTAAACCGGTTCCCCCACCCCTCGGCGTGACCGGCAACATATGTTCATTGCAATACCGCATGACGGCAGCCATTTCAGCCGTATTGGCCGGTTTTAATACCACCTGTGGAAAGAATATTAAATCTTCTGTTTCATCATGTGAATAAGGTTGCATGGACTCTTCATCACATAATGTATATGCAGCACCTAGGAGGTTTTGAAAATAGGCTATATCTTGCCCCGTTACTTGTTGCAATTGGTTCATTCCGCAAAATTATGAAAGTAATAGGGCGATTTTTGAAGATTTCTCTTAATAATTTGTTAGAAGCTAGGGCATAAGGTTTTCCTTGCAGCATTTCTAAATTGAAGATTCGGATATAATCCCGTATATATAATTCCAATTTCATAAGCCCCCTGCCTGCGGTTGCTGCTAGAGAATTGTGACGTTGTTACATCGTAATTAAACATCATCTTGACGTTTTTAACCTGGTAGCCTACCAGGAATATAGCGGCATCGTTGAACCTGTAATATAGTCCCCCGAATAATTGCTGTGCTCCATCCCCCGACAAATTATAGGCAGCATTACCACCTATTACGACTTCGCTGGCTTTGGCCTGCTGCGAATAATAGCCGCCCGGGTTAATGATGACCATATCGGAAAGTTTAATACTGGCATTCAGAAAACCGATATAACGGCGGTCGATCTGGTTATTATTATTGTAGAATGTTTCCTGGGGTTTATTTACATGGTGAACAGAAAATCCACCATTGATATACACATTTTCATTCGGAAAATATGCGTAATTCATACCTACCTGTATATCCAGGTAGTTGATATTATTTTGAGCAAAGGGTTCGGCAGTAGGAATTTGGGAATCGAAAAACTGCCCATTCCACTGGTCGCCAAAGGTTAATTTCGTTATATCTACCCTTTTATTTGCCCAACCCACATTAAAACCTGCGGAAAGCAAACTGCTAAAACCCAGTAGCTGATGATATGCAATAGAACCATATACCTTGGTAGAAGTTAAATTTCCGGTACCTGCAACATCATGTAATATCATGCCTCCTACGCCAACCCAACCATATTCTAACCGGTCCTTAAACAACTGTGCGTCCCCGAAAGCAGACATAGTTTTGTATGGCACTGGAATACTAGCCCACTGGTTGCGGTAGTTCACACCGACACGGTAATCACCATCGGGAATAAAACCTGTATTAGCGGGATTTGTAGACAATGGCGAGTTGAAGAATTGCGAGAAGTGCAAATCCTGTGCTGTTGCTGCAAAACCTAGCGTACACAATGTAACGGTTAGCAAATATGGTATAATTTTCTTCATCTCCGAATCATCTTAGTAATGTAACATTTCCCGATCGTGAGCCCTTGGTGCCGTCCGTAAACTCAACGAACACTTGGTATCCATATACATCCATGGACTGTAAAGCTCCTTTATATTTACCATCCCAACCAACATTCGGATCAGAACTCTCGAAAACGAGTTGTCCCCAGCGGTTGAATATTTTCATATTAAAACGTACTGCCCCGAATACCTTCACTAAGAAAACATCGTTAAGTCCATCATTGTTGGGTGAGAAAGCACTCGGCACATCAAATTGTGGTACTACAATCGCGCTAACCGTTTGACAAGTGGTGTCTAAACATCCATATTGGTTGATAACCGTTTGACAAACATCGTACGTTCCGGTTCTTAAGAATTGATGTGAAGGGTTGGCCAAAACCGAAGTGTCCCCATCACCGAACGTCCAATAATAATCTTGTGCACCGGAGGCGGTACTTGTGAATTGCGTTGGCGTATTCGGGACAGGTTGCTGCGGGCTGAAAACATAGCCTGCTACCGGGTTTTCCCTTACTACAACATATATGGTAGTATCGTGCATACCATTGCAGGTATTCGGATCATAAGCGGTTAATTTTACCGGGAAGGTTCCCACATCCGGGAAAGTAAAAGTAGGGTACGGATCATTAGAATCGATGGTACCATCAGCGAAAAAGTCCCACTCGAATCTTGTACCGCCTTTTGAAACATTATTAAACCTAACGGTATACGGAGCACAGCCTTCTCCCGGATCAGCGATAATAGCAGTAACGTTTTCAGCTACACGCAATTGTTGAATGATCTCATCCGGGGCATTACAATAATTAGTATCCACTAATTGCAAGGAAATGTTATAGACGCCTTCGGGATAACCATGTATAATATCCGGGGTAGAATTACTATAAAATGGTGGAGTGCCGTCACCTAAATCCCAAATAAATGATTGGTCGGTGAAAGGTTTTCCCGGCGGCGCTTGCGATGTATTTACAAATTGGTACTCCAAGTTCGTGCAGGGTCCTATCCGCTGCATGGTAAACCCTAAGGTTGCCCTATCGGAACGGATCCTAATCGGTATAATGGCCGTATCCCTTACATTGCAAGAAGCAGGATCGTATTTAATTAAACGCAATTCGTAATCGCCGTTTTGAGCATAAACATGTGTTATGGGCTCTTTAGTTGTTTGTACAATATCCGGTGTACCATCTCCCCAGTTCCAATGCCATTCTACAGCTTTTGTTACACTGGTATCTTCCGCGGTGATAGGATCGCCGGAACAAAAATGACTTTTATTACCGGTTGTTTTGATACTAGCTTTTACGCCGTCAAGGTTGAAAGCGATTTTCAGCACTGCAAGATTACATGTATGCGGGGTACCCGTGTAATATGAACCTGCCGTAGTTGGAAATCCTATCGGCGCATTGGGGTTACAGGATGAACATATGGCTTGATAGATGACCCCGTTGTAATCAAACCGGGAGGTTCCACCATCCACATGTTCTGCTTGCCCCGTGGCTCCAAAATATGTTCCGTATAGGATGTCTAGCGCATCCCTTTTCATAACGAAGAAATAGAAATCGCTACCATCAGAAATCTTGGATTTGGCGTCTCTCGTAATGGGCATGTTAATCGTAAGAGCTGAAGCGTCCGCGGCGGAACGGTATCCTGCCGAAACATTAATTCCTCCACCCCAGCCTGAAACATACACGTTTTCGCAACGATCTACCAAGAATGCTACCGGCGACAAAGTAGGTTGCTTACCACTGTGTTGGCCAAACGTTGTCGAATACACGTAATCACTTAAATCCGGTAATAGTTTAACTATAAATTGCTTTGAATTATCATTGTAAAATGTTGGCGTTCCGGTCGGCCTAACAATGGGCCAACTTCCTTCGGTGGTACCCATCGCGTAAACATTCCCGGCCCTATCAAGCTGCACACCGTAAGCCATATCAGGCGCACTTCCGCTGGATTGCAAGTAGGTGAAATTTCGAACAGTGCTGCCATCCGAAGAGATCCTCATGATATATGAATCGCAGCCCCCGCCGGAAAAATTAGGATTGATACCCGTATTAATAGAACTGATATTTGAACTGGTCGTAGGCCCCGCAACGTATATGCTATTAGTTTCATCACTAGACACTATTACAAAGGCGGCATCATTGCCACTTCCGCCAAGAAAAGAGGCCCAGAGAATATTATTACACGTAGGGTCAATTTTCACCACAACTCCATCTTGGGCGCCACCACCGAAAGTAGGTTGGAAGGCGCCGGCAGTTACCGGGAAATCCCTGGATTGTGTACTCCCTACTACGTATATATTACCTGCATTATCGATAATTACTTCACTTCTCGCATCGTCGCCATAGTTTCTTTTGATGTCTTCCATCCCGGCTTTCTCCGCGGATTTATTCACCCCGTCATTGTTAGAACCACCGATGTACATGCTGCCGATGAAGCCGGTACCATTTTGATTTAACTTGGTTACCACCATATCGTATCCACCTGCCAACGTACTCCCGTTGGTAGTAGGATAATCCCCGGAAGTTGTCCTGCCGGAGATGACCAGGTTACCCTGTGCATCTACAAACAAGCTGTGCGGCTGTTCTACACCGCTTCCCCCCAAATAAGTAGAGTAAAATATATTGCTCCCATTACCGTAGAACTTTGTCACTGCTATATCAAATTCCCCTCCATTCAAACCGCTGGAAATTGCCCCGGGGCTTACCGGGTATCTGCCGCCACCGAAAATGATGCCCGCACCATATAGGTTACCTTGGTTATCATAAGTTGCTGTGTAGCCCCAGTTTGAAGCTGTAGAACCGGTTAAGGTGGAGAATATAACCGAAGGATCGAGTATTAGCGGGTAGTTCGGATCATATTTGCCCGATACCTTGTAAGTAACCTGGTTACCTTTCAATTCGTACTTGGCTTTTACCTTGACCCGCTGGTTATTGATATACTGGTAGGCATACGGCTCTAATTCGTACGACTTACCTACTGAAGTAGTAATGTTTAATTGACCTTTAATCAGCTCTACTTTTTCAGCCCCTTTATATTCCAGGCGGATTTGATTGACATCCCCGCCCGGCTTCACGATCAGATCATATTTGACCTGCCCGGAACCGGAATACATCAAAAGGTCAATGTTTGGATACAAGCCTTCGTAAGTCACCGCCTGAAATGATTGCACATCCGTCCCCCATTTGGAAGGATTATTGCCGATCAGGTAATTGCTAACACCTTTTTCAGCCTTATCTCCTTTCACGAACACATCCGGGTTAGCCCCAATAAAATTGACTTCGTAAGAATGGGATCTTAATTTCAGGTTATCAAAAGAACCGATCTTGTCGTTCTTAGGATATGACTTGGCAATATCTGCAACATTCACGCTAGCCTTGCCATTGCCAGAAGGATCGAAAATAATCGGCGGATCTCCCCCCGCTGAATGGCCATGTCCATGGATGGCTTCAATAATGGCATCCATGTCATTTTTATTAAACAATTGGTAAAGTATGCTCGTTTTACGAAGGTACACCGTAGAACCGCCCAATTCGGCTTTAAACAGAACAGCAGGATCCCATTGTCCTTTATTTTCCTTGTATACCACGGGAGTATAGGACATGGAATTTTGTGATTGAGAAACAGCCGGACCTGCCCACAACATGCTAATTATGCAACAGATCATACCAATAGGGAGCGTAGATTTCAAGCGGTTCGATTTAAGTTCTTCTTAAACTAATATAATTATTTTAACGGACAGCTAGTCCAAATTGTTACGGTTCCGTTCAAATAACTGGAAGCTAGTATTTCATATCATCATCAAAAACAGGTCGCAGACTAACTAACCGAATCTTCTAGGGATAACGTCTTTGCTTAAACGAATAAAATTACTGTCCTCTTTTATAATAATATAACGTGAAAACCGTTAAGAAATTTTGCTCCAGTTCGATTTTGAGCGTTGGCGGGTCAAAAATTCATGCAAGTTTCTATGCTGCGGTAGTTCCAGGGCAGGGTCTTTCTCCAGGATACGTTCGGCGGTTTCCCTGGCCGCGGCCAATATTACCTTATCTTCCACGATATCAGCAATCCTAAGATCCAAGATGCCACTCTGCCGTGTACCTTCAATATCTCCCGGGCCCCTCAATTCCATATCCTTTTCAGATATAATAAATCCATCATTTGTTTGTACCATTACCTTGATTCTTTCCTTGGAATCATTCCCTAATTTATTACCAGTCATCAATATACAATAAGATTGTTCGGCGCCTCTTCCTACCCTACCCCGCAATTGGTGTAATTGTGACAAACCGAAACGTTCCGTACTTTCAATTACCATTACAGATGCATTGGGAACATTTACACCTACTTCGATTACCGTGGTAGCTACCATGATCTGGGTATCACCGGTTATAAAGCGGTGCATATTCGTTTCGCGTACGTCAGCAGGCTGTTTTCCGTGCACCATGCTGATGTAATATTTCGGTTCGGGGAAAAAGGCTTTCACTTCTTCATAGCCCCGCATCAGGTTCTCGTAATCCATTTTTTCCGAGTCTTCGATCAACGGATAAACTACGTATGCCTGCCTGCCTTTACGGATTTCATCCTTAATAAAATCCATTACCTGTGCTCTTTGCACCTCGTTTCTATGAACGGTTGTAATTGGTTTCCGTCCAGGGGGCATCTCGTCAATTACTGAAACATCCAAATCCCCGTAAACAGTCATTGCCAGTGTACGCGGGATCGGGGTAGCAGTCATAACAAGAATATGGGGCGGTGTATTGTTTTTTTGCCAAAGCCGGGCTCTTTGCGCTACGCCGAACCGGTGTTGTTCATCGATGATTGCCATGCCGATATGCTGGAATACCACTTCCGGCTCCAACAGGGCATGCGTACCGATGAGGATATGTATTTCCCCGGCAGCTAATTCTGCTAATATCTTCTTGCGGGCCTTCCCTTTTATGGAACCAGTCAACAATGCCACTTTCAGGGGCATACCTTCCAGTAGTTCACTGATGCCTTTATAATGCTGTTGGGATAATATCTCCGTGGGCGCCATCAAGCAAGCTTGGAAGCCATTATCAATTGCCAGCAGCATGGTTAATAATGCCACTATTGTTTTGCCGCTGCCAACATCCCCTTGCAACAAGCGGTTCATCTGTTTGCCGGCCTGGGTATCTTGCCGTATTTCCTTCAATACCCTTTTCTGCGCCCCGGTGAGGGGGAAGGGTAAGAAAGTATTATAGAAATTGTTGAAATGGTCACCGACGTTTTTAAATATAAATCCTTGCGATTGCTGTTGGCGCCTTAACTTTAAGCGGAGTATCCTGATTTGGGCGATAAAGAGTTCTTCAAACTTGAGCCTTCGTTGCGCTGCCCTCACATCATCATCATTGGCAGGGAAATGGATCTTGAAATACGCGAGATGTCGCGGCATCAACTTAAATTGGGCGGTAACATCCGCCGGGATATTTTCCTGTATTTCTGTTGGGGCTAATTGCTCCAGTAAGTTTTTAGTTAGTTTGCCGATGCCTTTAGCGGTTAATCCCCTGGCTTTCAATTTCTCGGTAGTAGAATATACAGGTTCTAAAAATTGTTTGCCCCCGGCAATTTCTTCCGTCAATAAGTCCATCTCCGGGTGGGAGATTTGCAATGCCCCGTTAAATGAAGAAATCCTACCGTAAACCAGGTAATTTACATTTTCGCGGATGGATTTCTGCACCCATTGGTGGCCTTGGAACCAAACGAGTTCCAACTCCCCCGTTTCATCCCTCAGCGTGGCCACTAAGCGCTTGGCCCTATTTTCACCGATCACTTCCTTGTGAACGATCCTACCGCGCACCTGTACAAAATCCATCCCACCGTGGATATCCCTAATTTTGTCGATCTTGGTACGGTCTACATAACGGAAAGGGAAATATGAGAGTAGATCGGCAAAAGTGTGAATAGCAAGTTCTTTCCTTAACAATTCACCTTTTTGCGGCCCTACCCCTTTTAAATATTCGATTGGGTTCGACAGTATGGAAGCAACGTAATTGATAGTTATTTCAATTTAAGAATCTCAAATATCGATAAGATTCTGAATAAATTAAAACAAAAAGGCAAACAGCGGGAAGCCATTTGCCTTTTCAATATATTAAATGAAGATTAATCTTCTATCGGTTCCAATTTTCCTTCGGCGAAAAGTTTCATCCATTCGGTGGTAACTGATTTCGGTCTTTCGATTGAAAGCCCGAGTGCGCGATCCCAACAAAGGGAGGCCAACACGCCTAATGCGCGGGAAACCCCGAACAACACGGTATAAAATTCGTATTCTACCAAACCGTAATGAACCAACAGGGCGCCGCTGTGTGCGTCCACGTTAGGCCAAGGATTTTTAGCTTTACCCAGTTCTTTCAAAATGCCGGGAACGGTATCGTATACCATCCAAACGATACGAACCAATTCATCGTTCGGAAGATGTTTCTTTGCAAATTCCATCTGCGCCGTGAAGCGTGGATCCGTTTTACGAAGTACGGCATGACCGTAGCCCGGAACGACTTTACCTTCGGCTAAAGTTTTGCGAACGTATGCTTCGATCTGATCTTTAGTTGGCATTCCGCCACCCAGTTCTTCGCGCATGTCGAGAATCCATTTGATTACTTCCTGGTTGGCCAAGCCATGCAGGGGCCCGGCTAAACCATTCATGCCGGCAGCGAAA